>Ga0136622_10000978_pt1 | contig 11808 bp, 8 predicted proteins | sample AntDrymUQ4482106_2_FD_104803 | JGI IMG/M metagenome (GOLD analysis project Ga0136622, IMG submission 104803) | Polar desert sand microbial communities from Dry Valleys, Antarctica - metaG UQ448 (21.06) | ecosystem: Environmental > Terrestrial > Soil > Desert | place: Antarctica: Dry Valley...
CCGTCGAGCGCGTGCACCGCGGCATCGCCCTCGCCGAAGTAGCGGTGGACGTCGGTGGCGGTGACGATGCTCGGCGAGTAGTGCGAGTCCATGGCGCTACTTTGCCATGCCGCGCAACCGGCGGTAAGCCCGATCACCGAACTTTCTCAGATGGGCTCCAGAGGAAACCGGAGGCGGTGTCGAGCGCGGCTCGGCCCCGCGAGCCGCTCGCGCGCGCGGCGGTCTACGATCTCCGCATGATCAACAAAGTCGACTTCATCGGCATCCCTTCGCAGGACGCCGAGCGCTCACGAACCTTCTACGGCGAGACGCTCGGGCTGGCGCCCGACGAGCACTCGCAATTCGAGTTCTGGATCGGGGAGACGTGCTTCGGGATCTGGGAGCCCGCGAAGTTCGGCATGCAGTTCGCGCCGCAGAAGAACGCCCATCCCGCCCTCCACGTCGACGACGTCGCGGCAGCCCGCGCCGAGCTCGAGGCCAAAGGCGTCGTGTTCGGCGGCGACACGATGGACACCGGCGTCTGCCACATGGCGTTGTTCACCGACCCCGACGGCAACGACCTGATGCTCCACAACCGCTACGCCCCTCACGACTGAGCGCATCCCATCCCGCGCCGGGCCTCGATCCAGGCGGGCGAGGGTGGCCCTTCCCCGGCGAGACTCACGCCGCCTCGACCGCGCGTACCAGGTCGATCAAGATTCATCAGGTCGTATAAGAATTTAGCTTATACGACGTGATACTTTCTGATCGTGGATCCCGTGATCAACCCCTACCGCCCCGGAGCGGGGCGTCGACCCCCGCTTCTGGCTGGCCGGGAGCCGTTACTTGCAGGTTTCGACATCATTCGTCGACGTGCCGAACAGTTCGGCGAAGGAGACCGCAGCTGGGTGCTCAACGGGCTGCGCGGTGTCGGGAAGACGGCCCTGCTCAACGAGCTGCTCGGCCAGGTGAGCGGCCACGGCTGGATCACGGCCAAGGTCGAGGCTGGCGCGTCCGCGCCTCTGCCCATGGCGCTGAGCCAGGCTCTGATCCGGGGGTTGCGGACAGCGACCGGACGGCACCCCGAGCCGGGACTACGGCGGTTGCTCGGCGTGTTCAAGGCGTTCAGCGTGAAGATCGACCCCACCGGTGCCCTCACGCTCGGCGTCGATGTCGAGGCAATCCGGGGCGTCGCCGACTCGGGCAGGTTCGCCGAGGATCTCACAGCGCTCTTCGATGTACTCGGAGAAACCGCGCGGGACCTCTCGGTCGGCGTTCTTCTCCTCATCGACGAGCTGCAAGAGGCGACGTTGGACGAGCTCACAGCACTCAACATGGCAGTGCACCATCACGGGCAGGCGGACACGCCGTTGCCGCTGGCCTTCGTCGGTGCCGGTCTGCCGTCCCTGCCGGCTCAACTGGCGGAGGCGACGAGCTACGCGGAGCGCCTCTACGACTACCGACCTATCGGGCTCCTCGACCAGCAGGCGTCCCGTGACGCCCTGATCGTCCCGGCGAAGCAGCGAGAGATCGAGTGGACGCCACAAGGGCTCGCGGCCGCCACTGCCGCCGGTGGCGGCTACCCGTACTTCCTTCAGGCCATCGGCAAGCACGTGTGGGACAATGCCCGCAGAAGCCCGATCACCCTCGACGATGTCGACATCGGCCTGGCCGACGCCCGCCGCGAGGTCGATGACGGCCTGTACCGGTCACGCTGGGAACGCGCGACACGGGCGCAGCGGGACCTCCTGCGTGCGGTGGGGCGCATCGGCGGCGCCGAGCCCGCCGCCGTCGCCGACGTAGCGAAGCTCATGGGCAAGCCCCGAACCTCCGACATCTCGGTCGCACGCAACGAGCTCATCAAGAAGGGGCTCCTGTACGCCCCGGAGCGTGGTCTGCTGGCCTTCACCGTCCCGGGTATGCACGACTTCATCGACCGCCAGCCGTAGAACCAGATCCTCGATCGGGCAATTCCCGTCCTTCCCCTGCCACTGCGCTGCGAGCCTCGGGGCGGGCGTCGGCGCCCTCACCGCCGGCCGCCGGTCACGCCGGCCCCGCCCGCGCCAAGTCTCCGAGCAGCTGATCCAACACGAGCTCCTCGGGTACGAAGCCGTCAGGCGCGTCGACGCCCGGCGTGTCGGCAGCGCTGGGCTCAGCGCGTTCCTCGAGCGGCCACGGGAGCGCCCCGACCCGCGCGGCCAGGTAATCGAAGATCGCGGCGCCCGCGGCGTCGTGGTCCCCGTGATGGCGGATCGTCCCGCCCGCCCGGCGAACGCCGTCGAGCAGCGTCAGCACAGCGGCGTTCGGCCACCCACCCGTGCAGATAAGGGGCGGGCTCAGGTCGCCGAGCTCGCGCTCGGCGACGCGCACCACGACCGGGTTCTCGCATGTGAAAAGGAACATCTCCGGCGGCCAGTCCAGGGACTCCCGGCGCAGCTGCGCATACGTGAGCACCACCCCCTGCCCCCGCAGGGCCCGCAGCGCCCGGGTCAGCGGAGATTCGCCCAGTGGCGCCAGGCCGACGGCGAGGACGCTGCACGACAGCGGATCGACCTCGACACCGTGCGCCAGCCAGAGGTCGCGGGTCTCGATCGGGTCCAGGGCGCGATCGGCGCTGCCCCGGCGCCACGACAGGAGCGTTCGGCACAGCTCGCCCAACGATTCCTTGGAGTCGAGCCCATGCGCATCTCCGTCGAGGAGCTGTGCGGCGAGCGTCGAACGGGCGATCGGTGGCGAGCGCGGAAGGGCGCCGACCACCTCCAGCGCCCTCGCCAGCAGAGCCCGCTGGTCCGGCCCCGGGGCCCCGACCCGCCGGACGTGCCTCGCCCAGTCGCCAAGTCCCGAATGGGCGGCCACCACCGGGTGGTCGTCGAGCCAGGCATGAAATGCCGCCCGCAGCTCACGCTTGGCGCGGTTCTCGGCCGGCAGGTCGCGGGGGGCTACTCCGACCGCTTCGGTGAGGATCGCGTCGAGGTCCTCCCCGGCGAGGCTGACCACGTCGGAGAGCGCGGTCAACGTTGTGGTGAAGGTCTCGCCGCCAAGCACCGGCTTCCTTCGCCCGGGCCATGGCAGCCCGTCCAGCGCGAACGCCTCGTCAGGCGCGAGCGCCTCCAGGACGATGTTGGCGCTCCCCGTGGCGCCGCGCCGCTCGCGACGCGCGTGCGCGGTGCGCCAGAGCCGCTCGAGCGCCGGGTCCGCGAAGCCGGTCACGCCACGTCGAGGCTGTCCTGCCCGAGCTCTCGCAGAAGCTCGCCGTCCCAGACGAAGCTGACTCCGTGCACGCCGAACTCGCCCTGCTCGCGATGGAGCTGGTAGATGGCGAGCTGCGGGACCGTGCTGTAGGTGCCCCACAGCTCGTGGGAGGTCATCACGAGGTCGAGGTCGAGAGCCACCGTCGCGCCGAGCACCCGCTCACGGGTGTCGTCGTCGATGCCCGAGAGCGCCTCGTCGAGCATGACCAGCCGCGGCGCCCGCGAATCGCCGTAGAGGGCCGCGGCCGCGGCGAACAGCGGCAGGTGGATGAGCACCGCCTGCTCGCCGCCGGAGCCGACGGCGTGACGGCGCGCCGTGAGGCGCTCGGTGCGGCCGTCGGCTTCGAGCAGCAGGCCGAAGGCGAACCAGCGGCGGTAGTCGAAGGCACCGGCCAGGAGGACCGCCATGGGAACCGGCTGCCCGGCTTCGAGCTCGGCGCGTCGCGCCTCTCCGATCCGGTCCCGGAAGAAGTCGACCAGGGCCCCGCGGTCGTCGTCATCGTGCCAGCGAGCCCGCTTGGTCAGCAGCTCCGCCGCCCGGCGCCGCTCGCCGGTCTCGTCCTCCTGTGCTCGCCACTCGAGCTGGACGACCTTGCCGGCGGCGGTCGGCGCGGAGCGCAGCACCGCGTTCATCGACGCGACGCTCGAGCGGACGCCGTGGATGCGCAGCCGCAGGTGCTCGGCCAGCTCCTCGACGAGGGCGTCGTTGAACACCCGTCGCTCCTCGGCCGAGAGGACCCGCTCGCGCTCGGCGATCTCGCCATCGAGCGCCTCCAGGACCTCGGCCAGGCCCCGGGCCCCCGCCCCCTCGCTGACGTGGACGAGGACGAGGCCGTCGGCGTCCTGGCTGGCGTGGGCGCCCATGTCGGCGTCGGTGAGCTCGCGGTCGAGCGCCGCGACGCGGCGCAGCACCTCCTGGGCGAGCTCCCCCGCCGACGAGCGCACCGCCAGCAGCGCGTCGGGGAGCGCGCGAGCGACCTCGAGCGCGCGGGTCAGCGGCCAGCGCCTCGCGCCGTCGTGGTCGGGTGGGGTGGCGTCCTCGCCCACCGCCAGACCGAGCAGTCCGGCGGCCACCGGGCCGACGAAGGCGGTCACCGCGACCTCGCGCCGGCGGGTCGCCGCGTCGCGCTCGTCTTCAGCGGCCGTCACGGCCCCGGCGCGGCCGTGGACCACACGCTCGGCCTCCCGTTCGCCGGCGTCGAGGCTGTCTCGGCGAGCGCGCCCAGAGCGCAGATCCGCCGCGACCTGCGCGTGGCGGGCACGGAGCTCGGCCGCCGTGTCACCCAGCGCCGCCTCGCGCGCGCCGTGCTCCGCGGCCAGGCGCTCGGCCTCCTGGCGTTCGGGCCCGGCCTCGCGTTCACGCTCCTCCGCCAAAGCCTGGGCCGCCGCCAAGCGCTCGCGCGCGCCGCCGGCCCGGTCGGCGGCGGCGGTCGCCGCGGACCACTCGCCGGCGGTTCCGGACGTAGCCGCGACGTAGGCTGCGCAGGCCTCTCGGCGCAGCGCCAACTCGTCGGAGGAGAGGTCGGGCGAGAGCCGGTGCTCGACGGCGTGCTCGCGGAGGGTGGCCGCCCGGGCGACCTGCGCGTCGGCGGCCTCGCGCGCCGACGCGACGGCGTGCTCGTGCTCGGTGGCCACGCGGGCCTCGAGCGCATGGGCGATGCCCAGCGCGCGCAGCGCGGCCGCGACCTCGTCGCCGGGCGGAAAGCTCTCAAGCTCTGAGCGAAGGACCGCGAGGCGGCCGTCGAGCGCGGCGGCCTCGGCGCCCAGGCGGTCGCCGATCACAGCCAGCTCGGCCTCCCGGCGGACGAGCTCCGCGATCTGACGGGCGCGCCGCTGCGCCCGTGCGGCGGCGCCGATGTAGTCGACGTGCTCCTTACCGGCGGCGCCCGCGAGGGGGCCGAGGCGAAAGGCTCCGGACGAGTCGACAACGGCCGAAGCCCCGCCGTGGCCGGCCGGCGCGTCGAGCGCCACGCGCCGCAGGAGCCCCTCGACGACGGGCACGTCCACCTCGGGCGCTTCGACCGGCGTGAGGACGTCAGCCAGCGACCGCGCTGCCTGCGCCGCCTCCCCGGCCACGAGCACGACGTCCTCGGTGCGCGCATCCAGCGCGCGTCCGTCAGGCGTCACCCATGCGTCGAGGACGCCCATCGCCTCGAGCCCGGCCTCCACAGCCGTCCGCACCTCGGCCGCCACGCCCTCGCGAAAGTCGACCAGGCGCCACAGGGGCGCGCCGGGCCGGTCGTCACGTGACGCGCGGCGCAGCGGTCCGGCCGGTGGAGGCTCGTCGTGCTCGGCCTCCAGGCGCTCGCGCTGGGCCGCGAGGGTCGCGGCCTCCTCGCCGACCGTCTCGCGACGGGCGAGCAGCCCCGCCCGCTCGGCGCCCAGGGCGTCAGCCCGGACGGCGGCCGGCAAGGCCAGGCGCTCAGCCCCGGCTCCCCCGCCGCGGGCATGCTCGCGGGCTTCCTCGAGCGCCTGCTCGAAGCCGGCGCCGGCCGAAAGGACGAGCTCCACCAACCCAGCGCGCCAACCGTCGATGCCGGCGTCGAGCGCCTCCCGTGCGGCGCTCGTCGCGTCCTCGGCCGCCTCCCGGTGAGAGCCCGCCTCTCGCAGCCGCTCGACGGCGGCGGCCTCGGCCTCGCGCGCGCGCGCCAGCCGGGTCGCGGCCCGGTCGGTCTCGCGCAGCAGCTCGCCGTGGCGCTCGAGCACCGAACGCCAGCCGCGCGCCAGGTCCCGGGCCAGGTCAGCCCAGGTCTGGGGCTGCACGCCCTGCTCAACGAGCTGGATGGACAGGGTGGAGTGGCGCGTGCCGAGGCCGGCCCGCTCCGCCTCGCCGGCGAGCTCGTCCAGGGTCTCGCGCGCCCGCTCACCCGCCTGCTCGGCGACCGCCGTGGCGGTCACCACCTCCGCTTCGGCGGTCGTCGCTGCATCGCGGGCCTCCTCGGCCGCCCGCTCCCGCGCGTCGGCGACGCGGGCCTGGGCGGCGGCGCGCTCGCGCAACTGCTCGATCTCGGCCACCGACCCCCAGTCGGCGGATGTGAGCAGCGCCCGCTCCTCGCCCTCCAGGCGGTCGGCAGCCGAACGGGCGGCGGCGAGCTGCTCGCGGATACCGGCGAGGTCGCTCACCGCCGCCTCACGCTCCTCGACGCGCTGTCGCGCCTCCGCCGCGGCGCGATCGTGGCCGGAGGCCGCCGAGCGCAGCTCGGTCGCGCGATCGCGCAGCACGGCCCGCAGGTAGGTCCGGTAGGTCTGCTCGTGGAATCGCTGGGCGCGCTCGCGCACCCCCTTCAGGCGAGCGAGTCCCTGCTCCAGCGACTCGAGCTGCTCCAGGCCCCCCGCCACCCGCCGCATGAGCGCCTCGTCGACGGTCGGAAGGCCGGCCGATAGCATCGCGGCCACACCGTCGGGGTCCAGCGTCTTGGACAGGTGCGGGCGGCGCAGCTCGAGCATCAGGCGCAGCATCGTCTGGTATTGGTCCATCCCGGCAAAGCCGAACACCAGCGCGTTCAGTCGCTCGCGATAGGCGGCCTGGTGGTCGAGCACCTCGCCGTCGTCGCCGAGCTCGGCGACCAGGTCCGCGCGCGAAAGCGGTGCGCGGCCGCGCACCAGCGCGAGGTCCTCGCCCACCCGGCGCCCGCGGGCGATGAAGTGCCAGCGGCGGACCTCCGGCAGCGAGCGGTTCGCCTTCATCCCAATCCCGCACGTGACCCGCTCCACCCCGCCGTCGTCGGCGATCCGCTCGAACTCGATCCACACGTACCCGAGCCGCTGATCGTCCTCGACGCAGCCGACGAGGTTCCACTTCATCTGCTTGGCGGCGCGGGCGAAGGGGTCGAGCTTGTGGGGGGCGATGTCGCCGTCGAGGCAGAACGGCAGGAGCAGCTCCAGCGCCTTGGTCTTGCCCGACGTGTTGTGGCCCCGCAGGAGCAGGCGCCCGCCCGAGAAGGCGAAGACCTGGTCGCCGTACTCGTAGAGATTGACGATGCCGGCCCGGACCGGCCGGAAGCGGCGGGGGTCACTCATGCCCGGGCTCCGGACACGCGCAGCTCGGGAGAGCGAAAGCGGGCCGCCAGGGGCCGCGGGCGTACGCCGTCGGCCTCCTCGATAGCGAGGTCGAGCGCGCACAGCAGCGTGACCGCGTCGCGGGTGAGCCGCGAGACCTGCACCGGGTCGCCCGGATCGCGCTGCCAGTGCTCGGCGTGACGCACCAGCAGGGCATGTACGTGCTCGCGCATGGCCTCGTCGCTGATGACCGCGGCATCCTGCTGTGAGACCAGAACGTCGCACAGCAGCAGGGCGACCTGCTTGACGGTGGCGTTGGTCGGGAAGGCGATGTCGGTCAGCGTGCGGTCGGTGGCGATCAGCGCCGTCCCCTCCGCCCGGCGCTCGACGGCCAGTCCGGTCGCCTCGGCGGCACGCTCCTCCAGGCGCTGGCGCTGGCGCAGGAAGTAGGCGCGGTCGCCCTCCTCGAGGTCCTCGAGGAGCACCGCGGGGTCCTCCACCAACCTCCGCGCCAGGCGGTGCATGCGGCGACGGTTCTCCCCCTCGGCGGTCGGCGCGTAGGCATCGCCGTCGCCGAGCAGGTCGGCCAGCGAGGTCGCCCCCAGGGCGGCGACTGGGTTGCGCAGCACCAGCGCCAGCCGCCGGCGATCGACGGTCAGCAGCGCCTCGTCCTCGCCCCCCGGCTCGGCGCGGCTGAAGCTCGCGCGCGTGCCGGCAGTGTGCTCCAGGACTCCCCACGAGGTGAGCAGGTCGAGACCGTCGGCGAAGGCGACGCGCTCGGCCCGCTCGGTGAAGTCGATCGGCACCGGTGGCTGTGCGTCCGCGCCCGCGCGGGACACGTCGCGGGCCAGCTCGGCGATCGCGGTCTGCCTGCCGCCGCGCTCGAGCGCGGCGAGGGTGAGCAGGACCAGGACCGCGGCGCGATCGCCCAGGGCCGGCCACTCGTCGCGCGGACGCGCTCGCCCGCTGGCGCTCGCGGGACGCACGGGCAGCGGGCGGCGCAGGGCCGCCTCGGTAGGCGTTCCCACCAGCCGGGCGGCGGTCCCGCCGACCTCGAGCCGGTAGCCGAGGAGATCCGCGCACGTGCGCGCCAGCTCCTGCTCGTGGCGGCGCACGAGGGCGTAGGCGGGCTGATCGGCGCCGAGGAACGCGTTGTCGAGCAAAGCTCGCAGAGCAGCGCGGCGCTCCTCGGCGGTGTCTGCGCGCCGCGCGTCGGAGTCCGAGCCGGCCAGCCCGCCACGGCCGCGGCCCTCGCCCGGCATGGGCGCCGGCTGGTGGTGATCATGAGCGCTCACCGGAGCGTCACCTCCAGCCGGTAGTCCGGCGTCTCGAGCGTGCCGTGAGGGGCACGCAGCAGCGTCCGAGCCCCATCGGGCGGCTCGACGAGGCGGATCTCCGCGCGACCGTCGCTCGATGCCGCCCGCCGCAACCCATCGCGAGCGGGCGTCTCGTAGGCTCGCGAGACCCACGCCAGCAGGTGGGTCAGCTCGCGCTCGTCGACCTCCGCCACGTCGGAGAGGCGGACCGCGCCGCGGCCGGAGAAGCGCTCGAGCACCGCGGCAAGCTCCGCCCGCTCGGCCGCCCGGCGCTGGGCCAGCCGTGCCCGGCCGGCGCCCAGATCGCGTACCCGCGCGCCACTGCCCGTGCCGGGGGTGCGCGCCCCGGGACGGCGCAGGTGGGCCACCACCGGCGCGGGCGGCGCCTCGCGCCACGAGGTCCGGCCGCGGTTGGGCACCTGCTCGGGGTCTTCCTCGGCCGTGCCGACGTGGCGTGGCTGGAGCAGGCCGCAGGCCGCGCGCACCCAGGCGGGGGCCTCTCCTGGCGGGGCCTGGGCCGCACGCCCGGCGAGGTGGAGCAAGACGCTCGCGCGGTCCACGCGCGAGGAGCGTCGCTCGATCAGGCGCTCGGCGATCTCCAGGACGGCGCGGATGGCGTCGACCACGCCGTCGTTGAGGGCGCGCCACGGCGAGCCGGCGTCGTGGTCGCCCACGAACCACGCCCGCACGCCCCGCCACTGGCGCGTGAGCTCCTCGGTGCGCCGGGACCGCTGCTGCTCGGCGGTGGACCCGCCGGGCAGGGCGACGAAGTCCTCGGCGTCGACGATCAGCGTGACCAGATCCGCAGCTCCGGCGCGCTCGACCCGGTCGAGGGCGTCGAGGACCTCGGCGGCCCACCGGCGCCGATCGCGGCGAAAGACCTGCAGGTGCTCGAGCAGCGTCCCCTTGCTGGCCTCGAACTCCTGCTCGTCGACCAGCTCCGAGCGGCGGATGAGCTGCCCGAGCGCCTTCATGAACGTCAGCGCGCCGGCGTGCAGCGCCTCGACCTGGCCGAGCGCCTGCTCGAGCAGCCCTCGCAGCACGGCGCCGTCGGAGACCGGCTGCTCGAGCTCGGAGGCCAGCGTGTTGAGGGCGTCGCGGATCGCCGGGATGCGCTGACCGTCGAGCACGCCGTGCTCGTGGCCGAGCTCGTCGAGCTGTGCCAGCAGCCCCTCGGTCAAGCGCCCGGCGGGCGTGACATCGTAGGTGTAGCGGTTCCTTCGCCACTCGGTGGCCGTGGTAGCCAGGCTCGGATCGTGCTCGCGGTCGACCGCCCCCCACTCGGCCAGTCGGGCCAACCGCTCCTCGAGCAGCTCGGCGCCGTCGCACAGACCGAAGCGGGCGTGCAGGCGCTCACCGACCTGGTCGGGACGCAGCCGCAGCCCGAACGCCTGGTGCTCCAGGAACAGGACGCGCATGATCCGCCGGTAGCGCTCCGCGTCCTCCGCGGTCGCGTAGCGCAGGACGGGCTGGGCGCGCAGGTCCTCGGGCGCGGCGGGAGTCGACCGCGCCGCGGAGGAGGGCGGCGCGGCCGCCGCCAGCTCCACGGCGGCCGCCAGCACGTGGGCGGGAAGCGCCGGGGCGGTCATCCGTCCTCGCGGACGTCGGAGGCAAGCCGGGTCACGAGACCCGATGGCGCAAGCCGCGACAGCATCCCGGGCGACGGTGCGCTGCGCTCCATCGCGGCCAGAGCGTCGCCGGCGTCGTCGTCGAGGTCCAGCGGCGTGCGGGCCAGCTCGGAGAGTTGGTGCAGGTCCTCCCTGGAGAGCGTCCGCACCTCAGGCTCGGCCGCGCCGCGGCAGCGCTCGCCGGTGGGCACTGCTCCTCGCTCGGCCGCGCGATCGACCAACTGGATGGCGAGCCGCAGCGCCCAGGCCATCCGGGTGCCGTCGCCGCCGGGGTCGAAGCTGTTCCAGCGATGGCCGATGAGCGCCGAGAGCTCGAGCCCGAGGTCGTAGGCGCACAGCGAATCGCCGACCACGCGGCGCACGGCCGCGAAGAGGATGCCTGCATGCGTCTGCAGCCAGCTTGCGGCGGGTGCGGCGTGCGGGGTCGATGGTTCGTCGTGCCCCATCGCTTGGAACTCTTGCGCGCGGATCGGACGGCACAACCTCCGAGAACGCGACGGACGCGCTCAAAGCTCGGCCGGCGTGACGACGAGCCCGAGCCTGTCCGCGCCGCGTCGCAGCCGGCCGTCGAGCGTCACCAGGCGGCACTCGAGCAGCGAAGCGAGCGCGACGTACTCCGCGTCATAGGTCTTCGCCCAGCCGAGCTGGTCGGCGATCCGCGTGGTCTCAGCTCCGTGGGCGGGGTGACGGCGCTCCTGAACGGGACTCGCGGCGAGGCGCTCGAGCAGGAGATCCCGGCGGGCCGACGTGATCTCCCCGCGCCAAGCAGCTTCCTGGGCCGCGGAGCGAAACTCAGACCACAGCAGCACCGGAGCGACCAGCTCGGTGGCACCCAGCACACCGAAGCTCGCGCCCGCCTGGCAGGCCTGCGAGGCGACGCTCGCGTCGACTACGAGGATGGCTTGACCCCTGGTCAGTGGCCCTGCCGCTGACGGCGGACGATGCTCACCCAGTCAGGTTGGGGGTTGCCTCCATCGTCGGTGCGCCAGGGCGCCCGAGATATGGGCCGGCGAACGGCAGTGGCCCCTCGGGGTGGACCCGGTCGTTCTACCATCCGTGACCTTGGAATCCGCGGCTTCCCAGCTCGATCCTTCCCATGCTACGGATGTAGATGTGCGGCGGCCTCCGGCTCCCCTGCACGGCGGTCCGCTTGCGCTGGTGCGCTTCATGCGTCGCCACGGGATGTTCACCGCGCGTTACGCCGTGCTGCTGCTCACTCAGCTCCGGCGCCGCTTTCTCACCCGCTACGGGCGTCGGCTGCGCATGGACGGCTTCGTCTTCATCGGACCGCGGGTGGTGATCGAGATCGGCAAGCAGGGCTGGGTGCAGCTCGGCCGGTGGTCTTGGCTGGGCCACGGAACCAAGATCCGCGCCCACGAAGGCACGGTTTCGATCGGGGCCAAGACAGTGCTCGGCCAAGAGTGCACGATCTCCGCCTTCCAGCATGTGTCGATCGGGCGCGAGTGCGTGATCGCCGACCGCGTGATGATGATCGACTTCGATCACGGCGCTTCTGACGTCGAGCGCCCCGTGCGCCTCCAAGGCATCTACAAGCGCGACGTCCGGGTGGGCAACAACGTTTGGATCGGCTACGGCGCCTGCATCCTGCGCGGCGTCACGGTGGGCGACAACGCG
>Ga0136622_10000985_pt1 | contig 11783 bp, 11 predicted proteins | sample AntDrymUQ4482106_2_FD_104803 | JGI IMG/M metagenome (GOLD analysis project Ga0136622, IMG submission 104803) | Polar desert sand microbial communities from Dry Valleys, Antarctica - metaG UQ448 (21.06) | ecosystem: Environmental > Terrestrial > Soil > Desert | place: Antarctica: Dry Valley...
CGAGACGGCTTACCTTGTCGCCGCTGCGGAACGGCGATCGCAAAGACGCGCGTCGGCGGCCGCGGCACGTGGTACTGCCCTCGCTGCCAGCCGTTAGGAGGTGGGTAGGCTCAGTCACGCGACGGGAAAGGAGTGAGATGGAAGACGCGCAGATTCACGGGAGCATCGAGAAGCTCGTCGCCGAGGAGCACGAGCTCTGGGAGCGAGAGGCCGCGGGCAACGCGACCGACGACGACCGCCAGCGGCTCGAGTCGATCAAGGTCTCGCTCGACCAGTGCTGGGACTACCTTCGGCAGCGTCGCGCGCTGCGGGAGGCGGGACGCGATCCCGGCGCTGCTGATGTGCGCGCGCCCGAGGTCGTGGAGACGTACGAGCAATAATCGAGTCGGCGCCAGCACCCGTCCGACCAAGGGGCCTGTCCGGAAACTGGCTCAAGGTGCCTGACGCGCGTGACACGCCACGATGCGGCGTCCTCGGTCGTGCCAATATGCCTGCATATTGGCGCTCCCTGCGTCCTTGCCTCGTGGCGCGTCCCGCGCGTCATCCACCGCGACCAGCTTCCGGACAGGCCCCTAGACTTGGCCGCGTGGGACGGACCTACAAGACGGAGGCGGTCGTCCTTCGCTCCTTCCGTTTCGGTGAGGCCGACCGCGTTCTCCATCTCTACACCCTCGATCGTGGGCGAGTGGGGGCGGTCGCGAAAGGCGTCCGTAAGACGAAGTCGCGCTTCGGCGCGCGGCTCGAGCCGTTCTCCCACGTGGAGCTGCTCCTGCATCAAGGCTCTGGCGAGTTGCACACGGTCACCGGCGCGTCGCTCGTCGATCCGCATCGCCCGACGCGGGAGGATCCGTATCGGCTGCCGGTCGGGCTCATCGGCGCTGAAGCCATGCTGCGGCTGTACGTGGAGGAGGAGCGAAACGCTCGAGCATTCGAGGCGCTGACCCGCTTCATCGAGGCACTCGACGGTCTCCCTGCGGGCTTCAAGGGGCGTGCAGGTCTCGATCCGCTCGCGCTCGCATTCCAACTGAAGCTGCTCTGGCTGTCCGGATACGTTCCGCACCTCGAGAGCTGCGTCGAGTGCGGCGGCACGGACGGGCTCGTCGGCTACCTGCCGCGGGCGGGAGGTGGCGTGTGCCCCGCCTGCGCGGTGACCGAGACCGTGATGCTGTCCCCGGAGGGCTTTCGCGGCATCCTCGAGCTCCTCTGGTCTCCGCTCGCGGACGCGCACGGGCTCGGGCTGGGGGAGAGAGCTGTCCGCGACGTCCTCGCCGTCGTCGTCGCCTCGTACGAGTTCCACGGCGGCTTCCGCCTGCGCACGCTCAGCGCGTGATCGTGCCGCGAACGGGACGCTGTATGTAACACGAGGAACTAGGGTCTGACCCCGGACATGTCCGCAACCGACGGGTGAGAGTGCAACAAGAGAAAAACAAGTTGTCCACAGGTCGTGCTCGACCGGGACGGTCACCGTGAGGCGCGATCTCGGAGACGGGTACGAGCTGGACGACGATCCCGGGCGCATCGACCGCGTTGCCACGCATCGCTCCTATCTCGCCGATGTCTACGTCCTCGACGAGCATCGCGGCGGTGGCCTGGGCGTAGAGCTCGTCCGCTTCAGCGTCGACGAGGGTCCGCTCGCAAAGACGAAGTGGCTCCTGCACACCGCCGACGCACACGATCTCTACCGCAAGTTCGGGTTCGCGGAGCCTCGCGACAAGGCGCTCGAGCGCGGGAGCAGACCACGGTGACGGCGCCGATCGCCGAACGCATCGCCGCGTCCCTCGTCGAGAGTGGCGCGCAGTCGATCGTGCTCGTCGGCAGCCGCGCGACGGGAAAGGCGAGCGCCGAATCCGACGTCGACCTTGCTGTCATCGGCGACGGCCCCTCGTACCGACTTCAGATCGACGACGGACTGCTCGTGTCCGTGGGTTGGGCGACGCCGGACGAGCAGCGACGACGCCTCTACGATCCGGATTGGCTCGGAACGCACGTGCCTGGGTGGCGACAGGCGGTCGTTCTGCACGACCCGACGGGCATTGCGGCCGAGATAAAGGCTGAAGCTGTCCGCTGGGATTGGAATCCGGTCGCCGCCCGATGCGACGAGGCGGCCGTTGCGAGGGTCGTCGGTCTCGCGGAGGAGGTACACAAGCTCGCCACAGCTCTTCAGGAGAAGAGCGACCTCGCAGCCGCCGTCCAGCGCTCGATCATCGCGTTGCGACTCCCACACGCCATTGCGCTCCGCCGCCGCATTCTGTACGGCAGTGGGAATCACCTCTGGGAGTTGGTGGCGTGCGAGCTGGGCAACGGCTGGCGAAGCGCCCAGTCGCAGGCCCTCGGGCTTGGAGTCGTCAGCCTCGACGCGAGTTGCAAAGCGGCGCTCTGTCTATTCGAGCTAGCGGCAGAAGAGCTGCGGGAGCTGTTCGACGAGCGTCAGCTCATCGTCGTCGAGCACGCGCTCCAGCGGGCCGAAGCGCTGTAGCCGTAGCTATTGCGCGGTGGCGCGCCGGTCCCCGCTCGGCCAGACGAGCACCGCGAGCGCGGCGACGAGCGCAAGTCCTCTGAGGACGACGAGCGCGGCGACGAACGGGTCGCGGTCGCGTGCGAGATCGAAGTAGAGCCACGGAAACCACACGGCCGTAGCGAAGACGGCAACAGCGAAGCAAGCGCCGGCTGCAGCGCCGCGCCGTCTCCCGACGACTGTCAGCGGGAAAAGCAGCCAGACCAAGAACTGCGGGGAGAGCACCTTGCCGAAGGCGACGAGCGCAACGAGGACAGCGGCGGAGTACGTCACCAGCCGCTCGGGACTCGCCTCAAAGCGCGCGAACCGCAGCCACAACCAAGAGACCACGGCGATCGTCGCCACAGACAGCGCCACGGCGACGGCCACGGCCATCTCTCCGCTGAGATTCTGCGACCCATCCTTCGTCTCGATCAGAACATCCAGCCCCACGGCGTGGTGCAGGAGAAGGAGAACACCGGCGCCAAGGCTCTCGATCTGGAGCGGCCGCGATACCTGATCCCAGATGCTCGAGGTGACTTCACCGGGCGCGAGAAGCACGAATGGCAGGTAGGCGAGCGCGACGACCCCGGCAGCAAGCACGCAGCAAACGGCCGCCTCCCAGCGCCCGTGACGCCGCCACGCCCAGACGACAACCACCGGAAGCAGGACGAGCGGGTACACCTTCACCGCAGCGGCGACTCCGAGGACGAGCGAGGCAAAGCGAAGCCGCTCCGAAAGCAAGAGCAAGGTCGCTCCGGCGACGAGCGCCGCGGGCACAAGGTCGAAGCGGGTGAGAAGCACCCCACCGAAGACGACCGGCGAGAGAGCGGGGAGCGCGAGCACACGCCAACTGACCTCCGGCGGACGCGCGAGCCGACGGAGAACGGCTGCGGTGAGGAAGATGCCGATCGCGCCGGCGACAGCCATGAGCGCGGCGAAGGCCCAGAAGTACCTGCCTTCGCCGGCGACGAGCTCGGGGAGCAGGAAGACAGCGAGCGCGCCGGGCGGATACTCGAAGTCGAAGTCGCGGTACGGCACGAGGCCGGCCCGCACGGCCTCGGCGTACCCCTCGTAACGCGGGGTGTCGATGATCTGACGACCGCTGCCGCGAACCACCCCGGTCGTTGCTACGGACAAGGCGACGAAGACGGCAGTCGCGAGCACGACGCCGTTCGGCGCCCAGGAGGTCGTCGGTCGCACGATCGCCGAGTGTGACGACTCGTCGAGCGGCTCGACTCCGGAAGGTCTTACGGATCCCTTACGCCGGTTGCCCGCGCTCGCCGCCTGCTGATAAAGAGAAGACTGTGGCCAGACTGCGTCTTCTCGAGCGTGACGACGCTCCCCTCACCGCACGTCACTTTTACAGAGACGACGGCACGGCATCCTCGCTCACGCGCTCGCTCGTCAACGCGCCCGACCTGCTCGAATCGTTCATGCCGTTCCTGGCCCAGGTGTACGCAGAGGGCTCGATCGATGTGGCGACGAAGGAGCTCGTGGTCGTCCGCGTCTCGCAGCTGAACGCATGCCAGTACTGCCTCGCAGCGCACCGCCCGATCGCACTGGACGCCGGTGTGCCGCCGGAGCTGGTGGCAGCGATCTGCGAGGAAGCGCCACTGGCCGAGCTGCCGGAACGGGAGCGAACGCTGATCGAGTGGGTCGATCGCTACGTCCTCGACCCCGCGAGCATCGACGACGAGCTGATGGCGCGGGTGCTCGACTACGTGCGCGACGACCAGCTGGTCGAGCTTGCTCTGGTGGCCGGAGCGACGCAGCTCTTGAACCACTACTGCACCGCGTTCGCGATACCACCGCCTGGCGCATGACGGTGACGGGCTTCGAGACCGCGGTCGAGGAAGGGCGTTGCGGCGAGCGTCTCTGGCTCTACGCGACCTACCACTGCAACCTGGCGTGTATCTACTGCCTGACTGAGTCGCATCCCGGGATCGCGAACCGCCGCGGACTGTCCTCTGATCTTCTGCTCCAGCTCGCTCGAGAAGCGCGGGGGCTCGGCTTCGGCTCGCTCGGCGTCACAGGCGGGGAGGTGTTCATGCTTCCCGACATGGCGGAGACCCTGGCGGAGCTCGGGTCGCTCCTCCCGACGGTGGCGCTCACGAACGCCACGTTGTTCACAGATCGCATGCTTGGCCGGCTGGAGCCCCTTGCAGACCTGGACGTCGCTCTGCAGATCTCACTCGACTCGCCCGACCCGCTGCGCAACGACGCGCTCCGGGGGCCTGAGAACTTCGCCAAGGTGGCCGAGGCGGTTCCGAAGCTCGTCGAGCGTGGAATCGACACACGCATCGCGACGACGGTGGACGATCAGTCCGAGGACGAGCTCGAGCGTCTGTGCGAGCTCCACCGCAGCTGGGGCGTGTCGGACGACGACCACGTCGTCCGCGGGATCGTCCGTCGCGGCCGTGCGGCGATCGAGGGCATGGGAAGCGAGCCCGGACCGACCGACATCCTCCCCGAGCTGACGATCACGGCCGACGGCGCGTTCCTGCATCCGTTCGCGCCGACGGTGCGCCATGGAGTAACGGACCTGGACCTGCTCGTATCGCGGCAGGTAACGCCGCTCTCCGCCGCGGTGCGCCGCTTCGTGGGCGTCGTCGCCGACCAGCCTGTCGGGACGGACGCTGCCGCGACCTTCACGTGAGCGTGACGACAGCCCCGCGGTCGCGGGGCATCGCACTACCGCGGTTCTCACCTGTGATCGCTGTCTCGGCGCTCGGGATCGGCATGGTGGCGATCGAGCTCGTCCTTCGCTCGGAGACCATGCTTCGCACCCAGATCGGCGGACAGCTGCTCGCGTTCGGGCTCTTCCTGCCCGCGGCCTGGCTCTGCTGGCGCGGGCTCGGAGTCGGGCGATCGGGCATCGTCCTCGTGCTCGGGGTCGCACTGGCGCTCCGCGTCGCGTCCTTCGATCCTTTCGCGCCGCCGCCACTCACGACGGATACGTACCGCTACGCGTGGGACGCGCGCGTCCAGACAGCGGGGATCAACCCTTACCGCTATGCCCCGACGTCGCCCGCTCTTCGCGATCTGCGCGACGACGAGATCTGGCCGGGAATCAACCGCAAGGACTGGAAGTCCGTCTATCCGCCGGGAGCCCAGGCGTCCTTCGTTGCCGCACGCGTCGTGTTCGGGAACGGTGTCCGGGCGACGACCTGGCTCTTCGTCCTCGCCGAGGCCGCCGCGATCGGCCTGCTCGTCTTCGTCCTCCTGCGCGCGAACGCGCCGCTCGAGCGCGTCGCTCTCGCCGCCTGGCATCCGCTGGCTTTGAGCGAGATCGCCGGAAACGGGCACGTCGACGCGCTCGCGTTGCTCGCGGGAGCGGGTCTTCTCGCCGCCTGGTCGACGCGTGCACGCGGGCTCGCGGGGCTCGCCGTCGCCTTCGGCGCGCTCGTCAAGCTCGGGCCGGTCCTGCTCGTCCCGGCGCTCCTGCGCTGGGGCGGTCGCCGGTTCATGCTTGTCGCGCTCGGCTGTATCGGCGCAGCGTTCGCGGCCTACAGCTCCGTGGGCCGTGGGCTTACAGGCGACCTTGGGCGGTACCTGGAGGAGGACCTCGGCTCACTCGCCTGGTTCCTGCTCTCGCGGGAGATCGGGCGGGAAGCTGCGCGCACCGTCCTCTTTGTCCTCCTCCTCGGCGTGCTTGCGTTCGTGTCGCTTCGGGCGCACGACAGGGTGGAGCAAGTGGCGCGCACCTGCCTCGTCGTCCTCGGAGGCGTGTTGCTCACGACCGCGTTCCTGCAGCCGTGGTACTCGCTCTGGCTGCTCCCGTTTCTCGTAGTGACCGCGGCTCCGGCGTGGCTGTGGCTGTCGGGCGCTCTGCCGCTGCTGTACGTCTTCGGACTGGAAGGTGGCCCGCTCCCCTGGTGGGTGCGAGCCGCGATCTACGGGCCTTTCCTTGCTCTCTCGTTCCGCCATCTCGTGCGGCCTCCCCGGGCGGGCGTCGCTTCGCCCATGAAACCGCTGCATTCACCGAAGATCGCAGTCGTCATCCCCGTTCTGAACGAGGTGGAGGCGCTTCCCGGCTTGCTCCGCGAGTTCCCTCCTGGTGTTGTCGACGAGATGATCGTGGTCGACGGCGGCTCGACCGACGGAACCCGTGCAGCCGCGGAGGCTGCAGGCGCGCGCGTCGTCGGCGAACCTCGCCGTGGGTACGGGCGGGCCTGCCTGACCGGTGTCGAGTCCACAACCGCCGATGTCATCGTGTTTCTCGACGGTGACGGCAGCGACGACCCGGCCGACCTGCCACGCGTCTTGACGCCAGTGCTCGAGGGGCGGGCGGCGCTCTCCCTCGGCAGACGTCAAGAACCGGAGTCGGGCGCACAGCACTTCCACCAGCGAATCGGAAACCGGCTCGTCTCCGCTCTCGTCCGCTGGTGGTACGGGGCGCCGGTGCGGGACATCGCGCCGTTCCGGTCCGTGCGGCGGGATGTGCTCGACGAGCTCAATCTGGAAGAGATGACCTACGGCTGGCCGACCGAGATGGTGGTCAAGGCGGCGCGTGCTGGGTTCCCCGTCGTCGAGACGCCGGTCGCCTCCCGCACGCGACGGGGCGGCAAGTCGAAGGTCTCCGGCCGGCTCGTGCCGTCGGTCCGGGCGGGCGCATGCATGCTCGGTGTCGTCGCGAGGTACTCATGACCTGGCTCGTCACAGGCGGCGTCGGCTTCCTCGGCAGCCATCTGCTCCGACGCCTCGCGGTCGAAGGTATCCGGGCGCGGTCGCTCGACCTCGTGAAAGCGTACGACGAGCCAGCCGGCGTGGACGTCGTCCAAGGCGACGTTCGCGACGAGGGCGTCCTGCGACGGGCACTCGATGGCGTCGACGTCGTCGTCCATGCAGCAGCCGCGCTCCCGTCCGGCGGCGACCTCGATTCGACGAACGTGGCGGGCAGCGAGCTCCTCGCCCGGCTGGCGTCGAAAGCAGGTGTGAAGCGCTCGATCCTGATCTCCTCCGGAGTCGTCTACGGCCTCGGCCAAGCGCCGCTCAGCGAAAGCGCCGAAGCACGTCCGATCGAGGCGTATGGGCGTTCGAAGCTGCGCGCCGAGCACGCCTGGCTCGCTGCTGCGCCGGCGCCGATCGTGCTTCGACCGGCGGCGTTCATCGGGCCGGAACGCCTCGGCGTCTTCGGAATCCTCTTTCGGTGGATCCAGGAGGGCCGCCGAATCTACGTGCTCGGAGATGGAAGCAACCGCTATCAACTGCTCGATGTTGACGATCTCGTCGAGGCCGTGATTCTCGCGGCTACGAGCAGTGCGGAGGGAGTAGTGAACGTCGGCGGAATCGTCTCCGGCACGGTACGCGACGATCTGGAGGCGCTGATCGCGCACGCGCGAACCCGGAGCCGCGTGGTCGGTCTGCCTGCTCGTCCGGCCAGCGTAGCGCTCGCGTTGCTTGCCACGGCGCGTCTCTCGCCGCTCTCGAAGTGGCACCGCCGCTCGGCCGATCGCGACTTCGTGCTCGACTGCACTCGCGCCTCCGACCTCCTCGGCTGGTCGCCGACGCGATCCGGCGCGGAGGCGCTGTGCGCCGCGTACGACTGGTTCGTTCTGAACGGCTCGGCGGCGGCCAGCGGAGCGACGCACCGGTCGGCGTGGCGCGAGCGCGGCCTCGCCGTCGTGCGCCGGCTGTCCTAGAGGCGCTTTGATCAGGTCTCCGATGACACCGTGCTCGGAGATGGGGAGGTCGTCGCGCTCGGTGTTCCCTGCCACCGTAAGGAAGTCGTACGCGACACGGGCTGGATCTCGTGGAATTCTAGGGCGCGGTGCTTGAACCGCGCGACCTCGTGGCTGGCGGCGCCGCCGGACTCGCGGCGGGGCTCATTCTGCTCCCCGGGCCCGGGTCGCTGCTCGACGCAGGCCCCGGGCCCCTGCTCCACCTCGCCGCCGCGACTGCGCTCGGCGCCGGGCTGGGCGTGGTCTTCGCCCAGACGGGAGGGTCGGCCGCCGCGAACCTCAGCCGCGGGCTGCTGCTGGGCCTGCTCTGGTGGCAGCTGGCCGCGCTGACGCTCGAGCCGCTGCTCGCGGGCCGGGCACCGACGTGGTCCATCGACGAGGCGGCCTTCGAGCTGCCGGCGCTGGTCTGCGCCCTCCTGTTCGGCGGGCTGACCGGGTTGATCCTCGTGCTGCTTCCGTCGCAGTCGTCCGCGTCGGGCGAGCGCGCCGTACGGACAAGAGTCGTCGTCCTCGGCGGCGGCTTCGGGGGCGTGGCCACCGCCCGCCGCCTCGAGCGCCTGTTCGCGCGCGACCCGGGCGTCGAGATCGCGCTGGTGAGCAAAGGCAACTCGCTCCTCTTTACGCCGATGCTCGCCGAGGTCGCCTCGAGCGCGCTCGAGGCGCGGCACATCAGCGCGCCGATCCGCGCGCTCTGCCCGCGCACGCGCTTCCACCGCGACACGGCGGTCGACGTGGATCTCGACGCCCGGCTCGTCCGCCTCGCCGGCGGGCGCACACTGCCCTACGACCACCTCGTGCTGGCGCTGGGAGCCGTTCCCAGCTATTCCGGGATCAACGGTCTTGCCGAGCATGCGTTCACGCTCAAGTCGCTCGGAGACGCGGTCGCGCTGCGCAACCACGTGATCGAGCAGCTCGAGCGCGCAGATGTCGAGCCGGACGAGGCTGAGCGGCAGCGCCTGCTCACCTTCGTCATCGCGGGCGGGGGCTTCGCGGGCACCGAGACGGTCGCGGAGCTCTTCGACCTCTGCCACGTCGTCCTGCGCTACTACCCGCGTGTGGAGCCGGAGGAGCTGCGCTTCGTCCTCGTCCACTCGCGCGACCACATCCTCCCCGAGCTCGGACCCGAGCTGCGCGCGTACGCGCTCGAGCGGCTGCGGCGGCGCGGGATCGAGTTCCTGCTGGAGCGGCGGGTCGCCGGAGCGACTGCAGGGGCGATCTCGCTCGCGGACGGCACCGAGATCCCGACGCGCACCGTCATCTGGACGGCGGGAAACCGGCCACATCCGCTGCCGGCCGAGCTCGGGCTCCCGGTGTCCCGAGCCGGTGCCGTGCTCGTGGACTCGACGCTGCGGGTCGAGGGACGCGACGACGTCTGGGCGGTCGGCGATTGCGCCCGCATCCCAGTCCCCGGTGTTCCGGATGCGTGGTACCCGCCGACCGCGCAACGCTCTCAGGGAGGGCAAAGCCCTCGCCGCGAACCTCGCCGCAGTGCTCGCAGGACGTGAGCCGAAGCCGTTCCGCTTCAGTGCTATCGGCACCCTCGTCGCCCTGGGGCACCGTACTGCCGTCGCCGAGATCCGCGGCCGCCGCTTCTCGGGGCTGCTTGCTTGGCTGTTATGGCGTTGCGTCTACTGGACCAAGCTACCCGGGCTGGAGAAGAAGCTCAGGGTCGGCCTCGACTGGTCGATCGACCTCGCCTTTCCACGCGACATCGCGCTTACGACCACCGAGCGAGAGAGGGTTCCCGCGGCGGTGCGCGATGCGTAGAGCCGTCGCGGCGGGCGTTCCGGCCGGTCTCGCCGGCGGCCTGGTGTTCGGCGCCGCGATGACGCAGATCGGGTTGCTGCCGACGATCGCGGGCATCGTGCGCTCGGACTCCGCTGTCGTCGGCTTCGCCGTCCACATGGGTGTCGCCGCCACCATCGGAGCGGGCTTCGCGCTGCTCCTCGCCCGGCAACGGCCGGGAGCGGGGGAGACACTCTTCTGGGGACTCACCTACGGGACGCTCTGGTGGTTTCTCGGCCCTCTCACGCTTCTGCCTCTCTTCCGCGGCGACCCGGTCGAGTGGACGCTCGCGCGTGCGCAGGCCGAGTTTCCAGGCCTGCTTGGCCACCTGCTCTACGGCGCGACGACGGCGCTCGTCTACGTCGCCCTCACCCAGCCGCGCGCGCTTGTTCCAACCCGTAGCGCCGTACTTCGCGGCGCCGCCGCGGGGCTCCTTCCGGCGTGGCTGCTCGCCGCGAGGCTCGCGCCCGAGAACGACCTGCTCGCCGCCTCCACGGCGATGAGCGACGCGTCAGCGGGGGTCTCGACGATCGCGACCCTGGCCGTCGGGGTCGTCTCCGGCACAGCGTTCGCGGTCCTCTACCCGCGGCTCATCGATAGCGCCGGCGTGAGCCTGATCCGCGGGGTCGTTTACGGCTTCCTCCTCTGGGTCGTGGTTCCGCTCACGCTCCTGCCGCTGCTCGAGGGCCGAGGGCTCACCTGGTCGCTCGAGAAGACGCGTGCTGGGTTCGAGACGCTACCCGGTTACCTGCTGCTCGGCGCCCTCTTGGCGCTCGGCTACCACGTTCTATGCGCGCTCGCGCGCCTGCTGTTGTCGGACGACGTGCGAGAGCTTGGCCGCGAGGGAGCGGGCACACGCGGCCTCCGGGCACTCGGCCAGGGGGCGCTCGCCGGCCTGGTCGGTGGCCTCCTCTTCACGCTGATCATGCTCCAAATCGACTTCCTGCCCATGGTCGCGCAGCTCGTCGGCTCCGACTCGATCCTCACCGGCTTCCTCGTACACCTCGTCATCGCGGACCTGATCGGTGCCTCATACGGCGTCCTTTTCCGCCGCCAGAGCTACGACGTCGGCTCCGCGGTCGGCTGGGGCGTCGCCTACGGGTTCTGCTGGTGGGTGCTGGGGGCGCTGACGCTCCTACCCGTCCTCCTCGGCGGCCCGCCGCAGTGGACGGCGGCTGGAGCCGCCGCCGCCTATCCCGCGCTGATCGGGCACCTCCTCTACGGGGCGGGCCTCGGCGCGACCTTCTACGCGCTGGAGGCCCGGCAGAGCCCTTGGTGGGTGAGCCGGACGCAGGCGGAAGCCGAGCGGAGGGAACGCCGGCGCCAGCACGTACTCACGTCGGCACCGGCATTGTGGGCGCTCGTCGTGGTCGTGGCGCTCGTCATCCCCATCCTGCTCGCCGGCTGACGGCGCGACGACGCCTGCAGACGAGCCTTCAGCAAATGTTGAGGAATCGGCCTTGACGCGGCAGGCTCGGCGGGACAAGCTCTCCGGGTGGTCGCACGATTCTGGCTCGCGGGCGGCGTGTTGGTGGCAGCGCTGACGCTTGGGACGCTCGCGGTAGGTTGCGGAGGTGGCGACGGCGAAGCCGCGCCCGAAGTCCCGTATGAGAAGGTCCAGAGCGTGTTCGAGGAGTACAGCTGCATCGGCTGTCATCCAGGGGTCAACCCGTCGCTCGATCTGCGTGCGGAGAGCTCGTACGACAATCTCGTAGGGGTCGAGGCGCTCCTGGATCCGACCCTGTACCGCGTAGTCGCAGGCGACCCCGGCAAGAGTTTCCTCTACCTCAAGCTCGGAGGCGATCCGGTCGTGGCCGACA
>Ga0136622_10000987_pt1 | contig 11756 bp, 16 predicted proteins | sample AntDrymUQ4482106_2_FD_104803 | JGI IMG/M metagenome (GOLD analysis project Ga0136622, IMG submission 104803) | Polar desert sand microbial communities from Dry Valleys, Antarctica - metaG UQ448 (21.06) | ecosystem: Environmental > Terrestrial > Soil > Desert | place: Antarctica: Dry Valley...
GCACCGTCGTCGAGCGCCGCGATGGCGAGTCGAATCTCACGCGCGCATTTGCCGTTCACGCCCGCACGCTGGAGCTGCTCGACGCTCGCGGCGTCGCCGACGAGCTGGTCGAGACCGGGGAGCCGCTCGGGGCGCTGTTGTTGTTCGACAAGGTCGAGGTCGACCTGTCGCGGCTGCCGACCCGGTTCCCGTTCCTGCTCGTGACGCCACAGTACGAGACCGAACGGGTACTCGAGGAGCGCGCGGGTGGGCTGGGCGCGCAGATCGTGCGCGGCGTCCAGTTCGTCGGGCTGCGCCAGGACGCCGACGGCGTCGACGTGGACGTGCGCGCCGAGGACGGCAGCGTCCAGCGCCGACGCGCGGCGTTCGTCGTCGGAGCCGACGGCGTGGGGAGTGCCGTGCGCCGCTCGCTCGGGCTGGCGTTCCCCGGCCATTCCGCCGTCCAGTCGCTGATGTTGGCCGACGTTCAGCTGACCGAGGCGCCACCGGACCTGCTGACCGTGAACGCCGTGGCCGAGGGCTTCTCCTTCCTGGCACCGTTCGGCGACGGCTGGTACCGCGTCATCGCCTGGGACCGGCGCCGTCAATTGCCGGACGGCGCACCCGTCGAGCTCGACGAGATCCGCGACATCACGCGCCGTGCGCTCGGCACCGACTACGGCATGCACGACGCGCGCTGGCTGTCGCGATTCCACAGCGACGAGCGCCAGGTCGCCCGTTACCGGGTCGATCGGGTGCTGCTCGCCGGAGACGCCGCGCACGTCCACTCGCCGGCCGGCGGTCAGGGCATGAACACGGGGCTCCAGGACGCCGCCAACCTGGGCTGGAAGCTGGCCGCGACGGTCCACGGCTGGGCACCGGCTGGGCTGCTCGACAGCTACCACGCCGAGCGCCACCCGGTCGGTCAGACCGTCCTGCGCGCGAGCGGCGCCTTGCTGCGGCTGGCGATGCTGCGACCACGAGTGCTGCGCGCCGCCCGCAGGACCCTCGGCGGTGTCCTCGCCCGGACCGGGCCGGTGGCTCGCCGCGTCGCGGGGATGGTGTCCGGGATCGCGATCGCCTACCCGGCACAACGCGGCGAGCACCGGTTGGCCGGACGGCGCGCGCCAGACGTCGTCGTCGGCGAGTCCCGCCTGTACGAGCGCCTGCGCGCAGGTCGCTTCGTGCTGTTGGACCGCAGCGGCGACGACGCGCTCGCCCGCCTGGCCGACGCGGGCTTTGCCGATCGCGTGACCGTCCTGCGGACCCCCGTCGCGGCAACGACGGGCTGGCCGGCGGTCACGCTGATCCGCCCCGACGCCTACGTGGCGTGGGCGAGCGACGCGCGCGCGGCCGACGAGCGGCTCTCCGGCGGACGCGAGGCCCTGCAGCGCTGGTGCGGGCCGGTAGCGGCCGCAACCGCGGCCGAGATAGTGGAAGCCCCAGATCTCGGAGATCCGACCTCGATCCGGTCGCCGCCCGAGCCTGACGGTCCCTGGGTAAGCGACAGAGAGGAGTGGCGGTGACTGGTTCGGGGCGTGAAGCGAGGCGGAAGAGGCGGGCAGCGCTCGTCACCTCTGCGTTCTTGGCGATCGGTCCGGGTGTCGTGGCGGGTGTGATTCCCTGGCGACTGACGCACTGGCAAGTGCCTTACCCCGCGCCCGGCGGGCCGGGGGCGCGCGCGGTCGGCCTCGTGCTCATCGGCGGCGGGGCGGCGGTCCTGGTCCACTCGTTCGTGCGGTTTGTGGTCGAAGGCGTGGGCACACCCGTCCCGGTCGCGCCGACCCAGCGTCTCGTCGTCGGCGGCCTGTACCGCCACGTTCGCAATCCCATGTACCTCGCACTCGAGGCTGCGATCCTCGGCCAGGCGTTGCTCCTCGGTGCGGTGGCCGGGTCTGGCGGTAGAGGGCCGGGCTTCGGTTAGGTCTCGCTGGCGAAGCGGCGGGCCTCTTCGCGGGCGCGGTTGATGTCGTCGACTACGAGGATGAGCTGGTGGTCGTGGTCGCTGTACATGACCTCGATGTTGACGCCGGCTAGCGCCATTCGGCGGGTGATTTCGCCTAGCTGGCCGGGGATGTCCTGCCTGAGTCGGGCAGTGACCACCTCTCGGTCTTCCAGCACGCGAATGCCGGCCTGGTCGAGCGCGCGACGTGCGGCATCGCCGTCCTGGAAGAGGAAGTGGGCGGCGCCCGTGCCGCCTACGACCCATGCCCCTCCGCCCTCGACGCTCACGCCCGCGGCACCCAGGGCGTCGCCCATCTCAGCGAGCGCGCCGGGCCTGTCCTCGAGCTGGATGGCCAGGTCTCTCATGTCCGATCTCCAGCCAGTTCGCCGACCTCGATCGTCGGCTCCAGCGAGACGTCGGTGTTGAGCGAGTTGGCGATGAAGCAGCCCTGGTGGGCCTTCTCCACGAGCCGCTTGACCCTCTCCGGGTCCGTGCCGGCGTTGACGGCTATCTGGGGTCGCAGGGTGATCGCAGTGATCCGCATCGGCGTGATGTCCTCGGGCAAGATTGCCTCGGCCCAGTCTCGGTAGGCGAGCACGTCGACCCGCGAGCGTGCTGCAAGGGCGAGAAAGGCCAACAGCTGGCACGAGCTCGCTGCCGCCAGCAACAGCTGCTCGGGATTGGCCAGCTCGCTGCTGCCGAGGAACGCGGCGTCGCTGCTGAGCACAAGCCCACCCGATACTCCGCCGAGCTCGACCCGATGCGTACGCGAATACTCGTCATAGCCCGAGCCGGTCGAGCCGCTCCAGTCAAGGGTCGTCTTGTACCTGTGAGTAGCCATCGTCTTTTCGGGCTCTTCGCTCTCTCGAGCGCCCCACCGGCGTCGTGGGTCCAGCCAGGGTAGACGGGCTCAAAGCCTCCTCTCTTCGCGGCGATGCTCCGCCAAATCGCCAACCAAAGAGAGTCACTGCATGAACCGGCGCTGGACGACGCCGAGCACCCGGCACCCCTAGCGACGGAGCGCACGGCTCGTTCAGCGCTCGTCGATGCTCCTGAGCAGCGGCTTGACGTCGATGATCGGTGTGCCGTTCAGCGCTTCCAGGTCACGTACGCGCAACCGGATGCCGTCGATCGAGACGACCGTCACGCGGTGGAGGCCGATCGGGTTCGGGCGGTCCGGCGAGCGAGTGTTGAACACGCCTTGCTCCGGGTTGGCCAGGTCGTCGCGCGGATGCACCCGCAGCACGTCACGGCGAGCGCGGTCGAGCCAGGTCAGCAGGAGAAGCTCGTCACAGACCGCAATGCCCTCGAGCGCCTGCGCCAAGCGAGCCTCGAACACAAGCCACGCCTCGGGCGCGCCCTCGTCGCCTTGCTTGGGAGCCGCTGCCCGGTCGCGCAGAGGCGACTCCACCGTCCCGATCGCGACGAGTTCCATGTCCGGCATTCGTATCGTAAGTCGGGGGACGCAGGAGTCAGCTCGCGGTCTTTCCGCGGGAACCGCTCACGCGCATCGCGTTAGGCGTCGGTCGCGGCGAACTCGAAGCGCGTGCCGACGCTGTTCTGGATGAACGCCTCCGGGAAGCGAGCGGCGAGAGCGTGAGTGGCCCCCCAGCCGGTGCAATGGGCGGGCACAAGGTAGTCCGCCGAGAACTCCTCGAGTGCGTCGCATGTTGGTCCGATGACCGGTTCGAACGCCCGCCCGCTGAGGTGGAAGCCTCCTAGAACGGCGTGGATCCGGTTCTCGCCGGTGAGCTTTCGCACGTAGCGAAGGATGTTGATGATCCCGGAGTGTCCGCAGCCGGTCAGGACGACGAGGCCGTGTCCGCGCACCGTTGCCACCAGGGCCTGGTCGTCGAGGATCAGCGGGTCGGATTGCCACGCGCCATGCCGATGCGCCTCGTGCCCGGGAAAGCCCCGTTCGAATTCCGTGGTCCGGTCGACCTCGCCGGTCACCAACAGCGAGCCGTCGAGCAGGAAGGAGGGCTGGCGCTGCTCGACGATGTCGAAGCCGGCTCCTTGCAGTGCGCTCTTGCTCGTCGTCGGCAGCTCGACCGGGTCGCGGCCCGAGAAGGCAAGACGGCGGCGAGTCCAGAACTCCGGGTGGATCAGGACGGGCATGTTCTGGCGCCCTAGCTCGCCCACCAGACCGTCCATGCCCGTGGTGTGGTCCCAATGACCGTGGCTGAGCACGATGATGCCGATGTCGTGGGGGGACAGCTCGAGCCGGCGCATGTTCTCCACGAGGCCGTCGGGCGTCCGGCCCGCATCGAAGAGCACTCGGGACTCCCGACCGCCCTTCGCGATCGTTACCAGCGCGGAGAACCCATGCTCGGCGCGCAGCGTGTCATCGGTGTCGCCGCCCACGAGGAAGCGTGCCGGCATCCGTGGCGCGGCCGCCATGGCCGGCCGCTTCGCCGGACCCTGGTCGGCGAGCAGCGAGTCCGTCACGTTGTCCATCAGCATGGTGACGGTCAACGCGTCGACAGGCTGAAGCTCAATCGCCTCCATCGTCCCGTCTAGCCTGCCTGAGCGATGCTAGGCGCGCAAGTGCCCAACGAGCGCGAGACGTTCGAGCGACGCGCTGTGCGAGCGTACCCCGGCGAGCCGGCCGTGAGGGTTGTGCCACCATGCCGGCATGGCGTACGACGAGGATCTCGCCAACCGCATCCGCGAGCTGATCGCCGGCGACCCCGCCGTCACCGAGCAGCGAATGTTTGGAGGCCTGGCCTTCCTGATCGGCGGCAACATGTCGGTCGCGGCCAGCGGCCAGGGGGGCGTAATGGTGCGTGTTGACCCTGACGACACCGCCGCCCTTGTCACGAAACCGCATGCCCGGCCATTCGAGATGCGCGGTCGCGCGATGCAGGGCTGGCTACGAGTCGACCCGGCAGGCGTGCGAACCAAGCGCCAGCTCGAACCCTGGGTCAAGCGCGGCGTCGCGTACGCGCGCTCACTTCCTCCTAAGCGGTGAAGCGAATCCCCCTACGTCGAAGAGGCCGCCCGCGCGGCGTGCGCCGCAGCCTCCGCGCGGTTGCGCACCCCGAGCTTCGTGAGAATGCGGCTGACGTGGTGACCAGCAGTCTTCTCGCTGATCACCAGCGCCTGGGCGATGCGTGCGTTCGACATCCCGAGCGTGAGCAGGCCGAGTACCTCCTGTTCACGCTTCGTCAGGTCGCCCGCCGCGCGCGGCCGCGGCCCGGTCGCGCCTCCCAGGTCGCGGAGCACCGCCGCAGCGGCGTCCATAGCCCCCGATGCGCCTAGCGCGCGGAACGCTTCGAAGGCCGTGCGCGCCTCGTCGCGCGCCAGCTCCGACGCCTCACCGGTCAGCGCGCGGGCGAGCTCGAGACGGGCCTCGCCGGCGTCCAGCGGCATCGCGAGCGCGCTGAACGCCGCCAGCGCACGCCGCGCTGGCTCGGCCGCGTCGGTACGGCGGCCGGCGTGTAGAGCCACGCGGGCTGCGGCCAAGTCCGCACACGCGACGACGAGGCGGATCCCGGTGGCGTGCGCGAGCTCGGCGAGCACGCGCGCCGCCGCTTCTGCACCGTCTGCATCGCCGCATGCCAGGCGGGCGTCGACGAGCGGCGCCAGCAGCTGCGAAGCACGGACGGCGTGGTCCCCGGCCGTACGCAAGCCTCGCTCCAGCAACACGGCCGCAACCTGCGCGCGGTCCTCGGCGATGCGCAGCAGCGCGAGCGCACGCAGCGACGAAGGGTGCTCCTCCCGACCGGCGAGGAGGCGCTCGGCCTCCAGGAGGCGTCCCTGGCGGACGCGCAGCTCCGCCATCGTCGCGACGGTCGGTGCACTCATCTGCGGGACGTAGCGGGCGTGCGTGGCCAGCGCGCTCTCGAGAGCGCGCTCGGCCTCGGGCCAGTGCCCGGTGGCCAGCAGCACGTTCGCGTGGATCGTGCGACAAGCGCCGAAGAGGGGGGCGGTCGCGTGCGTGCGGGCGAACTCGTCGACCAGCTCGCACCACTCGGCCGCCCGTTCCCACTCGCCGGCGCTCACGCACGCCTCGATGAGGTTGCAGTAGGCCTCGGCCAGCGTGTGCACGTTGCGCACGCGTCCGGCCGACGCCGCGGCCATCGCCTCCTCGAGCAGCCGCATGCCGCCCTCTCGCCCGCCGGCGTTGACGACCGCGCGCCCGAGCAGGCTCAGCGCGAAGACCTCGAGGTCCCCGTCGCCCCATTCGCGCGCGATCCTCATCGCCCGCCGGGCGTGCGCGATCTGCTCCTCGACGCTCTGCGCATGGCGCGCTCGCTCCACGGCGACCCAGCCGCGGCCGGTGCACGACCCGCCCACGCCCTCGAGCGACCGCTCCGCACGAGCCAGCCAGCCGCGCGCGGCCGAGGCGCGCCCCCCGAGCAGGTGCTGGTGGGACACCCAGACGGCGACGCGGGCCGCGTCGTCACAGCGACCCGCGCGCACGAATCCTTCGAACGCGAACTCGCGCGCCTCGATGCCCTCCGCGACGCTTCCGAGGAACCACAGCGCCTGGCCGAGCCCGTCGCGGGCGTCTGGAGTGTCCGCCGCGTCGAGTGCGGACTGGAAGGCCGCGCGCGCGGCCTTCCAGTCGGCCCGCTCGAGCGCGCGCACCCCCTCGAGCAGCCCGTCGCCATCGCGAACCGCCTCCATGGCACCCGAGTATCACCAACCCGGCCGCGTCTCACAAGGCAGGCCGCTCCCCGTGGTCGTGCGCGTCAGCGCCTCCTGCCCACCGCGACCAGGTACTCCTTCTCGAAGCGCGCCCCGTCGGGCGTGCCGCGATCCCACTCGTCGCAGAACCGGTCCAGCGCCTCGTCGAACTCGGCCTCGCGGCCCTCGCGCGCCGCGTTCGCTCTCGCCGCGATCGTCGGGCCGTAGTAGGTCTTGAAGTGCTCGCCGTAGTCGCGGGGCCGCTCGAATGCCGTGATCTCGAGCAGGTCGCGCTCCAGCGTGTGGAACTCGACGCGGTTGCCGAAGAGCCCCCCCAGGTGCTCCTCGCTCCCCCACAGGGGCGGCGGCTGCGCGCCCGGCGGAGGCGCCGGCGCAAAGGGCTTCATCGTGCGGAACAGCGCGCCGAGCATGCCCTCCGGGGTCCAGCTGAGCAGCCCGATCGTGCCGCCGGGACGGCACACGCGCACCAGCTCGTCCGCGGCATCCTGGTGGTGCGGCGCGAACATCACGCCGATCGCCGACATGACCACGTCGAACGACTCGTCCTCGAACGGCAGCTGCTCCGCGTCGGCCTCCACCCATTCGAGGTCGAGGCCGGCCTCCGGACGGCTTCGCCCGGCCTCTAGGAGCTCGCGCGTCAGGTCGCTGGCCGTGACGCTCGCCCCCCGCTGCGCGGCCGGGATGGCCGCGTTGCCCGTGCCGGCCGCCACGTCGAGCACGCGCACGCCGGGAGCGATCCCACAGGCCTCCACCAGCCGCGTCCCGACGGGCAGCAAGAACGTGTCGACCATCAAGGGGTAGTCGCCAGACGCCCACATCGAGCGATGGCGCGCCTTAAGCTCAGAGTCCGCCACGTCTAGGGGCATCCGAGTCCTCCTTGTTGTTGCGGGTACCTGTCGCGGCGAAGCATCCGCTGCAGCGACCGCCTGCACATCGGGAGGACTCCCTATCTAGTGCCCATCTTCGGGGACGGGGACGCCGGGCAGCCGAAGGGAGCCGTCGTCCCTACGTTTTCAGCGGTAGCCGGTCGGGTCTGGCGGGCGGCCCGCGTCCTGCACCTCGACCATGTAGCGCCAGCAGTCGGGCTGGGAGCCGTCGAGGTCGGTGAAGCCGTACTCGCGCGCGAGGCCGCCGGACGAGAACGAACCGCCGTTGTGACGCCGGAGCTGCGGGTCGGCGGCGAGGGCGGCGACCGCGCGACCTACGAACCGCGGACTCTCGGAGATCGCGACGAAGTGGCCGATGACACATGGACGGACTACCCGCGAAGCAACGGTCGCAGGTCGTCGAGCTTCTCGAACAGCCACCAGAGGTAGTTGTCGGTCCCGCGCTCGCGCAGCGGGTGGAGGTCCGCGAGCTCGTCGTCGTCCAAGAACGCCCTGAACGCTGCCTCTGACGGCCACTCGACGACGATCATCAGGCGCCGAGCGCTGACGTGCGGATCGTCATCGAAGCGGTCGAGCAGGCGCCCCAGCGCGGTCACGACGCCACCATGCTTCGCGACCGCCGCGACCGAGCGACGGGAGTAGGCCAGGTAGTCGTCGTTGGGGGCGAGGTCGAAGAGATTGAGCGCGTAGACGGGCACGTTCGCCAGGGTATGCCAAGGCCCAATGGTCCGCCGGCCGATACGGGCGCCCCGTGGCCGGCGGCGCGGATCGCGCCGGCCGGCACCTCAGCGCGCCAGGCCTCGCAGCAGCAGCCGCATGATCCCGTGCGCGTCCGTCCGCCACTTCGCTTCGGTGAGGTGCCCGGTGTGGGCGAGCTCGGCGGCGCCGTGGGCCGTCGCGACGAGCAGGCCGCCGACCTGCCGCGGGTCGCCGCGGCCGAGGTCGCCGGCGGTCATGCAGGCCTCGACCGCGGCGACAAGGCCGTCGACCGGCCGCGTCCGCTGCCGCATTCAGCTCCGGATCGTCGCGAAGCGCCGGCGCGTAGATGAGGTCGTAGCGCTCCGGGTGCCGGCCGCGAAGGCGAGGTAGGTGCCCAGCATGCGCTCGAGGCGGCGGATCGGCCGGCGGGCCGACGCGCCGGCGGCCGCGCCCTCGGCACCAAGCGCCCGTAGGTCGGCGGCCGCGACCGCAGCGAGCAGCGCCTCCTTGCCGGCGAAGTGGCGGTAGGGCGCCGAACGCGACACCCCCGCGCGCCCCCCGACCTCACGCAGGGTGACCGCGCCAAGGCCGTCGCGCTCGAGCAGCTCGCCGGCCACCCGGACCAGCGCGTCCCGGGTCGGCTCGGCGGGGGCGGTCGTTGCGGCGGAGGGCATGAGCGTTTGCGGACGCTACCGGGCGGGCCGGCACTGCGGCGCGCCCCGCCCGCGTCGACATCGTCACGGCCGACCTCGCCTCGCTGGCCTCGGTCCGCGAGGCGGCGAAGCGGATCGCGACCGAGCACGCTCCGGTGGATGCGCTCGTGCTGAACGCAGGCACCCAGGTCCTGTCGGCCGACCGGACGACGCAGGACGGCTTCGAGCTGACATTCGGCGTCAACCACCTGGCGCACTTCCTGCTCACGACGCTGCTCATCGACGCCGGGGCGCGGGTCGACGGTGCGCGCGTGGTCTCGCTGGGCAGCGGGACGCACCATTCCTCGCGGCGGCGCACCCTCGGCTTCCCCGCGGCGCGGTGGCGCGACCCCCGGGCTCTCGCGGCGCCGCACGCGGGCTCTGGGCGGGTCGCGTACGCGACGTCGAAGCTTGCCGTCATCCTGTCCGCCTTCGAGCTCGCCCGGAGCGAGCCGTCCCTGCGGTCGAATGCGTTCGACCCCGGCCTGGTGCCGGCGACCGGCCTCGCGCGCGCCTACCCGCCCGTCGCGCAGCGCGTGTACGACCGCCTCGCCCCGCTCATCGTCCGCGTGGCGAGCCGGCTAGCCGCGACGCCCGAGGCCTCGGGCGCGCAGCTCGCGGCGCTTGCCACCGGGACCGCGCATGCCGGCCTCACCGGCGCGTACGTCGAGCGCGGCCGCGTGCGCGACTCCTCGCCGCTGTTGACCGACGAGGCCACGGCACGCGAGCTGTGGGCCGTCAGCGAGACGCTCGTCGCCCCGTGGGCGGCGCCACTCTCCGTAATACCGCCGACCTAGGGTCTCCGCACTCGACGAGGGGAGATCGCGATGCCCGGCTTGACGGACAAGCAGGAACAGCTCTGCGCGGAGTCGCGCTGGGACTTCTCGGACCTCCGGGCCGTGTACATCAACTGCACGCTCAAGCGCTCACCGGGGCAGTCCCACACGCAGGGCCTCGCCGACCGCTCGATCGCGATCATGGAGCGAAACGGCGTCTCGGTCGAGGTCGTGCGCGCCGTCGATCACACGCTCGCGCCGGGCGTCCAGCCCGACATGACCGAGCACGGCTTCGAGCGCGACGACTGGCCGCAGATCTTCGAGCGCGTGATGGCGGCGGACATCCTCGTCCTCACCTCGCCGATCTGGCTGGGTGAGAAGTCGTCGGTCTGCACGCAGGTGATCGAGCGTCTCTACGGCAACAGCCACCTGCTCAACGAGTACGGCCAGTACGCCTACTACGGCCGCGTCGGCGGCTGTCTGATCACGGGCAACGAGGATGGGGCCAAGCACTGCGCAATGAACATCATCTACTCGCTCCAGCACCTCGGCTTCGTGATCCCGCCGCAGGCCGACGCGGGCTGGATGGGCGAGGCGGGACCGGGCCCGAGCTACCTCGATCCAGGCTCAGGCGGACCGGAGAACGACTTCACCAACCGCAACACGACGTTCCTGACCTGGAACGTGCTCCACATCGCCCGCATGCTCAAGGACGCGGGCGGCATCCCCGCGCACGGCAACCAGCGCTCGGAGTGGGAAGCCGGGTGCCGCTCCGACTACGAGAACCCGGAGCACCGCTGAGGCGGCGTCACACGCCCCGGGGCGCCGAGTCCTCGAGGGCGATCCGCATCAGGTCGCGGATGGACAGCATGCCGACCACGCGGGTGCCCTCGACGACCGGAAGGTGTCGAAAGCCGCCGTGGATCATCAGCGTGGCGGCGTGGGTCGTCGACTCGTCGGGCTCGATCGTCTCGGGCCCTGCGGTCATCCAGTCGACCACGACCGCGTCGTCGCGGATGCCCCGCGCGACCGCCCGCAGGACGTCGCGCTCGGTGAGGATGCCCGCGAGCCGCTCGCCCTCGAGCACAAGCGCCGCGCCGACGTTCTTCGCGCACATCCGCTCGGCCACCTCGGCAAGCGGCAGCTCGGCCTCGACCGTCAGCAGCTCGCGCGACATGTGGTTGCGTGCGACCGGCATGGCGGCACTCTAAAGGGGCGAGGGGCGAGGGGTGAGGGCGGGGATCGCTAGGGGCGATGATGGAGCGATGAGCGCAACCGAGGAAAGCGAGCCCCGAGCCGGCGGGGGTCTCCACGCTCGAGCTCTTCTTCGATCTGGTCTTCGTCTTCACGCTCACACAGCTCACCAGCGTCCTCGCCGACGAGCCCAGCTGGAAGGGCCTGCTCCAGGTGTCCGTGATGCTCGGCGTGATCTTCTGGATGTACGGGGGCTACGCATGGCTGACGAACTCGGTCGTCGTCGACCGGCTGACGAGGCGACTGACCCTGCTCGGCGGGATGGCCGGCTTCCTCGTAGTCGCGCTCGCCGTGCCGGGGGCATTCGAGGGCAGTGGCACCGCCTTCGGGCTCGCCTATCTCGCGGTCGTCCTCGTCCACCTGGGGATGTTTGCCGTGTCATCGCGCCTCACGGTTAAGCAGGCGATACTTGGCCTCGCGCCCTTCAACCTGTCGAGTGCGCTGCTCGTACTGGTGGCGGGATCCTCGGCGGGACCGCACAGTACGTGCTCTGGACAGCGGCTTTCGCGCTTGCATGGCTGTCGCCGAAGCTGATCGATTCCTCGGGCTTCGTGATCGAGCCCGGCCACTTCGTCGAGCGCCACGGCCTGGTCGTCATCGTCGCGATCGGAGAGTCGATCATCGCTGTCGGGATCGGCGCCGCCGGGCTGCCCGTCGACGCGGGGCTCGTGGCGGCGGCGGTGCTCGGCCTCGCGCTCAGCGCATGCCTGTGGTGGTCCTACTTCGGCTCGGACGAGGGCGTGGCTGAGGAGCGGATGGAGGCGGCGCCGATGGCCGCGCGGCCTCGCCTGGCGATCCACGCCTTCGGCTACTGGCACCTGCTGATCCTGCTCGGCATCATCGCCGTCGCGAGCGCGCTCAAGGAGACGAC
>Ga0136622_10000988_pt1 | contig 11754 bp, 12 predicted proteins | sample AntDrymUQ4482106_2_FD_104803 | JGI IMG/M metagenome (GOLD analysis project Ga0136622, IMG submission 104803) | Polar desert sand microbial communities from Dry Valleys, Antarctica - metaG UQ448 (21.06) | ecosystem: Environmental > Terrestrial > Soil > Desert | place: Antarctica: Dry Valley...
CCGGGCGTCAGCAGCTTGACGAAGGCCTTGACGCGCTTCTCGTCCGCCTTGTCGGAGAAGTGCGCGCCAAGGGTGCAGCAGCCGTCGTCAGGGCGGTCGGCGTAAATGCCCTTGCACCCGGACCCGAAGATGCACGTCCATCGCGATGTCAGCCAGGTCAGATCGACCCGGTAGCGCTGGTCGTCGTCGGCGGGGTCGGCGAACTCGACAAAGGCACGAGGGAAGTCGAGGGCAACTTCGGGCACGGACACAGCGTAGGTGAGGCCGAAGGCGGCTCAAGGACCGGCGCCGACCGAGTACTGAATTGCTCCACCTGGCACTAGCCTCGAGGTATGAGAGAGGCAGTGCTCGACGTGGGTTCCAACTCTGCGCACCTGCTCGTCGTCGACGCCTACCGCGGGGCACCTCCCCTGCCGGCCTCGTCGATGAAGAAACCGCTCCGACTGGCGGAGCAGATCACCGCAGGCGGGGCGCTCGGCGACGCCGGTGTCGAGTCGCTCGTCGACTTCATCCGCGAGGCCACCACGGAGGCCGAGGACCGCGGTTGTGAGGACGTCCTCGCGTTCGCCACCTCGGCTATCCGGGAGGCGACCAACAGCGACGACGTCTTGGCGCTCGTCAAGCGGCGGACCGGAGTCGAGCTCGTGGTGCTCGCAGGCGACGACGAGGCTCGGCTGACGTTCCTCGCGGCGCGGCGATGGTTCGGCTGGTCGTCCGGACGGCTGGCGGTCTTCGACATCGGGGGCGGCTCGCTCGAGATCGCCGCCGGTGACGACGAGCGGCCCGACGTCGCCCAGTCGCTCGAGCTTGGTGCGGGTCGGCTCACGCGCACCTGGCTTCTCGACGACGTACCAGATCCGGCGGACGTCAAGGCGCTGCGCAAGCACGTGCGCACCGAGATGGCCCGCAACGCGGGCTCGTTGTTGCGGGCGGGGGTCGGCGACCATACCGTCGCCACGTCGAAGACCTTCCGGTCGCTCGCGCGGGTGTGTGGCGCGGCGTCCGCAGACGAGGGGCCGTACGTGCGACGCGAGCTGCGTCGCTCCGATCTGCGCACCTGGCTGCCGAAGATCGCCGGTATGACGAGCGCCCAGCGCGCCGAGCTGCCAGGTGTCTCGGGACCGCGGGCGCACCAGTTGGTCGCCGGCGCTGTCGTCGCGGAGGCCGTGATGGACCTCTTCGACATCGAGGCGCTCGAGATCTGTCCGTGGGCGCTGCGTGAGGGCGTCATCTTGGAGAAGCTCGACTCCCTCTAACCACATCACCTGCCACCCGACACCCGCTACCGCGCGAATCGGGCCACCAGCAGCTCCAGTTCGCGCGACAGGCGGTGTCCGGACGGGGAAGGGGCGACGGCCGTCGCCACTAGTCTTGAGCAGTGACTGTCCGCCGCAACGACGACAAGGCGAGTCCGGCGCAGGTTCCCGCAGTGCGTGTCGCACTCTCGTCGGCGTCGGTCTATCCGGAGTCCACCGCGAGCGCGTTCGAGCTCGCTGGGCGCCTCGGTTACGACGCCGTCGAGGTCATGGTCGGCATCGATCCCGTGAGCCAGAACGTCGACGCGATCGAGCATCTCGTCGACTATCACCAGATCCCGGTTGTCGCGATCCACGCGCCCTGCCTGCTGATCACGCAGCGGGTGTGGGGCACGGAGCCCTGGGGCAAGCTGCAGCGCAGTGCCGAGATGGCTCAGCGGCTCGGAGCCGACACAGTCGTCGTTCATCCGCCGTTTCGTTGGCAGCGCGACTATGCGCGAACCTTCGTCGACGGGATCGCCGAGCTCGAGGAGGAGACCGGCGCCGCGTTCGCCGTCGAGAACATGTACCCCTGGCGCGCCTCTACACGCCAGCTGCAGGCGTACGTCCCAGGCTGGAACCCCGTCGACCACGACTACGCCAACGTCACGATCGACCTGTCGCACAGCTCGACCGCCGGCAGCGACCCGGTGCAGATGGTCAAGGACCTCGGCCCTCGGCTGCGCCACATCCACCTCGCTGACGGGTCGGGCTCCGCGAAGGACGAGCACCTCATCCCCGGCCACGGCAACCAGCCGTGCGTCGAGCTCCTCGAGCTGTTGGCGGAGGACGGGTTCGCGGGCAGCGTCGTGATCGAGATCAACACCCGCAAGGCGACATCGCGCGCCGCTCGCCAGGCAGACCTTGCGGAGTCGCTAGCCTTCACGCGCTTGCACCTCGTCTCGCGTGAACCGGACCTCGTCGGCGGCCCACCGCCAGATGTCGACGCGCCGGCGGGCGTACGGCGGCGGGCCCTCGGTGGCTGATCCGGCTGCTTCGAAGCACCGCACCGGTCGCCGGCCAGGCAGCCCCGACACCCGAGCCGCCGTGCTGGAGGCTGCCAAGAACGAGTTCGCAACCAAGGGTTTCGACCGCGCCACGATGCGCGGCATCGCCGCCGCGGCGGGTGTCGACGCCGCCCTGGTGCACCACTACTACGGTTCGAAGGACGACCTGTTCCTCGCGGCGCTGGAGATCCCGTTCGACCCACGCACCGTGATTCCGGCGTTGGCCGAAGTCGGGATGGATCAGCTCGGTAACGGGATCGCGGCGACGTTCGTCACCTTGTGGGACGTCGAGGACAACCGGCTCCCGCTTGTCGCGATGCTCCGCGCCGCGATGACCAACGAGGACACCGCGACGCTGTTGCGCAACGGGTTGGCGCGGCTCGTGCTCGACACGTTGTCGCAGGTCCTCGACGTACCCGACGGACGGATGCGCGCCCAGCTCGTCGCGTCGCAGCTGCTCGGACTTGCGTTGACCCGCTATCTGCTGGCGTTGGAGCCGCTGGCCTCGATGCCGCCTGCAGACGTGGTCGCCGCGATCGGACCGACGCTGCAGCGCTACGTCGACGGCTGTCCCTGACGCTGGCCTTGCCATCCGGGACCGCTCGACGGTGCCGTCCGGCGGCGTGCCGAGGCTGTCGGCAGGCCCGGCACCGAGCGATCCGACTTCCACGTCGCCTGGGCGACTCGAGGGTCGGATCGTTGGGCGTGGCTCTACCGAGAGATCCGACTTGGCTGGGTGGGGGGTTGACGGGCGAGGCTTGCAGAGGCAGAATTCATCACATGATGAATTCAATGGATGCGGCGACGACCAGCGTCGTGGAGGTCAGCGGGCTTCGCGTCGTCCGGGGGGGCCGCGTCGTGCTCCCCGGCCTGAGCACGACGGTCCCAGCCGGTCAGATCACCGGCCTGCTCGGCCCGTCCGGGTGCGGCAAGACGACGCTGATGCGGTGCATCGTCGGGGTGCAGAAGACCCAGGGCGGCTCGGTGCGGGTCCTCGGCGAGGAGTCCGGAAGCCCCGCCCTGCGTCGCCGAGTCGGCTACATGACCCAGGCACCCAGCGTGTACGACGACCTGACGGTCCGCGAGAACCTGAGGTTCTTCGCGTCGGTCCTCGGCGCTCCCGGCGCACGTAGCGACACGGTGATCGACACCGTGGGTCTTGGGTCGTCGGTGGACAGCCTTGCCGGCCGCCTGTCCGGCGGTGAGCGCTCCCGTGTCTCGCTTGCCGTCGCCATGCTGAGCGAGCCGGCTGTGATGGTGCTCGACGAGCCGACGGTCGGGCTCGACCCGGTGCTGCGCCGCCAGCTGTGGGGCACGTTCGCCGAGCTCGCGCGTGCAGGCGCGACGATCATCGTCTCCAGCCACGTCATGGACGAGGCCGCGCGGTGTGACCGGCTGATGCTCATGCGCGATGGGGAGCTGATCGCCGATGACGAGCCGGCGTCGCTGCTCGCACATACCGGCGCCCATGACATCGAAGCCGCGTTTCTCGCCCTCGTCGACCAGGAGGCACGACCATGAACCCGAAGATCACCGGAGCCGTCGCGCGCCGGGTCCTCACACAGCTGCGGCGCGACCACCGCACCCTTGCGATGATGCTCGTCCTGCCGTGCCTGCTGGTCTCGTTGCTGTGGTGGATGTTCGACCGCAATGAGCAGGTCTTCGACCGGCTCGGGCCACCACTGCTGGCTGTCTTCCCCTTCATCGTCATGTTCCTCGTCACGTCGGTGACGACGCTGCGAGAGCGGTCCTCCGGGACGCTCGAGCGACTGCTGTCCATGCCGATGGCGAAGCTCGACCTGTTGTTGGGGTACGCGATCGCCTTCGGGGTCGTCGCACTCGTGCAGGCGCTCCTGGCGGTCAGCCTCACGGTCGGACTGCTCGGCCTCGAGGTGGCGGGGCCGCTCTGGGCGCTCGCGGTCGTGGCGGTGCTCGACGCGATCCTGGGTACGACGCTCGGACTGCTCGTGTCGGCCTTCGCCGAGACAGAGTTCCAGGCGGTGCAGTTCATGCCCGCGCTGGTGATCCCGCAGATTCTGCTGTGCGGGCTCTTCGTGCCTCGATCGGCGCTGCCCGACGTGCTCGACAACGTGTCCGACGTGTTGCCGCTCAGCTATGCGGTGGACGCGATGCAGCAGCTCCAGCGGCTCGAGGCGCTCGACAACGACTTCGGGCTCGACATCGCGGTGATCGTCGGCTTCGTGGTCGCAGCCGTCGCGCTCGGTGCGGCGACCCTCCGTCGACGTACCGGCTAGCGTCGACGTACCGGCCGAGCCACCTGGGCGACCTGGCGGACCTGGGCGACTGGGCGATCAGTCCTCCTCGATGTCCGCGATGAGGTCGCCCTCTGTGACCACATCGCCCTCGTTGACGCCGATCTCGCAGACGGTGCCCGTCACCTCAGCCTGGACGGGGATCTCCATCTTCATGGACTCGAGGAGCACCAGGGTGTCCTCGGGGGCGACCCTGTCCCCTTTCCGGGCGACGACCTTCAGCACGTTCGCGACGAGCTCGGCGTTGACCTGGTGGCTCATGGCAGTCCTTCACGTCGTACGGCGCCGGGCAGTCCTGGTGAGGCGTCGTCCACTCGACGTCCACTCGACGATCGTAGTGGTCCGGCTCCCACCTGACCGCGGGCCGATTACGACGCCAGGTGACGGTCCGGCAGCCCGGGGTCTCCGGCGCTGGCAGCGGTCTGCCAGTTCCTCGGCCCGGGTGCCCACGGCGTAGCCTGTCGGCGGGTCAGCCACCGGCAGACCCGCCAAGAGGCGCGCCGGCCGGTGGCGCCGAAGGAGAGGACCTGCGTTGCTGCGTCGTTCGCTGGTGATCTTGTCGCGAAGTGACAACGTCAAGCGCTTCGTCACTTCGATGCCTGGCTCGAGTGGCATCGTCTCCCGCTTCGTCGCCGGCGAGAGTGTCCAGGAGGCGGTCGACGCCGCCCGGAAGCTGGCGGGCGACGGGCTTCTCGTCACGTTGGACCATCTCGGTGAGGACACGTTCGACCGTACGCAGGCCGATGCGACTGTGGCTGCCTACGTGGAGCTGCTGAACAGGTTGCGCGAGGCCGGGCTCACAGCCGGCGCCGAGGTGTCCGTCAAGCTCTCCGCCGTCGGTCAGGCGCTGGGCCGTGAGGGCGAGCGGATCGCTCTGGACAACGTCCGGATCATCGCGCAAGCGGCAAGCAACGCGGGCACGACGGTCACGTTGGACATGGAGGACCACACCACGACGGACTCCACGCTCACGATCCTGCGCGACCTGCGTCAGGACTTCCCTGCTGCGGGTGCGGTCGTTCAGGCGTACCTGCGGCGGACCGAGGCTGACTGTCGGGACCTCGCCCATGTGGGCTCGCGCGTGCGGCTGTGCAAGGGCGCGTACAAGGAGCCTGAGACTGTCGCGTTCCAGGACAAGCACGAGGTGAACTTGTCCTACGTCCGCTGCATGCGGGTGCTGATGGCGGGTGGCGGCTACCCGATGATCGCCTCCCACGACCCCAGGCTCATCGAGATCGCCGGCGCCTTGGCGCAGCGGTGCGACCGCGAGCAGGGCAGCTTCGAGTACCAGATGTTGTACGGGGTCCGACCGGACGAGCAGAAGCGCCTCGCGGCCGCCGGTGCGAAGATGCGGGTCTACGTCCCCTACGGCGACGAGTGGTACGGCTATCTGATGAGGCGTCTCGCGGAGCGGCCCGCCAACCTGGCATTCTTCGCACGATCGGTCCTGACGAAGGGCTGATCGACGGCCACGATCGGAGGAAGACATGTCGGTGGCGATCTTGGGCGCTGGGGTGATGGGCGGCACCGTGGTCTCCGGCCTGCTCCGGGCAGGACGGGCGCCTGGCACCCTGCTGATCTCCGAGCGCCGCCCCGATCGGGCCGGTGAGCTGCGTGAGCGGTACGGCGTCGAGGTCGTCTCGAACGTCGAGGCCGCCACCCGCGCCGCCACGCTCGTGCTGGTCGTCAAGCCTCAGGACATGCCTGACCTCCTTGACGAGATCGCTCCGGTCGTCCGGCCAGACCAGCTCGTCGTGTCGTTGGCAGCGGGCATCACGACAGCCTTCGTAGAGGCGCGCCTCCCCGACGGCGTTGCCGTGGTCCGCGTGATGCCCAACACCCCCGCACTCGTCGACGAGGGGATGGCGGCGATCTCGGCAGGGGCCCACTGCGACGAGGCGCACCTCGTCGAGGCTGAAGACCTGCTCCGGGCGACCGGCAAGGTCCTCCGGGTGCCCGAAAGGCAGCAAGACGCGGTCACGGCGATCTCGGGCTCGGGGCCGGCATACCTCTTCTTCGTCGTCGAGGCGATGATCGAGGCGGGTGTGCACCTCGGGCTCCCCCGCTCGACGGCCACCGAGCTCGTCGTGCAGACGATGGTGGGGTCCGCGATGCTGCTGCGAGAGACAGGAGAACACCCGACGGTGCTGCGCGAACGGGTGACGTCGCCCGGCGGGACCACCGCCGCCGCCATCCGTGAGCTCGAGGACCACAAGGTGCGCGCGGCGTTCATGACCGCCTTGGACAGCGCCGCGAGGCGGTCACGAGAGCTGGCCAGCGGATCCGAGACATGAGCGCGCACCCGACGGGCCAGGTCGCGGGTGGTCCGGTCGGGCTCAGCGCCAGTACGCCGGCAGACGAGCAGCGACGGCGTGGGCTGCGGCGGATGCGCGCAGTCGCGGTCGGGCTGCTGTTCGCCGCCGCTGTGGTCTACGTCCTGACGCTCGACCGCCCCGGAGCATGGGCATACGTGCACGCCGGCTCCGAGGCGGCGATGGTCGGAGCGATCGCTGACTGGTTCGCCGTGACGGCGCTCTTCCGACATCCGCTGGGACTGCCGATCCCCCACACGGCGATCATCCCGACGCGCAAAGGCGCGCTGGCGCGAAGTCTGCAGGAGTTCGTGACAGACAACTTCCTCGCCGAGTCCGTCGTTCGCGACAGGGTCAGGACCGCACAGGTGTCGCTCCGGATCGGTCACTGGCTCGTGGAGCCCGCGCACTGTGCTCGCGTCGTCGAGGAGGGGTCGGCTCTCGCGCATACCGCGCTCGAGAAGGTCCGCGACGAGGACGTCCGAACACTGCTCGAGACGGAGGTGATCCCCCGCCTCGTCGAGGAGCCGTTGAGCGAGATCGCCGGCCGCCTCCTCGGCGACATCGTCGACGAGGGCGCCCACCACGGCCTCGTCGACCTGGTCCTTGCCGAAGCGCACCGCTGGCTGCTGGCCAACCCTGCGGCCTTCTCCGTCGTGCTGACGACCCGAGCACCCTGGTGGACTCCCCAATGGCTCGACGAGCGGGTCATCGGCCGGATCTACACCGAGCTGATGGAGTGGGTGATCGACATCCGCGACGACCCTCACCATCAGGCACGTCAGGCGCTCGACGACCTGTTGCGACAGCTGGCTCAGGACCTGCGGTCGAACCCAGACACGATGGAGCGGGCCGAGCGGCTCAAGGCCAGACTGCTCTGCCAGCCTCAGGTCCTTGTCACCGCCACGTCGTTGTGGCGCTCACTCCGGCTGGTGCTGCAGGAGTCGCTGGACTCGCCGGACAGCACCATCCGCAGCCGCGCCACGGTCGCGCTCGGAACCCTGGGGCAGCGACTCATCGACGACGATGAGCTGCGCGGCCGGTATGACGAGCTTGTGTCGGATGGCGTCGCTTTCCTGGTCGGGAGGTACGGCGATGAGCTGACCACGGTGATCACCGACACCATCGACAGATGGGACGGGCGTGAGGCAGCGCGCCGAATCGAGCTGCACGTCGGGCGCGACCTGCAGTTCATCCGAATCAACGGCACCGTCGTGGGTGGCCTGGCCGGTCTCGTCATCTACGCGTTGACGCAGGCGCTGTGACCAGTGCGGGCCGAGCCCCGACTACAGTCGCGCCATGACCGGCTCGGCAGGTGTCGTCTACGACGAGACCCTGACGGCGTACGACTTCGGCCCCGGGCACCCGCTGGCGCCTATCCGCGTCGATCTGACCATGCGGCTCGCCCGTGCCCTCGGTGTGCTCGACCTTCCCGACATCACGATGTACGACGCACCTGGGGCGACCCAGCAGCAGCTCGAGCTCGTGCACGATGCCGACTACGTCGCGGCAGTGAGACGCGCCGGCGACGACCCGACGCGAGGCGACCAACGTCATGGCCTCGGGACCGCCGACAACCCGACCTTCGCCGGTATGCACGAGGCCTCGGCTCATATCGTGGGGGCGACCGTCGAGGCGGCGCGGCTGGTGTGGGCGGGCGACGTCTTGCACGGTGTCAGCATCAGCGGCGGACTGCACCACGCGCTCGCCGACTCCGCGAGTGGCTTCTGCATCTACAACGACCCCGCCGTCGCGATCGCGTCGCTGCTCGACCGAGGTGCCACGAAGGTCGCTTACGTCGACATCGACGTCCACCACGGTGACGGGGTGCAGGCTGCCTTCTACGACGACCCACGCGTCCTGACGATCAGCCTCCACGAGACTCCGAGCACGCTGTTCCCGGGCACCGGCGACGCCTCCGAGAGCGGCGGTCCGGGTGCCGAGGGGTCATCGGTGAACGTCGCGCTGCCGCCGGGCACAGCCGACGACGGCTGGCTGCGGGCCTTTCACGCGGTCGTGCCTCCTCTCCTGCGTGCCTTCGAGCCCGACGTTCTCGTCTCCCAGCACGGCTGCGACTCCCACATGGATGATCCGCTCGCACATCTCATGCTGAGCGTCGACGGGCAGCGAGCGGCACACCTCGCGCTGCACGAGCTCGCCCACGAGGTCTCCGCCGGCAGATGGCTGGTCACCGGGGGAGGCGGCTATGCCCTCACCTCTGTCGTCCCTCGCACCTGGGCGCACCTGCTGGCCATCGCCGGCGGGGCGCCTCTCGAGCCGAGCACAGCCATCCCGCAGGTCTGGAGGCGCCATGTCGAGTCGGTCACCGGCCAGCGTGCGCCGACCTCGATGACGGACGGGAGACAGGCCGGGTACGTCGACTGGGCTGAGGGTCACAACCCGGATGTCTGGCTGGACCGACTCATCCAGCAGACGCGACAGGAGATCTTCCCATTCCACGGGATCAGCCTGGGGTAGCGCCAAGAGTGGCTTCGGCGGCGAATTGCGTGGATAATTCACGGCCGTGGCAAGCGACACGCCGCAATAGTCCACCACTCTTACCGATTTCCTCATCATTTTCCGCAGTCTGCTTCCCCCCTGCATCATGAGCCACTACTCTCACGCTATCGCGTGGGTGCCTGATCTTTGGTGGGGAAGCCGAAGAGCCTCTGCGCCGGAAGTTGGTGCGTCATGGCCTCAAGCACGTCCGGGGACGACATCTCCGAGGTCAAGTTCCTCACCGTGGCGGAAGTCGCCACGGTGATGAGGGTGTCCAAGATGACTGTCTATCGGCTGGTCCACGCTGGTGATCTGCCGGCCGTCAGGGTCGGACGCTCGTTTCGAGTGCCCGAAGAAGCGGTGAACGAGTACCTGCGGAAGTCGTACTTCCAGGCCGGCTGAGCCAAGCTCGCACCCAGCAACGGACGACACGACGCAAGAGGCGAGTTACTCCTGCCGCTGCGAGGCGCCAGCAGCAGCTCCGGCGTGAGGCTGCTGCGAAGGTCGTCGACGGTCGACCGGTAGGCTTGGGCGGTCGCGCTCTGGGCGCGACCACAACCGACCTGGTGGGTGTCCGACCACCCGCAGCAGACTCCAGGCCCGAAAGGCAGACCGTGGGCTCAGTTATCAAGAAGCGTCGTAAGCGGATGGCAAAGAAGAAGCACCGCAAGCTGCTCAAGAAGACGCGGATCCAGCGGCGTCGTCAGGGCAAGTAGCCCCGATGCGTCGCCTTGATACCACTGGCCCACAGCCGGCCCGGTCACGCTCGAATAAGGAGGAGTAGCGGCTCTCATGGGGGCGTCGTCCTCGTCACCGGGGTATGCCGCGAGCTCGGCGGGCTCGAACGGCATGTGTCGTCACTCATCCAGAAGGTGATGCCTCACCACCCGGCGGAGGACATCGCGGACTCCGTTCGAGATGCCCCCGGCGAGGTCTTCGGTGACTGGGAGCAAGAGCTGGCGCACCTCTTGGCATTTGTGCGGCGGCGGCTGACCGGAGACTACGACGTCGACGAGTTCGGCTTCGACATCGACCTCACCGAGAAGCTCGTGATGACTGCGCTGCGGCCGCTGGCGCAGAAATGGTTCAGGGTTGAGGTCTTCGGCATCGAGAACGTCCCAGCCGAAGGCGGCGCTCTCATCGTGTCGAACCACTCCGGCACCGTGCCTCTCGACGCAATGATCACCGCCCTCGTCACGTATGACCACGCCGACAGGTTCCTGCGCATGCTCGCCGCCGATCTCATCTTTCGGCTGCCGTTCCTGGGAGAGCTCGCACGCAAGGGTGGGGCAACGCTCGCCAGTCATGAGGACGCCGAGCGCATGCTGTCGCGCGGAGACCTCGTCGGGGTCTGGCCAGAGGGCTTCAAAGGCGTTGGCAAACCCTTCTCGGAGCGCTACAAGCTGCAGCGGTTCGGTCGCGGCGGCTTCGTGTCCGCGGCGGTGCGGACCGGGGTGCCCATCGTGCCGTGCTCCGTGGTGGGCGCCGAGGAGATCTACCCACTTGTCGGGAACATCGCGACGCTGGCTCGGCGGCTGGGAGTGCCCTACATCCCGATCACACCGTTCTTTCCCTGGCTTGGCCCGCTCGGGTTGGTGCCACTTCCGTCGAAGTGGCTGATCGAGTTCGGTGCGCCCATCTGGACCGACTCGTTCCCCGACGGAGCTGCCGACGATCCGATGCTCGTCCTCAACGTCACTGAACAGGTACGCGAGACGATTCAGCAGACGCTTCACGCCTTGCTGATCCGCCGACGCAGCGTCTTCGCCTGACAGCCTGTCTGTCTCGCCCTGAGCCTGCCCGAGCTGGAGCGGCACGGGTCGCGAGCGACTTCTCAGGGCAGTGCGGGGGCAGTTGGCACTGTGGAGGTGACCTCCGCCAGCTCAGTCGGCAGTGGGACCGACCTTTCGTCAGTGCTCACCGGGCCGTCAGGCTCAGGCTCAGGCAACGGGGGCAACGCGGATGTGGTGACAGGTGCCGTCGGCTGCGGAGGCGCGGGAGTCTGTGCCAGCGGAGCCGAGGGGACCGTTGGGGCGGATGGAGCCGAGGGGACCGATGGGGCGGACGGAGCCGAGGGGACCGACGGTGCAGAGGGAGCCGACGGTGCAGAGGGAGCCGACGGTGCAGAGGGAGCCGACGGTGCAGACGGGGCGGCCGGCGCAGAGGGTGCAGGCGGCGCAAGCGGTGCAGAGGGAGCCGATGGAGCCGACGGAGCCGATGGGGCAGAGGGAGCAGCCGACGCCGCAGAGGGAGCAGCCGACGCCGCAGAGGGAGCAGCCGACGCCGCAGAGGGAGCCGACGGCCCAAGCGGTGCGGAGGGAGCAGGCGGCGCAGAAGGAGCAGGCGGCGCAGAAGGAGCAGGCGGCGC
>Ga0136622_10000989_pt1 | contig 11750 bp, 11 predicted proteins | sample AntDrymUQ4482106_2_FD_104803 | JGI IMG/M metagenome (GOLD analysis project Ga0136622, IMG submission 104803) | Polar desert sand microbial communities from Dry Valleys, Antarctica - metaG UQ448 (21.06) | ecosystem: Environmental > Terrestrial > Soil > Desert | place: Antarctica: Dry Valley...
ACCTGAGGAACGCGTATCGCAAGCTCGGAATCAATTCGCGCGACGAACTCGCCGGCGCGCTCAAAAGCGAAGGAAAATAGAACTCTCGATCCAGCACTTGATAGCGACACCGTCCTGCCTACGCGACCACGTAAACCGGACGGACCCGGTTGGCCGAACCGCGAGCGCGGCTATCTCGGCGCGGGAGTTCCCCTTCCAGTTCGAGAACAGGGTTGCGGAGCGGGCGAGACAGGGACACGCCCTCGCACCAGCGTCGTCGTTCCCTGTTGCGAGACGATCTCAAGGGTGCCGCCGAGCGCGGCAACGCGATCAATCATGTTCTGAAGACCGGATCCCTCTGCATGCGCGCCGGAGACAAATCCCGGCCCGCTGTCGGCGACCTCGAACCCCAGGTGTGCGTTCTGTTGCCACACCGTCACACCGATCGGGCCATAAGCGTGCTTCACGGCGTTTTGAATCGCCTCGAGGCAGCAGAAATACACGGCGTTCTCGACCTCGCGCGAATACCGTTCAACACTTGTGCCTCGGACCACGACGGTGACCGGACATCGCAGTGCGTAGGCCTCCAGCGCGTGCACGATTCCCCTGTCGGAAAGTATCGGTGGATAAATACCGCGCGCGAGGTCGCGCAGTGTCTGCAAGGCGTCGGAAGTGTCCCTCTGGATCTCCTCCATCAGTTGCTGAGACCGGTCGGGATCCCGACCGACAAGATCTTGCGCCACTCGAAGCTTCATTCCGAGAGCGACGAGATCCTGCTGAGCACCGTCGTGGATATCTCGCTCGATTCGGCGGCGCTCCGTATCTTGCGCGGAAACGATTCGCTTCCGAGAGGCTCCCAATTCGTCGATGCGGGCACTGAGCTCGGCCCCCAGCCGAACGTTACGCAGCATCAACCCCGCCTGCGACGCAATACCGCTCAACAGCCGCTGCTCGATCGGGGTCAGCTCCTCACCGGGTGGTTTGGTCACGCAGATAGCGCCGAGCAGGTCGCCACCGTGCGTCACGCCGATCGCTCGGCTTGAATTGCCGAACGAAGGAAGCTCATTTCCGTCGATCAGCTTGGCGGACGAATGTGTTTCCATCTCCGGCCAGGTTGCGGAGCAGACGAGCTTGTCTCCGACGAGCAACCACACCTCGACTCGTGAAGCGTTCATTCCCTCGCCAACCGTACGGGCCATGGTCGGGAGCACGTCGTCGACGGCGTATGTCTCGCTGACGCGATCGGAGAACTTGCTCAATACCTCGTAGGGGGTGGCGCGCCGGCCGTAGATCAGCCGATTGGCGAGCCTCCGGGCGCGCTCGCGCAACGGCTGAAAGATCATCGCTATAAGGGCGGTGAGCACAACCGAAAGTGCAACGTCGATCTGTGTTCCTCTTCCCACCAATGTTCCCAGTCCGACAACCAGGGCAAGGTAGGCGAGTGTGATCACCCCGACCACAATTCCATAGACGAGTGTTCGATTGACGATGCGATCGATATCCCACAACCGAAATCGCACCAATCCCACAATCAAAGCGATCGGAATGACGGCGAAGATCAGGCGAAAGAGCCGAAACGAGAACGCTGCCGAGTTCACGCCGGAGATCTCTGGCCCGATGAATACCGGATCGGTCGCGGCTGCATCACGGTAGACGGCTACATTGTGGAGATCCGCATCGAAGTTAGTCAACTCGATCGTTGTCCGCCTATCCGACGCAAGAACTATGCGACCGGTATCGAACCGGTTCCTGCGTGCGGTCACCCCGGCGCTGACCGGAGCCTCGGGATCATCTGTCACGACCAGCGATCCCACCATGTCGACGGGGTGAGGGTCGCAGCGAAAGAAGTAGCTCCCTGAGGCCAGAGGCTGGACCTCGTTGGTCAGCCGCTCGCCTGGGTCCTGATCCTTCGATGTTGTCAGGAACATCAGAGGTACAGCGGTGGCCAGCGCGGCGACTAGTGCCCACATCAAGACGCGCGACTGCTGGCGCGTCTCTGGATCGCTCGCTGCCCGCAGCCGGCCGAACTGCGCCACGACCGCTGCCACCGGAACGAGGATGCCAAACACAAGCACCAGCCCCAGAGTGTGGTCACTGGTAGTGAACAGCGACAGCATGGTGAAGATAAGGGTGACCACCATCATTACTGGGATCCGGAAAGCGCGAACGATCGGACGCCGAGACACGAAGCGACCGTCAGGGAACAACAACAATGCAAAGAGGTAGGCCAGACCCGAGAGAACGTGGACGAGCACATGCCAGATATCGATTTCCCCGAGCCACGACACGGGAACAACCTGTAGTGCGTCATGCCCTCTCAGGTTGAAGGCGACCGCTACGCCGACCATCCCAAGTGCGAGCAGCCGGGCAGTCAAGTCACAGGGACGAAGACGCAGCACAAATACGGCGAGAACGAGATTGACGACACTGAAACCAAAATCCAGCACCGCTTGCCCTGTCGCACCGGTGCCATGCGAAGCCTGTGCCGCGTTGCCGGCAAGCTGCGCGAGCACACCGTTCGTGGCTCCCCAGCGGTGCAGCGACCGGTGAACATCGGGGTCGGCCGCCGCGATTGTTGGAAGAAGCCCCAGCAGCAGCCAGCAGACCGCACTTGAGAAAGCCAGTCCGAAGAAGATGAAAAAGAGAAGGTCTCTCCTGGAAAACCTCACTCACCGAGTCTGAAGGAGGCGGCCGAGGGACGAAAGGGGGATCGCCAACCCATGCGGTGATGATGGCACACCCGTTGGGAAAGGTCACCGCCCTATGCTCTTAGCATGACGATTCGGTTGGTCATTGCCGAGGACAACTATCTCGTCCGCCAGGGGGTGGTGCGGCTCGTCGAGATGCATCCTGACCTCGAACTGGTGAGCGCCTGCGAGGATCTCGAGTCGTTGATGACCGCCGTGGCGGAGGTGAAACCAGACGTCGTGCTGACCGATATCCGCATGCCTCCCAGCTTCACGGACGAGGGCATCCGGGCCGCCGCGGCTTTCCGCTCCACTGCACCCGGCACGGGAGTGGTGGTGCTCAGCCAGCACGATGAGGCCGCCTACGCGCTGGCGCTGCTCGAGGATGGGTCGGAGGGACGTGCCTATTTGCTCAAGGAACGACTCTCGGACCTCACCCAGCTCGTCGGCGCCATCAATGAAGTCGCGCGCGGAGGATCGGTCATCGATCCCAAGGTTGTGGAGTCTCTCGTCGCCGCACGCTCTCGGTCCGAGCGCTCACCGCTGGATCGTTTGACACCACGCGAACGTGAAGTGCTGTCGGAGATGGCTCAAGGTAAGACGAACGCGGCAATCGCCGGGACGCTCTTTCTCAGCCAGCGCGCTGTCGAGAAACACATCAACTCAATGTTCTCGAAGTTGGATCTGTCGGGCGAAAAGGACGTGCACTCCCGAGTCAAGGCGGTGCTGTACTTCTTGTCCGAACTTGGCTGACTCCGGTTGGGGGTGCTGCTACCCCGCCGCATTTAGTGGCTCCACCATTTCGCTTCAGTTCACAGCGCGAGAGGCTGAGCGAGACCTACTTCGACGAAGGGAGCAACAATGAGTCTACGCTCGTCACGCACTCGCATCCTGCTGGTGGTCGCGGCGCTAACGGTAGGGGCGGCGATCCTTTCGGCGGCGCCTAACGCCGGCGCGCACAGAAAGCATTTGCGTGCAACCGTCAGAAACACGGGCGGCGCCACCGTCGGTCACATCAACTTTACGGATGACGATGGGGCCGTCCTCGTGAAAGCACGCTTCCGGGGCCTCGCTCCAGGGTTTCACGGCTTCCACATACATTCGATCGGCGTCTGCGACCCTTCGGCTAAAGATCCGACTGGCGCCACTGTGCCCTTCTTCTCGGCAGGCGGCCACTACAACCCAGAAGCGTCCGTCCACGGCAGTCACGCCGGAGACATGCCACCGGTTCTCGTGCTCCAGGACGGCACTGCGAAGCTCCGCTTCCGAACCGATCGCTTCGGGCTCGACGAACTGATCGACGACAACGGAAGTGCGGTCGTTCTCCACGCCGGACCCGACAACCTCGGCCACATTCCGGCGGCAACACCCACTGGCGGCGAGCGCTACCACTCGCACCTCGAGAACGTCTTCGGACCGGACTTGTTGACGCGCGCCACCGGTGACGCCGGAGCTCGTTTCGGATGCGCCCTAGTGGACTCAGACGAGAGATGAACGTAATCGAGACGCGCGGCCTCCGCAAGGAGTACCGCCGGCTGCGAGGTCGGCCCGTCGTGGCGCTTGACGGGCTCGACCTCAGCGTCGACGAGGGCGGGGTGTTCGGCTTCCTCGGGCCCAACGGCTCGGGGAAAACCACGACGATTAGATGCCTCCTGGGCCTCTCGAAACCGACGGCGGGGACCTGTACCATCCTCGGCCAGAACCCCGCGACGGACCTTGCGAAGGTAATCGGCTCCATTGGCTCTTTGGTCGAAGGCCCCGCTCTGTTTCCCAACTTTTCTGCCCGCCATAACTTGGATCTGCTCGCCGCCATGGGCAGACTGCCGCGTATCCGTGTCGACGAGGTCTTGGAGCTGGTTGGGCTCGCCGACCGAGCTCGCGACCAGGTCCGCTCCTACTCACTCGGCATGCGCCAGCGTCTGGCGATCGCAGCCGCCGTCCTGAAGGATCCGAAGGTCTTGATTCTCGACGAGCCGGCCAACGGGCTCGATCCGGCCGGCATCAAGGAAGTCCGACATCTGCTCCGCCGTCTTGGCGGTGAAGGCAAGACGGTCCTCGTTTCGAGCCACATTCTCGCCGAAGTCCAGCACACCTGCGATCGTGTGGCAATCTTGTCGGCTGGGCGATGTGTTGTCACCGGTCGGGTCGACGAGGTCTTGGCCAAGGGCGGTTCCAGACGAATCTACGTCACCGTTGACCGGGTCGGCGCCGCCCGCGAGGCTCTCGTGAGTGCCGGCATGTCTTGCTCTGTCGTTGATGGCGCTCTTCTGGTCGATGCCGCGCCCGAGGCCGCTCCCCATGTAGCGATGCTTCTAGCGCAAGAAGGCATCTATCCCTATGAACTGCGACCCGAGACCATCGATCTCGAAACCGTTTTCCTGGAGCTGACGAATGCCCAGAAAGACGCGGCCGCATGAGCACCCTCGTCTTTGTCGAGATTAGGCGGTTGCTCGGGCGAAGGCTCCTGCACTGGTTGTCTGCGCTGGTGGTGCTGGCCTGGATCATCGCCGGCACGATTGCATTCTTCGCGTCGAACTTTCGCTACGAGGAGATGATCTGGATAGCATTCTCGCTTGCCTTCCCCCTCAGTATGCTCGCTTGGCTCGTCGGTGCGAGCGCCATCGGTGCCGAATGGCACAGCAGGGGGATCACCACGACACTCACATGGGAACCGCGCCGCAACCGGGTGCTGTCCGCCAAGATGATCTCTGCCTGCGTTGTGGCGTTCGCTTGGATCTTGATGTTGCAGTTGGTGTTTTCTGTGGCGATGCTGCCCGCCGGCGCAATCCGCGGGACGATGGAAGGGATCGATCGCGCCTGGCTTGCCGACCAGGCCTGGACCTTCCTGCGTGTCGGCGGGGGTGCCGCCCTCGCCGCGGGCCTGGGGATCTCCCTCGCTACCATCGGACGCAACACCGCCGCGGCATTCGGTGCGGGGATGGCCTACCTGATCGCGGTCGAAGGTCTGATCCGGGGATTGAAGCCATCCTGGTCGGGGTGGCTGGTCGGCGACAATCTCGCCCTCTTCTTGATCGGTCCCCAAGATGTGAACCATCTGGACCGTTCGCGGTTGACGGCGGCTGCCCTGTTGCTCATCTACGGGGCGATTATGGCCTTCATCGCGCTGGTCACCTTTAGGAAGCGCGAGATCGCCTGAAGCCATCGCGACTGAACACCCTGAACGCCGTCCGAGGACCTCACCGGACTCAACGACAGTGACTCCCGTTTCTGCCAACGGCAGTCACCATTAAGAACATCACCCTCTATCCGCAAGACGTCGACCTGCCGGGCACCGCGCTCGGTTCCTTTGCCCTCAACGGATCTGGGGCGGTCCTCTTCAAAGTGCGAGGTCAGACTCAGAGCTGGGCGCCTGGATGAAGGGGCAGCTCGTCAAGACGGTCGAGCGCGGGCTGGAAGGAATACTCGAGGGTCTTGCGACGGGCTCGGCCTACGAGCTCGACCCCGAGCGTTACCACGACATACCGGAGACTGAGCGCTAGATGTAATTCTCAAAGACGTTGCTCGCCCGGGGCCTCCGGAGCACAAGGGTACCGAAACCCAGTGCTTACGGGGCCCCGGCGCGTCTCGCCGCCACACCTTCCAAATAGATCTAACGCAGCTCGTCTACGGGCTCGCCATGGCGCCGAGCACGTTCATCTTGTAACCGTTGCCGGGATTTGGTCCGAGTGTCCTCGTCGATCATCTCGAAGCGCGCGCCACCCAGCTCCTTGGCTCGATACATCGCCGCATCTGCATCTTGGATCAGGCTGTCGGGGGTTTCGCTGCCCTCGGTCGCGAACGCCATGCCGATGCTGGCAGTAACGGCGACCTCGTCATCGTCGAGCTGAAATGGTGACGACAGCTCGGCGGCGATGCGTTCGGCCACGGTCACAGCGTGCCCCGCCTCGTCGAGGTCGTCGCACAGGACGATGAACTCATCGCCCCCGAGTCGAGCCAGCGTGTCGCCGTCGCGCAACGTGCGATCCAAACGCTGCGCGACGCAAACCAGCAACTGGTCGCCGGCGTGGTGCCCGAGGTTGTCGTTGATCATCTTGAAGCCGTCCAGGTCGATGAACAGCACGGCGGGCACTGCTCGCTCGCGACGGGCTTTGGTGATCGCCCGCGCGACTCGGTCGTGCAGCAGGGTGCGGTTCGGCAACCCGGTGAGCGGGTCATGCAGCGTCCGGTAGCGCAACGCCTCTTCTGTCTGCTCGGACTCGACCCGGCCCCGAGCGTTGGCGATATAGGCCGCTGCGACGTCGGCGAGCACCTGTCCGATGGCGGCGTCTTCCGGTGCCAGCCTTCCCGGCTTGTCGAGGTACAGGTCCGCGGCGCCCAGCCTTGTGCCATCCATGCGCATCGGGAAGCTGAAGACGGCGGCCAAGCCGGCCTCGAGCGCGCGGGGACCAAAGCGGGGAAAACGCTGGTCACTGCGAAAATCCGGGATCAAGACCTGCTCGCCGGTGCGATACGCCTCCAGGCATGGTCCTTCACCCCACTCGATCTGCAGCGATTCGATCTGAAACAACGTCTTGTCGGAGGCCGACACGAAATGCATGTCGGCCTCTTCGCCCATGAGCATGACGCCCGCCCCTGTGACCGGCAGCACCGACAGGATGCGGTCGGTCAGGCGATCCAGGATCCCCTGTATCGGGTAGTCGGTGATCAGGGTCCGGGCGAATTGCACAAGCAACTCGGACAACCGTTGCTCATTGACCAATGTGATCCCGTTCCTCGTCACACATCCAGCTATCCTTCCACTCAAAACGAGATAGTAATCTTCTCACCTAGATCCTGAGCAAGTCCCGGAGCCCGGCCTGTCCGTGGCGCATCATGAGCGTGTGGTTATAGCGAAACGCGGGACGGGCGATAGGTGCCAGCAAGTTCAGCAGCCGTTTCGCGGTGGTGACCTCCTCCTCGAAGACGGCGACGGTGGCCCCGCTTAACTCGGTGAGAGTCCAGCGTGAGAAACCGATGAGATGACCGCTCAGATCTGCCTCGATGACGCCCGTGTCCTCGTCGAGCACCGATTGCGACAGCACCATTCGCAGCTCGTAGGGGAGAAGCGCGCGCGCTGTAACGTCGAAGCGCCCCTCCCCGATCTTGTGAACCTCCCTGATCTCCGGCCACCACGCCACGTAGCCTTCCAGATCCCTGAGCACCTCGAAGACGGTTTTACGCGACCGGCCCAGGATCCATTCCGAGCGGAAGCGGTAGAAGGTGAGGTCACGCACCGGTCGACGCGCTCCTGCGAGCAGCGTCAACCTTCAACCAACCGTAGAGCCCGAGCGCGAGCAATCCCACAAGCGCCGCGAGGTAGACCCAAGAGCGCCCGTCCCCCCACTCGAACTCAAACCTGTAACGCATTACTGCGAACAACTGAAACGAGCCCAGAAGCACGAGGCCCCCGGCGGCCGGGCGGAGACGCACCCAGTCGTTCTCGATTAAAGCGTGGACGGCGAGAACGCCCATGGAGATCAGCCACGCAGCGACCGCTCGGGAGGACAGCGGTTCCAGGGTCCACGGCCACAGCGCGGTGGCGGTTTCCACCGGGAGCAGGAACATGAGTATGCCGAGCACGAGCAGGCCAACGCCGTAGAGACCGAGCACCGCCCTCACCCAGGTCGCCAGGGGCGCCGTTCGAGAGGGATCCTCGGAGACCGAGCGCGACTGCCGCCACCACAGCGCGCCCATGACGACGGGTACGAGCGCATAGATAGCGAGCCAGATCCACGTCACCGCGCGCGTCCCAAGTCCAGGTGAATCGAAATGAAAGATCTCGAGGTGAAGCAACGTCGCCACCAGCGTCAGCGTCGTGAACACGAACACGGCCGGCACCGCTACGCGCGCCCTGTCCCACGTCTTCTCCCCGGCGGCGAGCCACTCGACGGCGACCGCGGCCCAGTAGCCGGCCCCCAGAAACGCCGCGGTGGCCGATGGATCAATGGTCCACGAGAAGAACTCCTCGGTGCGTTCGGTGAAAACGAAGAGTTGTACGCCGGCCAGAAAGACCAGCACACCCGCTATCAACAGGAGGTGGCGCATCCCGGCCGCGAGCTCGCGCGCCGACGACGGAGATGAACTCGCCTCGTTTGTGTGTGTTCCAGCACCCATCTCTTGCATCACGACTCCCAACGCCATCCGGCTCACCCAGCATGCAGGAATCCTCACCACAGGCACAAGCAGATTCACCGAGCCGGTCCGCCGAAATAGGGACGCGTCCGGTCTTAGGCTGAGAATGCCTATCGGACAAAACGGGATGAAGGGCCGAAATGGCGCGGCTCCTGGTACTGCTCGTCGTTGCGCTGCTAGTGGTGACGGGGAACGCCGTCCCGGTGGGCGTGGGTGAGACCTTCCCCGGCGACAACGGCAGAATCCTGTTCTTTCGATACGGGAACGGTCGCAGAGGCAACCTGGTCGCCCGCCGGCGAGCGGATCGCATACGCGTGCCCGACAAGGAAAGGGAGCGACATCTGCGAGATCGGCGTCGACGGCACCGGGCCAGCGTACGCTCCTTTCGCTTCCCGGCAACGAGTCGCAGCCCGACTACTCACCCGACGGCGAGTCCATCCTGTTGGCCGAACGAAACCCGAAACCGAAGCGGTTCTACATCTATCCAAAGCTCTACGTGGCCGACATCGATGGATCCAATGGGCGCTACCTCACCAGAGGCAAGAAGCTCGACACCATGTTCGCCCGATGGTCTCCCGACGGTGACCGCATCGCCTTCATCAACTCCGGTGGATTCGGGCCATCCAAGGTGAAGGTCATCGACGCCAACGGCGACGACAAACGAACGCTCGACGTCAAACACGTCTTCGACTTCATCTGGTCTCCCAACTCGAACAAGCTGACCTACGGCCCGGGCACCGTGCTCGCCGTCAACGTGAACTCGGGACGAGTCAAGAAGCTGGCGGGTCGCCAACGGGCGCATGTCGGCGCCACCTCCTGGCAGGCACTCCCCTAGTGAGACCGGACGGTCTAGCCTCGTCCAGTTACCCAACGGCAACAAATACTGTCGTCGTTCGGCAACTCAGCCGGCCGAACCGCCCGTCCGCCGCCCTAGAGGACGCGCGAGATGGTCTCAAGCGCGCCGAGTACGCAGTCCACCTCTTCGATGGTGTTGTAGTGACAGAAACCGATGCGCATCGCGCCGCCGGAGTCCTCGAGGTCGAGCGCCTCCATCACGGCGAGGGCGTAGTAGTTGCCCGACCACACGAAGATGCCCCGCTCAGCCAGTCTTGTCGCGCTGTCCTCGGGATGCTGGTCGCGTAGGCGCAGCGCGAAGGTCGAGGTGCGTTCGTTGTCGTCCGGCCCGTAGAGCGCGATGCCCTCGATGCCCGAGAGACCCTTCAAGAAGTGTGTGGTCAAGCGCTGCTGATGCTCGTGTGCGACCTCCATCGAGTTCACGATCTGCGCCCTGCGGTCACCTTGTCCCGGGACGAGGTTCGCGATGTAGTCGACGCACGCCCCCACTCCCGCGATGCCCTCGTGATTCGCCGTGCCGGTCTCCCAGCGCCATGGTGAGATGTCATCCGACGGACGCACCTTGTAGGGATGCCAGGAGTCGAGAAGCTCGCGCCGCGCATACATGACCCCTGCGTGGGGACCGAAGAACTTGTACGGCGAGCAGAACAGCACGTCGACGTCGAGCTCCGTGACATCGATCAGTCGATGCGGAGCGAAGTGCACGGCGTCGGCGATCACGAGCGCGCCGACCCGGCGAGCGCGTTCGACGATCGCGCGGGCGTCCGTGATGGTCCCGAGAGCGTTGGACGCGAGCGTGAACGCCACGACCTTGGTCCGCTCGCTCATAGCGTTGTCCAGAGAGGCCAGATCGAGCCTGAACTCGTCGTCGAAGTCCACCCAGCGCACGGTCGCGCCCGCATCTTCTGCGGCGGCAAGCCACGGAGCGATGTTGGCATCGTGATCCAGGCGCGTGACGACGACCTCGTCACCGGGCTTCAGCTCGCGCACGAGCGAGCGCGAGAGGCCGAACGCGAGCGTGGTCATGTTGGCCCCCAGCACGACCTCCCCGGCGTCGCAATTCAGGAAGTCTGCGACCGCGGCGCGGGAGCGTTCCACGATCTCGTCAGTCTCGGCGCTGGTCGCAAAAGCCCCACCCCGGTTGGCGTTGCTCGTCTCGTAGTAGGACGTCATCGCCTCGATGACCTCGAAGGGAACCTGCGTCCCACCGGGCGCATCGGCAAAGACCGCGGGACGTCCAGATGATTGCCGCTTGAGAGCGGGAAACTTGGCGCGTACAGCGTCGACGTCGAAGGTCAGAGCCGGCCCGCTTCCTTCGCCGCGACCTCGGCGGCGGTCAACTGGGATTCGACGATTGACAGACCTCCGTCCCAGAAGCCGGGGTCGGCAAGGTCACAACCGACTATGCGCGCGAGGTCCTCGGGCGCCATGGATCCTCCCGCCGACAGCATCTCGAGATACTTGGGGACGAAGGGATCGCCCTGCTTCCGATACTCCTTGTAGACCGCGAGCGCGAGCAGCTGGCCATAGGAGTAGGCGTAGACGTACCCGGGCGTGGAGATGAAGTGAGGGACATAAGACCACCACGTGGTGTAGCCGTCGGTCAGGTCGACCGCATCACCGAGCATCTCCTTCTGGCTGTCCGCCCATGCTTCGTTGATGCGCTCGACCGACAGCTCGCCCTCATCGCGCCGCGCCGAATGGACGAGGTGCTCGAAGCGATTCATCGCGGTCTGGCGAAAGACGGTTGCGATCACATCCTCGAGGTTCTCGGCCAACAGGGCCAGGCGGCCCGCCGGGTCTTGCTCCATTCCGAGCAGACGCTCGAAGACGACCGTCTCGCCGAACACCGACGCAGTCTCGGCCACCGTCAGCGGAGTCGACTGGTGGAAGATGCCCTGCTTGCGAGCAAGCACGGCGTGGACACCGTGTCCCAGTTCGTGTGCGAGCGTGAGCACGTCCCGGCGCCGTTCCGTGTAGTTCAGCAAGACGTAGGGGTTTCGTGATGGAACCGTGTAGCTGCAGAAGGCGCCGGGACGCTTGCCCGGGCTGGCCGGCGCGTCGATCCAGCGCTCGTCGTAGAACTGCTGAACGATG
>Ga0136622_10000992_pt1 | contig 11744 bp, 14 predicted proteins | sample AntDrymUQ4482106_2_FD_104803 | JGI IMG/M metagenome (GOLD analysis project Ga0136622, IMG submission 104803) | Polar desert sand microbial communities from Dry Valleys, Antarctica - metaG UQ448 (21.06) | ecosystem: Environmental > Terrestrial > Soil > Desert | place: Antarctica: Dry Valley...
CTCCACGGCTACCTCAACCACGTGCCCCCCACCGAATACGAGGAGACCCACTACGCTCAACACGCCCCAGCGGCCTGACAGGAAACCAAACGAACGAGTCTCCACCAGACCCAGGGCGATTCAGAGCCCGCACCGCGTAGTCGGCGAGGTACCCGTCGAAGATCGGTTCGAGGTTCGCATCGGTCCGGGCGGCCAGGTGGCCGAGCAGCTAGCGGCACCGTGCCGCTCGATGACGTCATCCACCTTCGACCGGCTCCACCCGGGCGCCATTGGGCATCGCCCCCCGGAACCGTTAGGTTGCGCCCCGACACCAACCCCCCGTGAGTGTGAACATGGTCTACCCCCCGAGATCCCTCCCCGACTTCGTCATCATCGGCGCCATGAAGGCCGGGACGACAACGTTGTTCCATTGGCTCGGTTCCCATCCCGAGGTGGTCCTGCCCAAGGCGAAGGAGCCCGGCTTCTTCGCCAGGACCCCTACCTGGGAGCGGGGTCTGGACTGGTACCGGGGGCTCTTCCCCGAGCGGCCGCCCGGTTTCATCACCGGCGAGGCGTCGACCTGCTACCTGTCGCCCGAGTTTTCGGCGATCGCCGCCAAGCGGCTACGGCAGACCAACCCGGACGTGCGGCTGATCTGCATGGTCCGCAACCCCGAGGACAGGCTCCGGGCCCACTACCGGCACCAGGTCCAGCGCAACCGGGAGCACCGGTCCCTGGCCGAGGCCGTGGCCGATCCGCACTCGCCATACGTGGCGGTGAGCCGCTACACGGTGCTGCTGCAACCGTGGCAGGGCGAGTTTCCCGAAGACCAGCTTCTGGTGGTGGCGCTCGACGACCTCGATGCGGATGGCCGCCCCGGGTGGGTGGCGGTGCTCGACCATCTGGGCTTGGGCCACGTCGATCCCCCGGGCGACCTCCGCAACGTCACCGCCGGGAAGGCGCAGTACACGCCGCTGATGCAGCGGATCTACGACTCGCCGCTGCGGGACACGTTGAGCAGGCTCCCCCGGCCGGTGCGGGGTGCGCTCCGACCCCTGCTCCTGCGCAACGGTCGCAGGGTCAAGGCCCGCTACGCCGAGTCCAAGGCTCCGCTGCCCGGTCACGTCCAGGAGATCCTCGCCGCGGAGAACGAACGCCTCCGCCGGCTGCTCTCGCGCGACGTGCTGCCGTGGGAGGTCGACGCCGCCCGCTGAGGATGGAGCGATGAGGGTCGTCTGCATCGGGGCGGTCAACCACGACCTCAAGGCGCACCTCGATGCCCACCTGGTCGCCGGTACCTCGAACCCTGGTCGGGTCCACCGGTCCGTCGGTGGGGTGGCCGCCAACATCGCCAGGAACCTGGCCCGGCTCGAGGTCGACGTCGCCCTGGTGTCGGCGGTCGGGGACGGGCCGGAGGGGCGGGCCGCCATCGCCCGGCTCGACGGCGACGGGGTGGACACCTCCGGGATCGCGGTGAGGCCCGGGGCATCGACGGCGACCTACCTGGCGGTGCTCGACACCACCGGAGAGTTGGTGCTGGCCGTGGCGGATGCCCGCATCATCGAGGGTATCGACGGCACCACCCTCGACGCGGCCGGGGCGGTCCTGTCCTCGGCCGACATCTGGGTGGTCGAGGCCAACCTCACACCGCACACCCTTACCCATCTGCTCGAGCGGCGGCCGGTGGGGACCATGGTCGTCGCCGATGCGGTGTCGGCTCTCAAGGCGACCCGTCTCCTCGCCCTCCTGCCCAGGATCGACGTGCTGTTCGCCGACCTCGCTGAAGCGAGGGCGCTGACCGGGTCGACCGGATCTCCCGGTCACCTGGCCCGCCTCCTGGTCGAGGCGGGGGCCACGACGGCGGTGGTCAAACAGGGCGCAGCGGGGCTGCACGTGGTCGGGCCGGAGCTCGACATGCACCGTCCCGCCGTTCCCCCGGATGCGGTGGTCGACGTCACCGGGGCCGGGGATTCCTTGACCGCCGGCTACGTGTGGGGGGTCATCCGCGGGGTAGATCCGGTGGGGTGCGGGCTGGCTTCATCGAGCCTCACCGTGGAGAGCGACGAGACGGTGGCCGCCATCACCCCCGCCGCCCTGGTGGAGCGCACCCGGAGGCCCTTCCCCGAAGGGTGACCTCTGACGCCGACCCGAGCAGGGATCGAGCATGCGGTCGATCGGTCGCCGCCGTCGGCGTCTGGCTCGGTGCGGGCCATTCGCCCCCACCGACCGGACGGCAGAGGAGGCCCATCCCGTCCGGTCGGAGTTGCGGGGAGTCGCCCGGCTAGGGTCGGGAGGCATGGGGTGACTACGGCACCAGCGGCGGCTTCGACCTGCTCATCGAGACGGCCCGCCTGGCGGGCTACACCGAGCGGCTGCGGTTCGCCGGTCGGGCCGGCACCCCGGTCCCGCGAGGCTTCCGGAGGGTGATGCTCAGCGAACGGCGAAGGCGAGCTTGCAGTTGACGCGGTACTGGCTGATTCCCCCGTCCGTCACCCTGGCGTTCATCTTGATCACCTCGACGCCCGTGATCCCGCTGATGCTCTCCGCCGCCTTGGCCACCGCCGCCTTGACCGCGTCATCGAAGCTCGCACCGGAGATCCCGATCACCTCGATCACCTTGACCGCACCCTGCTCGATGAACTCGCTCATGTCCCGGCTCCTCCACGGTCGATTCGGCCGCCGATCGTACCCGGCGGCACACGGTTCGGGCCCGGCGTGAGACGGCCCCGCTCCGGTCCGACCTTCCACCACTCGGGTCGCCCGCCCCTCCCGCCTCTCCTGGGCGGGCTGGCGGGGCTGATCGCGCCCGTCGCCGCCCTCGTCCCTGCGGTGAGCGCCCTGCTGGGCGGGGACCAGGGCGCCATCGACAGCCCCGACTCGTCCGTCGCCGCCGCCGGGCTGTTCCTCCTGGTGGCGGCGCCGACCGTCTGGATCCTCTCGCTCCTGGACCTGTCCCCGGTGGTCACCCTCGCCACCAGCCTCCCGCTGTGGTTCCTCGCCGGGGCATGGCTGGCGACCCGCTCCCGCTCGTGGTTCGAGTGGGTGGCGAAGTCCGCAGGGCTCGCCCTCGGTTGGGTGGTGGCACTGCTGCTCCTGGTGGCCACCATCGGCACCCTCGCCTCGTAGCCGCCCGGGTAGGGTGCGGCGATGGATCTGTTCGAAGCGCTGTACACCACCAGGGCGATGCGGCGGGTGCGACCCGATCCGGTACCCGAGAAGGTCGTCGCCGCCATGCTCGACGCCGCCATCCGGGCCCCGTCCGGCTCGAACGCCCAGTCGTGGCGGTGGGTGACCGTCACCGACCAGCCCACCCTCGAGGCGATGGCCGATCTGTACCGCGCCGCCTGGCAGACCCTCAACGACACGGTCTACAAGGATGCCGTCCCCGCCGACACCCAGGCGCGCCGGGTGAGCCGGTCGGCGGCATGGCTGGCGGACAATTTCGAGACGGTGCCGCTGGTGGTCCTCCCCTATACCCGCAACGACCCCAACGGCGCCTCGATCTACCCGGCGGTGTGGAACCTGATGCTGGCCGCCAGGGGCCACGGGGTGGGGACAACGCTTACCACCATCCTCGGGGTGTTCCAGGGGGCCGCCCTCGGCGAGCTGCTGGGGGTCCCCGCCGATCGGGGCTGGGTGAACGCCGCCGCCGTCACCTGTGGCTACCCGCTGGGTCGATGGGACGTCGCCGCCCGCAAGCCGGCCCACCAGGTGGTGTACCAGGACCGGTGGGGTCGGCCCCCTGCCTGGACGGCGCCGGAGGCGCTGTGGCCCGGGGCGACCTGAGCACCTCCGGGAGCGCATCCATGACGGATGTAGAGCAGTTCATCGCCGGACTGTGACCACCGGGTGGGGCGGGGGCGGACGGTCAGTCGAAGAGTCGGGGCCGGAACAGCTGGTCGTGGAGCCTGATGGCGAACCGGTCGGTCATCCCGGCGACGTAGTCGAGCACCTGGGTGACCACGGGCGACTCGGGATGCCGGTAGGTCTCCGGCATCTCCTCGGGCCTGGTCAGGAAGTAGTCGACCAGGCTGCGGACGATGTCCTTGGCCAGGCGCCGCTGCGGCTCCATGTCGGCCGCCAGGTAGACCCGCTCGAACATGAAGTCGCGCAGGTCACCCATGATCGCCTGGTGCTCCGGCTCCATCGACACCGTTCCCCGCAGCAGGCTCTCGTCGACCACGGTGTTGATCATGGTGTCGATCCACTGCCGTCCCGGCTCCCCGAAGGCGGCGATGGCCGCCGGGGGCAGATCGGCGGTCTCCAACACCCCCGCCCGGAGCGCGTCCTCGGCGTCGTGGGCCAGGTAGGCGATACGGTCGGCGAAGCGGAGCACCATCCCTTCGGCGGTGCTCGGACCATCGACCACCTTCCACGGGTGACGCTCGATCCCCTCCAGCACCTCGTGGGTCAGGTTGAGCGGCTCGAGGACGGTGAAGATCCGGGCGCTCTGCTCGGCGTGGAACCACTGCCCCCCGTCGACGTACTCGGACAGCGCCTCCTCCCCGGTGTGCCCGAACGGGGAGTGGCCGACGTCGTGGCCGAGGCACATTGCCTCGGTCAGGGACTCGTTGAGCGACAGATAGCGGGCGATGGCCCGCCCGATCTGGGTCACGTTGAGGGTGTGGGTGAGCCGGGTGACGTAGTGGTCGCCCTCCGGGTTCATGAACACCTGGGTCTTGTGCTTGAGCCGGCGGAACGCCTTGGAGTAGAGGATCCGGTCACGGTCCCGCTCGAACACGGTGCGGTGGCGGTCGGGGATCTCGGTGATCACCCTGCCCTTGGACTCGGCGGAGAGGGCGGCGCCGGGCGCCAGCAGCTCGCTCTCCAGCTTCTCGGCGTCTTCCCTGGTGCGGCGTTGGAACACGGTGGTCACAGCTCCGAGTCGAGCGGCCATCCGTTGGGGAGGCACGGCTCGGTGAACTTGGACTGCTGCATCATCACCGGGGCCGGCTCCCCGGCGGCGGGGCAGGGGATATGCACGTGGCCGAGCCGGTGCCCGATCTCGTGGTTGATCAGGTACTGGCGGTAGGTGGTGAGATCGTCGCCGAACGAGTCCGTCCCGAACTCCCAGCGGTCGACGTTGATGGCGACCACGTCGCCGTTGCGGCACGAGTACTCGCCGCCGGTGTTGATCGGGGCGCACAGTGCGTCGACCAGGTCCGGCGAGCCCAGGATCAGCTTGAAGTCGTAGGTGTCGCCGTCGGCCAGCCGGAAGCTGAGGTCGCCGTTGCGGCCCCAGCCCCGCTGGTCCGACAGGATCTCGAGCACGGCGGCGGCGAAGCAACCGGGGTCGATGGAGAGCCCGTCCTCGATCTCGACCCTGACGTCCCAGACAACGCCCGGCCCCGGCAAGGTCTCTCCGGGCACCCCCGAGGTGGTGCCGGCCGGTTGATGCTCCCCCTTGAGGCGGCATGCGTCCGAACCGACCTCGGGTGGCAGCGTGGTCGTCGGCGGCGGCGGGAGCGTGGTCGTTGTCGACGGGGCGGTGGCGATGGGCGCCGCGCTCGTCGTCACCGGCGGTGCGGTCGACCCCGACCGGGTTCCGGGCGGATCGTCCGTGGGGCTGACCGACGGGCTGACCGTCCCGTCTGCGGCCAGGTCACCGTCGGCGGCGAGTGCCCGGTCGGGTTCGGTCTCCCCACCGGCCGTCAGGGCGAACGGCACCAGCAGGGCGGCGCCAGCGGCGAGAGCGATCGCCAACCATCGTCTGTTATGCACCGGGGGGCACCTCCAAGCCGGCCCATGATGCCGTCAACCGCCGACCACCGCCACCGGGGGCGGTGTCACCCCTCGGGGCTACCATCGCGAGGAGATGGAATACCAGGCGCTCTATCGCAAGCACCGGCCCCAGCGCTTCGATCGGGTCGTCGGTCAGGAGCACGTCACCCAGACGCTGGCCCGTGAGGTGGTCGAGGACCGGATCGCCCACGCCTACCTCTTCGCCGGCCCCCGCGGTACCGGCAAGACCACGACGGCCCGGTTGCTGGCCAAGGCGCTCAACTGCACCAACAGGAGCGATGGCGCCGAGCCGTGCAACACCTGTGTTTCGTGTGTCTCGATCACGGATGGGATCTCACTGGACGTCATCGAGCTCGACGCCGCCTCGCACAACAAGGTCGAGGACGTGCGCGAGATCAGGATGAACGTCGGGACCGTCGCCGCCGCAGGCGGTGCCAAGCGCATCTACATCCTCGACGAGGCGCACATGCTGTCCCGGGCGGCGGGCAACGCCCTGCTCAAGACCCTCGAGGAGCCGCCCGAGCACGTCGTGTTCGTGCTGGCCACGACCGAGCCGTACAAGCTGCTCGACACCATCCGCAGCCGGAGCCAGCGGTTCGACTTCCACCCGGTGGGCACCGACAACCTGGTCGACCATCTCAAGGCCATCGCCGCCACCGAGTCGATCGAGGCCGACCGCAACGCACTCGCCCTCATCGCCTCGCATGCCAACGGCTCGGTCCGTGATGCCCTGTCGATGCTCGAGCAGGTGGCCGCCTTCGGTGACGGGACCATCGGGCCGGAAACCGTTGGACGCACCCTCGGTCTGGCGGATCGGCGGGCGTACGGCTCGCTGGTCGAGGCGGTGGCGGACGGCGACGCTCCCCGTGCCCTCGGTCTGGTCGCCGAGCTGGCGGGCCGCGGGGCCGACCTGCGCCGCTTCGTCGCCGAGGCGGTCGAGTTCTTCCGGGGGATCTTCCTCGCCCAGTACGCCCCCAACCTCGAAGAGGTGGTCGACGATCCGGCCGAGACCCTCGACGAGTGGCGCCGTCTGGCCGAGACCATCTCCCGGGCCGACGTGCTCCGGGTCGTGGACACGCTGGGCGAGGCGCTCCTCCAGCTCCGCCAGGGGCGGGAGGAGCGGCTGGTCATCGAGCTGGCGCTGCTGCGGATCACCCGCCCCGAGACGGCCACGGACACCGCCGCCCTGGCCGCCAGGCTCGACCGGCTCGAGACCAGGATGCAGTCCGGGGCATGGAAGCGGGGCTCCACCGAATCCGCCCAGGAGGACACCCCCTCGCCGTCACCGGCGGCACCTGCGGGTCAGCCCGAGCCCCTCCCCGAACCGGTCGCCGAGCCCGCCCCCGCGCCGAAGCCGGTGGCCGCCGAGCGGCCCAAAGCGACGACGCCGCCACCTCCCGCTCCACCCACCGCGGCCGCAGCCGACACCCCACCCCCCGCCGCCGGCGACGATCCTGACCTTGCCGCCGTCGAGGAGATGTGGCCCCAACTGGTGGCCAGGGTGCGCGAGGACGCCGGCCCGGTCCGGCATTCGCTGGTCAAGGTCGCCGCCCCCCAATCGATCAAAGGCGGGACCATCACCGCGGCGCTTCCCTCTGATCAGCCGTTCTACCTCGAGCGTCTCAACAAGGAGGGCGACCTCGCCGCCACCGTCGCCCGGATCGCCTCCGAGCTGCTCGGTGTGGCGGTCACCGTGGCCTGGACCACCGCAGACGGGTTGCCCAAGCCGCCCCGCGCCGAGCCCGAGCCGGACCCATCCGCCGATGAGCTGGTGGACAGCGCCGAGGGGGCCGTCGACCCCGCTTCGATCATCGCCGACGTCCTCGACGGCGAGGTCGTCTCCGAGTAGCTGCCGGGGTAACCCCACCCGCACCGCTACCCTCACCCCCCATGGGACGCATGCCGAAGGACATGCGCCAGCTGATGCAGCAGGCGCAGAAGATGCAGGCCGAGCTCGAGAAGACCCAGCGCGAGCTGGCGGAGAAGACCTACGACGGCACCGCCGGCGGCGGCGTGGTCAGGGCGACCGTACGCGGATCGGGTGAGCTGGTCGAGGTCGTGTTCGATCCCTCCGTGCTCGACCCCGAAGACCCCGAGCTGGTCGGTGACCTCGTCGTCGCCGCCGTCAACCAAGCCCACCTCGCCGCCCAGCAGGAGATGGGTCAGGCCATGGGCGGGCTGGCGGGAGGGCTCGATCTCGGTGGGCTCGCCGGGCTCCTCGGCTGATGTTCGAACCACCGTTGGAGCGGGTCATCGACGAGTTCGCCCGGCTCCCCGGCATCGGCAGGAAGACGGCCCAGCGGCTCGCCTTCCACCTCCTCCACATCGAGGAGACGGATGCCACCCGGCTCGGTGAGGCCATCATCCAGCTCCGCCAGCAGGTGTCGTCGTGCGTGCGTTGCTTCAACGTCACCGCCGAGGAGCAATGCTCCATCTGCAGGGACCTGCGCCGCGACCCCACCGTGGTCTGCGTGGTGGAACGGGCCCAGGACATCGCCGTGATCGAACGCACCGGCGAGTTCAACGGTCGGTACCACGTGCTCGGGGGTGCCATCTCCCCGATCGACGGGATCCGCCCCGAGCAGCTCCGGATGCGCGAACTGGTGGCCCGGATCGACGACGAGGGCATCAAGGAGATCATCGCCGCCACCAACCCGACCGTCGAGGGCGACGCCACCGGCCTCTACCTGGCTCGGCTGCTCAAGCCGCTGGGTGTCGTCGTGTCGCGTCTCGCCAGCGGGCTGCCGGTCGGGGGCGATCTCGACTACGCAGACGAGATCACCCTGGGGCGCGCCCTTGCCGGGCGGCGCGAGCTGTAACGGCGTCAGGTCGTCGACGCCACTCCCGGCACATCGAGCGCCCCGAGCCGGTCCGTCCGGTAGATCGCATCCACGAAGCGCACGGTCCCGCTGAACGACCGCATCACCACCGAGTGGGTCTCGACCCGGTCGCCGAAGAAGTCGACCCCCTGGAGCAGCGCCCCGTCGGTGACACCGGTGGCGGCGAAGAAGGTGTTGTCAGAGTTGACCAGGTCGCGCATGGTCAGCACCTTGTCCAGGTCGTGGCCCTGCTCCAGGGCCCACCGGCGCTCGTCGTCGTCCCGGGGCCACAACCGGCATTGCATCTCGCCGCGCAGCGCCGCCATGGCGCAGGCCGCGGTCACCGCCTCCGGCGAGCCGCCGATCCCGAACAGGATGTCGATCCCGCTGTCCCGTTTGGTGGTGGCGATGGCGGCCGAGATGTCACCGTCGCCGATGAGGGCGATCCGCGCCCCCGCCTCCCGCACCGCCTCCATGTACTTCTCGTTGCGGGGCCGGTCGAGCATGGTGGCGGTGACCTCTGACACCGCCTTGCCCCGCGCCTTGGCCACCTGGGACAGGTTGTGGGCGACCGGAGCGTCGATGTCGATCTTCCCCGCCGCCTCCTCACCCACCACGATCTTGTCCATGTACACCAGCCGCCCCGGGGAGTACATCGACCCCCGCTCCGCCATGGCGAGCACCGCCAGCGCTCCCGCCTGACCCCGGGAGGTGGGCGTGGTGCCGTCGACCGGATCGACGGCGACGTCGACCTCCGGGGGTTGGCCGTCGCCGACCCGCTCCCCGTTGTACAGCATCGGCGCCTCGTCCTTCTCACCCTCGCCGATGACGACGACCCCATCCATGTGAACGGTGGAGAGCATCTGGCGCATGGCGTCGACCGCCGCCTGGTCGATGCTGTTCTTGTCACCCCTGCCCTGCCAGCGGGCGGCGGCGATGGCGGCCATCTCGGTGACCCTGACCATCTCCAGGGCGTGGTTACGGTTCGGCTGGTCGGTCACGCGGCCACCCGGATCACGAGGGCGTCGCCCTGGCCGCCACCACCACACAGGCCGGCGGCCCCGATCCCTCCTCCGCGCCTGCGCAGGGCGTTGATCAGGGTGACGGTGATGCGGGCCCCGGTGGCGCCCAGGGGATGGCCGAGGGCGACCGCACCGCCGCCGGCGTTGACCTTGGCTGCGGGGAGATCGAGCATCGCCGCCGACCACAGCGCCACCGCAGCGAAGGCCTCGTTGATCTCGACCAAATCGAGGTCGGAGGGCGCCAGCTCGGCCTTCTTGAGGGCGATGCGGATCGCCTCGGCGGGCCGTTCGTGGAGGGTGGCATCGGGACCGGCCACCTGGCCGTAGGAGAGGATCTCGGCGAGGATGGGAAGCCCGGCGGCCTCGGCGGCGGACCTGTCTGCCACCACGAGGGCGGCGGCCCCGTCGGAGACCTGCGATGCGTTGCCTGCGGTGACGGTCCCGTCGGCGGAGAAGGCGGGCCGCAGGCCCGCCAGGGTCTCGACCGTGGTCCCGGAGCGGATACCCTCGTCGGTGGTGACCGTCACCGGGTCACCCTTCCGCGAGGGGACGGACACCGTCACGATCTCGTCGGCGAAGGCCCCGGTTGCGGTGGCCTCGGCGGCGCGGCGATGGCTCTCCGCCGACCATTCGTCCTGGCTTGCCCTGTCGATGCCGAGCACGGCGTTCCTGCGGTCCGAGGATTCCCCCATGATGCACCGGTCGAAGGCGCACCACAGCCCGTCGTGGGTGAGTACGTCGATCAGGGTGGCATCGCCCATCCGCAGACCCTGTCTGGCCCCGGGGAGCACGTAGGGAGCGTTGGTCATCGACTCCATGCCCCCCGCCACCACAAAGGTGCTCTCCCCCAGCCGGATGTTGGCGGCGGCGGCGCCGATGGCGCTCATCCCGGAGAGACAGACCTTGTTGATCGTGGTGCTGGGAACGGTCATGGGGAGCCCGGCGCCGACGGCCGCCTGGCGCGAGGTGATCTGCCCTTGACCGGCCTGGAGGACATGTCCGAACAGCACCTCGTCGACGTGGGCCGGGTCGAGGCCGCTGCGGTCCAGAGCACTTGCGATGGCGACCGACCCGAGCTGCATCGCCGTCAACGGACTGAAGACCCCCGAGAACCTACCTATCGGGGTTCGTGCGATGGCGCACACCACCGGGTTGGCCATGGTCACCCTTTCGACGCTGGATACCTTGATTCTACGTGGGTGGCTCGACGGTCAGCCGGGTGTCCCGGTTGGGGACGGATCAAGGGCGTGCGGTCCGGTAGCCTCCACCCGATGCTGGCGTACAACATCGATCACGTGGCGATCGCGGTGCGCGACCTCGACCAGGCGGTCGATGGGTACCGACGGCTGTACGGGGTGGAGCCGGTGCGGCGCGAGGTCGTGGCCGACCAGGGGGTCGAGGAGGCGATGCTCCCCGTCGGGGGCTCGTTCGTCCAGCTCCTGGAACCGCTGGGGGTGAACACCCCGGTCGGTCGCTTCCTCGAGTCCAGGGGCGAGGGGCTGCACCACATCGCCTTCGCCGTCGCCGACATCGACTTGGCGCTGCGGCATCTCGAGGACGAGGGTGCCCGGTTGGTCGACCACACCCCGCGCCTCGGGGGCGGCGGGGCCCGAATCGCATTCGTCCATCCCAAGACGACGTCCGGGACGCTGATCGAGCTGGTGGAGCACACCCGTGGATGACCCGGTGATCGAGATCCGTGGTGGCGCCGGATACGAGGAGGCGGCAGCCATCGGCGCCGTGATCAGCCACCTGCTCGACGCCGAGGAGGCGGCGGGCGCCGAGCCGCTCACCCGGCCCCGGCAGAGCCCATGGGTGACCGCCGGGCTGCCCAGGATCATCCCCAACCCGCTGCCCTCGCACACCTACTCGAGCCTCGGCTGGTCCGAAACGGAAGAACCCGACCCCACCAAGTAACCCCCTGTTTCTCTCCGCCTCCGATGTTCTGTTTCCCCTCCCCCTACGGGGGAGGGGTGGCTGAGCCGATCGCCGCAGGCGGCCAAAACAGCCGGGGCGGGGGAAGGCAGCCAGACCGGGCCGCGGGCCTCGGTATCCCACCCCGCCTCGCAGCGCCTCGGCCCCCCTCGTCCTTTTCCCCTCCCCCTACGGGGGAGGGGTGGCTGAGCCGATCGCCGCAGGCGGCCAAAACAGCCGGGGCGGGGGAAGGCAGCCAGACCGGGCC
>Ga0136622_10000994_pt1 | contig 11738 bp, 13 predicted proteins | sample AntDrymUQ4482106_2_FD_104803 | JGI IMG/M metagenome (GOLD analysis project Ga0136622, IMG submission 104803) | Polar desert sand microbial communities from Dry Valleys, Antarctica - metaG UQ448 (21.06) | ecosystem: Environmental > Terrestrial > Soil > Desert | place: Antarctica: Dry Valley...
CCACGTCGAGATCGACCCCACCGACCCGAACACGGTGTACGCCGGGTCGTACGCGCGCGGCATCTGGCGGTCCACCGACCGGGGCCGCACCTGGGAGCAGATCAAGGAATCGCTGGACGAGACGATCATTCAGACCCGGCCGGCCTTCGATGTCACCACGCTGCCGAGCGGCGACACCCGGATGTATGTGCACGAGGGCAACATCGGCACCCCGTACGCCCGGCTGTTCCGCAGCGACGACGTGTCCACCGGCACCCCGGTCTTCTCCGACCTGACCAGCGCCAACCCGGCCGACCCGGGCTACGCCACCTACGACCAGTGCGACGGCCAGTGCTGGTACGACCTGTTCGTCTACACCCCTGAGGGCCACCCGGACATCGTCTACACCGGTGGGTCGTACGTGTACGGGGAGACGGGGGGCATCTCCAACGGCCGCGGCGTGGTGCTGTCGACGAACGCCGGGGTCTCCGGCACCGACATGACATTCGACGGCACCGACCCGGTGCACCCCAACGGCCTGCATCCCGATCAGCACGCCATGGTGACCGACCCGGACAACCCGTTCAGGTTCTTCGAGGTCAACGACGGCGGCATCATGCGGTCCAACGGTCGGTTCAGCGACATCTCCGCGACCTGCGACGACCGCGCCCTCACCGGCGCCTCCCTGCGCCGCTGCCGGCAGCTGCTGTCCCGGGTGCCGGAGCGCCTGATCGGCATGAACGACGGGCTGAACACGCTGCAGTTCACCAGCTTGTCGGTGAGCCCGTTCGACGCCGACCTGGTGCAGGGCGGGACGCAGGACAACGGCACCTGGCAGACCAACGGCGATCGGGTCACCTGGCGCAACACGATGATCGGCGACGGCGGCGCCTCCGGCTTCTCCCGCGCGAACCGCAAGTTCCGCTTCCACAACTTCTTCGACGCCACCCCCGAGGTGCAGTTCTCGGGCGGCAAGATCGGTCGGTGGATCTACACCGCCGACCCCATCGCCTTCCAGCCCGGCACACAGTTCTATGCGCCGGTCATCAGCGACCCGGTCGTGCCGGGCACCATGTTCGCCGGCACCGGGATCTCGGTCTTCCGGACCAGGACATACGGTCTCGGCGACCGGTCCCGGGCGGAGGCGCAACGGATCTGCAACACCTGGACCGGCACCTTCGAGGCGCGGTGCGGGGACTGGAAGCAGGTCGGCCGGGTACCGCTTAGCAGCAAGGCATATGGCGGCCGTGCCGGCACCGCGTTGCTGCCGATCGGGGTCGCCGCCATCGAGCGCAACCCCGGCGACGAGGACACCGCATGGGCCGCAACCAACACCGGCCGGGTGTTCATCTCGACCGATGTCGCATCCGCCAAGCCGAGCAGGGTCAACTGGCGACGAATCGACACCAGGTCGCCTGACGACCCGCCCAGGTTCGTCAGCAGCATCTACCCGCATCCGGACAAGCCGGAGGTCGCGTTCATCTCCTACAGCGGCTACAGCTCGACCACGCCGACAACTCCGGGGCATGTCTTCCGGGTGCGCTACGGCAGCGGCGAGGCGACGTGGACCGACCTGTCGTCGGACCTGCGGGACCTGCCGATCACAGACCTGGTCCGCGACAACCGCACCGGCGACCTGTACGCCTCCACCGACTTCGGCGTGCTGCGTCGAGCAGCTGGGGCCGGCGACTGGCGAGTGGCGGCTGCCGGCATGCCTAAGGTCGAGGTGGCCGGGTTGACGATCCTGTCCAAGCAGCGGCTCCTGTACGCCGCCTCCCACGGCCAGAGCGCGTTCGTGCTCAGGCTGGGGCGCTGAGCACCCCGGCCAGACCCCTGTGCGCGTTGCCGGCTGGCGCTCGATCGGGGCGCTGGTCGCCGCCGTGCTGTTCGCGGCACCGCTGCTGCTGCTCGTGTCGGGCTCGCTGCGGCCGGCGGGGTCGGCCCCCCCGCCGACGCCGCAGCTGCTGCCCGATCCGGCCTCGGTGGCCGCGTACGGCCGGGCGGTCGACCTGGCCGGCCTCGGTCGGGCCACGCTTGTCTCGCTGCTGGTCGCCGCCATCGCCGTGCCGGTCAGCGTGCTGGTGGCGTCCTGGGCGGGTTTCGCCATGACCCGGGTGCCGCCCGCGCTCGCCCGGCTGCTGGTCGGCGCCTCGCTGGTTGCCCTGATGGTGCCGGTCACTGCCCTGCTGGTGCCGCGGTTCGCGCTCTACCGCCTGCTCGGCCTCACCGACACCATCGTGCCGCTGGTGGCGCCGGCGCTGATCGGGACCTCACCGTTCTACGTGCTGGTCTACTACGTAGCGTTCCGGGCCGTCCCCCGCGACCTGTACGACGCCAGCCTGCTTGCCGACCTCTCCCCGCTGCAGACGTGGCGCCAGGTGGCGATGCCGCTGGTGCGGCCGGTGACGGTCGCGGTCGCCGCGCTGGTGTTCGTGCTGACCTGGTCGAGCTTCCTGGAACCGCTCGTCTACATCTACGACCGCGATCTGTTCACGGTTCCGCTGGCGCTGCGCTCGCTGTCCACCCTGGACCCGACCGACTACCCGGTGTTCCTGGCCGGCTCGGTGCTGGCGAGCATCCCGGCGCTGCTGCTGTTCGCGCTCGCGCAGCGCCGCTTCCTGCACCAGTATCGCGGTCCGGGGTGGTTGGGCAGGTGAGCCCGTCGGGCCGAGCTCGAGGAGAACCGTGATCAGTCCACGGCGCCTGGTGGTGGCAATCGTCGGCGCGGCGCTGGTGGCGACGCCCGCCGCCTGCAGCACTACCGCCGACAGCGACGACGCCGTCCAGGTGCTGGTGTTCGGCGACCCCGAGGAGCTCGTCGCCTACCGCGGGCTGGCCGCGGAGTACGGGTCGCAGTCAGACACGGAGGTCGAGCTGATCGAGGCCAGTGACCGGGACGACCTCATCGCCCGGCTGTCCACCTCCATCGCCGGCGGCTCGCCACCCGACGTTTTCCTGCTGAACTACCGCTACTACGGGCAGTTCGCCGCCACCGACTCGATAGTGCCGCTCGACGACCGCATCGCCTCGTCGGACCGGCTCGCGGCCGACGAGTTCTACCCGGTCGCGATGCGGGCGTTCCAGTGGCAGGGCGAGCAGCTGTGCCTGCCGCAGAACGTCTCCAGCCTCGCCGTCTACTACAACAAGGACGTGTTCGAGCGGTACGGCGTGCCCGAGCCGCCGCAGCGGTGGACCTGGAACGACCTGATCGAGACGGCGGTCCTGCTGACGCGAGACGCGAACGGCAACCAGGTGGTCGGCACCGAGACCGACGGAGCCGGGCTGGTCGACGTCTACGGGCTCGGGGTCGAGGCGTCGGTGATCCGGCTTGCCCCGTTTGTCTGGTCCAACGGCGGCGAGGTGGTCGACGACGAGCGCAACCCGACCGGGTTCACCCTCGACACCCCGGAGGCGACCGAAGCCTTGCGCAACTTCCTCGAGCTGCGGCTGGCCTACGGGGTAATCCCGACCGATGCCGAGGTCGAGGCTGAGGACGACGAGACTCGGTTCGCCAACGGCGGCCTGGCGATGCTCCTGTCCTCACGTCGGGCTACCACCACCTTCCGCTCGATCGAGGACTTCGAGTGGGACGTAGCACCACTGCCGGTGTACGACGAGCAGGTGGGGATCTTGCACTCCGACGCCTTCTGCATCACCTCGCAGTCACCTCGGCAGGACCAGGCGTGGGACTTCGTCGAGTACGCGCTGAGCACCGAGGGCCAGCGCGCGTTGGTCGAGACCGGGCGCACCGTCCCGTCCAACATCGCGTTGTCGCGATCCGATGCCTTCTTGGACCCCGGCCTGCCACCCAGCCGGTCGGAGGTTTTCCTCGACACGATAGACACCGTGCGTGCGACGCCGACGATCTCCACCTGGCCGGAGATCGAGGACGTCACCACGGCGATCCTCGAGGATGCCGTGTACAAGGGGCTCCCCGTCGACGACGTGGTCCGCCGCATGGACGCGGAGACCAGAGAGCTTTTCGCCCGCGGCGAGGGTCCGTGAGCGGGCTCGTCCTCGACCGGGTCCGGGTCTCGTACGGCGAGCGGGAGGCGTTGCGCGGCGTGGACCTGACGGTGCCTGCTGGCGAGCTGCTGGTGGTACTGGGTCCGTCCGGCTCGGGCAAGTCGACGCTGCTGCGCGCCGTCGCCGGGCTCGAACCGCTGACCGCCGGGTCGGTGCACCTGGCTGGCCGCGACGTCAGCCGGATGCGGCCCGGCCGGCGCAACGTGGCGATGGTGTTTCAGAGCTACGCCCTGTTCCCGCACCTGAGTGTCTTGGACAACATCACCTTCGGGTTGGAGGTGCGAGACGTCCAACGGTCGGCAGCAGTGACGCGGGCGCGGGAGGCTGCCCGGGCCGCCGGGTGCGACGGCTTCCTCGACCGGCGGCCGGGGGAGCTCTCGGGGGGTGAGCGGCAACGTGTGGCGCTGGCCCGGGCGCTGGCCCGCGACCCCGACGCGTATCTGCTGGACGAGCCGCTGTCGAACCTGGACGCCGAGCTGCGCGAGCACACCCGGGCCGAGCTCAAGGCCCTGCACGCCCGGATCGGCGGCACGATGGTGCACGTCACCCACGACCAGACCGAAGCCCTGGTCCTCGGTCACCGGGTCGCGGTCCTGCGCGACGGCGTCATCGAGCAGGTCGGTACGCCGGACCAGATCTGGTCCGCGCCGGCCACGGTCTTCGTCGCCCGCTTCGTCGGCAGCCCGGCGATGAACGTGGTCCCGGCCGGTGGGCCGCTCCGGCCCGAGTGGTTGCCCGAACGCGCGGCCACCGGCCGGTTGCTCGGCATCCGGCCGGACGCTGTGCGCCTTGGCGAACACGGTGTGCCCGCTGCCGTGGAGCGCGTCGACGTCGTCGGTGCGGACTCGCATGTCCACCTACGGGTAGGAACCGACGAGCTGACCGCTCGGGTGCCCGCCGGTCACCGGCCGCGGGTCGGCGATGGAGTACGGGTGGCCGTCGACGAGCAGGACTTCCACCACTTCGACGCCGGCACCGGTCGCCGGTGGGCCGGATGAGCCCTGGGCGTCGCGACGGGGCGCAGACGGCCTGGATGCTCGCGCCCTTCGTGGTCGGCCTGGTGGCGCTGGTCCTCGCCCCGGCCGCGGTCACGCTGGTCCTGTCGCTCAGCTCGTACGACCTGATCACGCCGGCCCAGTGGGTGGGTCTCGCGAACTTCACCGAACTCTTCGACGACGCGATCTTCCACACCGCACTGCTCAACACCCTCGTGTTCGCGCTCGTCGCCACTCCGCTGCGAGTCGGCGCCGCCCTCGCGCTGGCGCTGCTGCTGCACCGACGGGCCGTCGGCGTCGGCACGGCCAGGACCACGGTGATGCTCCCAACGGCGGTCCCCGAGATCGCGTACGGGCTGCTGTGGCTGTGGCTGTTCAACCCGATCTATGGGCCGGTGAACCGGCTGCTCACCGTCGGCGGCGACCCCGGCTTCACCGTGCTGGGTCGCACCCCACCGGCCTGGCTGACCGACCCCAACTCCGCCCGTGCCGCCATCATCGTCATGAGCCTGTTCACGGTCGGCGAGCTGTTCTTCGTGCTGCTGACGGCCCGTCAGGCGCTGCCGCGCGAGGTGTACGAGCTGGCGGCGGTGGAGGATGCCACCGGGTGGGACGTGTTTCGGCGGATCACGATGCCCATGCTGACGCCGGTGCTCGTGCTGCTGCTGCTGCGCGACACCATCTTGAGCCTGCAGCTCAACTTCGTACCGGCACTCGTGGTGACCGACGGTGGACCCCCGCCGTATGCGACGACGTACCTGTCGCTGTTCGTGTATCGCAACGGGTTCGAGTACCTGCGCTACGGGTACGCGGCCGCGGCCACGGTGGTGATGCTGGCACTCACGGTCGCGGTGGTGCTGGTGCAGTGGCGGCTGGTGCGGCGCTACCGGCGGGCGTACTCGCTGTGAGTCACGGGTAGGGCCGCCACCCCTGCCCCAACCTGCTCACGAACTCGCTGATCTTGCGTGTCCGGGTCTCGGCCCGCTTCACGGCGCCGATCCGGTAGAGGATGGCGTACCGATTGGTGCGGTCGAGCGCGGCGAACGCGGCCGCGGCAGCCGGGTCGGCGTCCAGCGCCCGCTGCAGGTCGGCCGGGACCTCGGCGGTCGCCGAGCCGACGTACGCCCGGTCCCACCTGCCGTCGGCGCGGGCCGACTCGACCTCGGCCAGCCCGGCCGGTCGCATCCGGCCCTCGGCGATCAAGCGCTCCGCAGTGGTGCGGTTGATCAGCGACCAGGGGCTCCGCGGCCGCCGCCGGGTGAAGCGCTGGACGTAGGACACGTCGTCGAGGCGTCCCTTCTTGCTGTCGATCCAGCCGTGCGCCAGGCCGGTCTCGACCGCCTCGGCGTACGTCGGGGTGGACAGGTCGCCGCCCACCTTGGCTATTCGCAGCCGGACGCCCGCGGAGTCGGCCCCGTGCTCGGTCAGCCAGGCGTTCCAGGCGTCTGCACTCTCGACGTGCAGGATGGGCAGGTCACCGACGGGCACGACACCAGCCTCGCACCGCGCGCCGAGGCTCGAGACGGTTGACCCGGCGGGGGCTGGCTCAGCGCGGCGGCCGGTCGTCGTAGCGGTGCTCCTCGACCGTGGTGTGCCGCCGGTTTCGCTGCGACGTCTGGAAGAAGCCGAGCACGATGGCCAGCACCCCACCCAGGATGAGGATCCAGCCCAGCACGTACTTGTCGATGAAGGAGGGTTCCACGTCGAGTGCGTAGGCGAAGATGGCACCCGCCACGATGAGGACGACCCCAATCCCGATGCTCATTGGCCGCGCCCCTTTCCTCGCGCCGCGTCGCTCGCAGCGTCGCTCGACGGTAGCCGCAGGTGGCGCCGGACCGCACGGCGACCCGCCTGCGAGGGCCCCATTCGTGCCGACCGATCGCGAGGGCTGACACGCCGTCGTTCAGACAGAGCAGAACATCCACGAGTGCCACACCCGATCACCCGGGCCCCCGGTCCCCGACCCGCTCCGGAGGTGCGGGTGTGTCCGCCTGCCCGTCGTCCCGACTGGCCCGCCGTCCGCTACACACACATGTCGATCGTTCTGCCAGACTTGCCAGATGCGGGTCTCGGCCAAGTCGGACTACGCATTGCGGGCGCTGATCGAGATCGCGCACCGCGCTGTGGATGCGCCCGTGTCCGCCGAGGAGATCGGGCGCCTCCAAGACATCCCGCACGGGTTCCTGCAGTCGATCCTCGCCGACTTGCGCCGGGCCGGCGTCGTGATGAGCCAGCGTGGCCAGTCCGGTGGGTGGCGGCTGGGTCGCGACCCGGCCGAGATCACCGTGGCCGACGTCATTCGCGCCGTCGACGGTCCGCTGGTGAGCGTGTACGGGTTGCGTCCGGAGGCGGTCACGTACAACGAATCGGCGGACAAGCTGCAGCAGGTGTGGATCGCTGCCCGCAGCAGTCTGCGGGAGGTGTTCGAGGGTGTCACCATCGCGCACCTCGTCGATGGGCGGCTGCCGGCGGGGGTCGATCGGCTGACAGAGGACGAGGACGCCTGGCAGCCGCACTGACCCGGCCGATCACCGCGTTGAGTCAGCCCGCCGCCGCCCGTACGGTCGAGCCCATGCCCACCATCGAGCGCACCATCGTCACCACCGCCGCTCCCGAGACCGTCTGGGACTACCTGTCCGACTTCACCAACACCAACGAGTGGGATCCCGGCACCGTGCGCACCGTACGGGTGTCGGGCAGCGGCGGAGTGGGCACGACGTACGAGAACACCTCGAAGTTTCTCGGGCGCGAGACCAAGCTGATCTACACGGTGGTGGAGTCCAACGCGCCGATCCGACTGCAGCTGCGGGGCATCAACGACCAGGTCACCGCCACCGACACCATGACATTCACCGCGGTGGGCACCGGGACGCAGGTGCACTACCTCGCGGACCTGCAGTTCAAGGGCCTGCTGAGTAGGGCGGACCCGTTGCTGTCCCTGCCTGGGTTGAACTACCCGTTCAAGCAGCTCGGCGACGGCGCCGAACGTGGGATCAGGACCGCTCTGGCCCGCCTCTGACCGGCTGGGTGCGCGCATCGCCCCAGCGTTGACCGCTTCGGCCCGGATGGGTTCGTCTTGTACGGCCAACCGGACGGTGGGTGTCACCTACGACCAGCCGGACGTGGGCCTCAGCCCGTCGCGCTGCGCGCTACTCGCTGACGGTGAACGGGGTGCTGCAGCCCGGCGGCGGGCGGCGTGCTGATCGGACGCTTCAGTCCAATCGGAGCCGTGGGCACTATCCTCCAGTTGACACTTGATAAAGCAGATGCTTGATTACTGCCATGGGAATCGCCATCGAGGATCAGCAGCTCGATTCCCTGTTCACGGCGCTCAGTGACCGCACCAGGCGAGACATCATGGCCCGGTTGAGCACGGGCGAGGCGACAGTCAAGGAGCTGGCGGAGCCGTACGCCATGAGCATGCAGGCCGTTTCGCAGCACATCCGGGTGCTCGAGCGGTCCTGCCTGATCAGCCGGGGGCGGCATCGGCAGACCCGGCCATGTCGGCTCGAACCCGCGGCGCTCGAGGCCGCGCTCTCATGGATCGAGGAGAGCCGGCGCACGTGGTCAGACCGGATGGACCGGCTGGAGACGCAGCTTGCGCGCTTGCAGGAGCGTGAGAACCAGTGACCGACGACGAACTCGTCTACCGAAGAGACTTCCGCGCGCCGCGCGAGCTGGTGTGGCGGTGCCTTACCGAGCCCACTGAGCTCGCGCAGTTCTGGGGCCCGCGGGGAATGGCCACGCCGATTGACGGCATCGTCGTCGAACTGCACCCCGGTGGCCGGTTCGAGACCCTGATGCTCAGCGAGCACGGCAGCCACCGGATGGTCGCCACCTTCACCGAGGTCGTCCCGCCCGAACGGCTCGCCTGGGTCGAGTCGGCGACCGGAATGCACACCACCAGCACACTCAGCGACCTCGGCGACGGCAGCACCGCAGTCGTCATCCATCAGCGGAACGTGCCCGAGATGATGCGCATGCCTGAGGCACTGACCGGCTTCCTCACCTCCCTCGACAAGCTCGAGGAGCACCTCGCTCACCTCATCCAGGGAGACCGATCGTGACCGACCCGCAGTCGTGGGTAGCGCAGACCTACCAGGGGCTCGCCGAACTACTCACCACCACCGCCGTCGACGCTTGGGACGCCGCGTCGCTGTGCGAGAAGTGGCTGGTGCGCCATGTGATCGCGCACGTGATCATGCCGGTTCGGCTGACTCCCGAGCAGTTCGAGGCCGAGATGGCGGCAGCCGGTGGCGACTTCACCGTACTTTCCGACACCGTGGCCATACGGGACGCTGCACTGCCCGTCGCCGAACTCCTCGACCAGCTTCGATCGCCGAGCCTGCACGCGTGGCAGCCGCCGGGCGGCGGTACAGCCGGTGCGCTGAGCCATGCCGTCATTCACTCTATGGATGTGACGATCGCGATCGACCGGCCCGCTGTCGCACCGGCAGAGGCTGCGACCGCCGTCCTCGACCAGCTCACCGCCGCCAACGGCACCGGGTTCGGGGTCGACCTGACCGGTGTCCGGCTCGAGGCCGCCGACACCGACTGGAGCTGGGGCAAGGGCCGGCTCGTTCGCCCCGACAGCGGCTCTTTGGTGGCACTCCTGAGCGGCCGAGCACTGCCCGACGGGGGGGCACTGCCCCGCAGCTGACAATTTGGCGCTGACACGCCCTGCACCGCGTCCCCAACCTGTGAACCAGGAGGCGGAGATCCACGGGTCAACCATCTGCCGGCACCGCACACCGCCGCACTAGCGTGTCAAGTTCCGGTACCTGCATGACAGATTGGTTCCGGGACCTGCTTGACAGCTTGGGATCGGTGCTGGCCCGCGGCGGCTGCGGTTTCGGCTTGTGCGTCGGCCGGGTCGCCGGCGCCTGGTTGCTTGCGAGGCCGACCGTTCGGGGTGGCGAACGCGCCATGTTCCTTGTCCCGGTCGTGCCGGATCGGGTGCACCCGGACGACCGTGCCGTGGCATGCCAGCTGCACCGAGCCGGCCACGATCGACACCTGCAAACGGCGGCCCCGCCAGGCACGCCCGGCCCGATACATGGTGCCGGCGAACGAGACCGCTCCGCTGGCGTCGGCGATCCGAGTCACCGTGGACCCGATGGTGGCGCCGCGGGCCCGGCGCGGCCCGGCCTCTCGGATGGCAGCAGGCTTGCCGGGACGCGACCGCTGGGCGTGCGAGGCGACCAGCACACCGCGGTGCCAGATCTCAATCAGCCCGCCATCGCAGACCGCCTCGACCTGCTCACCGACAAGCGTCGCCCCGACCCGGTAGACAAACCCGGCCAACCGAATCCGCCCAGCTTGGTCGACCCAACGGCTGATCCCCGGCAGTCGCCGGCCGGCACGCTGCGGCGGCACCGACACAACCGGCACGTCGGCGGCGGCCAGCACCGGGTCCGCAGAGGCCAACCGGAACCGCTCGACAGGCGCACACATGCCCAGCGACTGGTGCGGCCGTTCGGTGTTGTACTTGGCCCACCCAGTCGTCCAACTCCTGCTGCAGCTCGGCGATGGTGGCGAAGTGGCGGTCGACGCCGGTGAAAAACTCGGCCCGCATCGTCTTGTGCAGCCGCTCCACCTTCCCGGTTGTGGTCGGCGAACGCGGCGCGGTCAACAGATGCCGAATCCCGTTCTCGGCGCAGATCCGGTCAAACATCACCTCCGCGGTCGACCCCCGTGGACCGAACCGGCCGGTGAAGACTTTCCCGTTGTCAGTCAAGATCTGCTCCGGCACCCCGTGGCGGCGCAGCGTCGCCAGCAGCGCTGCGCATACCGGGCTGGCGGTCGCCCGGGCCACCACCTGAGCGCAGACCACGAATCGGGAGCAGTCGTCGATCCCGGTGACCACCTTGACCTCGCTGCCGTCGGCCAGCCGGACCCCACCCATCACGTCCATCTGCCACAGCTGCATCGCCCGCGACCGTTCCCAGCGGCGATACTCCGAGCGCTTGCGTTTGCGTTTGGCCGGATCGACCAGGCCGTGCCGCACCAGCGCCCGATACACACTCAACCGACCCGGCACCGGATCCACGTCCTCACGCTCGAGCTGGTAACGGATCCGGGTCGGACCCCAGCTCGGATGCTCCACCCGCAGCGCCACCACCCGCGCCTCGACCACCGGGGCCATCTGGTGCGGGCACGACGCCGGCCGCGGCGACCGGTCGGCCAGATTCGCCAACCCGCCAGTCGAGCCATACCGGACCAACCAGGCGTGCACCGTCTGCCGCGACACCCCGTACCGGCGGGCAACGGCCGTCACCGGCACCCCGTCCAGCACCTCCAGCACCGCCCGATACCGCTGCTCGACCACACCCAGCTCCACCAACATCACCGGCTCCTTCCGCGGTCCTACAGACCACGAAAGAACCCGCCCGATCAGGCGGCAACAGCCCCGAGTGTCAAGCAGGTACCGGAACCGTTGTCGCCCAGGAACCGGAACCGCGTCCCCAACCTGTCAACCAGGAGGCGGAACCCATGTGTCAAGCATCAACCGGCACCGCACACCGCCGCACTAGCGGCAGTGATCACGCTCGGCGTCGCACCCGTCGTTGCAGGAACCGACCGACCCCCGTCAATGACCTCTGGCCTGCGGGAACACCGGAGCGGGTGACGGGAATCGAACCCGCACTGTCAGCTTGGGAAGCTGATGTTCTGCCATTGAACTACACCCGCGACTGGCTGCCCGACCGCGCCGAGCGAGCGGCACGATACTACTGGGCC
>Ga0136622_10000997_pt1 | contig 11731 bp, 11 predicted proteins | sample AntDrymUQ4482106_2_FD_104803 | JGI IMG/M metagenome (GOLD analysis project Ga0136622, IMG submission 104803) | Polar desert sand microbial communities from Dry Valleys, Antarctica - metaG UQ448 (21.06) | ecosystem: Environmental > Terrestrial > Soil > Desert | place: Antarctica: Dry Valley...
GAATCGCGTCGGGCACGCGTTCTTCAAGGCACGCATGCACGCGGAGGGCGGCGTCTTCGGCGGCGAGGTGTCCGGCCACTACTACTTCGCCGACTTCTACAACGCCGACTCCGGCACGCTGCCGGCGCTGCTCATCCTGGAGCTGCTCGGCAGGTCGGGCCGGACGCTCGCCGAGCTGCTCGAGCCTTACCGCTCGCGCTACTTCATCTCGGGCGAGATCAACTCCGAGGTCTCAGACCAGCAGGGCCGGATCGACGCGATCCGGGCGCGCTACGCCGACGCGCGGATCAGCGAGCTCGACGGGGTCTCGATCGACTATCCCGACTGGCACTTCAACGTGCGCTCCTCCAACACCGAGCCGCTCCTGCGCCTCTGCCTGGAGAGCCTCGTCTCGGCTGAGCACATGGACTCCAAGCGCGACGAGCTGCTCAGCCTGATCCGAGGCTGAGCGCGTCGAGCACGGCCGCGACGGCCGGGCGCCGCTCCGCGCCGGCGCGCGTCGCGGCGAACACGTGGCGTGCCGGCGCCGGGTCGGCAAGCGGGCGGACGATCGCTCCCGGCGGAACGGCGGCCTGGCCCAGTCGCGGGACCAGCGTGACCCCCAGGCCGGCCGCCGCGAGCGCCATCGCGGTGTGGAAGTCCAGCGTGCGGTGCCGGAAGCTCGGCGCGAAGCCGGCCGCGGCGCAGCCGGTGACGGTCACGTCGTGGCAGGAGCTGCCGTCCGGTGGCCCGACGAAGCTCTCGCCCGCCAGGTCGGCGAGCGCGATCTCCGATTGCTGGGCGAGCGGATGATCGGCGGGCACCACCGCGTCGAGCGTGTCCGAGATCAGCGCCCGCCGCTCGAACCGCGGGTCCTCGGGCGCCTGCCGCGAGGCCATCGAGATCGCGATGTCGACGTCGCCGCGAGCGAGCGCGAGAAAGCACTCCGGCGCCTCGAGCTCCTCGACTGTCAGCTCCAGCCGCGGGTGGCTCGCGCGCAGGGCGACCACCGCAGGGGCGACGAGCTCGCCCAGCGCGGTCGCGAAGCCCACGAGGCGCACGGTGCCGATCACCCCCTCGGCGTAGGCCGCGACGTCGGCCGCGGCGGCCTCGAGCTGGGCGAGCACGATGTTGGCGTGGCCGACCAGCACCTCGGCGGCGCCGGTCAGGCGGACGCCGCGACCGTTGCGCTCGATCACGGGCTGGCCGACCTCACGCTCGAGCGCCGCGAGCTGCTGGGAGACCGCCGAGGGCGTCAGGTGCAGGGCGTCGGCCGCGGCGGCGAGCGTTCCCTGCTGGGAGACCTCGCGCAGCACGCGCAGGCGGCGGGCGTCGATCATGCAGCAGAGCTTACGGATGGGGCGACGAACGTCTACTGGATCTCACTTCTCGCGGTCCGCACACTGCGGGTATGCCCGCCCGCTCCGTCGCCCTGGTCGTGCTCGTCATGGCGCTCTGGGGCGTCAACTTCGTCGTCATCCACGAGGGTCTCGAGCACTTCCCGCCGCTGCTCTTCAACGCCTTGCGCTTCACGCTGATGGCGATCCCGGCGGTCTTCCTCGTCGGCCGGCCGCAGGTCCCCTGGCGCTTCGTGCTTGGGGTCGGGGCGACGCTGGGCGTGGTCAAGTTCGGGCTGCTGTTCGTGAGCCTCGACCAAGGGCTGCCGGTCGGGCTCGCGTCGCTGCTGCTCCAGCTGCAGGTGGTCTTCACGATCGCGATCGCCGCCATGGTGCTCGGCGAGCGGCCACGGCGTGAGCAGGCGGCGGGCGCGGCGATCGCGTTCGCGGGCCTCGCGATCATCGGCATCGACCGCGCGGCGAGCGCGCCGATCCTCCCCTTCGTGCTGGTCGTCGGCGCCGCAGCAGCGTGGGGCGTGAGCAACACGCTGACGCGGATGGCGCAGCCGCCGGACGCGCTCGCGCTGCTCGTCTGGGCGAGCCTCGTCGCGCCGCTGCCGCTGCTCGCGCTCTCGCTCGCGTTCGAGGGCCCGACCGAGATCGGCGACGCGCTGGCGGGCGTCGACGCCAGGGCGATCGTCACGCTGCTGTTCGTCGCCCTCGTCAGCGGGCTGTTCGGCTTCGCCGCCTGGATCTCCCTGCTCAAGCGCTACAACGCGGCGGCGGTGACGCCGTTCGCGCTGCTCGTGCCCGTCTTCGGGATCGCGAGCGCCGCGCTGGCGCTGGGCGAGCGCCCGAGCGCGCTGGAGCTGGGCGGCGCGGTGCTGATCTGCGGCGGGCTGGCGGCCACGCTGCGCCCGCCCCGGAACTCCGCGCCCGCGCCGCTCGCGGCTGCCGTGGCGACGTCTGCGGCCTGAGGGCAGCGCCCGTCGAGCTCAGCCTTCGAGCACCACCCGCGCGGCCTCATCCCCGAGCCGCACCGCGTAGTTCGTGCCGCGGTCCTCGGGATAGACCTGCGTGGTGTTGGCCAGCACCAGCCCCGCGGCCGGCGTGCGCAGAGGCGGGATGCGCTGCCCGTAGCCCACGGTCACGATCGGCTGCGCGGCCGGCTCGACGTGGAGCCACGAGCGCCTGACCCACGCTCGCGAGAAGGCCGGGTTGACGGCGCGCAGGCCCGCCTCGTAGCGGGCGAGCAGCGCCTCGGCGTCGAGCGCGAGCAGCTCGTGGCCGTGCGGCAGGTAGTTCGCGACGTACAGGAAGCGGCGGCCGCCGTAGCGCTCGGGCTCGACGAAGTTCGTGTGCTCGATGAGCCCGACGAACGGGAGCGAGCGGTCGGCGACGTTGGTCCAGTAGTAGGGGCTGAAGCGGCGGTCGAGCTCCAGCAGCAGGCAGAGCGCGGCGAAGTACTCGATGCCGCGCACACGCTCGAGGTAGGGCTCCCCCACCTCCGCCGCCAGCCCAGGATCGAGCAGGCGCTCGAAGACGTCGTTGGGAACCGTTGCGAGCACGCGGTCGTAGTCCTCGCTCGCCGCTGCGTCGAAGGCGCGCGGGTCATGTCCACGGCGGAAGGAGCCGGGCACGGCGGCTTGCACCGCCAGGCCGCTGCCCGCCCTCGCCACCCGCGCGGCCGGGCGGTCGATCAGCACGCGCCCGCCTGCGTCCTCGATCGAGCGGACGAGCGCGGCGAGCAACGGCTCCCAGGAGTCGCGCGGATAGCCGAGCCGCTCCTGCCGCACGTCCTCGCCCTGGACGGAGCGCCGCAGGCGCAACTTGCTCCACAGCCAGACCATCGCGATCCGGTCCGCGCGCTCGCCGAACTTGCCGCGCAGCAGCGGTCCCCAGACCGCATCCCACGCCTCGCGCCCCATGCGCCGCTCGATCCAGGCGCGCGCCGTGACCTGCTCGTAGGGCGAGCGGTCGCTCGCGAAGCGCTGCAGTGCGAGCACGGCTGTGCCCATCCGGATCCGTGCGAGCGGCGACAGCGGCCGGAAGCGCAGCAGGTCCAGCGGCGTGACGAACGGGTGCAGCCGCCCGCCCGCGAAGAACGCGACGCTCGACGGCCGCCATTCGATCGCGCCGGGCATCCCGAGCTCCTCGAACAGCTCGGCGATGTGGCGATCGGAGGTGAACAGGTGGTGGTAGTAGCGCTCGATCCGGTGGCCGTCGCCGACGTCGAGCGTCGCTGCCTGGCCGCCGAGCCCCGGCCAGCGCTCGTAGACGTCGACGGCGTGCCCGGCATGCGCCAGCCGGTGCGCTGCGACCAGGCCGCAGACACCCGCGCCGAGCACCGCGATCCTCACGTCGTACCGGCGCGCTCGGGCCGCTCGGGTCGCTCGCCCCGCTCGGGTGCCCCGACGTTGACGCGGTCGCGCACTACGTAGAGCGGCCGGCGCTTCACCTCGTCGTAGATCCTCCCGACGTACTCGCCGATGATCCCGACCGTGATCAGCTGGATCCCGCCGAGCAGCAGGATGATCACGATCGTGGACGGGACGCCGCGCGTGTAGACGTCGGTGTAGCGCGCGACGACCGTCAGCGGGATCGCGAGGAACGCGAGCATCGAGAAGACGAAGCCGAGCAGCGTGGCCGCCTGCAGCGGCGCGTGCGAGAAGCTCGTGATCGCGTCGAACGCGAACCGCACCATGCGCGCGGGCGTGAACTTGCTCGTCCCGCCGGCGCGGGCGTCGCGCCGGTAGGTCACCGCGGTCTGCGTGAAGCCGACCCAGACCGTCATCCCGCGCAGGAAGCGGTTGCGCTCCGGCATCGACAGCAACGCGTCCAGCGGTGCGCGGTCCATCAGCCGGAAGTCGCCCGAGTCGTGGGCGAGCTCGATCCGCGCGAGCTTGGCGAACAGCCGGTAGAACCAGCGCGCGCTGGCGAGCTTGAAGCGCGTCTCCCCCGCGCGCGACTCGCGCACGGCATAGACGACGTCGGCGCCGCGCCGCCACGCGGCCAGCATCTCTCCGATCAGCTCCGGCGGGTCCTGGAGGTCGCCGTCGATCATCACGAGGACGTCGCCATGCGCATGCTCCAGTCCCGCGCTGACCGCGGCCTGGTGGCCGAAGTTGCGCGAGAGCGTGATCAGCTTGATGCGCTCGTCCGCCGCGGCGAGCGCGCGCAGCCTCTCACCGGTGCCGTCGCGCGAGCCGTCGTCGACGAGGATCAGCTCGAACTCGATCCCCTCGAGCGCGGCTACGGTGCGCGCGTGGAACGCGCCGACCATGTCCTCCTCGTCGTGCATCGGCGCGACGACACTGAGCAGCCCTGGCTCGCGCACCGGGTCAGCGTAGTGCGCGCGCCATCCGGATCGGCCATCCGCAGCGCGTAAAGTGCCGCGGGTGGACGCGGCCAGGCTGGAGTCGGAGCTGTTCGAGGTGGGTCGGGAGCTGGCCGCTGCGCTGCCCTCTGCGGCCCGCAATCCGATCGCGGCGGCTGACGGCAAGGCGATGGAGCTCGCCTCCCAGGATGCGGAGCTCAAGGCGGCGCTGTTCCGCTTTGTGGACGTCGTGCCCGCGTGTCGCTCGCTCGATGACCTCGCGCGCCACCTGACCGGTTTCCTCGGCGAGGTCGAGGCGCCGCCGCCGCCGGTCGCGGTCGCGTTGCGCATGGGCAACAGCCGCGCCGGCCGCACGGCGCTCGGTGCCGCCGCCGCGGCCGGTGTGAAGCACATGGCGCATCGCTTCATCGTCGGCGAGAGCCCGCAGGCGGCGCTGGGGACGTTGCGCGAGTTGTGGAAGGACGGCGTCGCGAGCTCGGTCGACCTGCTCGGCGAGGCGACCGTGACGCAGGCCGAGGCGCAGCGCTACGCGGTGCGCTGCGACGCCGCGCTGGAGGCGCTCGCCACGGCCGCCCGCGACTGGCCCGGACGACCGGCGCTCGAGCGTGACTCCGCCGGGGCGCTGCCGCGCGCGAACCTCTCGGTCAAGGTCTCGGCGCTGACGCCGCTGCTGCGCCCCGACGCGCCCGAGCGCGGCAAGCGCGACGCGGCAGAGCGCCTGCGCGGGCTGCTGCGGCGCGCGCGCGACCTCGACGCGCACCTGCACATCGACATGGAGTCGCTGGACTCGCGCGACGCCGTGCTCGAGCTGGTGCTCGAGCTGCTCGCGGAGGACGAGTTCGGTGACGGGCCCTCGGCCGGCATGGTGCTGCAGGCCTACCTGCGCGACTCCCCGCAGAATCTCGACACGGTGCTCGGCTGGGCCGCAGGGGAGGGCGCGGCGCGCGCCCACCCGCTGACGGTGCGGCTGGTCAAGGGCGCCTATTGGGACCACGAGGTCGTCGAGGCCGCCCAGCACGGCTGGAATGCGCCCGTGTTCGAGGTCAAAGCCGACTCGGACCGCAACTTCGAGGAGCTCACCCGCCGGCTGCTGGACGCGCGCCCCGCGCTGCGGGTCGCGATCGCCTCGCACAACCTGCGCTCGATCGCTCACGCGATCGCATATGACAGGCTCGCGGGCGGCGCGGGGGCCGATCTCGAGCTGCAGGTGCTGCGCGGGCTCGGCGATCCGCTGCAGCAAGCAATTGCGGAGCTGGGCCTGCGCGTGCGCACCTACTGCCCGGTCGGCGATCTCGTGGCCGGCATGGCCTACCTCGTGCGCCGCCTCCTGGAGAACACCTCCAATGACTCCTTCCTGGCCGATCAGGCCAAGGGCATACCGCTCGAGCAGCTGCTGGCGCCTCCGACCGTCGCAGTGACCCCGACATGACCCACGGCACACCGCTCGAGCAGCCCCTCACGCCTCCGACCGCGGCAACCGTGCAGACATGACCCTCTCCAACTTTGTCAACGAGCCCGTGCTGGAGCTGCGCCGCGCGCCGGTCCGCGCGGGCCTCGCCGACGCGATCGGCGCGCACGACGCGCGCGGCCCGCTCGACGTGCCGGTCTGGGTCGGGCAGGACACGCGCATCGGCGACGCCCTCGTCTCGACCGATCCAGGGACCCCGGACCGCGTGGTAGCGCGCGCCGCGGCGGCTTCGCCGGCCGACGTCGACGCCGCGCTCGATGCCGCCCGCGCCGGCCATCGCGACTGGGGCCGCCGGCCCGCCTCCGAGCGCGCCGCGGTGCTCGCACGCGCCGCGGCCTGGCTGCGCGAGCACCGGCTCGAGGTCGGCGCGCTGGAGGTGCGCGAGTGCGCGAAGCCCTGGCCCGAGGCCGACGCCGACGTCTGCGAGGCGATCGACTTCCTCGAGTTCTACGCCCGCGGCGCGGTCGACCTCGAGGCCGGCGTCGAGCTGATGCAGGTCCCGGGCGAGCGCAACACGCTGAGTTACCGGCCGCGCGGCGTCGTCGCCGTGATCTCACCCTGGAACTTCCCGGTCGCAATCCCCTGCGGGATGGTCGCGGCCGGCTTGGCGACCGGCAACGCGGTCGTGCTCAAACCCGCCGAGCAGGCGCCGGGCTGCGCCTACGTGCTCGTGCGCGCGCTGCGCGAGGCGGGCGTGCCGCCCGACGCGCTGGCGCTGCTCCCCGGCGAGGGCGAGGTCGGCGCCACGCTCGTGGCCGACCCGCGCGTGCACACGATCGCCTTCACCGGCTCCTCGCAGGTCGGCCAGGAGATCATGCGCACCGCGGCCGAGACGCCGGCCGCGCAGAAGCACCTCAAGCGCGTGGTCGCCGAGATGGGCGGCAAGAACTGCGTGATCGTGGATGCTGACGCCGACCTCGACGAGGTCGTGCCCGCGCTCGTGCAGTCCGCGTTCAACTTCGCCGGACAGAAGTGCTCGGCCGCCTCGCGTGTGCTCTGCCACGAGGCCGTCCACGACGCGCTGCTCGAACGGCTCGCCGGCGCCGTCGAGGTGCTCGAGGTCGGCCAGGCCGAGCGTCTCGACATAGACGTGCCGGCCGTGATCGAGCGCAGCGCGCAGGAGCGCGTCGCCCGCTACGCCGCCGAGGCCGAGCGCACCGGCCGGCTCGCCGCGGTCGCCGCCGACGTGCCGCGCGACGGCTGGTTCGCACCCCCGACCGTTGCGGCCGAGCTGCCATCCGACTCGCCGGTTCTGCACGAGGAGATCTTCGGCCCGCTGCTCGCGGTCGAGCGCGTGCGCAACGTAGCCGCGGCCTGCGACCGCATCGACGAGTCCCCGTTCGGGCTCACCGGCGGCCTGTTCGCGCGCAACCCCGACACCGTCGACTATGTCGTCGACCGCTCCCCGGTCGGCAACCTCTACGTCAACCGCGCGATCACCGGCGCGATGGTCGCCCGCCAGCCGTTCGGCGGCAACCGCCTCTCCGGCACCGGCACCAAGGCCGGCGGTCCGGGGTACCTGCTGGGGTTCGTCGAGCCGCGGGTGGTGACGGAGAACACCATGCGCCACGGCCTCGTGGTGTAGTCGGCACCCGCAGCGTTGAGAACGTCAACGGCGCCACTAAAGGGGAGGTTGCGATGCGCTTGCGGCGGGAACGTGAGGGGCGGCTTGTGTCCTTTCCCGACACCCGAGCCACCCGCGGCAGTTCGTTGTCGTGTTGGTGCTCGTGGGCGGTTGTTTCTCGACACGCGCGCCGCTCGCGATGCTAATTGTCGAGAAATCACCGGACCGCGACTATCCGCCGCGCAAGCTCGCCCGGCGAGACCGCGGGGCGCTTTGACCCCTCCTCGTGGGAGTCAAGTCGCCCCGCGCGAGCACCGCGACCTCGATCCCTCCCCCTTGTCGGCGCAGTTGACGTTGACTTCGAAACACCACTACAGATGCGCGCGATCGTTCCACGTCAGCAGGTGCCAGCCCTCGAAGTCCATGCCGTCCATGCGCCGGTTGCGCCGCTCGAACACCGTGATGCCCGTGTTCGCGTGACCGGCGTACCAGAGCGGGATCAGGTGCTCGGGCCCGAACGCGTCGCCGAACAGCGCCAGGCCTAGGAAGAAATGCAGGAAGCCGTAGTGGCTGACGAGCAGGATCCGCTCGTCAGCCGCGCGCGCCTCCAAGCGGTCACGCACCGCGACGACGCGGCCGAGGATCTCGTCGAACGACTCCGCTCCCGGCTGGGCGAAGTCGCGCGGCGCGTCCGGCATCCAGTTCAGCGAAGCCGTCTCGCCGAAGTTCCCGCCCGAATCGTAGAACGCGTCCGATTGGCTCAGCTCGTGCAGGTCCGGTTCGGTCTCGATCGGCAGCCCGAGCACCTCCGTGATGCCCTGCGCGGTCTCCTGCGCGCGGCGCATCCTACTGGCCACGATCAGCTCGAGCCCCTCGCCCTCCAGCCGCCGGCCGAGGCCCCGTGCCTGCTCCCAGCCGCGCTCGGACAGCGCGTCCCACTCGGCCGGCCGCGGTCGCCCTGAGCGGTCGGCGGCGTTGGCGAGCGACTCCCCGTGGCGGACGAAGTGCAGCGTCAGGTCAACCATGCGCGACGTCCTCCAGAAACAGCTCGTGCAGGCGCGTCTCGCCCGCGATCTCGGGATGGAAGGAGATCACGAGCATGTTGTCCTGGCGCGCGGCGACGACGTGCCCGTCGACCTCGGCCAGCACCTCGACCGCGTCTCCGTGCTCGTCGATCCAGGGGGCGCGGATGAACACCGCGCGCACCGGCTCGCCGACGATGCCGGGGATCTCCAGGTCCGCCTCGAACGACCGGATCTGACGACCGAACGCGTTGCGCCTGCACGTGTAGTCGGCCAATCCGAGGTGCTCGCGGTCGAGCATGATCATCCCCGCGCACGTGCCCAGCACGGGTGTGCCCGAGCGCACGAGCTCACGCAAGGGCCCGGCCAGTCCCTCGCGCTCGATCCCGAGCGTCATCGTCGTCGACTCGCCGCCCGGGAGCACCAGTCCGTCAAGGCCGTCGAGGTCGCGCGGCACGCGCACGTCGCGCACCTCGGCGCCAAGCCCGCGCAGCACGCGTCCGTGCGCCTCGAAGTCTCCCTGCAGCGCGAGCACGCCGACGCGCGGCGCGCTCACCAGCCGCGGTTGGCGAGTAGCTGCTGCTCCTCGAGCTTGCGCGTCTCGAGCGAAGCCATCGCCTGGCCGAGGCCCTCGCTGGCCTGGGCGACACGCTCGGCGTCGCGGAAGTGCGTGGTCGCCTCGACGATCGCCGCGCCGCGGGTCGCGGGGTCCTCGGACTTGAAGACGCCCGAGCCGACGAACACGCCCTCGGCGCCGAGCTGCATCATCAGCGACGCGTCGGCCGGGGTCGCAATGCCCCCGGCGCAGAACAGGACGACGGGCAGCTTGCCGGCCTCGGCGACGCCGCGCACGACGTCGAGTGGCGCCTGATGCTCCTTGGCGGCGGTCGCGAGCTCCATGTCCGACAGCGTCTGGAGGCGGCGGATCTCGGAGCCGATCCGGCGCATGTGGCGCACGGCCTCGACGATGTCGCCGGTGCCCGCTTCACCCTTGGAGCGGATCATCGCCGCGCCCTCACCGATGCGCCGCAGCGCCTCGCCGAGGTTCGTTGCGCCGCAGACGAACGGGACCTTGAACGCCCACTTGTCGATGTGGTGCGCCTCGTCCGCAGGCGTGAGGACCTCCGACTCGTCGATGTAGTCGACCTCGAGCGCCTCGAGCACCTGCGCCTCGGCGAAGTGACCGATGCGCGCCTTCGCCATGACCGGGATCGTCACGGCCTCCTGGATGCCGCGGATCAGCAACGGGTCTGACATGCGGGCGACGCCGCCGTCGCGGCGGATGTCGGCGGGCACGCGCTCGAGCGCCATGACCGCCGCGGCGCCGGCGTCCTCGGCGATCTTCGCCTGCTCGGCGTTGACGACGTCCATGATGACGCCGCCCTTCAGCATCTCGGCCAGGCCGGCCTTCACACGGAATGTCGCTTCGTCGCGCATAGGCGACAGGGTACGACGGAACGGTGTTACGAACAGTCCAAACGGTCCTAGGACCAATTGCCCCTGGGAAGTGCGAGCGCCTGCGCCTAGCTTGCGCCCCATGCTTCCAACACGCACACCGAGCGCGACGATCATCGACGAGGTCACGTCGTGGCCCGGCATCAAGGCGGTCGACGGGGATCGCGGCGAGCTGTCGTTCCGGCTCGGCAAGCGGGAGATCGGCCACCTGCACGGCGATCGCGCCGCGCACTTCGGGTTCCCCAAGGCGGTGCGCGCCGAGCTGTACGCGCAGGGTCGCATCGGCCCGCATCCGGCGTTCCCGGACGCGCCCGGCTGGGGCGCGCGCAGCATCGAGGACGCCGACGACGTGCGCGACGTGATCGCGCTGCTGCGGCTCAACTACGACCGCATGGCTCCTACTTCAGCTTGAACGCGCGGATGCGCTCGTCGTACTGCGAAGTGTCGCGCGAGTAGACGCCGTACGCGAGCGCCTGCAGGATCGCCAGCAGGCCGCTGTGCGAGCGCACGAAGGCCGGTGAGTTCGACGAGTAATAGAGCGTGCGATCGGCCAGCTTGGCGACCTCGGACAACGTCGCGTCCACGATCGCGAGCGTCGGCGCCTTGCGATGGCGGCCGATCTTCATCGCGCGCACGACGAGCGGGTGCGGGCGCCCTGCGGAGAGCCCGATCACGAGCGTGCCGGTGTCGATGCGCCCGAGTCGTGAGAGCGCCTCCTGCGACGGTGACGCGGCGATCTCCGCGCGGATGTCGAGCAGCATCAGCAGGTGACGCAGGTAGGAGGCGAAGAACGCCATCTGATCGGTGCCCGCGATCAGCACCCGCTCGCATGTCGCGACGAGCTCGATCGACGCCTCGACCTCCGAGCGCGAGACGCGCCGCGCGGTGTCCTCGACGTTCACATGGTCGGCGGCGACGGCGGCTTCGAAGGGGTTCATGTCGAGCGAGAACAGCGGCGCTGCCTGCTCGAGCCCGCGCGGCGGCTGGCGGTGGCCGTGGCGGTACTCCTCGCGCGCTGACTCCTGCAGCTCGGGGAAGCCCTCGAAGCCGAGCGCCTGGGAGAACCGCACGACCGTCGAGGACGACGTGTTCGCGCGCCGGGCGAGCTCTTCGGCGGTGTGGAAGGCGACCTCTTCCAGATGATCGACGACGTACTGGGCGACGTCCTTCTGGGAGCGCGAGAACTCGTCGAAGCGCGACGTGATGTACGCGGACAGCGTCTGGTGGCCCTTGGCGGCGGGCGGCATCGGAACGGTTCTCGGCATGGCCCGACATCGTTTCGACGGGTGGACCCCGGATCCCTTCTCCTCAACGTCGTCTTGGATCCGAGCGCGCGAGGGTGCGACCGGCGAATTACCCTCTCCTGCATGAAACGGCTCCCGACTCGACTACGAGGCCTCGTGCTGCTGGCACCAGCGGTGCACGGTGACTCGCGCGGTTTCTTCATGGAGTCGTTCCGCGCCGACGCCTGGTCCGCGGAGGGTGTCCCGACCGGCTTCGTGCAGGACAACCAGTCGCGCTCGCGCGCCGGCACGCTTCGCGGCATCCACTTCCAGACCCACCCGGGCC
>Ga0136622_10000998_pt1 | contig 11725 bp, 8 predicted proteins | sample AntDrymUQ4482106_2_FD_104803 | JGI IMG/M metagenome (GOLD analysis project Ga0136622, IMG submission 104803) | Polar desert sand microbial communities from Dry Valleys, Antarctica - metaG UQ448 (21.06) | ecosystem: Environmental > Terrestrial > Soil > Desert | place: Antarctica: Dry Valley...
CCGGGGACTGCTCTAGAGGGACTGCTCGGACGCCATCTCGGCTGCGGCCCGCCTGAGGGCGAGCACGCACGCCCTGTAGTCGCTGTGGCGCCGCCCGGCCTGGATGCGGCGGCTCAGGTGCTGCTGCGTACATGCGGCGCTCGGGGAGTCGCCGAAGCGCACCATCTTGGTCAGTGCCTCTACGCAGCCCATGTATCTGGACACGCGCGTCGGCCCGTCGAAGTTACCGCGGTACCGGCCGCAGTGGACGAGCCCCATGGAGACCATCTCCGGTGCGAGCCCGGGTCCTGCGGGAGCCACGCCGGCGGGATCCTCTCCATCGGCCGAATCACGCTGCCCGCCGCCACCGCCGCCACTGCTCCCGTTGCCGCCGTGGTCGTACTGCTGCTTTGCCGCGTTCTTGCCCCTCGCATCGGGCATGCCCGACGCTCCGCCGGACGGCGATCGGCTGATCAGCCCCACGCTGAGGGAGAAGACGAGCAGGAGCATGAGAGTGATGGTGCCGCGTGGATTCACGAAGCCCTCCGAGGGCGGGAACCAGACCGGCCGGCCGCCAGTATGCCCCTCTATCGGCAGCACACCCCGCGAGCGTGAGCGGACTGGACGCTGACGCTGTGCCGGCGGGCGGCGCGCGGGCCGGCCCCCTATCGCCGGGCCAGATACACGTCCTGCGGGAATACCTCGCCCCTCGCCTTCGGCGTGAACTCGAGGATCGAGAGGTCGCGCAGCAGGTGGCGCTCGACGTAGGAGTGGGGGTGGTAGGTGGCACAGGCGTTGGCGCCCTCCATGCTCGGCCGACGGACCACGGGACGTCCGGCATCGAAGTCGGCGGCTTCCTTGGGCGAGAGCTGGTGCACGAAGCTCTCGCCGTGGGTGGTGAACAGGACCATCCCACCGGGCCTGAGCAGGCGCACGAGCTCGCTCATCCACCGGTCCCCGACCGGCTGGGTGAGGTGGGTGAACACCGAGAGGGCGTAGATCAGGTCGAACCGTCCGTCCTCGAAGGTGGTCGGCGGCTCGGGGCCGTTGGTGCGGGCCCTCATGAAGCGGAGGTTCTCGTTGCACCAGCGCACGGACTCGGGGTTGAGATCGGTGCCGTGGATCTCGGGGCCGTCCAGGTCCGCCCATTGCCGTGCCACCCGACCGCACCCGCAGCCGAAGTCGAGCACCGCCCCGAGGCCTGCCAGCTCGACCCCGGCGGCGGCGAGCGTCTCCCTGACCGTTCGCGCGCCCACGAGGCCGTCCTCGAGGAAGCCCGCGGGATCGGCATGCCCGTCCACCAGCACGCGCAGGCGCGCCGGCGGCATCGGCAGCCCGTCGGGTGCGAGGGCCGGGGCATCCGGCGTCCTCGCCGCGAGGTAGCGCTCGCGCAACCGCACCAGCGGCCGCAGCAGGCGTACGCGGTCGAGGCCCTCGGCCAGGCGGTGGCGGAGTCTCCCGGGTTGCTTGGGGGCGAGGCCGGTCACGCTCAGGTAGCAGGAGTGGAGGGCCTCGGCCGAGCGGTCCGCGCTGAAGCGCTCGAGCGCCCGGAGGCGGGCGGCCGCGCCGAGCGCAGCGCGGCGCTCGGGGTCCGCCGCCAGGACCGCGACCGCCTCCGTGAGCGCCTCGGGGTCTTCGGGCGGGACGAGGACGCCGCAACCAGGAGCGACGAGCTCGGGGACCCCTCCGACCTCCGCGGCCACGACAGGGAGGCCGGCGCCCATCGCCTCGAGGAGGGCCAGCCCGAACGGCTCGGCGCGAGTGGGTTGCACGCACAGGTCGAGCTCGGCGAGCTCCGTCCACACGTCGCTGGTCACCCTGTGCTCGAGCCCCACCGCCCGGCCCCGCTCGAGCACCGCGCGCCCCCACTCGCCCTCTTCGCCCTCGGCGAGCGGTCCTATGACCCGGAAGTCGAGGTCGTGGGGGCCGGCTCGTTTCAGTCGTCGAGCGACGTCCACCAGCAGATCGGTGCCCTTGCGCCGGGAGACCGTCCCCACGGACCCCACGACCAGCGGGCCGGGCCGGGATCCCCGAAGCGGCAAGCGGGCCGGCGGATCGAGCCCGCAGTAGACGAGCCTTGAGGCCACTCCCCAAGCGGCGAGTGCGGCCCGGACGGCCTCGGAGACCCCGACCACGCCGTCTGCCAGCGTCCTGATCGCCACGCCCGCGGCGCGCGAGCGAAGGCTCCGGTCCATCATCTCGTGCACGTGTAGGAGCGTCGGCGCGCCCACGCTCTTGGCGGCGGCGAGCTCCGGGAGGGTCGGCAACGTGTTGGCGTGCACGAGCGCCGGGCGCTCGCGCGCGACGAAGCGGCGGAAGCGGTGCAGGTAGCCCGGTGTCCGGAGCAGGCGGCGCACGGCGCCCGGCGGCTCGCGCAGCGCGCTCAGCCGGTAGCGCATCGGGCGCGCCTCGCCCTCGACCCGGCGACCCTGCGAGCGCAGAAGGTCGTGGACGGGGCCGGGCGGCGCCCAGAACACGAGCTCCCATCCCCGCTGCTCGAGCGGCCTCGCGATGTGCAGCACCGCCTGGGTGGCCCCGCCGACACCGGCTTCGTGCAGCACCACCAGGACCTTCGCGCGACTGCGGCGCGCGCCGGGGGAATCGGGCGGCACGGCCATCAGGACCGGCGGCCGAAGACGTGCACGCCGAGCATCAGCGGCCCGAAGAGCTGAAGCGCGAAGCCGATCCCGATCGCGTAGGTGCCGATGACGAGTTGGTAGAGGACGAACATCGCGCAGGCGAACAGCGCAACACGGTAGGCGCGGCCCGCCTCGTCCCTCGCATCCGGCCGCACCAGGCCGCGCAGGCTCCCCGCCACTATGCCGAGCAGCAGCGATCCGAGAACGATCCCCGGGAAGCCGAAGTCGGCGTAGAACTCACCGATCACCGTGTAGGGCCGCCCGCCCTGGAAAAACTCGCCCCAGAGCGCCTCGCGGAACTGGATGTCGGCGCCGGGCGGCTTGCCCGGGTCGATGAAGCTCGGTACGTATGAGTGCAGGGCATCGAACGCGCTCGCTCCCCCGCGAAAGTCCTGGGAGCGACCGAACCAGCCGACCGCCTGAAACAGGCCGTCGAAGGCGGTGTTGTCGTTCGAGAACCCGCGGAGGTCGCCCAGGTAGGTCGGGGCGCTCAGCAGCGCCTGTCCCAGCGGCTGCTCGGCGGTCGCCTGGCGGACGCCGAGGTAGGCGGAGCTGAAGGCCAGGAAGAGCAGCACCCCGGCGGCGACGTGGGCGAGCCTCCAGGGCCGGTGCAGGTGCTGGCGGACGAGGAAGAGCAGGAAGAGGGGAAGGAGGATGAGCGAGCGCGAGCCGAGCGCGCCGTAGAACGCTGCGACCTCGACCAGCGCCGCCGCGAAGAGAATCCTGGCGATGCGGCTCGAGGGCGGATGCCAGCACGCCCACATCAGCAGCGCGACGAAGGAGAAGGCCGTGATCGAGAAGAGCGCGAACCCCGCCTCGAAGTTCGACTGGTCGAGGATGTGGTCCAGCGCCGCCCCGACCCCTCCCACCCGGATGAGGATCGCGATCTGTCCCAGGAGCCCGACCGCGAGGAAGAGGGCGACCGCCGCCCGCAGGTCGCGCCCGTCGGTCACCCGGCCGACGACGGACAGACGCCCTGCGAGCCACCGGGCCGGCGGCGAGAAGTAGCCGGCCACCACGAGCACGGTGAAGATCGCAACGGCCGCGAGGGTCCGCTCGAAGACCAGGTCGACCGGGTCGGCCAGCCGGCGGACGATGAACAGGGTGATCTCCTGGCTCGAGTAGTCGAGAAGGCCCCGCACCGGGTCGGTCGGGAAGCGGAAGGTGAGGAGCCTCTCCTTGTGGAGGAGCAGCTCGGCTCCGCGCGCCACGAAGGCCGCCAGCACCACGGCGAGCATCGCCAGCGGCTCGTAGAGTGCCCCGCGCCGGGCGGACACCCACAGTGCCCCGCCGGCGACCGTGGCTGTGAGAGCCAGCAGGTACCAGGCGGCCGGCACCGCGGTGAGTGCGTCGGCGAGATGCCCCGCGAGCAGGCCGAGCGCGAGCGAGACGCCGAGGAGGACGCCGAGCCCGAGACGCGTCGAGGGAAGCGCGAGGCTCATGCCCGCCCGAGCCTTCTCGCCAGCATCGCCACGTAACCGAGCGCGAGCAGCGCCACGGATGCGACGTAGGCGGCCGCGGCGCCGACATCGGCGCCCACGGGAATCAGCACCGCGCTGAGCAGGAGGCTTGCCACGCATCCTGCTGCGGCGACGCGCGCGAGGTCGCGCTCTCCGTCGCAGGCGGTGAGGAAGTACCAAGCGAGACCGAGGAGGACATACGCGGGCAGCCCGGCGAGCAGGATGCGGGCGCAGGCCGCGGCGGGCGTGAACGCCGCGCCGAACACTACGCGGACGATGTCCTCGGCGAACAGGACGCCGAGCGCCCCGAGCGCCAGACCGCCCGCTCCACCGATCCACAGCAGCCGGCTCATGAGGCGGGTGGCCCGCGGGCGGTCGGAGGCGAGCAGGTGGGTGAGCGTGGGCAGCAGCGCGAATCCGGCCGTGGCGGCCACCACGAGGGCGGCGTCGGCCAGTCGGAGCGGCGCCGAGAACCAGGCGACCTGCGCCGCCGGCGCGAGGTTGCCGAGCAGCACCAGCGGCGCGCGCGTGATGACCGCGAAGGCGGTGGAGGCGAGCGCGAGGTGTACGCCGATCCGGAGCAGCGTCCGCCAGCGGCCGGTCGGCCCGCAGCGGCGAAGGTCGATGTCGGCGCGCAGGGCCCGGTGGGCTATGGCCGCGGAGACGGCCTCCTTGAGCGCGAGCGCGGCGAGGATGGCCGCGACGCCGAATCCGGCCAGGGCCAACACGATCCCGGTGGCGACGAAGGCGGCCATCCCGAGCGATTGAACAGCGGCCTCGAGCCCCACCCGGCCGGTGCTGCGCAGGAGGGTGGCAGCGAGGTTGAAGTAGGTGTTGGCGACGACGAAGAGCGCCGCCGCCGCGGCGGCGGCAAGCCCCGCACCCGGCCCCGAGTCGAGCGCGACGAACGCCGAGAGGAGGACCGCGGCCGCGAGCCCGCCGACCGTCACCACCGGAAGCGAGGCCCGGAGCGCCTGCGCCGGGGTGAAGCGACCGCTCGAGACCTCCCGTCCGGCGGCGAGCGCGACGCCGGTCTCGCCGAGAAGGCTGAAGGTCACCGCGAGCGCGAGCAGGTAGGAGTAGGCGGCGAACTCTCCGAGGGTCAGAAGCCGCGGCAGCGCGATCAGGAAGAGGAGCAGGGCCAGCTTCGCTCCGAGCCGCGACGCGACCGTCAACGATGAGGCCCACAGCACGGCCGAGTCGCTTCGAGTCAGGCGCTCCATGCGCCCCGCGACGCCGTCTGCCCCGGGCAGCGGAACGGGGACCGCGCTTGCGTGGTCGCTCGTCATCGTCGGAGTGCGCCGAGGCCTTCGGTGCAGGCGGTCAGTCCGGGAGGGGGGCGCTCACGGCGTTCGTCTCGGCCGCGGGCCGACCGTCCGTCCTCCGGCTCCCCACGGCGCTCGAGAGCTCGCCCCGGGCGGCCCTGTAGCCGTAGTAGCCGTAGTAGCCGCCGCGCCGTTCGGGGACACCGTTGACGACCACGCCGAGGAGCGGCGCCTCGAGCCGGCGCAGCTGCTCAGCCGTGGCCCGGCCCGTGTCGCGCGCCGAGTGCCCGAGCCTCGCGACGACGATCGCCGCCGAGACGTGGTTGAGCAGGTGGGTGGTGTCGGCCACCAGGCCGAGCGGTGCGCTGTCGATCACGACGTGGGCGTACTCCGCTTCGAAGGTCTCGAGCAGCTCGCTCATCCGGGGGCTCTCGAGCAGCTCCGCGGGGTTGGGGGATATACCGCCACTGTGCAGCACGTCGAGCCGGTAGGGCTTCCCGTCGGGGTTCGTGCCGAGGTCGACGCTCCTCACGAGCTCCCGCCACTCGGCGCGGCCAGCCAGGACCTCGCTGAGCCCGGGGTCGCCACCGGGCGACTCGCTGAAGCCGGGCATGCGCAGATCGGCCTCGACCAGCAGGACGGAGGTCTCGGGGGAGCTCGCGGCCATCGCGGCCGCCAGGTGCACCGCCACGGTGGTCTTGCCCTCCAACGCCCCGACGCTCGCGATCAGCAGCCGGCGCTTCGGCGGACCGGGGTGCAGGTACTGGAGGTTCGACCGGATTGCTTGGAAGGCCTCGCCGTCGGGGCTCCGGAGGGTCGAGCGGACCGACCCGAGGCCCGGGGCGGCGAGGGTGGGCACCTCAGGCACCTCCCCGAGCAGTGGGAGCCCCCACGCCTCCACGACCTCGTCCGAGCTGTGGAAGCGTCGGTCGAGTCGCTCGGCCAGCAGCGCCCCGCCGAGGCCGGCGAACAGCCCGAGGAGGGCCCCCACGAGCACATTGCGGATGGGCCGGGGTGAGACGGCCTCCGTCGGAACCCGCGCGGGCCCGACCAGCTCGGCGTTGCCCGTCTGGAGCGAACGTGCCGTCTCGAGCTGGCTGGCACGAGCCTCGAGCTCTCGCCCGCGGGCGCTCAGGCGCTCCGAGCTCGTCATGCGCTCGATCCGGGCAGCCAGCACCCTCTCCGCCCGGCCGAGCTCTGCGCGGTCCGCGCTGCGGCGGAACGCGACGGTCTCGCGGGCGAAGGTCGTGGCGAGCCGCGCGGCTCCGCGGGGACTGCTGTCGCGCGCGGTGATCGTCACGAGGTCGGACTGCCCCTGCGGCGTGACCTCGACGTTGTCCCCGAGCTCCTCCACCGTGAGCGGGCTGCGGGTGCGGCGCTTGACCCGCGCGGTTATCTGGTCGATCTGGACGAGGCCGGTGTTGGTGGCCGCGTCACGAGTGGGGTCCCGCGCGCCTTGGACGAAGGGGTCCCCGAGCAGACCCTGGTCCGACTGGGCGTCGCGGAAGAGCAGGTCGGCGTGGGCCTCGTACTGAGGCGTCTGGAGGAGCGATAGGAGCAGAGCCGCAGCTGCCGCGGCCAGGGTCGCGAGCGCGATCAGCCGGCTCCGACGCCACAGGGCGGCGAGCGCCTCTGGCGGCTCGACGGTGGGTCGAGACCCCGGGGCGGGGGAGACCGCCCGGTGCCGATGCCAGCGAGCGACAGCGGCGCGAGAGATCTGCTTCAGGCCGCGCTCGGCGCGCTCGAGGACCGGGTGGCCCCGAGGGGTGGAGGGACCCTCCCCGGGGACGGGGTCCTCGGGCGAATGGTTGGGAGTCGCTGGGAGATGAGTCCCACAATCTAGGTCGTCGAACTCGCTCGATCGGTCCTCGTGAGCATTCGACACGGGCTCCTCGCGCATCGCATACTCCTCCGGTTCGGCGGGGGGATCGGGTCGTGAAGGTGAAGGTGGAGACCCCGCCCCGTTCGCCGGCGCGGTGGAGACCGTGGCCGTGGGCGCCACCCCGTTGCGCGCGGTGGAGACCGTGGCCGTGGGCGCCACTCCGTTCCGCGCGGCGGAGACCGTGGCCGTGGGCGCCACCCCGCTCGCCGGCGCGGCGCAGACGATGGCCGGAGCCGGAGCCGGCGCCGGAGCGGGGCGGTAGCTCAGCCCGGACCAGGCTCGGCCCCGGGCGAGCGCGGTCGCCATCCCGGCGGCCGGGGAGAGGCAGTGCTCGCGTCGACCGGGCCGGCCGACCGCCCGGTAACGGCGCCACTCGAGCAGCCCGCGCAGGCGCCCGCGCAGCGGGGCGAGCGTGTGGTCGCGCAGCCCCACGTAGGCCACGTGGGCGAGGTCGTGGACCACGATCGGCGCGCCGTGGCGGCGAAGCTGCTCGCCGGACGCGTTCTTGGCCAGGAGCCGCACCCGGTTGCGGCCCACCAGGTAGTGCTTGAAGTCAGACCCGTGTCGGGCCGTCGCCGAGTGGTGGTGCACGACCACCGCCTCCGGTGCGTACACCGCCCCCCACCCGCGCATCCGTGCCCGCCAGGCCACGTCGGCGTCCTCGAGGAAGGCGAAGAGCGAGCGGTCGAAGCCGCCGACGTCGTCGAGCATCGCCCGCCGCAGGAGCGCCGCGCCGCCGCTCGCGCCGAACACCTCGGTGGGCACCGCCTCGCTGTGGGTGACCGGCCGCCCGAGCAGGCGGTCGCTCGCCACGCCGAGCTCGTCGACCTCGATCCCGGCCGAGTTGATGCGGTCGGGCCGGCGGGCGAAGCGCATCTGGGCCGCCACCGAGCCGATGCGCATATCGCGCTCCCCGGCAGCCAGCATGGCCTCCACGGCGCCGGGCTCGATCGTGGCGTCGTTGTTGAGCAGGAGGATCCATCGGCCCGACGAGTGCTCGAGGGCCTCGGCGACTCCACCGCTGAACCCGATGTTCCGGGGCAGCGCGAGCAGCCGTACCGCGGGGAACTCGCGCTCGACGAGCTCGCTCGAGCCGTCGTTCGATCCGTTCTCGACGACGAGCAGCTCGTGAGGCTCAGCCAGGCGCTCGAGGGCGGTCTCGAGCGAGAGGAGGCAAGGCCGCAGGAGCCCGGCGCCGCGGTAGGTGACCACGATGGCGGAGACGGCTGTCATCCGGCCCCCCGGGCCCGTGCCAGCGCACCGGCGAAGATCGAGGTGCCGAGCTTGGCCCCGATGCCCGCATACACGGCGACGTCACCGAGCGGCCGGCGCCCGGCCCGGAACTTCCGATAGAAGCGGCCCATCCCGCGGTGGAAGGCCACGTCCTGGCGCAGCGCCCGGCGCACGCCGCTGGAGGCGCCCTTGAGGTGCAGGGCGGTGACCCGGCCGTCGTAGAGCACCTTCCAGCCGGCCTGGTGGAAGCGGTAGCACCAGTCGAGGTCCTCCATGTAGAGCCAGTAGCCCTCGTCGAGGAGCCCCACCTGCTCGATCGCCTCGCAGCGGCAGAGCATGAAGGCCCCGTTGACCGCGTCGACCTCTCCCACCCCGTGCTCCTCGACCCCCGGCGCTCGGTACTGCGCGAGCCTCCCGGAGGCCCCGGCCGCTCGTCCGACGCCGGTGAAGTGCGCAAGGGCGGCAAGCGGCGTGGGGAACGAGCGCTTGGCCGCGTGGTCGAAGCTGCCGTCGGCCTGCACCAGACGGCACCCGGTCATACCCACCTCGGGGCGGCTGAGCATCGACTCGACCAGGTGGTCGAGCACGCCCTCGCACACCTCGGCGTCCGGGTTGAGCAGCAGCACGAACGGGGCGCTCGCCTGCCGTAGGACCAGGTTGTTGGCGAACGAGAATCCGAAGTTCGCCTCCAGCGCCTGCACCCGGACCTCCGGGAACGACTCGCGGACCATCTCGACGGTGCCGTCGCCGCTCGCGTTGTCGACCAGGTGGACGGTCGTCGGCCCGAGCGTGAGCGGGTGGCGGCACAGCGACTCGAGGCAGCCCTCGACGAGCGCGCGGCTCCAGTAGGTGACTACGACGATCTCGAGCACGGCGTCAGTAGGCCCCGGCACCGAGCAGGACGGCTCGAGGCGTCCGGGCGAGCAGCGAGAGGTCGGTGGCGAGGGACAGGTGGGCGACGTAGTCGCGCTCGAGGGTCATGCGCTCCTCGAAGCTCAGATCGCCGCGCCCGTAGACCTGCATCGGTCCGGTCAGGCCGGGCTTGACGGCCAGGCGCACCGCGCGCGCGGCATCGCTGTAGCGGGCCACCACCGCCTCCTCGTCGGGTCGCGGCCCGACGAGCGACATCTCGGCCCGAAGGACGTTGAGCAGCTGCGGCAGCTCGTCGAGGCTCGTCCGGCGCAGCCAGCGTCCGATGCGTGTGAGGCGCGGGTCGTCGCGGATCTTGAACATCGGCTCGGGGAGGTTCGCGAGGTCGATCAGCTCTCCCAGGCGCTGCTCGGCGCCGACGCTCATCGTGCGGAACTTGTACATCGTGAACCGCCTGCCGGACCGGCCGATGCGAGCCTGGCGGAAGAACGCGGGGCCCGGCGAGTCGAGCTTTATGAGGAGCGCGAGCGCGAGCGCCGGCAGCCCGAGGAGGACCAGGCCGAGGGTCGCGACGGTGAGGTCGAGTGCCCGCTTCGCGAACAGGGTCGAGGTGGCGGGCGCCTCGCCGTGGCCGAGCTCGAGCGTGGGCAGCTCGCCGATCCGGTCGAGCTCGCACGTGGGCCCGATCAGGGCTGAGCGCGAAGGGACCATTGTGATCGATAGCCCGGCCGCGTGGGATTCCTCGAGCAGGCGCTCGAGCTCCTCCGGGCTCAGCAGCTCGTCGACCACCAAGACCCGGCTGAGCCCGCGCTCTCGTGCGAGCTCGGGGAGGCTTTCCACGCCCCCCAGCCACGGCGCCCCGAAGCGCTCGGTCAGCAGCGCGGAGGGGGCTCGGCGCCCTCCGGTCACGTGGCCGACCACCCTGGCGCGATGCTCCGGGTGGACGGCGAGGCGTCGAGCGGCGGCCACGGCGAGGTCGCCGGAGCCCACGAGGAGCGTCGGCTCCCGCCCCGCGGTGCGCACCCACAGCGTCCGCAGCGCCCCGCGGAATAGGAGGCAGAGCACGAAGGCGATCGCCGCTGCGAGCACGGTCGAGTAGAGGGAGGGGGTCGCGTCGAAGACGAGCCCTTCCAGGCACGCGATCCCCACCGCTCCGCTGAGGGCGGCCGAGAACAGCCGCCCGAGCTCATCGGACGTCGAGTGGCGCAGCCTTCGGACGTCGAAGTGATGGAGGCCGTGCAGTCGCAGCACGAGCAGCCAGGCGAGCAGCAGCCCCCCCGCCCATGCCGCCCGTGCCAGTGTGCCCGCCGGTCCGACGGGGGCGAGCCCGAGCGCGAGCGCGAGCCCGAGCGCGAGCTCGTCGGCAAGCACGATCAGGCGGCGTAGCGTGGACCTGGCCTCGCGGGGGGCAGTGGGCGTGCGGAGGGCGGGGTCAGACGCGGCGGGCGGCGCCGCCCACGGGTCGAGGCGGGGCGCCGGCTGGGCGTGATCGTGGAGGTTGAGGGTCGGCGGCGCCACGGTGGCTTCGTCCGGCGGCGCTTTTCGGGACCGCCGGGCGGACGATCCCTGGGGCGTCGAGGACCCGCTCCCTATCGGCAGTCCATACCGTCTCCTTTAGCTCCGTCCCGCGAGGCCACGGCGTCAGTCTCGCCCGTGAGCTGTGTCCAGATCCTCGAGATCCGCCAGATCGCGCGTGCGGCCGGCGGCGCGTCGCTCATTGCCTGCGGGCGCTGCCGGCGAACCCGGCCAGAAAGCGGCTCAGGGCGATTCCCTCCGAGAGGTTGACGCTCATCTCCCGTTGCGCGTCGCTGCGCAGCGATGATCGGCGCTGCGCCTCGTGCTCTTCCCACGAGCGCCCGCGGACCTGGCGCGCACGTCCGGCGGAAGAGAGCTTTCGGGTTATCGGCTCCGCCACTGCGACTCCCAAGGTACAACGACGGCCGGCCGGGCGCCTCCGTCCGCGAGGCCCGGTGAGGTGCCGCTCGCACCGAAGTTAGACTCACTCTCGTGGCCAAGACCCGCGACAGCCAGGTCGCGCCCGGGGCTTCCCCCTCGGGAAACGGGGACGCCGGTGCGGCGCCCCGGGCACCCACGGTCGGTCGACGGTCGGTCGACACCGTCACCGATGCGCCGTCCACTCCCGTGGCGGCTGCCGCATCTGCGCTCAGCGCCGACGACCGGCGCCTCCTCGGCGACCTCTTCGCCGTCCTCGAGGAGCACGCCGGCGATCCCGCCGCCGGGGCCGACCGCGAGCTGATCGGCCGCGCGTTCGCCTTCGCCTGCGAGCGCCACGCCGACCAGCGCCGCCGGTCCGGCGAGGACTTCATCACCCACCCGGTGGGGGTGGCCAAGATCTGCGCCGGGATGCGCCTCGACACCGCGACGCTCTGCGCGGCC
>Ga0136622_10000999_pt1 | contig 11724 bp, 13 predicted proteins | sample AntDrymUQ4482106_2_FD_104803 | JGI IMG/M metagenome (GOLD analysis project Ga0136622, IMG submission 104803) | Polar desert sand microbial communities from Dry Valleys, Antarctica - metaG UQ448 (21.06) | ecosystem: Environmental > Terrestrial > Soil > Desert | place: Antarctica: Dry Valley...
CGCACCGCCTCGGCATCCTAGCGGCTCGTCAGAATCACCGCCTGTAACCGACCATGCAGAGGGTAGTGAAATGGGGCTACGGAAAAGATCCCCCGGCTGTGGGCTTTCATCTCCCCCGGTTAGTGTCTACCTTAGGGGAGAAGCAGCCCCTATGACCGCTTCAGGGCGAGGCGGAGGGCGCTAACGGGAGGACGCACCATATGAGCGCGACCGCAACGGCCAGGGGAAGCGACAAGGGCGACGAGCTGTTGACACCGTCGGAGGTGGCCAAGCTGTTCCGGGTCGACCCCAAGACGGTCACCCGCTGGGCCAAGTCGGGCAAGCTGTCATCGATTCGTACGCTGGGGGGTCACCGCCGCTATCGGGCCGCAGAGGTACGGATGCTGCTGGAGGGCCAGCGCCAGACCGGGGCCGAGTAGCGCGGACCGGGCTGCGCGCAGTCAGGGGCCAGCTTCTGGCGGAGGTCGGGACAAGTCGGGTCAGCCCAGGTCGATGCGCTCGTAGCGCGCTCGAACCCCGCCCCACAGTCCGTAGGCGAACAGTCCCAAGGCCACCAGAGTCAACAGCGCCGGTCCGTAGGGAGCTCTGGCCAGCTGGTTGAGCGAGCCGTCCAAGCCCACCGCGCGGTTGGGTGCCTGCTCCAGCGCGGCGCGGACGAGGAAGCCACCGGTTAGGGAGAAGACCACGCAGCGCGCCACCAGTCCGGCGACGGCCACGACGGTCACCGCCCGCCGAGCCGACGCGCTCAACGCCCCGAGCCGCAGCTCGTGGCGCCATTCCCCGGTGAAGACTTCCTTGGCGTGGTACAGCCCGTAGCCGATGATGCCCAGACCGATCGCCACGACCAGCACCACCCCGAACGGCAGGTTGAGCAGCCGCGCCGTGGCGCTCTCCTCGGGCTTACCGCCACCGCTGGAGCTTGTCAGCAGCTGCTGCACCGTCGTCGCACACAGGGCCGAGTAGAGCAGTCCGCGCCCCGCGCCGGCGATGCGCTCGCCCCACGCGTCGGCGCGGACCATCTGCAGCAGCCGCCACACCGCGTAGCCCGCGAAGCCAAGGGCCAAGACAACCAGCAGAACCCGGCCGTACGGCTGTCGGGCCACGGCGTCCAGCGCACCCTGGCTGTCGGCCGTCTCACCGCCGTCGCCCACCGCGATCTGCAGCGCCAGCAGTGCCAACACTGCGTAGAGCAGGCCACGTGCCGCCAGACCGAGGCGAGCCACCCGTTCTTCCATGTCGCGTCGCATGGTCGCAGTGTGGTCGATCACGAGCCGAACGCGCCAGTGCGGGTGCAGGACGCCGGGCGCCAACAGGCGCTGCACCACCGCCGCCCACCCGGCCTCCTGGCAGGGGCAACCCGGCCGCACCGCGCGACGAATCAGCTGCAGCGCGCGTAGTAGCCGCCAACGGTGGGAAGCGGTGACCACGACTCTTCTGTAGAGAGGACACTGGCATGCCGACCGACAAGGACCTTCCAGGGACCTTGCAGCGCTCGCCCAAGAAGGCACAGCGGACCTACGCCAAGACCCTGGAATCGGCCGAGGAGGAGTACGGCGAAGGCGAGCAGGCCAGCCGCACCGCCTACGCGGCGGTGAAGCACAGCTTCGAGAAGGTGGGCGACCACTGGGAGCCCAAGGACGAGAAGGGTCCCTCGGACCCGAAGGGCAGGAGCTCGAACCGAGCCGTCCGCCGGCGTGGCAAGACCTACGGAGGGGTCGACGTGCTGGGCAACACCAAGCAGGAACTGCTTCAGCGCGCGCGCGAGCTGGACGTCGAGGGCCGCTCGAGGATGTCCAAGACGGAGCTCGCCGAGGCCATCGCCCGCAAGCAGTAGCGCCTCGCGTCAGCGCTCGCGCAGCCGCATCGGGAGGCCGTCGCGCGGCGACAGCGTGGGCATCTCGCGGATCCGCATGCGGTACCCGGGAGCAAGCTCCAGGCGAAAGCGCTGGAGGATCAACGTGGCGATGGTCTTGATCTCCAGCTGTCCGAAGCGCATCCCGATGCAGATCCGCGAGCCGCCCCCGAACGGGACGTAGGCGCCCCGGGGCAGCCTGGCCTTCCCGTCGGGGTGAAACCGCTCGGGGACGAACGCCTCGGGATCGGTGAACACGTCCGGCAGGCGATGGCTCGCCCATGAGCAGTAGGCGACGCGCGCGCCGGCCGGGACCCGGTGACCGGCGAACTCGAATTCCTCCACGGAGCGTCGCGGCCCGATCCAGGCGGGCGGGTAGAGCCGCAGGGTCTCGTCCATCGCCATCTCCAGCTCGGGAAGCTCGGCGACCAGCTGCCTGGCGGTCGGCGCGCGGCCTGCGAGCACCTGGTTCTGCTCGGCCAGCAGGCGGTCGACCACGGCGGGGTGCCGGGCCAGCTCGTAGAACAGGAAGCTGATGGTGGACGTCGTCGTGTCGTGGCCGGCGAACATGAGGGTCATGACCTGGTCGCGCACCTGGCGGTCCGATAGCGCGCCGCCGTCCTCGTCGCGGGCCTCGAGCAGCAGCGACAGGATGTCCTCGCCGCCGGGTCGCCGCCTTCTCCTGGCGATCTCCTCGAATATCAACCGGTCCAGGCGAGCGCGCGAGCTTCGCAACCGGTTCCATGGCGTCGCCGGACCGCGCATGAGCTGCAGGAAGTAGTCCTCCCCGAAGTAGGAGAGCGCCCGCTCGAACTCCCGAGCCGGGTCGAAGTCCGGCTCGGTCGCGTCGGGATGAAAGCCGAAGAGCGCCCGCATGGCCACGCGCAGCGCCAGCGCCCGGGTCCAGGAGTAGAGGTCGAGCTCGTCCCCGGCTCGCCAGTACTCGAGCGCCCGCTCGGTCTCGGCGATCATCGTGCCGGCCGTCGCGGCGATCCGCTCGCGGTGAAACGCGGGGAGGACGATCCGCCGCGCACGCCTGTGCACCTCCCCATCGGTCGTCAGCAGCCCGTCGCCCAGCAGCGGGATGAGATCGCCCATCGACCCCTCCCGCCACAGGAAGTTGTCGGCGTGCGAGACAGTCACGTAGTGGTTGGCCTCCGGACCGAGCATGAAGACCACCGGCACGTGGAGCACCCGCATCGTGTAGATCGGCCCGAAGCGCCGGTACCCGTCGAGCAGTAGCGGGAGGGGATCACGGTTGACACGTTGGGTCCGCGCGACCGAGAACCGCATCCAGCCGGGGGGATAGGGCGTCTTCTGGCCCCTCTCGATCCGGAGGTCGTGCAGGAGGTGCGTTACCGGGTTACTCGACCCCGGGCGTGGCTCGGCCGCCATGGCGCCAGAGCGTAGACCGCCCGCTCGGCGCTCTAGGAGATCGTTCCGGCTGCAAGCAGCACGAGCACCAGGATTCCAAGCCCCACGCGGTAGACGACGAACACGGCGGTGGAGTGCTCGACGAGGAAGCGCAGAAGCAGCGCGATCGATGCGTAGCCGACGACGAACGCGAGGGCCGTGGCCACCACCAGCGATGCTCCGCTGGCCCCGGGCGACTCTCCCTCCAGCAGGTTGCGCAGCTCGAACAGCCCGCTGAGGACCACCGCCGGCATCGAAAGGAGGAACGAGAAGCGGGCCGCGTCCTCGCGTCGCAATCCCAGGAAAAGGCCCGCGGTGATCGTGGCGCCGGATCGCGACACGCCGGGGATCAGCGCCACGGCCTGTGCGAGTCCGACCACGATCCCGTCCCTGGCGGTCACTGAGCCCAGGCCACGGTCCTGCCGACCGGCGCGCTCGGCCGCGAGCAGCAGCAGGCCGAAGACGATCAGGGCGCCGGAGATCAGGTAGAGATTCCGGGCGCCGGTCTCGATCTGGTGCTTGAAGGCGAAACCGAGGATCGAGATCGGGATCGTCGCCACGATCAGATACCAACCCAGCCGCGCGTCGAGGGTTCCCCGCAGCTCCCTGGATCCCAGGCTGCCGACCCAGGCCTTCGCGATCCGCCAGAGGTCGGCGCGGAAGTAGATCAGCACCGCCGCCGCGGTCCCGAGCTGCGTGACCGCGGTGAAGGCGGCGCCGGGGTCCTCCCAGCCGACCAGAGCCGGAACGATGGCCAGGTGGGCGGTGCTCGAGACCGGGAGGAACTCGGTCAGTCCCTGGACGATCCCAAGGACGATGGCCTCGAGCGTGCTCACGAGCGGCCGGGATCGTAGCGGCCGGTCGGGCCCTGGACGTGAGGAGGGGGGCCACGTGTGGCCCCCCTCCTCGACCTCCCGCTATCCGGGCGCCTGGCGCCCGAAGCGCTGCTCTAGCTGGTGCCCTTGTCCTCCTTCGGGACCTCGGTCTTCTTCTCGGCCCCGTCCTCCTTGGGCCTGGGCTCCTGACGGTCGACGTTCTCGCAGTCCGTGGTGACCGTGTCGTGCGGGTCGGCCAGCACCGTGTCGTTGCCTGCGCCGCAGTCGACCACGTCGGCCTCGCCGTCGCGGACGTGGAAGGTGTCGTCACCCTCCTCGCCGTGCAGTGTGTCGGCCGTCGTGTCGCCCGGGGCCGCGACGTCGCCGCGGGCGAGTGCCCACAGGTCGTCGTTGCCGGGACCGCCGAAGGTCTCGTCGACCCCCAGGTTGGCGAAGACACGGTCGTCGCCCTCGCCGGCGCGCTGGGTGTCGTCCCCGCGCCCGCCCGACATCAGGTCGTTGCCCGGCCCGCCGTCGCCCTGGTCGTTCCCGTCGCGTCCACCGACGCGGTCGGCGCCGTCGCCACCGCTGAGGACGTCGTTCTCCATACCGCCCCAGACGCGGTCGTCGCCGGCCTCGCCGTTGACGGTGTCGTTGCCGCGCCGGCCGTGCAGACGGTCGTTGCCGTCGCCGCCGTTGAGCGTGTCGTTGCCCTGGCCGCCGAAGCCGACGTCGTTGCCGGCACCCGCGTTGACGATGTCGTCGCCGGCCAGTCCGCGGGCGAGGTCGTCGCCGCCGAGGGCGTTGATTGTGTCGGCCGCCCGGGTGCCGATCAGCCGGTTGTCTCCGTCGTCCCCGGTGATCGTGGCGGCCAGCGCGGTGGCGGCGAGCGCCGCACACGTGGCGACGACCGCTGCCAAGGTGGTGGTGATGCGTCTCATGCGGTGCATGCCAAGCGCCCTCCGAATCGTTGACTGACGCTCAAAACCGGATCGGCCTGGCGAGTTTCGGCGCGCCAGAACCGCTTAACACTGGATGAGGGTGCCAAGCGGCCGCCGCCTATACTGGGCACCCGCTTGGGGGCGTAGCTCAGTTGGTTAGAGCGCCGGCCTGTCACGCCGGAGGCCGCGGGTTCGAGTCCCGTCGCTCCCGTCCTGCCTACCGGGGGCTCGAGCCGTCGGCTACAACGTCGGCAGCAATAGCCCCCGACCGGCCAGCCCGACGATTCGCGCCAGAGCGGCCATGTAGTCGTCGGCGAGCGCGGGGAACGACTGCAAGACCCACAGCGTCTCGGTCTGCGTCCAGGCGGCGTCGCGAGCCCGCGCGACGCTCCACATTGCCAGCACGTTGTCGAGCCGTCCGAGGGCCTCGTCGGCAACGCCCACCAGGCCGGTGGCGTAGCGCGCCTTCACGGTGTCCTCCACGCGCTCGAGGATCTCGTTGACCTTCAGGTAGTCACGATGCTGGGGCGAGCCGGTGCGGGGCTCGATGCCGAGCTCGCGGCAGGTGGCGGCCAGCGCCACGCAAAGATCGTGGTTGATGTGGCTGTTCATGCCCGCCAGCGCGAACTGGATCGGCGCTATTCGCCGCTTCGCTCGGACGTCGAACAGGGGGGCCCAGGCGCGTGAGACCTCGCCCTCGGCGGCATCGACGGCGGTGAAGTAGAGCTCCGCGAACACGACGTCGAGCCGCGCCAGGAACTGCTGGTCCTCGAACGCCGCTCCGGCGATCTGCTCCTCGACTCCGCGGGTGACGGCGAGGTAGAGGTCGTTGAAACGCGCCACGCCGTCCTCAGGGGACAGAGCGTCGCCGACCGCTGTCATCCGGGCGATGACCTCGGCGATCGTGCGCAGCGGCCCGCCGACCGGGCTACCGGGCCCAGCCTCCATCGGCGCTCAGCCCGTGACCCCGTCGGCGATGGCGCCGAGCGCCGTGATCCCCGGGACGAACAGGTACTCGCCCCCGCGGGTGGTCACGAATGAGCGCTGCGGCCCGAGGAAGAACGGCGGATTGCCCTCCACCGTCATCTTGCCGGTGCCGGCGGTGTCGCCCATGAGGAAGTCCTTGTCGTGTCCGAGGTGGAAGATGTTGCCGTCGTTCAGCCACTGGATCTGAACGCCCTCGAACTGGCGCGAGATGCTGGCGTTGAAGCAGACGAACACGAGGCCGCGGTCCTGGCCGTCGTCCTCGGTCGCGCCGTCGGGAAGCGCGGGCCCGTAGGGCATCCCACGCCGGATGATCCGGTGGCGGAAGCTCAGCCGGCCTTCGAAGCCGAGCGCGTCACGTGGGTTGGAGCGGCGGATATGCGCGCCTACGGGGCAACGGCTGCCGTCCGGGTCGGCCTCGGCGTAGCGGAAGTCGTTGGCCTCGCGTGCATCGGGCTTGAAGTCGGGATCGGGGGCGGCGGGGGATGTGACGAGCGGCGTCCCGTCGCGCCAGCGCCCCACGACCTTTGCGGCGAGCTTCTCCTCGTCGCCGCTCTCGTACAGGCGTGCCGCGTCTCGCAGGGTCCGCCGGAAGAGCGCCACGTCCTGGTGCAGCTTGCGCCAGACCATGTAGGTCCCCGAGCGCCCGAGCGGGTCGACCGGGGCGTTCGGCAGCCGGCGCCGCGGGTCCTCGCGCGAGTCCTCGTCCTCGTAGCCGAGGATGAACTCCCCCGGAGCCAGCGAACGCCAGTGCCCGTCTTTCTCGGGAACGCCACCTCCGCGCCGCTTGTCGTCGCTGCTTCCCTCCACCGCCGGCTGGGCGAACCCGTCGGCGTAGCCGAAGTGCTCCCGTGCGCTCTCGAGCAGCTGAGCGTGCTGCTCGTGCACGATCGCGAGGCCGGCCTCTTCCACTCCGGCGCGGAAGTCGCTCAGCTCGTCCTCGAGCTGGTCGCGGGTTTGCGCGTTCACCGTCGCGAGCAGGTGCGCTCCGCCGGTGCCGAGCCCGCTGTCCCAGCGACGAGGATCGCTGTCGCCGGTGTCGCCCAGCAGGCTCGCGCGTTCGGCCATTCCCTTGCGGAACTCGTGCGAGAAGGTGCCGATGACCGCTTCGGGCACGCCCAGCGCGGCCAGGCCGCCGCGCGTGACCGCGATGTTCAGGGTCGAGTCCGGCTTGGCGGCGGTCCAGGGCTCGGCGGTGGTCACCCGGTCGACCATCGGGCGGAGCCAGGTGCGCCCTCGTTCGGCGTCGTTCACGGCGAGGAACAGGTACGAGGTGCAGTCGTAGGCGTTGCCGTATGCGCGCAGGATGTCTCCCTGGATGTCCGCCAGGTCCAGCTGCACGGTCGCCATCAGCTCGGGAACTCCGCGGTGAAGGCACGCTGCAGCTCGTGCGGTTCCATCCCCTGGGCCCGCACGGCGAACTCGATCGTTCGCTGGCGCAGGTCGAGGCTTTCCCTGACCTTGGCCACCGGCGCGTTCGGGTACGCGGCGACGAAGAGACCTGTGTCGACCTGGTTGTGGAGCAGGTAGGCCTTGAGCTCTGCGCCGGCGGCGCTCTGGGGACAGCCCGCGCAGCGGCCCCAGATCTCGCGCGCCTCGGGCGCCAGCTCCTCGCACAGCTCGTCGAGATAGCTGGCGAGGCGGCCGTCGAAGTTGCTGGTGAAGACCAGGTACTGGCAGCCCAGGTGGTCCTCCTTGGGCTGTTGGGGGTCGTTCATGAAGTCGGGCACGATCACCCAGCGCGCGAAGTGGGTGCGCGGCAGCCGCGCCAGCGGACTGCCGCGCTCACGCAACCCCTCGAGATAGGTGCGCAGCTCGTCCTCGCGGCCGGGCAGGATCGGCGTCAGCACCATCAGCGCGTAAGCCTGACCCACGACGTTGCTGTTCACAGGCATCGCTGTGCGTCGGTGAGGAACTCCCGCCAGGCCGCGGCGAAGGCGGCGGGATCCATCTGCCCCGCGCGCTGCCTGAGGGCGGCCACCTTCCCGTCCAGCTCCAGCGCCGCGTTCACCATCGTCGTCGTCGACTCCGGATATGCGGAGTAGAAGTGACTGGCCTCGATCTCGTTGCGCTTGATGTAGGCCTTGAACGGCGCGGTCGGCAGAGGCTTGGGGAACCCGTACGAGCTCCCCCAGAACAGCGTCATCCCGCGCGTGAGGATGTGGGAGAAGGCGTCGATGTACTCCTCCCAGCCGCCGTTGAAGTTGCTCTCGAAGAAGAGGTGGGGATAGCGCAACCTCTGCTCGGGCTGGGGCGGCCCGTTGAACGGAATGCGGCGGACCAGGGTCCAGCGGGCGAAGTGGATGAACGACAGCTTCGCGAGCGTTCCGCGCGACTTCGGGAACAGGCGCGCGTAGAGGAAGAAGAGCGGCAGCCACAGACGCCCCCACCACTTCACCGTGCTGAACACGGTGATCGCGATCGCCTGGCCGTTGACGTTGCGCAGGGCGGTGCCCGTGGCGGTTGCCGGGCCTGCCGAGGTAGCGTCGACGTTCACCGCGACCTCAATCTATGAGACCGGTCACAAGCGCGTCAAGGGACTCGCCGCCTGCGCCGCCGGCCGGATTGGAGTCCGCGCTGGGGAAGCGGCCCGGGGCGGCTAGATGAAGTGAACGTCGGCGGCCTGATGGTCGTCGACGCCCTCCTCGCACGTGGGGCACCACCAGGTCAGCTGCAGAGCCGTTCCGCACGCCTCGTGGCGCGGAGGCTCGGCGCCCTCGGCGTGGCGGGCGCCCCAGTCGGTGAGCGCGCGGACCGCCCCGGCCAGCTCGCGGGATGCGTCGGTCAGCTCGTAGACGACGCGGGGCGGGCGCTCGGAGTACGGCCTGGCGACGACGAGCCCCTGGCGCTCGAGCGCGCGCAGCCGCTGGCTGAGGATGTTCGGCGCGATCCCGGGAACCGCTTCCTCCAGGTCGCCGAAGCGTCGCGGAGCCTCCTGCAGGGCGTCGACCACCAGCAGGGTCCAGCGGTCCCCGACGCTGGCGAGCGCCTCGGCCAGCGGCGAGGGGGCCGGCACCGCCTGTGGGGGCGCCTTCGACTTCGACGGCTTGCGCGGGCGAGCGGACACGCGTGGATCCTACCCGCCCGGCGGTTGCTAGCCTTGCGACTTGCAATCCACAAGTAAGCCGGGAACACCCGAGCGGTACAAGGAGCGGAAATGAGCGCGCTGGCAGAAATGCGGGACTCGATCCAGGAAGCCGCGGACCGCGTGGGTCCCGCGGTGGTCGGGCTCGGTCGCGGGTGGGGGGTGGGCAGCGGAGTGGTCGTCGGCCGGGGCCGCGTGCTCACCAACGCCCACGTCCTGCGCGACGGCGAGGTGACTGTCACCTTCGGGGACGGGCGCCGCGCCGAGGGCACGATCAAAGGGGTCGATCCGGATCTCGACCTCGCCTCGATCGAGGTGGACACCGGCGACGCCGAGCCCGTGGCCTGGGACCCCGATGCGCAGCCGCCGGCGATCGGCGCCCCCGTGCTCGCCCTCGCCAACCCGGGCGGTCGCGGCCTGCGCGTCACCGCCGGGTTCGTCTCGTCTGCTCCCCGGAGCTTTCGGGGGCCGCGCGGGCGGCGCCTGGGAGGGGCGATCGAGCACACGGCCCCGCTGCCCCGCGGCTCGTCCGGCGGGCCGCTCGTGGACGCGAGCGGGCGCTTGGTGGGGCTGAACGCCATCAGGGCCGACGGCGGGCTCATCCTCGCCGTGCCCGCCGACGCCCGGACGGCGCGCAGAGCCGAGGCGCTGGGGCGGGGAGAGGACACCGGCACGCCACGGCTGGGCGTGGCGATCGCGCCGCCCCGCGTGGCGCGCCGCCTGAGGCGCGCAGTCGGCCTGGAGGAGAGGGCAGGGGTACTGGTGCGCGCCGTCGAAGAGGAGACTCCCGCTGCGCGGGCGGGCATCGCCCGGGGCGACTTGGTGGTGGCCGCCGCCGGGCAGCCCGTCGAGCGCCTCGATGTCCTGTACGAGGCGCTGGACGGCGCCGGGCCCGATGGGGAGCTGAAGCTCACCGTCCTGCGGGGAAACGACGAGCGTGACGTGACGGTGAACTTCGAGAACCCGGGGGGAAAAGGATGAGCTCCGAGCGCGCCCAGGCCTACGGTCGCCTGATGGCGGTCCTTCGCGACATGGGGCCGAGCAAGCTCCTCGCCTCCGAGCAGGAGCAGATCCGCGAGGCTGCCGACGCCCTGCTGTTCTGCGAGGACCTCGGCGGCGACGACGGCGCCCGCACCGCCTTGGAGGGCGTGGAGGAGCTCACACGCAGGCTCGTCGCCACCGAACGCTGGATCGAGCCGACCGCCGCCGGGCTGCTCGCCCATCTACGCGACTGCGGCCCCGGCGCGCTGGTGGCCGGCTGACCGGCTAGGACCGCGAGGCCGCAGGGGCCGCAACCGCATCCCCGAGCGGCCCGCCAGGCGCCGCCTCCCGGCTGTGCCCGTAGAAGGCGCCGCCCTGGCAGCGTTCGGCCTCCACGCGGCGGCGGGGGTTGCGGATGCCCACCGCGGAGAGCAGTCCACCGGCCACCACGAGGCCGCCAGAGACAAGCATCCCGACCCGGAAGGCCGAGACCGACGCGTCGGTCACTGCCTCCTCCAGGCGCGGCCGCCCCGCCGACCGAACCTCCTCGGGGAGGGCGGCGAGGGGGCGCGCCCGGGCGTCGTCCGCCGCGCGGCGAGCTGCCGGGTCGAGCGGCTGCCCGGCCAGGGCGCCGTCCAAGCTCGATGCGAACTGCGCCGCGACCACCGCGCCCACCGCGGCTATGGCGAGCAGGCCGGCCACGCGCGCGATCGCGTTGTTCACCCCCGATGCGACGCCCGCGTGTCGCTCCTCGACGGAGGCGAGCACGGTCGCGGTGAGCGGTGCAACTGTCATCGACAGCCCGAGCCCGAACACCGCCAGCCCAGGCAGGACGTCGGTCAGGTAGTTCACGTCGTCGTCCAGCAGGGAGAGCATGGCCAGTCCCGTGCCGGCGAGCACCGGGCCGGCGCCCATGAACAGCCGCGGGCCGAGGCGGTCGGCCAGGGCCCCGAAGCGGCGCGAGAGCAGGAACATCAGGACGGTGATCGGCAGCAGCGAGAGGCCGGCCTCGATCGCTCCGAAGCCAGCCACCTGCTGCAGGAACAGGACGATGAAGAACAGCGCCACCCCGAAACCCGCGTACATCGTCAGCGTCGAGGCGTTCCCCACCGCGAAGTTTCCGCGCGCGAACAGGCCGAGCGGAAGCATCGGATCACGGGTTCGGCGCTCGTGGACTAGGAACGCGCCCAGCAGCAGCACCCCGGCGGCCAGCGGCAGAGCCACCTGCGGATCCCCCCATCCGTGCGTCGGCTGCTGGATGAGTGCGAACACCGGCCCGGCCAGTCCCAGGGCGCACAGCACCGCTCCGGTGACGTCGACACGGGCGCCCTCGGGCCGCGGCGCGTCGGCCGCCAGTCCGCGGAGAACGACCAGGGTGACCACCACCACCGGGACGTTGAGTGCGAACACCCAGCGCCAGTCGGCCAGCTCGATGAGGACGCCCCCGCCCAGCGGACCGACCACGGTGGCGATTCCCCCGAAGGCGGTCCAGGTGCCGATCGCCCGCCCGCGCTCGTCGGGAGGGAAGGTCACCTCGATGAGCGCGAGCGAGCTGGGCACCAGGAGCGCGCCGGCGACGCCCTGCAGCGCCCGGGCGACAATCAACAGCTCGACGGTCGGGGCGATCGCGCACAGCAGCGAGGCGGTCCCGAA
>Ga0136622_10001002_pt1 | contig 11707 bp, 11 predicted proteins | sample AntDrymUQ4482106_2_FD_104803 | JGI IMG/M metagenome (GOLD analysis project Ga0136622, IMG submission 104803) | Polar desert sand microbial communities from Dry Valleys, Antarctica - metaG UQ448 (21.06) | ecosystem: Environmental > Terrestrial > Soil > Desert | place: Antarctica: Dry Valley...
AAGCTGTCGGCCTCGAATGGTGGGATCACGGGCTGCAACCGCTCGAGTGCCTCTGGCGACACCCACACGATGCCGGTACCTCTCGGACCGAACAGCCACTTGTGAGTCCCGCTCACGAGCACGTCGACGAGATCGTCCTGTCCGTCGGAGCACTGTTGACGCTCGGCGTGCTCGGGGCGGGCATCGCCAGTCGTTTCCAGCTACCCGGCATCGTCGTGTCGCCGGGGCTCGGGATGGCACTCGGCAGCGACAGGTTGGACTGGATCGACATCGGCGCGGGCGAGCTCGATTGGGTACAGAGCCTGAGCGTGATGGCGCTGGTGCTGATCCTGTTCGACGGTGGCCTGTCCACGTCCACAAGGGCCGGCGCCGGTCCCCGCCCCCCAGCAGGCACCAGCCGTTAGCCTCGACGGCCTCATGGCGCACGAGTTCATCTACACCTGCCGCAAGCTTGCCCGGCACCACCCGCCCGACAGGACCGTGCTGGAGAACATCTCGCTGTCGTTCTACCCTGGCGCCAAGATCGGCGTCATCGGTGCCAACGGCGCCGGAAAGTCGTCGCTGCTGCGCATCATGGCAGGGCTCGACGACGGCTACTCCGGCGAGGCGCGCCTAACGCCCGGTTTCAGCGTCGGCTACCTCGCCCAGGAGCCCCAACTCGATCCGGTCAAGGACGTGCGCGGCAACGTCATGGACGGGGTCGCAGACGTACAGGCGATCATCGATCGGTACAACGAGGTGATGGCCATGTGGGCCGACCCCGACGCCGACTACGAGAAGATCGGCGCGCTGCAGGCGACGCTCGAGGACAAGATCGTCGCCGCCGACGCCTGGAGTCTCGATCGCAACGTCGAGATCGCCATGGATGCGCTGCGCTGCCCGCCCGACGACGCCGACGTCATCACGCTGTCGGGTGGCGAGCGGCGCCGTGTTGCGCTGTGCCGCCTGCTGCTGTCGCGCCCCGACCTGCTCCTGCTCGACGAGCCGACGAACCACCTCGACGCTGAGAGCGTCGAATGGCTGGAGCGCTTCCTCGGCGACTACCAGGGCACGGTCATCGCCATCACCCACGACCGGTACTTCCTCGACAACGTGGCGCAATGGATCCTGGAGCTGGATCGAGGGCGCGGCATCCCGTTCGAGGGCAACTACTCGTCGTGGCTCGACCAGAAGCACGAGCGTCTGGCTCGCGAGACGAAGTCGAACGAGGCCCGCAGACGATCGCTGGAGCGGGAGCTGGAGTGGGTGCGGATGGCGCCCAAGGCCCGCCAAGCGAAGGGAAAGGCCCGGCTGGCAGCGTACGAGAAGCTGCGCTCGGAGGCCGAGGCCACGAACGGGATCGACCGCCGTCTCGAGATCGCCATCCCGCCGGGGGACCGCCTCGGCGAGACGGTGATCGAGGTCGATCATCTGCGCAAGGGCTTCGGCGACCGGCTGCTGATCGAGGACATGTCGTTCTCGCTCCCCCGCGCCGGCATCGTCGGCATCATCGGACCGAACGGTGCAGGCAAGACCACGCTGTTCCGGATGTTGACCGGCGTCGAGTCACCCGACGACGGTTCTGTGATCATCGGCGACACGGTGCAGCTGGCGTACGTCGACCAGAGCCGCGACGAGCTCGACGCGGCCAAGACGGTGTACGAGGAGATCACCGACGGCGTCGACCACATCAAGGTCGGCAACCGGGAGATGCCGGGACGGGCATACGTCGCCAGTTTCAACTTCCGCGGTGCCGACCAGCAGAAGCTGGTGGGCGATCTGTCGGGTGGCGAGCGCAACCGATTGCACCTGGCGAGGGTGTTGCGCACCGGCGGCAACGTGCTGCTGCTGGACGAGCCGACGAACGACCTCGACGTCGACACACTGAGGGCGCTGGAGACCGGCCTGGAGAATTTCCCTGGCTGTGCCGTGGTGATCAGCCACGACCGCTGGTTCCTCGACCGTGTCGCCACCCACGTGCTGGCCTTCGAAGGCGACAGCCAGGTGCGCTGGTTCGAGGGCAACTTCTCCGAGTACGAGGAGTGGCGCCGCAAACAGCTGGGCGCCGATGCAGAACAGCCGCACCGCATCAAGTTCAAGAAACTCGCCAGCTGAGAGCGGCATCTGGTTCCGGCGGGGGACGACCGTCGCGCCGGGAGTACCGTGGCACGTACGCTGACGTCGGCGACGAGGAGATCGATGGCGACTGGGGGTGCTCACGACCGACCTACCACCTGGGTGTTGGGTCTCGACGTCACCTCGACCCGCACCGTGGCCGCCTCCCGCGCACCCGGTCAGGCTGCAGTGGTCCTCGAGGGTCTCCCACACGGTCCCGAAGCTGGTGTCTCTGCGGCGTGGCTCGGCCTCGCATACGGGCGCGCCGTCGGCCGGACCGGTTGCCCACCCGGCGAAGTGCGGCTCGCTTGTCCGGCAACGTGGACCCCGGCGCGCCGGCAACGACTTCTCGATGACGCCGTTGAGGCCGGACTCGCCGCTCCGGTCGTCGTGTTGGCACCGGTCGCCGCCGCACTGGCGTACGCAGACCGGCACGCCGTCATCGACGGGTCGTATCTGCTCGTTTGCCGGCTCGACCATGAACACTTCGAAGGTGCTGTCGTGCAAGCGAGAAGTTCGGGCTACGAGCCCATTGGCCCCGCCAGCGGAGGGCGGATCGGCATCGGAACGACGATCGAGCACGACGCCGGGCTTGCTCGCGCCGTCGCCCAGCTCGGCGAGCTGGAAGATGTCGAGGGTCTGACGCCCGATTGGATCTCGACGGTTCTCATCGTCGGCGACGACGCTCGGATTCCTACGCTGCGACGGTTGCTGGCCGACTCACATCCTGGCGCACCGATCCACGATCGGAACGACGTCGCCTCCGCGGTCAGCATCGGTGCCACGCACCCGTTGGCGGCTCTTGCTCCCCGATGCCCTCCGGCGGACACCAGCTGCGGTCACGTGCTCGTGCCGACCCCAGTTGCAGACGCGTTCGAGGTGTTGAACACGGACTGGGACTTCGACGCCCGGCAACACTCCCCCGACGCTGGACCCTTACGGCGCCGCAGGCTGGCGATGGCAGGCACCGCCGTGCTGACGCTGATCAGCACCATGATTGTGCTCTCGGACGCGACGCCGCCGGGCGGCCGGTCCGCCTGGTCACCGGTTGCATCCCCGCCCACCGTTCCCCTTCCTCCGGCCATGGATCCGCAACCAGCCGGATACTGGATCCTCCCCGATGGCTATCCCCCCGGCGAAAGGCCGCTCCCCATGGTTGGGTTCGATGCCGTGCTGACACACCTCGACGTCAAGCGGGAATGGGACGAGAACATCGCCGGCGCGCGAACCGACCTCGGACACGTCTGCGGGCGACGTGCGCCGAACCTGGCCTTGATATCCATCAGGAGGAGGTTCACCTCCTCGACGGGTGACGAGAAGCTGGCGAACGCCGTGAGCACGTTCACCAATCCGGTCACCGCCCAGGCATCGCTCATGGAGGTTGAACGCAACTTCGCAGCGTGCGCCGACTACGAGACGTCCGACAACGGACGGTCCGTCAGAATCGTGATCATTCCGTATCCGCCGGCGCAACGGCCGCGCCACGGCGAGGCGGCCTTCGCCGTGTCCGCAAGCACAGCCGAAGGTGCGAAAGGGCCCACGTCGGTCCTGTTGTACGGAGTCGTTCGACACGACCGCTACGTCACCGAGGTCGAGTACTCGGCGACGACTCTGCGCCGCGGCACCCAGGGCCGAGCAACGGTGAGCGACGCCCACCGTCACCGGTTCGAACAGATGTTGCGCCGGGCATCAGATCGACTTGAGCGCATCGTCGGCTGATCGGCCGTTCAGAGTGGAGGCGGTACGTCCGGCTCGGGTACGCCGTCGGCTCGCGGCGATCCGGAGGGCGCAGGCGCGGCGGCTGAAGCGGTGAGCGCCGGCACCAGGTGAACCGTTCGCCGCACCCAGACGCCGCCGAGCACGGCCAGCGCGGTCACGACGGACAGCACGATCACATAGGCCGTGCGTGTCCTGGCCAGCGAGCTGACGATCACCGGCATCGTCATCGCCGCGTAGGCAGCGGCGTAGAACGATCCGGTCATCGCGCCGCGGGCCGAAGGCGTCGTCAGCACGTCGACGAATCGCAGCCCCGACACCAACGCCAATCCCGATGCCGCACCGAGTAGCGCGGCGCCGGGAAACGTCAATGCCCACATGTCGGTGGCGAAGGCGATCACGCCGAGCAGGCATCCGGCGGCACCGCAGGCGAACGCCCACGGCGCTGCCCGTACCGCACCGAGCCGGGCGACCATCCGCTGAGCAGAAAAGATGGCCACTGCCGTGATGCCCGCCACCACTCCGGTGACGAAGACGGCCACTGAGGCCATGACGGGACGCAGCAGCACCGGGAACAGCCCGAGCGACATGGAGGCGAAGCCGAACACGCACAGCGCCGTCGGGACGACGACGGTGAGGAACACGCGACGCGTGGCAGCGGGAACGCCGAGGCTGGGGCGAAAGGGCCGGTGCTCAACGTGAACGGTCTCGGGCACGCGCAAGGCAGCGAGCAGCCCGATGACGACGACAGCGATGTGCACGAGGTACGACAGGTGTAGCGGCCACGGCGCCCACTGGCCGAGGATCCCGGCGATGACGGGCCCGCCGCCGAACCCGGAGTACAGGATCATGCTCGTCAGCCGCGACGGCCACAGCGGATCCTCGGTCGGCTCGACCTCCTGCATCCAGGCGCTGGCGACGACGAACACGACGCCCGACACGGCGCCGAGCATCAGGCGGGCGACGAACAGCACGGCCAGGCTCTCCGACCCGGCCAGGAACAGCGCCGATGCCACGCCAGAGGCGGCGATGCCGGGAACCATCACCTTCCTGCGGCCGAGCACATCGGACGCCGGGCCAGCCCACATCAGCGTCGGAACGAGCCCGATCGGGTACACGGCGAACAGCGCAGTGACGGTCCATGCCGACAGATCGAGCCGGTCCTGGTAGATCAGCAGCAACGGCGTCGACACATTCGTACCCAGCGCCACCGAGAACAGCGCCACCGACAGGGCGCGCCGGGGCCGATGGGCGACCACGGCCGCTCCGCCAGGCACCTTGACGTCTTCGATCAGGCCGCCAACCCTACGATGGGCGCGAGGCGTCGGTACCGTCGGGGCGATGGTGGGCATCGACGACGTGCGCCGGCTGGCGCTGACGTTGCCTCGGACCACCGAGGCGTTGGTACGGGACCGGGTGAAGTTTCGAGTCGGACGCATCGTGTACTCGGCGTTCGCCCACGACGAGACGCTGATGGGATTCGCATTCCCGAAGCACGAGCGGCAGGCGCTCGTCGACGCCGAACCGGACAAGTTCCTGCTGCCGACAGGAGGCGACCTGCGGTACAACTGGTGCGTCGTCCGCCTCGGCGTCATCGATGACGATGAGATGCGCGAGCTCGTGTTCGATGCCTGGTCGATGGTGGTGCCCAAACGCGTGGCTGCCGAACACGGGATTCGATGACGAGGATCGCTGTGGCCCTCAGGTGGTGGGCGGCAGCACGGCGTCGAGCTCGACCTCGACCTTCCAGCGGCCGTCGAGCAGTGCGGCCACGACCACCATCGTCGACGCCGGGCGGATATCGGCGAACAGCTCACCGTGCGCCTGCGCCGCCGCCGCTTCGTGCTCGGGCGCGGTGAGGAAGGTGCGGGTGCGGATGACGTCGTCGGGCGTGCCACCGAGGCTTCGCAGGGCATCGAGAGCGATCGCCCAGCACCGGCGCGCCTGGACGAGCGGATCGGGATCGACGTCTCCGTCTGGCCAGATCGGCGCCGTGCCGGCGATCGCCACCTGCCGCCCCACTCGGACACCACGGGAGAACCCGACCGTCCGCTCGAACGGTGATCCCGACGAGACCTGCTCTCGATCGACGCCCATGTCGAGACGAAGCTACCTCTGCGTCGAGCGGCACGGACAGGGTCACGCCTGCTCGGGGGAGGCTGCGAACTGTCAGCGCCGTACCCCTGTTCGACGTAGCACCCTTTCCGTAGGATGGGGGCATGGATGTCGAACGGGTGTGCGAGCGGGTGCGGGGTGCCGCGGCGGCGTTCTCCGGTCTTGACGTCACCAGCCTCGACGCCGCTGGGGTGCGCCGGGTGCTGGGCGAGCTGCGCACCGTGCGCAGCGGCACCGCGCAATTGGAAGTCGCGCTGACCGCCCGGGCGAGGGAACTGCACGCCGCTGGCGCTGGTGAACATCCTGTCGATCTACTGACCGGCGTCGGGTCGATGCCCCAGCGCCGTGCCCAACAGGTGATCCGCCACGCCGAACTGCTGCGCCGCATGCCGACCCTGTCAGCCGCGTTGCGGGCGGGCAAGGTGACCGACGATCACGTCGACGTGCTGGCGTCCGCTCGGCGCCGGCTCGATCCCGGGTTGCGCGGCGAGCTCGATGGCTTGGACGCCGAGCTGACCCGCGCCGCGTCCCGGCGCACCCCTGACGAGCTCGCCCTGCATCTGCGGTTCGTGGTCCGCCGGCTCGAAGCCGCTGAGAGCCGAGATCTCGATCTCCGCCGCCGACGTGCGTGCCGGTTGAGCAAGCACGTCGACTCCGCCTCGGGCATGTACAAGTTGTCCGGCACGTTCGACCCCGAGACCGGTGCGAGGATCTTCAGCGCCATCGACATCACCGCCGACAGCCTGCGCCAGCACCCACGCGGGCTGCTGCGGGGCGACGACCCGAACGACCCGTTGGCTACCGAGCCGGAGTTCCTCGCCGCCCACGCCCTTGCCCGCCTCGTCACGCACGGTCACGCTGCTGCGCATCCCGGTGTCCACGAGGTCATCGTGCTCGTCGACCAGGACGCCATGGAGCACGGCGACCATGAGGCGACGGTCGCCGAGTACCACGATGGCACGCCCGCCAACGTCGACACCATCGCCAGGCTGTGCTGCGAAGCGATCCTCACCACCGTCATCGTGTCCAGCAACGGCACCGTCCCGCTCGCCGTCGGACGCAGCCGGCGCACCGCGACCCGTGAGCAGCGTCGCGCTTTGCGTGCCGTCCACCGCACCTGCGCCATCGACGGGTGCCAGACCCCGTTCGACTGGTGCCAGATCCACCACATTCACGACTGGAACAACGGTGGTCTCACCGACCTGGACAACCTGGCGCCGCTCTGCCACCGGCACCACCACCAAGTCCACGAAGGTGGCTGGGCACTCCGGCTGAACGCCACCGATCGGACCCTCACGTTGATGCGGCCCGACGGCGCCACCGATCGCACGATGCGACCACCCGGCCTCCGCCCTGACGCGGCGTGAAACCAGTCGATGACCGACCAGGTCAGTGCTGCGCGCCGCCAGGTCCCCCGAAAGCCGGTCGTCAACGTCGTCTCTCAACTGGTCCGTGGCGAACGTCGTCCCGCCGACGCGCATGACCTTCGTCTACTCCAGCTTGCGAGCGGTACGGTGGCGAGGTGATCACCGCCACGGAGGCGCGTGCGCTGGCGGCCATCGACGCTGATGACGTCGTGTCGCTGCTGGGCGAACTGGTGCGGATCCCGAGCGTCACAGGCTCCGACGCCGAATCGGACCTTCAGCACCGTTGCGCGCGCCTGCTCGATGAGGCCGGACTCGACGTCGACACCTGGAAGCTCGATCTTGACGCCTTGACAGACGATCCCCGGTTCCCTGGGACCGAGGCCCCACGATCAGAGGGGTACGGCGTGGTCGGCACGCTCCCCGGCGAAGGCATCCCGGCGCTCGTGTTGCAGGGCCACGTGGATGTCGTCCCCACCGGTGACCTCGGCAAATGGGAGGATCGGGACCCGTTCAGCGCCCGCATCGACCGAGGCGTCCTGCACGGTCGGGGGGCGTGCGACATGAAGGCGGGTCTGGCCGCCAACGTCGCCGTGGTCCGCGCCGTGCGGCGCGCCGGGATCGAGCTGATCCGGCCGCTGGCGCTGCACGCCGTCATCAGCGAGGAGGACGGAGGGCTCGGCGCCTTCGCCACGATGGCGAGAGGACATCGCGGCGACGCCGCGGTGATCACAGAACCGACCAGTCGGCGGGTCGTGACGGCGAACGCCGGATCGCTCACGTTCCGGATGGAGATCGACGGTCGCGCCGCCCACGCCAGCACCAGGCACGAAGGCGTGAGCGCGATCGACAAGTTCTGGCCGCTTCAGTCGGCGCTGACCCGCCTGGAGGAGCGCCGCAACCTCGATCCCGACCCCCGGTTCGCGACGGCGGTGCCGTACCCGATCTCCGTCGGCACCGTGCACGCCGGAGACTGGGCCAGCAGCGTCCCCGACCTCCTCGTCGCCGAGGGCCGCATGGGCGTGCAGCTCGACGAAGACCCAGATCACGCCCGAGCCGCCTTCGAGGACGCCATCGCCGACACCGTGGAGCGGGATCCGTGGCTGCGCGACCATCCCGTGCGGCTCACCTGGCCGGGTGGCCGGTTCGCCAGCGGGCGCCTCGATGACGGCCACCCACTGATCGGCGAGGTGCAGGGCGCTGTCGCCGACGTCGTGCCAGGACCCGCGCCAGCGACAACCGCCGCTCCCTACGGCAGCGACCTACGCCTGTACGCAGGCATCGGTGGCATCCCGACGCTGCACTACGGACCCGGAGATGTCCGCTTCGCCCACGCTCCACGCGAGCAGGTCGCCATCGAAGACGTCCTCGACGTAGCGCGAGCCCTCACCGTGCTCGCATTGCGCCGCTGCGGCGTCCGCGTCTGAGCGCTGTGCGAATCGACCTGCGCGTCGGAGTCTCGCGGAAGAGGACCGGCTACCAGGTACCGTTGCCGGTACGTGACTGCTCGCTGGGAGGCGGGTCTCAAGAACACCACTCGTTCCGCGCTCTTCGCCGGTGTGATCGTCGCTGGCACCGTCGTCGTGCCGGGCGCCAGCGCCTCGGCGGCGTGCCCCGACCCCGCGACGGGCTCGATGCCGTTGGTGCCGATCGCCAGCACCGACAAGACCGTCGTGTTCCGCGGTTCTGGCAACGGGCACAGCCTGGGCATGAGTCAGTACGGCGCCCGCGGCGCCGGCCTGCTCGGCTGCTCGGCCACTGAGATCCTGACCACGTATTATCGCGGCGCCCAGCCGGCCACCCTGACGATGCCTCAAAGCGTCGGGGTGTGGATGCTCCAGTCGGGCACGTCGGCGACCGTAACGGTGGAGCCCGACAGCACGCGGACGGCCGGGGTGAGGTGGCGCCAGAAGAAGCGGCTCGTCGCCGTGCAGGACGAGGGCACGACATGGACGCTACGCCAGAGCGGATCGGTCGTCACACTCATCGACCACATGGGGCGCACTCGCTTCTCGAAGACCGCCCCGGGCCAATCGCTGCTCGCCGACCATTCGGGCGTCGTTGTTCGGCTGAGCACGTTCGCCGGTTCCTCCCTGCGGCTCGATCGCCGCAACAAGTGGGACTACACCAGGTTCGACTACACAGCGGCTGGCCTCGATGCTCAGCAATGGTTTCGCGACAACGCCGAAGGCCCGGCGATGAACAAGTATCTCTACGGCGTCGCCGAGATCCCGCCGACGTGGCCAGCCGCCACCCAGCAGGCCCAAGCCACCGCCGCCCGCACGTTCGCCGTCCGCGTCAACCGCGTGTTGTACGCCACCTCGAGGGATCAGTACTACGCCGGCCACAATCCCGCTCAGGACGCGCCGACGTCGGCATGGCGTCAGGCCATCGACGCCACCACCGCGAGTGTGATGGTGGACGGCGCTGGCCGGCCGATCGAGGCGTACTACTCGGCGTCGGCGGCCGGCTCCACCGAGGACAATCGATACGTGTGGGGAGGCGCCGGAGTGTCCTACCTGCAGGCCGTGGACGACAGTGCCTGGGCGAACGCCTCGAGCGACCCCTACGCCCAGTGGTCGAAGTCGTTCACGAAAGCCGAGATCGCGACTGCGTTCGGTCTTACGAGTGTCAGCACGGTGACAGTGGGTGCCAAGGGCACGGCGAGCCGCTTGCAGGGCGTCCGCATCACCGGTGAGGACGACGGTGTGACGGTGACGAGGTCGTACACCGGAGGAAACGTGGTCCAGCGGCTCGGACTGCGCTCACCCGGCTTCGAGATCACGACGCGCTGACGCCAGCGGCGAGCAGTCGGCCACAGCGCGCTTGCCGCGGTGCGGGCCCGGTGCGAGACTCCGCTCCAGAGAGACCCGATCAGAGGAGGGCAATGATGAACCCGAGCGCCGCGGACCTCGTCGCCGCCGCCAAGACCAGGATCGAGAACCTCGATCCCGACGCCCTGGAACAAGAGTTGAGCAGCGGCGAGGCAGTACTCATCGACGTCCGTGAGCCAGAGGAACGCGAGAGCGGCGCCATCCCCGGATCAGTGAACGTGCCACGGGGGATGCTCGAGTTCCGCGCCGACCCGGCGAGTCCATACCACCAAGAACCGCTCGACCCAGGACGCAGGACCATCCTTCATTGCGCCAGCGGCGGTCGCTCAGCGCTCGCCGCAGCCACCTTGCAGGACATGGGCTACGCCAACGTCGCCCACCTCGACGGTGGCATCTCGGCGTGGAAGGAGGCCGGCAAACCGGTCGAGTGAGACGCCAGGGTGCTTTCGGTCCTCGTGCGACCCGAGGTCGTTCACCAGCTCTCGACGAGGTGTTCCCGACCGGGGGGTGGATCGTACGGCTCCGGCCAGAAGTCAGTGACCTTGATGACCGCCCGTCATCGGCCTCGAAGAATGCGACAGCCAGCGTCGGCGGGTCATCGTCGAGCGTCCAGCGGAAGGATGACGGCGGCGTCCCGTTCGTCGCCGACCACGACCTTCCAGGTGACAACCTGGCGCCGCTGTGCCACCGTCACCACCACCACCACCAAGTCCACGAAGGCGGCTGGACACTCCGGCTCGATCCCACCGACCGAACCCTCACCCTGATCCGACCCGACCGCACCCAACCCGCACGACGCGACCGCCCGGCCTCTCGCCACCGTCCACTGACGCCGCCTGAGCTCCACAGCTGCCTGATGGCGATTTGCGCCGTCGAACACCCACGATTGCAAGTCCTCCGGGCGCTACGGCAGCAGCACAAGGTCGATGGCGTGGACGACGCCGTTGCCCTCCTCTAGGTCCGGCGCCTCCACGGTGGCGTCCTCGATGGTCTCGTTCTCGAGATCGACCGCCAAGACATCGCCCCCGAACGTCTCCAGCTCCTCATCGGCGAACAGTTCACCGGATCGCACCCGGCCTTGGAGGATGTGCCGCTCCATCAGATCACGAAGCTGCTCATCATCGGCGAGCAGCTCGGAGCCACCCGGGCTCTGCTCCAACTGCTCGAATGCGTCGTTGGTCGGCGCCAGCAACGTCATCGGGGCTTCGATGTCGTCGAGGAGATCCCGCAGCCCGGCCTGCTCCACGTAGTCGCGAGCCTTCGACAGCTCGAGGCACGTGTCCAGGATCTCCCACACGGTCTGGCCTTCCTGGACCGGGCAAGTGGACGGCGGATCCGTCACGGGCGTCGTCGGCGTCGTCGGCGGGGTCGTCGGCGTCGTCGGCGTCGTCACCGGCGTCGTCACCGGCGTAGTCGGCGTCGTCACCGGCGTAGTCGGCGTCGTCACCGGCGTAGTCGGCGTCGTCACCGGCGTCGTCGGCGTCGTCACCGGCGTCGTCGGCGTCGTCACCGTGGTCGTGGTCGAGGTCGTCGTTCCCGCTGGTGGGCGCAGTTGGGTCGTCGTGGTCGTCAAGCGCGGCGGAC
>Ga0136622_10001003_pt1 | contig 11700 bp, 12 predicted proteins | sample AntDrymUQ4482106_2_FD_104803 | JGI IMG/M metagenome (GOLD analysis project Ga0136622, IMG submission 104803) | Polar desert sand microbial communities from Dry Valleys, Antarctica - metaG UQ448 (21.06) | ecosystem: Environmental > Terrestrial > Soil > Desert | place: Antarctica: Dry Valley...
TCGCCTTCATCGAACGCTACAACCCAACCGCCAAACCCTTCGCCTGGACCTACGCAGGCAAGCCTCTCACGAAATGAACCGAGAAGACCGGACACTGGACTAGTATGCGCGCGCCTGCCGTCGCGGCATTCCTCGAGCTCAACGGATCATGTACCGACGATCAGGTACTCCGTGACGAGCGCCCGCTTCGCGGCGACCCTCCCGTGTGTGCCGAAGTGGTAGCGATGCTCGGCCTCGTGAACGACGACGTCGCTCTTGTAGCGCCGCAGCAGCGCCAGCAGCCGCTCGAGCTCCGGGTAGCCGTTGGACGAGTACGAGAGGACGATGATGCTCCTCCGGAAGCGGTCGAAGAGACCTTCGAAGGCCGCTTCGGCCGCATGGCGGTATGAGAACGGTGTGTGGCGCTTGCGGAGCTTTCTCACCTTGCTCGTGGGATGGAACTCGGCGCCCTCCCAGTAGGACGCGAGCCCTTCGAGGAAGTGGTAACGCTTGATGTAGCAGTTGTCATCAGCGCGCGGCACGTACGGAGGATCGAGGTACGCGAGATCGACGGCGCCGTGCTCCAGGCTGAACACATCGGCACACGAGGAGCGGTGGGTTCGGCCGTTGTCGAAGACGAGTCCGTTGAAGACCTCCACCGACTCGAGGAAGTGCTCCTGGAGCGAGAGCCTCAGGTCGCGCCGTCCATCGTCGTAGCGCCCGATCCCTGACACGGTGAACACTCCTCGCGGCTGTCGCTTGAGGCACGAGCGGTAGAGGCTGGCGAGCACGAGAGCCCGCTTCTCCTGGGTCAACGAGGGCAAATGTGCCCAGACGCGATCCAGGAAGGCGTTGTCCTCGTCCGGGAAGAAGATTCCGCGGAACTGTTCCTCGACGAATCGGCGACGCCCGGGTGTGTCGGTCAAGAGACGCTCGACCTCGTCGGAACCGAGCGTCCCGTGCGAGTTCTCGGTGGTCGCGCGTGTCAGATCGGACGCGAAGCGCAGAAAGTCGTTGGCCCACACCGCCTTGCCCATCGTCTTGAGCAGGTAGGAAACACAGCCGGAACCGGAGAAAGCATCCAGCGCGGACTCGAACTTCAGCTCTGCGAGGACGTCGTGGAGCCAAGGCAGGAGCCCATGCTTCGACCCCATGAACCGGAGCCGGGGATACTCGAGCGAGCGCGCTGAGGGGCCTGCAACGTCTACAGGTGTGCCAGCTCCATCACGAAGGCATCCTCCGCGTTCATCCGCACGGCGTTCCGCGGCAGCTGGTAGCGAGCGAACGGCAGCACGATCACCTTCGCCTCCGGCCCGTGGCGCTGCATCGCCGCGGCGAAGGCGCCGTCGAGCGAGGTCGTCGCGTCGATGCCGATGTCGGCGGCCATCTCCAGGTTCTCCTCGAGCGTGACGAGCGAGAGATGCTTGCGCGTCATCACCTCGTAGATCGGCACCCAGATGCAGCCGGCCCACATCTGGATGGCCCGCGCGTGGATGTCGCGGAGCACGCGCTCGTAGTTCTCACGGCTCGGGGGCATGTACGACTTCATCAGATCCATGAGCGCGAGGCCGGGGAAGTCGCCGACCGCCGTCGAGACGCCGGGGGACGGGCTCGCGTAGATGATCGTCCCGCCGTCCTTGACCACGAAGTCGGCCGACATGCAGCCCCACCCGGTGTGGAAGAAGAGGTGGTCGGTGGGCGCAAAGACCCCGCAGATCGCGATGTCGGCCTGGCCCTTCTCGGCCACGGGACTCTCGTAGGCATAGATCTCGTTGAAGCGCTCGAGCGCGGCACGGTGCGCGGCGGGGTGTGAGCCGAACAGGCACTCGATCACCCGCCCCCGCGTATCGAGGACGACGTTCATCGTGCAGCTCAACCCACACATCGTCGCCACCTCGTCGATGTCGGAGCGCATCGGCCCGGCGTAGGCGCCGTAGTGGGTCTGCGGCGAGGGGACGAAGTTGCAGTGGTTCGACTCGATCGTCTCGTCGGAGGTCACGCCCGGAAGGATCAGCTTGCCGCCGCCGCCGGCGCCCCAGTGGTTCGCCTGCGCCTGGCCGATCGTGATCTTCACGTCGCAGCGGGCGACCTCGCGGTGCAGCCAGACGGGGGTGCCGCGCGACGAGACGCCGACGTAGGTGTACATCTCCGCGTTCCGCGGCTCGTTCTGGAGGAAGGGAATGCCGAGCCGCTCCATGCGGGCGAGGTTCTCGCGACCGACCTTCTGCTCCGTGTCCGACTCGGACATCGGGAAGACCTTGCCGTTGGCGCAGACCACCCTCGCGTCCTTCACCCCGGCGGCCTCGAGCGCGTCGAGAACCGGGGGAAGGAGCCTGGAGGCCGGCGTCGGCCGGAACTGGTTGTCGATGATGACGGCGACGGCCGAGGCACCGACGAGGAGCTCCGAGAAGCGCGGACCGTCGACGGGCGACTCGAGCGCCCGGCGCGCTGCCTCCGTGGCGTTCCCCACCGGCTCGGGCTCCTCGGGGTAGATCGCGGCGAGCAGGTTCGCCGCGGGGATCTCGAGCTCGAGCTCGTCCCGATAGACCTTGCTCTCGTCGTCCGACGCGCCGATCGTGAGCGGATCCATCGACTCGTACGGAACCCGTGCGCGGTAGGTCTCAGCCATCGTCCCCTCCGTCCTCGTGTATTAGGCTGCCACGCTACCCATGCGGGCTACACGCATCAACCACGTCAGCATTCACGTCGTGGACATGGAGGAATCGCTCCGCTTCTACACCGAGGTGTTCGGGATGGAGCGAGTCCCGAGCCCTTCCTTCTCCCATCGGGTCGAATGGCTGCGCCTCGGGGATCAGCAACTGCACCTCTTCGAGCGCGAGACCCCGGCGCCCGAGTACCACCACATCGGCCTCGACGTCGACGACTTCGAGGCCGCGTACACGAAGGCCAAGGAGCTGGGGGCGTTCGCCGGCGCTGCCTGGGACGCCACGGTGCGGGAGCTGCCCGACGGCTCCGTGCAGATGTACGTCCGCGACCCCGCGGGCAACCTCGTCGAGGTCGACTGGCCCGACGCCTCCACGCTCGACCGGTCCGTCGTGACACCGATCAGCCGGCTCGAGGACGAGCGGCCGCAGACGGGCGAGGCGGCGGAGGCGACCCTCTACACCATGGGCGGTCGGTGAGACTCCAGCTCGGCTCCGACGACCTCGCGCGCACGCTCGCCCGGCTCGGTGCCGCCGGGCTCGTCCTCTTCGCGCTCGTCTACGTGCTCGTGATCGCGCAGCCCCCGCCGCTCACCGGCACGGGGAACTGGCGGACCACGACCTTCGGCTCGGCGATCGACGACCCCGGCAACTTCTTCCGCGTGCTGCTCGACGCCGTCACCTTCGCCGGGCTGCTCTTCATCGTCGCGAGCGGGTTCACCCTCATCTTCGGCCTGATGCGGGTCGTCAACATGGCCCACGGCTCCTTCTATCTCCTGGGCGGCTACATCGCCTGGGAGGTTCAGCAGCGGATGACCGGCGAGGGCTTCAGCATCGCCTCCGCCGAGGTCAACACCTGGGAATGGGTCGCACCGTTGCTCGTGGCCGCGGGCGTGATCGCGACCATCGGGCTCATCGGTCAGCAGACCCTGCTCCGCTGGAACGCGGGCCAGGATCTGCGGCAGGCGCTGATCACGATCGCGATCTCCGTGATCGTGGCCGACCAGGTGATCGCCCACTTCGAGGGTGGGAACGCGGTCAGCGTCACCTGGCCCGGCTGGCTCGACCGCTTCGTCGACCTCCAGCTCTTCGACATCCAGTACTCGCTCATCCGCCTTTCCGTCCTGGCGCTCGGGCTCGGGGTCGGGATCGCCCTCTACCTCTGGCTTTACCGCACGCGCACCGGCATGGTGATCCGGGCCGGGGTGGACGACCAGCAGATGACCTCCGCGCTCGGCATCAACATCCAGAAGACCTTCGCGATCGCGTTCATCGTGGGCGCGGCTCTCGCGGCCTTCGGCGGCGTCGTCGGCGCCTCGCAGGCGAACGTAGCCTCCGGCGTCGACGCGCAATGGCTGCTCAACTCGCTCGTCGTCGTGATCATCGGCGGCCTCGGCTCGCTCGTCGGCGCCGCGGCCGGGTCGCTCCTGTACGCGCTCGTCTTCTCGTTCTCGGCCACGTACCTGCCGACCACCGGCAACGAGTGCTGCACGCAGTACAACATCGTCTTCACCTTCGTCCTGCTCACGCTCGTGCTCGCCTTCCGGCCGCAGGGCCTCTTCGGCAGGCCGGGCTGATGGCGGGCTGGGGTCCGAAGACCCTGGTCGAGCGCGGGATTGCGGTCGGCGTCCTCGTGCTCGCGGCCCTCGGGCCGCTGATCTTCAACCCCTACTGGGTGAACTCGATCCTCACGCAGACGTTCCTGATCGGAATCGCGGCTGCGAGCCTCATCTTCCTCTCCGCCTACGGCGGCATGGTGTCGCTGGCGCAGACGGCCCTCTACGGCATCGCCGGATTCATCGTCGGGAACCTGGTCACCCAGGGCGAGACGAAGGGGCTCAACCTCGGCTGGGATCCGACGGTCGCGCTGATCGTCGCGATCCTCCTGACGACGGCGATCGGGCTCGTCTTCGGACTCGTGGCCGCGCGCAGCGCCGGGATCTACTTCCTCATGCTGACGCTCACCTACGCCGTGATCGCGAACTACTTCTTCGGCCAGGTGACGCTCGTGTCGGGCTTCTCGGGGATCTCGGGGATCGACAGGTACACGCCCGGCTTCGTCGGCGACGTCGTCACGAACCCGAACCGGCTCTACTACATCGCGCTCGCCGTCGCGGTCGCGGTCTACGTGCTCATCCGCTACCTCGTGCGGACGCCGTTCGGGATCGCCCTCCAGGGGGTGCGCGACGAGCCGGTCCGCATGAGCTCGCTGGGCTACAACGTGCCGCTGCACCGGGCGATCGCGTTTGCCGTCGGAGCGTTCGTCGCCTCCCTCGCCGGCGTGCTCTACGTGTGGTGGAACGGTCAGGTCGATCCGCAGACGATCGGCCTCCAGGCGACGATCGACCTCCTCGTCGTCGCCGTGATCGGCGGCCTCGCGCGCATCGAGGGAGCGTGGGTCGGAGCGTTCGTCTTCATCGTGATCGACAACTACGTGCGCGAGGTCGAGGTTCCGCTCGTCGGCGGGAGCTTCAACACGATCGTCGGACTCATCTTCCTCGCCGTGGTCGTGCTCTCTCCGGACGGGCTGATGGGGCTCTGGGACAGGATCACAGGCGTGGTTCTGCGGGGGTCAGGGCGCGGGGGCGTCGAGGCGCAGCGCGCCGCGCCGGACGTCGGCTCGTGAGAAACCGGCCGCCGGATCGCGTAGTTTTGCGCTCCACCTACGTCTCAGCAGGTGTACGGTCCACGACAAGGGAGGGATACATGAGGTTCAGGTTGCGGAGTTGGAAGCTGCTGCTTCCACTCGCTTCCGTCGTCGCCGTGGGCTCTGTGGCCGCCTCGCTCGCGCTCGCGTCGTCGAGCGGAGACGCTCAGGCGATCCGGGTCGCGATCATGACGGACTGCAAGGGCGCCTTCGGATTCGGCTACGAGCTCGACATCGGCGGCGCGCAGGCCGCGTTCTACCAGTACGCCGGCGGCAAGCCGAAGAACAAGAACAAGCCCTCGGCGGGCATGACCAGTGCGTCGATCGGCGGCAGGCCGGTTCAGATCGTCGGGTACGGCTGCGGCGACGACACCGCTCGGACGGCGCTTCGCGAGACGCGCCGGCTGATGGAGCGGCTCCGGGCCGACATCATGATCGGCCCGCTCTCGGGTGACGAGGCGGTCGCCGTCGCGAACTACGCGAAGACGCATCCGCGGCAGACGTTCGTCATCGGCACCGCCGGGTCGCAGGATCCGACGCTCCAGATCGCGCCGAAGAACGTGTTCCGCTACCACGGTGACGGCGCTCAGTGGAACGCCGGCACCGGCGAGATCGCCTACAAGCGGCTGGGTTGGCGCAGGGCCGCGATCATCATGGACGACTACAGCTTCGGCTGGACGTCCGCGGCCGGCCTCATCGCCGACTTCTGCGCGGCCGGAGGCCAGATCACGAAGCGCGTCTTTCCCCCGCTGAACACGGCGGACTACGCGCAGTTCATCCGCCAGCTGCCCCCGCCGAACCAGATCGACGGCTACTTCTGGGTCGTCGGCGGCACGGGCACGGGCGCCTCGCTGCGGGCGTTCGAGCAGACCTACGGACGGATCGAGGCGAAGAAGTTCATCGGCAACCTCTTCTTCGCCTTCCTGGGCAACTTCAAGGAGGTCGCTCCTCGGCTCGTCGGCGCCTACGTCGGCGGCTTCGGAACCGGCCCCGGCCTGAAGACCCCGCAGGCGAGGGTGTACGAGAACATCATGAAGCGCTGGCACCCGAAGCTGCCCGCGGCGGACGGCTTCGTCTACAACTACTACAACGCCGCCTGGGCGACGATTCGCGGGCTGCAGGCCTCCGGCGGCGACGTGACGAAGCTCCAGCGGAACATGCCCAAGAGCCTTCGTTCGGCCTACGAGGTCACGGACGGCGGCACGGTTCGGCTCGACGCCAACCGGCAGGCGATCCAGGATCAGTACCCGCTCCAGATCGTCCAAGGCCCCAGTGGCCCGACGACGGTCGTCGTCGGGCAGGTGCCGAACGTCGACCAGTCGTTCGGCGGTCTCTTCAAGCGGTCGAGCCCGCCGCCCGGCCGCAACCAGCCGCCGTGCGTGAAGCGGAAGCTGCCGTGGCAGGGGAAGATCAAGGTCGTCCGGAACGGAGTGATTCAGAAGGCCGTCATCAAGTAGCTGGCTTGACGGAAGCACCGATCCAGGAACAGGCCGCGCCGACCCTCCGCTTGCGGGGGGTCGGCCGGCGTTTCGGGGGCCTCCACGCGGTGCGGGAGGTGGACCTCGAGGTGGCCCCCGGCGAACGCCGCGCCATTCTCGGCCCGAACGGCGCCGGCAAGACCACCCTCTTCAACGTGATCTCGGGCGACTTCCCGCCCTCGTCGGGGACGGTGCACCTCTTCGGCCGCGACGTCTCCCGCGTGCCGGCCCGGAAGCGGGCGCAACTCGGCCTCGCACGGACGTACCAGCAGTCGAGGATGCTCCTCGGCCTGACGGTCGAGGACAGCATCTACCTCTCGATCGTCGGTGCCCGGACCGGCCATCTGAGACCCGTCGTTCTGCGACGGGACAAGGAGCTGCGCGAGCGGGCGCGGCGCGCCGCGCGGCGGGTGGCCATCTCCGGGAAGCTCGCCGAGCCCGTGGGATCGCTGTCGCACGGCGAGCACCGTCAGGTCTCCCTTGCGATGGCCCTCGCCTCCGAACCCCGGGTGCTGATGCTCGACGAGCCGGCCTCGGGGCTCTCGCGCGGCGAGCGGCAGCTCTTGACGGAGCTGCTCCAGGCGCTCGAGCGTGACCTCACGCTGCTGCTCATCGAGCACGACATGGACGTCGCGCTTCGCGTCGCCGACCGCGTGACGGTGATGCACGACGGCCGCGTGATCGCCGAGGGGACGCCGGACGAGATCCGGGCGAACGAGCTCGTGCACGACCTCTACCTCGGGACAAGCTTCGCCGGGAGCAAAGGGCATGGCTGAGCCGCTCCTCGCAGTGAAGGGGTTGGACGCCTTCTACGGGCCCGCGCACATCCTCCAGGCGGTCGAGTTCGAGATCGGCGACGAGTCGATCGCGATCGTCGGGCGGAACGGCATGGGCAAGACGACGCTGTGCGCGGCGATCATGGGGCTGACACCTCCGCGCTGCTCGGGGTCGGTGCGCTTCCGGGGGCAGGAGCTGGTCGGAAAGGCCTCCTACAAGATCGCCGGGCTCGGCATCGGGTACGTGCCGCAGGGGCGGCGGCTGTTCCCGTCTCTGAGCGTCGACGAGCACCTGCGGATGGTCGCCGGGCGCAACGGCGGCCGCTGGACGCCCGCCGCCGTGTACGAGCTCTTTCCCCGTCTCGCCGAGCGGAAGCGGAACGGCGGCGCGCAGCTCTCGGGCGGAGAGCAGCAGATGCTCGCGATCGGGCGCGCGCTGCTCGGCAATCCGGCGCTCCTGATCATGGACGAGCCCTCCGAGGGCCTCGCCCCCGCGATCATCGAGAGCCTCGTCGGGACGTTTCGCCGGCTCGAGGAGGAGGGGCTGCGCATCCTCTTGATCGAGCAGAACCTCGGCGTCGCGACGGCGCTTGCGGACCGGCAGCTCGTGATGATCGCGGGCCGCGTCGCGGTGGAGACGACCGCGAACGAGCTCGCCAACGACCCGGAGGCCCAGCGCCGCTACCTCGGTGTCGAGCCGGTCGCCGAAAGCTAGATGCCGACCGTCGTCCTCGTCGGGACCCTCGACACCAAGGGGCACGAGTACGCGTACCTGCGCGACCGCGTGCGTGAGCACGGAGCCGAGGTGCTGCTCGTCGACGCCGGGATCCTCGGCGAGCCGCTGGTGGCGCCGGACGTCTCGCGGGAGGAGGTGGCCCGAGCCGGGGGCGCGGACGTGGCCGAGCTGGCACGGGCGGGAGACCGCGGCGCGGCCGTGGCGGCGATGGCGCGAGGTGCGGGCGAGGTCGTGAAGCGGCTGCACGCCGAGGGGCGGCTCGACGGCATCCTCGGCCTCGGCGGCTCCGGCGGCTCCTCGCTCGTGACCCAGGCGATGCGGGAGCTGCCGATCGGCGTACCGAAGCTGATGGTCTCGACCGTCGCCTCGGGCGACACGCGGCCCTATGTCGGGGCGGTGGACGTCACGATGATGTACTCGGTCGTCGACATCTCCGGCATCAACCGGGTGTCCGAACGGATCATGGCGAACGCGGCCGGAGCGATCGCCGGCATGGCGCAGGCGGCCGTTCCGGCCCGCGAGGGCGAGAAGCCTCTGGTCGCAGCGACGATGTTCGGCGTCACGACGCCCTGCGTCACGCGAGCGCGCGAGCGGCTGGAGGGGCTGGGCTACGAGGTGCTCGTCTTCCACGCGACCGGCACCGGCGGACAGTCCATGGAGGCGCTCGTGCGCGGTGGTTTCCTCGCCGGTGTCCTCGACGCGACGACGACGGAGCTTGCCGACGAGCTGGTCGGTGGGGTCCTCTCTGCCGGCCCGGACCGGCTCGAGGCGGCGGGGGAGACAGGTGTTCCGCAGGTCGTCTCGCTCGGTGCCCTCGACATGGTCAACTTCGGCCCGAGGGAGACGGTGCCCGAGCGCTTCGCCGACCGCAATCTGTACGTCCACAACCCGACCGTCACGCTCATGCGCACGACGCCCGAGGAGTGCGAGGAGCTGGGGCGGACGATCGGGCGCAAGCTCTCGGGCGCGAAGGGGCCGACCGTGCTGTTCGTCCCACTGCGCGGTGTCTCCGCGATCGCCACGGAGGGGCAGCCCTTCCACGACCCCGAGGCCGACGAGGCGCTGCTGCGGGGCCTGCGGACGGAGCTGGCACTGCATGTCGAGCTACGCGAGCTCGACACCGACGTCAACGACCCCGCCTTCGCCGACGCGATGGTGGCGCGCCTCCACGAGCTGATCGGCGGGCGCTCGTGACGCGCGCCGAGGCGCTCGCGCGGCTGCGTGCTCAGGTCGAGGCGGGGCGCCCGATCGTCGGTGCCGGCGCGGGCACGGGCCTGTCGGCCAAGTGCGCGGAGGCGGGCGGCGGCGACCTGATCATCATCTACAACTCCGGCCGCTACCGGATGGCGGGCCGCGGCTCGCTTGCCGGGATGCTGCCCTATGGCGACGCCAACGCGATCGTGGTCGACATGGCCCGCGAGGTGCTTCCGGTCGTGCGGGAGACGCCCGTCCTCGCAGGAGTCTGCGGCACCGACCCCTTCCGGCTCATGCCCGTCTTCCTTCGCCAGTTGAAGGAGATGGGCTTCTCGGGCGTCCAGAACTTCCCCACGGTCGGGCTCTTCGACGGGGACTTCCGGGCGAACCTGGAGGAGACGGGGATGGGGTACGGGCTCGAGGTGGAGATGATCCGGCAGGCGCGCGAGCTCGACCTGCTGACGGCGCCGTACGTGTTCACGACGGACGAGGCGCGGGCGATGGCCGAGGCCGGCGCGGACGTGCTCGTCCCGCATATGGGCCTGACGACGTCGGGGACGATCGGCGCGCAGACGGCGAAGACGCTCGACGAGTCGGTCGAGCTCGTTCAGGCGATGCACGACGCGGCCAGGGAAGTCAGCCGCGAGGTGCTCGTGCTCTGCCACGGCGGCCCGATCGCCGAGCCGGACGACGCGGCCTACGTGCTCAGGCGGACGAGCGGCGTTGTGGGCTTCTTCGGCGCCTCGAGCATGGAGCGCCTGCCGACGGAGATTGCGATGACCCAGAACATGCGCCGCTTCAAGGCGATGGAGACAGAGGAGGAACGATGAGCAGATTCGTGACGACGGGCGACATCGAGCGGGAGCAGCTCGACTGGGGCGGACTCGGCTGGATCAGCCGGCCGGAGCTGACCGGAGCGAAGCAGCTGACGGTGATCGACGTCTCGCTGGAGCCGGGCTTCGGGCATGACTTCCACAAGCATCCCGAGCAGGAGGAGGTCATCGTCGTCCAGTCGGGACGCGTCGAGCAGTGGCTCGAGGGCGAGAAGCAGGAGCTCGGTCCGGGCGAGGCGGTCTACATCGACGCCGACGTGGTGCACGCGTCGTTCAACGTCGGTGACGCAACAGCGCGGCTGACGGTCACGCTCGGCCCGTGCGCGGGCGACGGCGGGTACGAGCTGGTGGAGGTGGCCGGCGAGGAGCCGTGGGCGTCGATGCGAAGCGCGCCGGGGTCGGACCCCGGGGTCTGACCCCTTCCGGCGTCTGTGGACGATCGGGAGCGGTGGGGCGAGGCCATGGCTCAGGTGCTCCGGGCCAGGTTGGAGCGCGACGTGCCTACGCTCATTGATCTGCTGCGCGTTCCGCGCGGCCTCCGCGACGACGGAGGCAACCGGCCCGACGTCCGCTGCTTCGCGTTACGCACCCTGCGCAAGGTCGGCGACGAGCGCGCGGTCGAGCCGATCTTGGCTCTTCCGAAGGACCCCGAGGAGTCGGTTCAGCTCTCCGCGACCATTGCGCTCGGTCGCATCGGTGATCCGAGGGCAATCCCGCCTCTGCTCGAGATCCTCGGCGACAGCGAGGATTTCCTGCGACGCCAGCCCGGCTTCATAGGTTGGCAAGCGTTCCTTCGGCGGCCTTCCGCGACGATCCAGGAGCATGAGATCACCCTCCGCGGTCGCGCGCTGGACAGCCTCGCCTCGCTCGGGGCCCGCGCGGTGCTTCCGACTCTGCTCGCGTTGCTCGAGCACCGCGACCGCTTCGTGCGGGAGTGGGCCGCCCGGCTCCTCGCTCGCCTCGGCGATCCCACGGCTCTGCCGCATCTGAGAGCTGCGGAGCACCGAGCGCCGTTCGGCCGGCGCAGGAAGCTCCGAAACGCAAGGCGCCAGCTCGAGCGGGCAGCGGTCTGACCTGCACGGGCGGGGTCAGACCCCTTCACATTTCGTCCACAGCGCGAGGGGTCTACCCCTTCACATTTCCGTCAGCACCCGGTCGAGCGCCTGTCGGCCACCCTCCAGCACGGGCTCGCCGTGCGAGACGAGCACGCGCTCGACCGGGAGGGCGAGGAGCGGGCGCAGCGCCTCCCTCAGCTCGGCGTGACCGGCCGGAAGCCAGCTCTCGGGGCAGAGGCGCAGGCCACCGCCCGCCGCTCCCAGGATGACATCGCCTGTAACGAGGGTCCGGTGCTCGGGAAGCCAGAAGACCACCTCGTCCCAGCGGCTGCCGTCGAA
>Ga0136622_10001005_pt1 | contig 11688 bp, 18 predicted proteins | sample AntDrymUQ4482106_2_FD_104803 | JGI IMG/M metagenome (GOLD analysis project Ga0136622, IMG submission 104803) | Polar desert sand microbial communities from Dry Valleys, Antarctica - metaG UQ448 (21.06) | ecosystem: Environmental > Terrestrial > Soil > Desert | place: Antarctica: Dry Valley...
GAGGTCCCCGGCCGGCCAGCGGTCTCCTCGGAGAACATGCGAGAGCAGGAGAAAGAGGGCAGGGAGCAACAGGCCGAAGAGGGCAGGGGAGATCCAGCCACGAGGCTACGCTTGTTCATCCGGCGGCTTTTCGGGCGGTAGCATCCAGATACTTGCATAAGCATCCAACCTCGGATAATACCGACCGCCTCGGGCGTGGATAGGGCCGATCCAGGGCCATCGGGCCGGGGTATTACGTGATCTTATCCAGGATGCTGCATCTGGACTTCCGAGAATTACTATTCCACGCACTAGGGTGAATAAGGGCAAGAAGGAGGGGCGAGGCCCCGTAGGCCCCGCCCCTTCCCACACTCCTCAGTGGTTACCTGACGTTACACTTCTTTGGCTGTGGGTCGTCGATCCGAAGTCCTTCTGGAGACGTACTCGTCGGGGCGATGAACGTTGCGTAGAGCACCGCATTAACGTTGCGATGGTTGCGCACAAGCTGCACTTCGTCGTTACTTTCAACGAAACCCTCGCCCGCTGTGAATACGCTCTTCTCACACTTCACGTCATATTCAGTCACAGTGCCAGAGGCGACCGAAACCAGAGTAACACCGGGATGATGGTGCCAGCCACTCGATCCTCCGGGTTCGATGACAACCTTTGCAATTGCAATGTCTGCCGAACGTCGCTCGCTTTCCACCTCGATGCCGTCGCCCTTGGCTTCGAACTTCCCGAGGGTTGCTCGGGTTAATGGGGTTACAGTCGCATCCTTAGGCGGGGTGGCCAGCGCCGCCCCCACAACTAGTGCTAGGAGAACAGTCACCCCTACTGCCACCAGTAAGGCCGTTCGCTTCATTATCTACCCGTCCTCTTGTTCGTAGGTAAGTGCTGGTTCAAAGGCGGGTGCGTCAGGTAGGAGGCGGAAAACACATACCCCGACCACAACCCCTTTCTCCCCCAACCTCTTGGAGGATAGAAGGTACTCGGTTGCACCACTGGCTCCCCAGGCCCTCTTGAGTACCCAACTTCCGTAGGGCCAAGTTCAAAGCCTCTACCTTGTGCTTGATGTTTCTTCGATCACTATGACAGCACAAAGGAGTGTTGGGCGCATCACTCAATTGCAGTATTTATTACTAAAATATTCTCACCAGCCACTCAGAGGCTTTCAGGGGTCAAGCAAGCGAACTTCGGAGAACTCCGTGCCTGCGAAGTTCGGTTGAGCCCTGGTCCTGCGCCTCCGGGGCGACGTCGGCTTGTAGATAGGGGCAGGGGCCGGAAGTCGAGGGGTCCTGTAGGCCAGTGTTAGGGGCGCTGCAATCTCGCGGAATCTGATGTCCGTTGGGGGTGCACACATTAGTGTGTGCATCTCCTGAGGGTGCCTACGTCTAGGTGTGCACTCTTTCGGGGCCGGCCGTATGAGGCTGATAGGGACGTCTCCTTCGCGCGCACGCGTGCGTTTTTGGGCGTGAACGTTCACGTTTGGGGGTCGGCATTGATGCAACACCATAGGGATGCAACACCCCGCAGCTTAGGAGTGGGGCAAAGCGAAGGGCCGGAGCCTCGTCGGTACAGGAGCTCCGACCCCATGATAGAAGCCGGTGCGCCGAGCACAGAGGAAGTTGTAACAGTGCTTTGCGTCGTGTTGTGCATGCCCCACCGGGGGTAGTCATGGCCGCACCACCGGAGGTCCCGCCCAATGCGGAGAGGGCGCAATGCGAAGGCCGCGCTGCAAAAAGATGGGGCCACCCAGCGCGGCCGAAAGCATTATAAAAGCCGTAGCCCCGTAGGACGACCGCCGATCCGGAGGCTACTCCTCCAGCATGAAAGTAATCTCCACGTTGGCCTTGTAGCCAACTATGTTGCCGTCCTCTATCAGGACGTTCATATCCTTCACCCACGCGCCCTCTACACCTCTAAGCGTCTTGGTAGCACGGGCGACTGCCTGGTTGATAGCGTCCTCGAAGCTCGTCTCGGACGTAGCGCTCAACTCGGTGACTCGGGCAACACTCATTGCATCCGCCTCCTTGGGTCCTAGCTTGCCTGGCTCGGTTGCTTGTCTAATATGTGGCCCTGCAGTGCGGAAGCCAAACATAAAGGCCGCGCCTCCTCGCCCACCGTCATATCAGGAACGTTTCTTAGAAATCGGGCCGAATCGGTGAACTATCGGTGATGTCTAGCCCGCTCCTCAAAGTGGTAGGCCGGGACACCCCGAAGGATACCCCGGCCCGGTCTGCACTCTCTACGCTCTAGCTTCGCTCCGCGCAGCGGCGGCACGGCAATGCCTCGACCCGCTCGACCTCTTCGCCCGTCTCCTCATCAAGAGCGGTGTAGCCGAGGTAGACGTACCCGTTCATGCAGGCGTGGGGATGGTCCTGGCTTTCGGTGGGGGGCGTTGGGTACGATAGACTTTCCTTGCTGCTCATGGAGCTCGACCTCCTGAGTAGGGCCGCCGGGCTTGCTAGGCCGTGGGCGGCATCCGCTATGTCTGGACCCATCTTACACCCTTGTATTACAAAACGCAATAGTGTATTCTATGTTTCGTTGTTTTTAGTCCTCAGCCTGGAGGTTGGATGAGCGGAGTAGGAGAAGAGGTCAAGCGGCTACGACAAGCGAAGGGCTGGACACAGGAACAGCTGGCCGTGTACGCAGGCTCCTCCCAGCCCACGGTGAACCTACTGGAGTCGGGCAAGCGAAATCCGAGCGCCACTACACTCGAGAAGCTGGCCCGTGCCCTCGAGGTCGAGGTGGCGGACCTCTTCCCCAAACCACAAACACCGCAGCCTAGCCTCGAGGACGCGGCGCACTCTGCCGCATTGCAACAGGCGCTCGCCGTCTGGTTTCAGGATCTCGCCCGCCTCGCCCAAGGCATCGTTGAGCAAAGCCTGAGGGAAGGCCCCTCGGAGGTTCTGTCCAGAGAGCTTACCGAGCTCCACGCCGAGGCCACCGCGCTGTACCGCATCAAGGGCAGGCGGAACATCTTCGGCCAGGACTCGGACGAAGTAGACGAGGCAGAGGCCGCGTATCAGGCGGTGGAAGACAGAATCCAGGCCATGGTCCGCCAGGACCTGGACGCCACCGAGGAAGAGCGGAGCGCCGCCCGCAGGTTCAAAGACACAAGGAAACACTATGAGATTGAGGACCACGAAGCGGATGCGTCTTAGCAAAAGAAGTGGCCGGGCTGCGGGGCTCGGCCAGATCAGTTACCCCCACTCACAAGGAGGTAGGTCAATGATAACCCAGGACCGTCTGGAGCGCACCGGGTGAGCAGCGACGAGCTCACCCGGACCGTAGAAACCCTGTTCTCGCCTGGCGACGTTATAGAGCTCCGTACCTTGAAGGACGGCACGACGCACTCGGGCTACTTCGACAACCACCAGGAGCTCGTCAGGGCGGCCGCCAAGCATGATGAACGCGGCCACGACGTTTACGTCACGCTCAACAAGCTACCCGAAGAGATCGCCTATCGTCGCTACAATCGGGTAGATCGAATGAAGGGGCGCGACGCGTCCACCTCAGATAACGACGTAGAACGCCGCACGTACCTCTTCATCGACGCCGACTCTGAACGCGTCGCCGGCATTTCAAGCACCGACGAGGAGAAGCACAAGAGCCGGGAGAAGGTGCTCGAGGTTCGTGAGTATCTGAGGACACAGGACTGGCCGGACCCAATCGTCTGTGACTCGGGAAACGGCTACCACTTGCTCTACCGGATAGACCTGCCCGCCGATCAGAACAGCCTCGAGCTCGTCGCCAGCGTACTCGAAGCCCTGGACTTCAAGTTCTCAGACGCCGCGGTCAAGGTGGACACCACGACCAAGAACGCCGCGCGCATCACGAAGGCTTACGGCACGATAGCCAAGAAGGGAGACGATCTCCCCGAGAGACCGCACCGTCCATCGAAAATACTCAAGGTCCCCGAGAAGCCTGCGCCCGTGGGCACGAAGCAGCTCGAGGGGCTGGCGTCGATGAAGCCGGAGGAGTCCAGGGGCTTCAAAGTCTACCCCGGTGGCCGGAGTTACAAGGAATTCGACATTGCCGAATGGATCACGCGGCACGGCGTCCGGGTAAAGCGAGAAGGGCCGTGGGGGGGTGGGGGCTATCGCTGGATCCTCGAGGAATGCCTCAATGGACACACTGACAACTCCGGATACATCCTCCAGATGCCCAGCGGCGCCATCGTCGCTCGCTGTCACCACGACTCGTGCAATTACGAATGGCGCGATTTCAGGGAGCATTACGAGCCGGGGGCGTACGAACGTAGGGACCAAAATGGCGGCGCAAGCGCTCGTAATGACAGCAATGACAGCAATGACAGCGTTTTCCAAGATTTAGCAGACCTACCGGACCCCGAAGAGTTCCCGCTCGGCGCACTGCCGTTGACCGTCCGCCAGTTCGTACGAGAGGCCGCAGCGAGCTTAGGGTGTCCGGTCGATTACGTAGGCCTCTCTACGTTGGCTGCTCTCTCAGCTGCCATTGGTGACACTAGGCGCATCGTTATCAAGAAGGATTGGACCGAAGGCGCCGCAATCTTCGGGATGATCGTCGGAGGCCCGGCCAGCAAGAAGACGCCGGCTATGAACATGACACTAAGGCCCGCCCGTGAGCGGCAGATGGCCTTGAAAGCTGAGTACGAGCGCCAGAAAGAGGAGTACGAGGCCGCGCTCGCGAGGTACAAGGATGCGCTAAAGGACGATCCGGACGCCCGTAAGCCCGAGAAGCCCACTCTCGGGAGGACCTACGCCGACGACACCACAGTAGAGCGCCTGGCAGACATCCTCAACGAGAACCGCCGCGGAGTGCTGATAATCAAAGATGAGCTGTCGGGGTGGCTCGGGGCCATGAATCAGTACAAGCAGGGCGGCAAGGGAGCCGATCGGCAATTCTGGCTTTCCGTCCACACAAACCAGCCCGTATCTGTAGACCGCAAGTCTGCAGACGAGCCCGTCATAGTCGCGCACCCTTGGGTATCAGTTATCGGCGGGATCCAGCCGGAAGTGTTGCCTGACTTTGGTAAGGACCGCGGCGATGGTCTGATAGACAGATTCATCCCGGTCTACCCGAAGCCGCAGCTCGGCAGATGGTCCGACGCTGAGATCTCGGACCACGTCCGGGAAGAGTACGCCGCCACCTTGGGGAGCCTCTACAAGCTCCAGCACGCGAACGACGACGAGGACCCATTCCCCTCGAGGGTCCCCATGACAGACGACGCCAGGGCGCTATTCGTCTCGGAGTACAACAAGCTGCACGAGGAGCTCGAGGCTCCAGGCTTCCCGCAAAGGCTACGGCCGGCGTGGGGCAAGCTCGAGGCCTATATGGCACGCCTGGCGCTGCTCGTGGCCATGGCGCGACTTGCGGAGCTCGGCAATCAGGGACGCCTCGGAGCGGCCGAGAAGGTTTCTCGGGAGGATATGGCCGGGGCTATCCAGCTCCTCGCGTATTTCAAGAACCACGTCAGGCGTGTCTATACAGGCCTCTACGGTGACAGCCCGGCAGACAGGCTAGCAGCCGATCTGAGAGAGTTTCTTGTATCCCAAGGGGGCAGTTGGGAGGGCATCGCCTCAGAGCTTCACGAGGCCCTGATCAGTGAGCACAAGCCGAAGCGTCCGGAGGACCTGGCCAAGGCTGTCAGGGGCATAGCCAAGCGTTCTCCGCTGCTAAAGCTTGAAAACTTGAAGAGGACGCAGGACCGACGCCCGTTCCGCCTAACTCTAAGAAATGCTGTCATTGCTGACACTGCTGTCACGTCGTCAGAACCGTCAGCACAGGAAGCTCGTCGCGAGTCGGTTATGGAGGTCTGGTGAAGCCGCAGACCACGATACAGATCCTCCGTTGCCTCACTCTAGGCAGGTACACCGCCCGCGTGGTGGATGGCCGGCTAGAGACGGAGGGCCCGCAGCCGCTCGCCGGCCCGCTTCCCGCCAGCATCAAAGCCAACCGCGACGAGCTGGTCGCCTTCCTAAACGAGTGGGCTGACGGTGTGTGGCCGCCGGCGCCGGGGTCTGGACTCCGGGAGGTAGAGCAGCGCCAGGGCCGCGGCCTCGGCCCCGCGCTGGATGCCGTCGAGGCGGCGTTGAGGAGGGCGGCATGAGCGCGTCGTCGGCGTGGCTAGTGTCATGGTTGGTAGGAGCGTTGTTTTGCGTGCTAGCGGGCGCGTGGTTTTTGGTGCTGAGCGTGCCCGACGAGGGCCCTCCACTCGCCTGGGTTTTGGCGCTCGCCTTTGGAGTGGTCTGTATAGCGGCGGCCGCGTCCCTCAGGAGGCTACTGTGGGAGGCTTTTGTGAGCCCTGGGCCCGTCTCCTACTCGTCGATGCTGCTGGTGACGAGCCTCTGGGCATTCATAAGCGCGGGCCTCATGTCGGCCTGCTCGCGTGTGGGTGCAGGGAAGGCGGCCCGGGGCTGGGCGGTATCGTTCGTAGCCTGTTCAGTGGTTTCGGCTTATTGCTTTTGGAGGGTGTTGTGAGGGCGGCAACCCAGGCCATGGTGTTCGGCCAGGGAGGATGTTCTTTCGGCGATAACCTCACCGTAGACAGCAAAGCTAGTGAAGGGAGCAGAGTGGACACCGTAGACGTCGAGTTGGAGCGGCTAATCTCCAAGCGAGCATCGCAGGACCGGCGGCCGGATCCCGACGAGAAAGAGGAGTTATGGAAGGCGAGCGTGAGAGCGCACAACAGCCGCAAAAGTGAAGAGATGAGGGCGGCTTGGTGTGAACACCACCAGGAGCAAGCAGCCCGTCTGAGGGGCATCCTCGAAGGCCTGGTAGCACACACGAGGAGCAGGCAGCGAAGTTGATAGATGTAGAACCGAAGGGAGCATCGTAATGGCAGGCAACTTTTTAAAGCAGATCAAGCGAGCACGGGAGGCGGCCGAGAGGCCCGCACCCGAACAGGAACCGACCCAGCCCGTAGAGCAGATGACGGACGCCGAGGGCAGCGATGCTGCCTGATGGACCACAAAACGGGGGTGGGTTTTGACCTTCATTAAGAGCAGGCTCAGGCGCCTCGAAGGGTACATCCGTGGCGGCCGCTGCCAGGAGTGCGGGCTCCCGCCGCACAGCCCGCCGCGCATCGTGCTCTTCGGAGAAGCCGCTCCCCGCCAGACGCTCCCCGACAATCCGGAGGAGCGTTGCGGTAGCTGCAGCCGACCGCTGTGCTGCGCGCTCAGGGTTGTGTATGAGGGCGACGATGCGGCGTAGAGGCAACATTTACAGCCGCCTCGATTGGTTGGAAGCCAGAACGCCGGCTCCGGCACCTCCGCCCGAACGCTCTCGGCGCGTTCGGGATTTTCTCGACCGCTTGGCAGCTTGGAGGCGCGCAGGGTCTCCCGACACCGAAGAAGGCCGCGAGCTGCAGGCATTATCCGAGGCTTTCAAGAAGCGGCACGCGGAGGAGCTGAGGGGGGAGGGGCATACCTAATGACCAAATGCTCAGGCATTACGCAGGCTGGTACAGCGTGTAAGGGGACACCTATTGACGGTTCTCAGTGGTGCTACGTCCACCATCCCGACCACGCCGAAGAGCGCCGGCGCCACAGCTCGAAGGGCGGCAAGCGTGGGGGGCGGGGCCGTCCATCCGTCGAGCTTGCCAGGCTCCAGGCGAGGTTTGAGGAGCTGGCTGAGAAGGTCCTCTCCGGAGAGGTAGAGCGCGGCGTCGGGGCCGTAGCCGGGCAGCTCCTAAACGGTGCCCGGGCGTGCGTGCGGGACGGCTTAGCTGCTAGGGAACAGGAGGAGCTCATAGGCCGTATGGAGCAACTCGAGGAGGCCCTGGAGGCGAAGGAGAGCCGCTATGGGGCTTAGGGGTAAGCTGAGAAGGCTAGAGCGGGGTGCCCGTGCCAATCTCGCGAGCTTCGTCCTTGAGGACGGTAGCCGCTATTACTTCAACCCTATAAGCGGAGAGTGTTTCCTCCACAGCATAGATTGTCTGCGGTCTCAGGGCGATTGCGAACCCTTCCCGGAGCCGCCGGAGACGATAAAGGCCCTCACAAGGGCACGCAACAGAGCCGCCGCCCTGGAAGCAACCTGTGGCGGTGGCTTCGGCCTGTTCCCTTACGAGGTGGAGGCCCTCGTAGAGTACGGGGAGCTTGTGCCCCGCTCTCTGGTAGCAGGCCGCGAGCTAGGCGAGCCGCTCCCGGACCTCAGCGAGCCTTAATTCGCATAGCACAGCTACGAGGTTGCCGTCTAACGGGCGCGAAGGCCTCCGGCAGCGGTAAGATGCGTGCTGTGGCAGCCAGCGGCGTCAGGAGGACGCATGGTGGGAGAATACTTTCCGATTGGTTGGAACGGTAGGCAGGTGTCCATCGACTTTATCGGAGGCACCAGCTCGCTTACGGGCAAGGTGGTCGATTCCACCGCAACCGGGTGTGTCATCGAACTGGTGCCGGAGGGCAAGCCAAGAGAGTCTCGTGCTCGGCGGCTCTTTTACCCGTGGACCGCCATACGATCCATCGAACTGTTGGAGGAGCTGCACGAGCCGCGTAGGCCCCCAGCTGTGCCCCGACCTTTCGAACTACCGGAGTTCCCTGTCACTTAGAACTTCTACACGACGCCCGAAACTGCGCCTACCCTGTAGCGGAGCTTTAGGGTAGGCAAGGAAGTACGGTTCGCAGAGATCGGAGGGTATTTCAGCTTGTCAGCATTTCAGCAGCGCAAGCGGGGGCGCAGGGCACTTCTAAGGGCTTTCGGCTCCGGTCCTAATGGTCTATTGCTACGTCCCCGCTAGCCAAGTCCAGTTCGGCTTCTCGCAGTATCCGCTCCGGACTCATGGTCCAGATTGGCAAATAGGCCACCACAGAACCGTCCGGGCGACGTAGGACAGCCACATCGGGGTCGTGGTCCACCCGATAGCCGGGCGGGAGCACCTTGTTTACCTTGTGCGCCTTCAGGAGCACGAGCTCCGACATTCGACCTCCTGACGGTAACCCTAGTGAGCTTAGCTAGATAAACGCTGAACCTCATTTAACACTGCATTTCGACCTCAAGTCAAGATTCAGACCCCATATATAGTATGGTGATGATTTCTGACGTGTCTCCACACGGCGGTCCGCCGGTACGCCAGCTTCTCGTCTCCGCCGGGGCGACTCTTCCGGCCCTCGGATGACCCTCCTCTTAGCCTTCGACTACCACCAAAGGCCGCGAGAGCACCAGAATCGGCCTCGCACTCCCAACTGGGTGCTGCTACCATGCCGGCATGAACGAGCGGAAGAACGAGGGAAACTCCGAGGGAAGTTCTGGATGGGTGAACACCGATGTTGCAGCGGAAGCTCTGGGTGTTTCCGCAAGGTCTGTCCGCAACTACATACTTGGCGGTGCCCTGGTAGCCCGTAAGGAGAAAGAAGGCATAAACGAGCGGTATGTAGTCTCCGTGGACAGCCTGCATGCCTTGCGCGACCAGCGGAAACAACAGGGGAAACAACAGGGACGACGCCGCCGTGCTTCCAGGCAGTCGGAAGCTACAGCGGAAGGTGCCGCGGAAGTGGTCAGGAAGACCGCGGTGGACATGATGCGGGAAACCCTCACGAGCCTCGAGATGCACATGGCGCAGAACGCCGAACTCCGGGTTCGTTTGGAGCTGACGGAGAGGGCAGAGAGTACGCTGCGGGAGGAATTGGAGCGGGAGCGCCAAGAACGTCTTGAGGCGCAAGGGCGGGCCGGGTCTTTGGAACAGGAACGCTCGGAGACGCAACAGAGGGTCGCACAGCTGACTCAAGAGCATAACCAGTTGGAAGAGGAACACTCCCTCCTTCAGAGTGAGGCGGAGCGGCTCAGGGATGAACTAGAGGCCGAGCGCTCCAAGGGCTTCTGGGCTCGTTTGTTTGGGGGATAGGCTGGTGATCACCACCTCACAGCTGCGAGAATCGCCTCAGACGGCCGAGGAGGAGCCGGAGAGAGAACCCCGCCCGGCTACAGGAGGGGCTCAGGAGGGCGTACGGAGGCCTTGGTGGCGTAGGATGCTGGGAGGGTAGCGTGGACGAAAAGAGCTTGCAGTTATTGAAGGTGATGAGGGAGCAGCTAGGAGAAACCTCAGCAAGTCGTACCGTGGACGCGGTGGCTGCGGCGAGCAGTCTTGGCATGTACCCCGGAACCCTCGACCGCAGCCTGCTTTATCTGGTCCGGGCCGGATACATAGAGGAGTCCGTAGACCACGCCATGACCACGCAGGGGCTGTACCTGATTACCTTCCAGGGTATAGCTGCGATAGACAACGCTTAGCCCCACCCCGCTACGGGAGGGGCTCAGGAGGGCGCACAGAGGCGGTCCTGGTGGCGTAGGGTGTTCGGAGGATAGGAGGTAAGAGTATGGAAGAGAACCCAGATCATCGCCACGAGGAGGTCCCCGGCCGGCCAGCGGTCTCGTCGGAGAACATGCGAGAGCAGGAGAAAGAGGGCAGGGAGCAACAGGCCGAAGAGGGCAGGGGAGATCCTGCCACAAGGCTACGTCTGTTCATCCGGCGGCTTTTCGGGCGGTAGCATCCAAATACTTGCATAAGCATCCAACCTCGAATAATACCGACCGCCTCGAGCGTGGATAGAGCCAGCCCAAGGCCATCGGGGCGGGGTATTACGCGGTTTTATCCAGGATGCTGCATCTGGACTTCCGAGAATTACTATTCCACGCACTCGGGTGAATAGGGCAAGGAGAAGGGCTGAGACGGCTATGACGACAAAGTAGCGGTTAGCGAAAGCCCCGCCGGAGCGGGGCCTTCCTGGTGAACAGAAACTTCCCTAATCGCACAGACGGGTTGGCACGCTCGTGTTGCAGAGGTTGCCCACGAAGCGGTTGCCCGAGCCAGACTCATCCCAGAAGATATCCGGCTTGTTGCGGCCAAAGTGGTTGCCGATGACGGAGTTGTTGGTGGGCTTCGTCGTCCCGCCGAAGTACGGGTCCGTCGAGACTACGACGCCGCCAGAGACGGCGGTGGGGCCAGAGGGGACGTTGCCCGAGATGTGGTTAGCCACAACCTCCATGTCGCTCGCGCCGAGGAGCGCGATCCCGATCCCCGAGAAATTGATGTCGAATTGCGCGGCTCGACACGAGCGCGTGTTGTGCGTAACCGTGTTGCCTTTCACCTCGAAGCCGCCCACGGGTTCGGCTTTGAAGGCCACGAAGAACATGCCAGCGCAGTTGTCGTGTACCTGGTTTCCGGTGAAGGAGCCGCCGTGGGCGCGTTCGACGTAGATGCCCCACGGGCCGCCCGAGATGCGGTTGCCGACGACCTTGGCGTCGTTGTTGGCCCGTTCCGGCCCGAATATGGCGATGCCCGTATCACCGGAGCGGCGTATGTCGTTGGAGACGATCTTGGTGCCGGTCGAGTCGAGGATAACCGTGCCGACGAGGGTGCTGTCCGTGATGTCGTTGGAGAGGATCTTCGTACCGGGCGAGTCGCCGACGAGCACGCCAAGCCCGTTGCCTATGAGGTCATTACCCTCGATGGTGGTGTTAGTGCTCTCGAGAATAACATCGATCGCGTTTTGGCCTTCGGGGTAGCTCTTGACGACATTGTTGACGACTTTGGTGTTGAGGGAGCTGTCCGCAACAAGGATGCCCCCGGCGTCGCTTTTGAGGTTGCCTATGACATCATTATTCGAAACGGTGGTGTCGATGCTCCCGCTAACAACGATCCCGCCGGCGACATTGCCTACGGTACGGTTTCCCGCAACAGTAGCGTCACGAGTGCCGGTAAGGTCGATAGAGAACGCCGCTTCGCCCCCC
>Ga0136622_10001007_pt1 | contig 11681 bp, 14 predicted proteins | sample AntDrymUQ4482106_2_FD_104803 | JGI IMG/M metagenome (GOLD analysis project Ga0136622, IMG submission 104803) | Polar desert sand microbial communities from Dry Valleys, Antarctica - metaG UQ448 (21.06) | ecosystem: Environmental > Terrestrial > Soil > Desert | place: Antarctica: Dry Valley...
AACGGCGTGAACCGCTGCACCCACCGATACAGGGTCACGTGGTCGACTTCGATGCCACGCTCGGCGAGAAGCTCTTCGAGGTCGCGGTAGGACAACCCGTACCGGAGGTACCAGCGCACCGCCAACAAGATCACCTCGGGCGGGAAACCGAAACCAGTGACCCCGACGGCATCCCCACAGGTGGTCCCGGACGGCGAGTGCGCTTCATCGAGCCACCCTCACTGCCACGGTGTGATGCGTCAACGCAACAGAGCCTCAGGGGGGACCCTTGGTCCTCTGACCGGACGATTTCATGTGCTAACTCATGTGCTACCGGCCGTGCAGTTCCATGAATCCTGGTGGAGTGATTCACCGGTCGCGCGCCCGTGACCTGCGACTTCACGGGCTAAAACGGGCTTTCGTGACCCGGTGCATCGCGGGGTACAGAACAGTTCAACTCCCCCCTCGCGCACCCTCAAGAAGTACGGTCCGTCCGTGGCCAACCATCGCTTTACCTACGGTGTGACGTTGACCCAGGGCATGACCGAGTAGCGGGTCGCGCCGTCGTCGTTCAGCATGGATTCAGGGTCGTAGCGACAGACTTGTGCTGAAGTGGAGCCGGACCGGCTCCTAGTCCGTCCCATCCGAGGAGAGTTCATGAACCGCAAAGCCAAGGGAGCCGTTCTGGCGGTCGCCGCAGTAGCAGCGGTCGGTGCCGGGACAGGTATTGCGACGGCAGTCAGTGCCGGCGATGATGACGCCGCCAAGACCCCGATCACGGGTACGCCGTTGGAGCGTGCCTCGGCAGCAGCCCTGGAACACACGGGCGAGGGTCGTGTCACCGAGACCGAGGTCGGCGACGAGGAGAGCTACTACGAGGTCGAAGTCACCCTGGACAACGGTCGCGAGACCGACGTGCAGCTGGACAAGGGCTTCAACGTGGTGAGTGCCTCCGCCGACGCCAACGGCGACGCGGACGACGACGAGTAACCAACCACCGTCTAAACCTCAGACGCCACGTGACGGTGATCACCTTGACCGTCACCGTGCGGTAAAGGACATTGTTGGGGCCCAATCCGGACGATCTAACCTACCCAGATCCAGACGACTTGAAACCAGCCGTCCGGCGACCGCGATGTGACGTCGACTCCGCGTCGTCAGTCGAGGGCGCCGAGTCGGCGCAGGACCGTACGCACGTGCTCGAGCGAGGAGGGGTGCGCGAGGCCGGTCGTGTCGTCGAAGTAGAAGCCGTCGCCGATCAGCTGGACGGTACGCGCGAGCGCGTTGTCACCGAGATGCTCGGCGAGCACGAGGAACCAGCCCTCACGGAGGTCGGCGAGGGCGTCCCGCCCTCTGTCGTCGCACTCCTGCGCGATCCGGGCGGCAGCGATAAGGGCGCGGTCGAAGGCACTTCCGGTGTCGGTCGAGGTCTTGAGGTAGAAGTCGACCGGGCCCTCAGGCGCGGTGCGCATCGCGGTCACGTCGGCCTTGCCCTGCTCGCGAAGGCGGTCGAGCATCGCGGTCACCAGGTCGTCCTTGCTGGGGAAGTGGTAGAGCAGCCCGCCTTTGGACACCTCGGCCCTCGCTGCGACTGCGTCGAGGGTTGCGGCTCGGCTCCCGCCCACGACCAACAGCTCTTCGAAGGCATCCAGCAGCCGGTCGCGCGTCGCTGTCATGGAGATCACCCTATCCGGGGTCAGTTGCCGTTGAAGTAAACCGTCCAGCCGGCGTAGAGTATACCGGCTGGACGGTTTAGTAAACGAAGGCAAGGAGGACAGCATGAGTGCCCTGATGGCTCTCGCGATGGGCGAGACACCGATAGTGACACGGGAGCCGCCGAAGGCCGGCCTGCGCGCGTGGGCAGCACTCGTCGTCCTCATGCTGCCCGTCCTCATGGTCAGCATGGACAACACGGTCCTCAGCTTCGCGCTGCCTGCGCTCAGCGCGGCCCTTGCTCCGGGGGGCACAGAGCTGTTGTGGGTCGTCGACATCTACGCCGTGATGCTCGCCGGCCTGCTGGTGGCGATGGGAAGTCTCGGCGACCGGATCGGTCGCCGCCGGTTGTTGCTGGTCGGGGCCGTCGGCTTCGGTGCCGTGTCGGTGCTCGCGGCGTACAGCCCGACGGTCGAGGTACTGATCCTCAGCCGCGCACTGCTCGGCATCTTCGGGGCGACACTGATGCCCTCGACGCTGTCGTTGCTCCGCAACATCTTCCTCGACCGTGCACAGCGCCGCCTCGCGATCGCCGTGTGGGCGGCGGGCTTCTCCGGAGGCGCCGCCTTGGGACCCATCGTGGGTGGCTACCTGCTCGAGCACTTCTCCTGGGGTTCGGTCTTCTTGATCAACGTCCCGGTGGTGCTCGCTCTGCTGCCGCTGGCACGCGTCCTCGTTCCCGAGTCGCGAAATCCCACACCGGGACCCGTAGACCCGATCAGCATCGCTCTGTCGATGACGGCAATGCTCCCGATCGTCTACGCCATGAAGGCGGTAGCCGAGCACGGGCTGACCAACAGCGTCCTGGGCGCGACCGCGATAGGCATCGCGAGCGCCGTGGCGTTCGTGCGCCGCCAGCGCGAGCTGACGCATCCACTGCTCGACCTGGAGCTGTTCGCCGATCGGGCGTTCAGTGGCGCGCTGCTGTCCAACCTGCTCAGCATCATGGCCCTCGCGGGGTTCTTGTTCTTCTCCGCGCAGCTGCTCCAGCTCGTCATCGGCCTGAGCCCGATGAACGCGGCCATGGTCCTGGTCCCCGGCCTGCTCGCCACGATCGCCGCCGGCCTCGTCGCCGTGCGCCTGGTGAGGTACGTCCCGGTCCGGGTGCTCGTCAGCGGCAGCTTCGTAGTCTCGGCAACGGGCTACGCGATCGCCGCCTTCGTCGGTGACTCGCCGACGACCGCGTCGGTGACGGTCGCCTTCGCGGTCCTCGGCACCGGCATCGGCCTGGCAGAGACGTTGACCAACGACGTCATCATCGCCACTGCACCGGCGCACAAGGCCGGTGCTGCCTCGGCGATCTCCGAGACGGCGTACGAGATCGGCGCCGTGCTGGGCACCGCCGTCCTCGGCGGCATCCTGACCGCCACCTACCGGGCCGGGGTTATCGTCCCGTTCGAGGTCACCCAACCGGCGGCGGTGGGCTCGGTGGAGACCCTAGGTGGGGCGACCGAGTCGGCGAGGTCCCTGACCGGCGGCGCACAGCAGGTGCTGCTTGACTCTGCGCACGCAGCGTTCGACGTCGGCGTGCAGCGCACGTCCGCGGTGGCCATCCTGATCGCGCTGGGCGCCGCAGCCGTGGCGTACGTGACGCTGGGCGACGACCGCCCGAACAAGTCCTAGGGACAATAGCTGGGTGGACGACGCCGAGGACCTTGCGCTCGACGCCGCACAAGCGATAGCAGCCGGAAGCGGAGCAGCCCAGCACGCTGCCGTCGTGGTGCTGGGCTCGGGCTGGGCCGGCGCGCTCGCCGCGCTCGGCGAGATCCGCTGGCGTATGCCCGCGGGGAGCCTGCCCGGCTTCCACGCGCCAACCGCGGTCGGCCACGCCGGAGAGGTGTGTTCGCTCGACCTGGACGGGCACCGGGTGCTCGTGCTGTCCGGCCGCACCCACCTGTACGAGGGCCACGGGACAGCGGCCGTCGCGCACGGCGTCCGGACCGCGGCGGCGGCCGGCGCGCGCACCGCCGTGCTCACGAACGCCAACGGGTCGCTGCGGTCGGACTGGCCACCTGGCACCGGCGTCGTGCTGACCGACCACCTCAACCTCACCGCGATGTCACCGCTGGTCGGTGCTCGGTTCGTCGACCTCACCAGGTGCTGGTCACCGCACCTGGCGACGGCAGCGCTGGCGACCGACCCGGCCTTGGTCGCGGGGACGTACGCAATGCTCCCCGGGCCGCACTACCAGAGCCTCGCCGAGTCGCGGATGCTGCGGTCGTTCGGGGCTGACGTCGTCGGCATGTCCGCGGTGCTCGAGGCGATCGCGGCCTGTGCCCTGGGCATGTCCACGCTCGGCCTGTCGGTCGTCACGACGGTGGAGCTGGACGATAATGGCGAGCACCCGGCGTTGAACGACCCTGACGAGGTCGTGGAGATCGCCGCGGCGTCGGCCACCCGGCTCGGCGCCGTCATCCGCACCACTCTTGCGAGCGAGCTGCACGCCAGAGCGCACGACGAGCCTCCAGGAGGCCTCGCATGAACGACACACCCACCCACCCGACCGTGGCCGGTCCGGTCTCGGCGCCCACAGCCGCGATCGAGGCCAACGGCATCAACGTGATCGCCGAGAGCGAGCGCAAGGGCACCCCTCGCACCCTGTTCTGGCCATGGTGTGCCTCCAACATCTCCGTCTTCGGGGTCGCGTACGGGTCGTACTTCCTCGGATTCGGCGTCTCGTTCTGGCAGGCGACGATCGCCGGCCTGCTCGGGACGGTGCTGTCCTTCGTGCTCGTCGGACTCGTCTCTCTCGCCGGCAAGCGCGGGTCGGCTCCGACGATGGTGCTGTCGCGGGCAGCGTTCGGCGTGCGTGGCAACGCCGCGCCGACGGGGGTCTCGTGGGTGCTGTTCGTCGGGTGGGAGACGGCGCTGTGCTCGCTCGCCACGCTGGCGACGGCCACCGTGATCGAGCGGCTCGGCGGTGGCGGCGGCAACGTCGTCAAGATCGTCGCGTTCCTGGTGATCGTCGCGGTGGTCGTCGGCGCCGGGGTGCTCGGCTTCACCGCGATCATGCGGTTGCAGGCGTGGATCACGGTCGCGACCGCCGTGCTGACCGTCGGTTACGTCGCCCTGACCGTGGACGAGATCGCCCTCGGCGCCGTGGGCACCCTGCCGTCGGGTGGCTTCGCCGCAGTGGTCGGACTTGCGATCTTCGCCACGGCGGGGTTCGGCATCAGCTGGGTCAACTGCGCGGCGGACTACTCGCGCTACCTGCCGCGAAGCGCGTCCAGCCAGGGTGTGGTCTGGTGGACGACCTTCGGCGGTGCCATCGCGCCGGTGATCCTCGTCCTCTACGGACTGCTGCTCGCAGGGTCCGAGCCCGGACTCATGGCCGCCATCGGAGCCGACCCCGTCGGCGCGCTCACGACTCTGCTACCCACGTGGTACCTCATCCCGTTCGCCGTCGTGGCGGTCGCCGGTCTGGTCGGCGGCGCGGTGCTGGACATCTACTCATCCGGCCTGGCGCTGCTCACCCTCGGTCTCAAGGTCCCGCGATACGTCGCGGCCGGAGTCGACGGCGTACTGATGATCCTCGGCACGATCTACGTCGTCTGGTTCGCCACCGACTTCATCGGGCCGTTCACCGGCTTCCTCATCACCCTCGCCGTCCCCGTCGCCGCGTGGGCTGGCATCTTCATCGCCGACATCGCCCTGCGCAAGACCGATTTCGCGGCGTCCGAGCTGTACGACCCGCGCGGACGGTACGGCTCGGTCAACGTCCTCTCTGTCGCGCTCTTCGTCGCCGCGACGGCGATCGGATGGGGCTTGGTCACCACCTTCGCGACGCAGGCGTGGCTGACGTGGCAGGGCTACCTGCTCTTCCTCATCGGTGGCAAGGAGGGTGATTGGGCGTTCGCCAACCTGGGCATCATCGCGGCGTTGCTGATCGGGTTCGTCGGGTACGCCGTCTTCGCTCGCGGCGCGGTCCGCGAGCAGGAGGCGGTCAGTCCTCGGCCCGGTGCAGGTCGCGCAGCGTGAGGTAGTGCTCGGCGTTCTCGACGATGTCCTGTCGCTCCTGCTCAGAGAGCTCGCGCCGCACCTTGGCGGGGATTCCGGCGACGAGTGAGCCAGGGGGGACCTGCGTGTCCTGCAGCACCACGGCGCCGGCGGCGACCATCGAACGGGCCCCGATGTGCGAACGGTTCAGCAGGACCGCGCCCATGCCGATGAGGCAGTCGTCCTCGACGGTACAACCGTGCAGCACTGCGCGGTGTCCGACCGAGACGCCGCTTCCGACGGTCACCGGCACGTCGGTGTCGACGTGCGCGACGCACCCGTCCTGCAGGTTGCTGTTCGCACCGATCGTGATGGGGGCGTTGTCGGCGCGCAGCACCGCGGCGTACCAGATGCTGGCGCCGGGTCCGAGCCGTACGTCGCCGACTATCACGGCGCCGGGCGCGACCCAGGCGGTCTCGTCCACGGCCGGCGTTGACCCGGCCACTGCGCGCAGGAGGGGTTGCTCACTCATGTCGCCACCGTAGCGGCGCCGGCCACGGCGAGCGAGACGAAGTGTTGTCCGCGGCCGGTGCGACGTGTCACGCTGGACCTCAACTATTGTTGTGGTCGAGGTCGGGCTCGGCCAGATCGGAGGCGGTACGCCGTGAGCGACGTCCGGTGGGATGTGCGGCACCTCAGCGTCGGACAGGTTGCCCAGCGTTCGGGGGTGGCGGTCTCTACGCTCCACTTCTACGAGCGCAAGGGTCTGCTTGCGGCCGAGCGCACGTCGGGCAACCAACGGCGCTACCGGCGCCATCTGCTGCGCCGGATCGCGATGATCCGGATCGGTCAGCGCGTCGGCATCCCGCTGGCCGAGATCAAGGAAGCGCTCGATGAGCTACCGGCCGACCGGGTGCCGAACCAGCGGGACTGGGAGCAGCTCGCGTCACGCTGGCGTGCGGACCTCGACCTGCGAATCCAGGCGCTGCACGAGCTGCGCGACGACTTCACCGGATGCATCGGCTGTGGATGCCTGTCGCTCGAGCGATGCACGACCTTCAACCCCCGCGACGTGCTCGGCGACCAAGGCCCGGGCCCACGGACGCTACCCGTCCGCGGCGACGACTGACCCGCGCGAGCATACTGCCCTGCTGGCGGCTGGTTGACTGGGAACGTGGACGCGCAACCGAATCCGCTCAGCTCGCCCCGGAGATGCGGCAGTGGGTCGAGGCCGCCTTGCAGACCCGCCTTCGCAGCGTCGATCCCCTGACCGGTGGCTGGACGTCGACGATGCTGCTGGACTTCATCAAAGCACCTCGTCGGCTCGCCGCGGCGCCGTTTTCGCGGCTCGAAGCTGTGCATGGCCCACAAGCACCGGCGAGTCGTAGGGCCTCAGACGGAGTGAGTTGTTTGCAACCGAACGGTTGACAAGAGAGGGACGCCGGGCTAACGTCGTTTGCAACCGATCAGTTGAGGAGGTGTCGCGATGGCCGATCAGCTCTCCCAGGTCTTCGCAGCACTGGCTGACCCGACCCGCCGGGACATCGTGGCCAGACTGGCCGTGGCGGACGCGACGGTCGGCGAGCTCGCCGCACCGTACGACGTCACCGTCCAGGCTGTCTCCAAACACCTGAAGGTCCTGGAGGGGTCGGGACTGGTGAGTCGCAGCCGCGACGCCCAACGCCGGCCCTGCCACCTAGAAGCGGAGGTGTTCGACCTGATGACCAAGTGGATCGAGCGCTACCGGCAAGAAGCCGAGGAGCGGTTCCGACGCCTGGACGCCCTCCTCGCCGGCATCGAAGCACAAGACATGACCACCGAACCCCAGAGAGGGGAAGCATCATGACCACCACCAAGCACGAGACTGAGATCATCGCGGACCCGGACCTCCCGAAGGTCACGATCATCCGCGAGTTCGACGCGACACCCGACAAGGTCTTCCCAGCCTGGGTCGACCGCGACCTGTTCGTCCAGTGGATCGGCCCACGGACCATGGACACCCGGATCCACCGGTGGAACGCCCGTACCGGTGGCGGCTACCGCTACGCATCGATGCGCGACGGGGAGGAGATCGCCACCTTCTACGGCGCGTTCCACGAGGTGCGGCCCAACGAGCGACTCGTGCAGACCTTCACCTGGGAGGGTATGCCGGACGGCGTGAGTTTGGACGCCACGACGTTCGAGGAGCTACCCGGCGGGCGTACCCGGGTCACGTCGGTCTCCGTGGTCGACTCGATGGAGGCGCAGGCCGCGATGATGGCCAGCGGCATGGAGGTCGGCATCAACGAGGGCTTCGACAAGCTCGACGAGCTGCTGGCGCAGAAGAAATGAGCGCAGCAGAGGAGCATCGTCGTATCGCGGGCGGGTTCACCGACCGCGTTCTCGGTGTCGACGAGGCCGCATGGGACAACCCGGCGCCGCCACAGGGCTGGGTCGCCCGCGACGTGGTGCGCCACCTCGTGGAGTGGTTCCCCTCCTTCCTCGAACAGGGAGCGGGGGTCCGACTGCCCAGCGGGCCGTCCGTTGATGAGGACCCGGGCGCGGCGTGGCAGGTGCACAGTGACGCCGTGCAGGCTCTGCTGGACGATCCCGCCACCGCAGACATGATGCTCTCCAACCCCCACATCGGCGAGGTACCGCTCGACCTGGCCGTCGACCGCTTCTACACCTCTGACATCTTCATGCACACCTGGGACCTCGCCCGAGCCACCGGCCAGGACGAGAAGCTCGATTCGGCGAAGTGCGCGGAGCTGCTGGCCGGGATGGAGCCGATGGACGAGGTCCTGCGAGCCAGCGGCCAGTACGGCGCGCGCGTCGAAGTCCCTGCCGATGCGGACGTACAAACCCAGATGCTCGGCTTCATCGGCCGCGACCCTCGTGCGAAGTCTCAGCTCACCTGACGGCCGGCGTTGCCGCTCTGGTAGTCCACCGCGAGGCCGTCCACCAGCATGTTGACGAGCGCGGGAACGTCCTCGCCCGCGAGCCGGAAGCTCCCGACACACAGGTCGTCGCGCCACAGGGACAACACGGCGACCCCGACCTCGTGATGCCAGGTCACCCGCAACAGGCGATCCTCGCCTCGCGCATCGGCGAAGATGCCACCACGCGTAGGAAGTGCGGCGACCTGGGCCATGAACCGATCATCCTCGCATTCGTCGGGATGCGCCAGGGCGAGCCTCTGCTCCCGATCCCCACGATTCGGTGAGTTGGCGAGCGTTTCTGGACCGCAGACGCCACCTCACTCACCAAGTCATGGCGGCGGCGTCCACCGAGCCGGCTCGTGGTGGACTTCCGAGCCCCGACGGCGTGTGGCACCTCTCGGTGTCCTTGCGATGCGAAGCCGACGTCACGACGCTCGCCTTCACCCACCGCCTCGCCGAGCCGTACGACGCGAACAGCATCGGACCGGGTTGGCACTACTACTACTACCTCGACCGTCTCGGTGCCGTGACTACTACCCGTTCCTGCGGACCGCGTACCTCCTACCCGACTGAAAGGGGGCGAGGCGGCGTCAGCACGGCGGGCCGCGGACGGGGATTGTCGGCCCTCGCTCGTAGCATGCTGACCATGGACATGAACTCGATCCCCAACCCTGACCCGGCCCCCAGGACGGTGATCCGTGTGGGATCGTCTCCGATCACGCTGATCAACGTGTTCACCGTCGAGCCCGATCAACAGCAACGCCTCGTCGACCTACTCGACAGTGCCACCGCGCAGGTGATGCGACACCGGTCAGGCTTCGTCTCGGCAAACCTGCACGCCAGCCTGGACGGCACGCGGGTCGTCAACTACGCGCAGTGGCAGGACCAGGCGTCGTTCGAGGCGATGCTGGCCGATCCGGCTGCGCGCGAGCACATGGATGCGCTGCGCGGTCTTGCCACGGTTGAGCCGCGGCTCTACGACGTCGCCTCGACCCATCACAGCTGAGCGGCAAGGGTGCCAGCCGTAAAGGCAAAAGCGGCTGGCGTCCGGCGGGCAGGCCATGGGACCGTCCAGAGATGACACCCCCGTTGTTGCTGCATCACCGGGTCCAAGGATCCGGTCCAGCGGTCCTCCTCCTGCATGCTGGTGTGTGCGACCTGCGTATGTGGCAGCCGCAGTGGGAGGCGTTGACGGCCGCACACCGAGTGATCGGTTGCGACCTGCGCGGATACGGCCAGACTCCGCTGCCTCACCAGGACTACTCCGAGGCGCAGGACGTGCTTCACCTACTCGACCACCTCGCCGTCGACGAGTTCGCCATGGTCGGCGCCTCGTACGGGGGACACGTGGCACTACAGGTCGCCACGGCCGCGCCGGAACGGGTGAACAGGCTCGTGCTGCTGTGCGCCGCCGCTGACCTCGTACAACCGACGGCTGACATCGAGGACTTCGTCGCCCAGGAGGACGCGCTGCTGGATGCCGAGGATGTCACCGGGGCGACCGAGCTCAACGTTCGTACGTGGCTGGGCGCTGACGCCGATGAGGCGACCGTGGCCCTGGTGCGAGAGATGCAACGCAACGCCTTCGCCGTGCAGCTCGCGGCGGGCGATGTGGAGTCCGAGGATGGCGAGGTGGATCTGACCAGGATCACGATGTCGACGACCGTAGTGTCGGGGTTGCAGGACCTCGACTACTTCGTCAGTACCGCCCAGGAGCTGGCGGCGAGCATCCCTGCGGCGCGGCTGGTCGAGCTCGACTGGGCAGCACATCTGCCGAGCCTCGAGCGTCCCGAGATGATGGCCCGCTTGCTGCTCGACGCACTCGCCGAGCGACCCGGCCCAGCTCAGACGGACCTCAGCTGACGCAGCGCGATCACGAGGCGCTCCGGCTCGAGGGCGTGGGCGACCACACCGTCACGGCCCGTCATCGTGCGCGCGGACAACAACGCGTTGCAGATAGCCTCCTCGGTCGCGTCCGCGACGGCCGTGAACAACGGGCTCAACCCTTGGTGCGGCATGGCCAGCACGGTGAAGGGCGCGGACGCGACGTCGAGGTACTCGGCCGGGATGTCGGCGTTGGCGGTGGAGAACGCGAGGGCGATGTCACCGCTGGAGTCCGCGCATCCCCCACCGACGCGTGCCAGGCCGACGAAGGTTCGCTGAGCTAGGCGGCGGCACTGGTCCGGCAACAGCGGAGCGTCGGTGGCGACGACAATGATGATCGACCCCGACCCCGGTGGCGTTTGGCGGTCGGTCCCCGTGGCGGGGGCGGGTACGACATCAGTCGTAAGGACCCGCCCGACCGGCCAGCCGTCGACGCGCAGGTCCTCGCGGCGACCGTAGTTGGCTTGTACCAGGACGCCCACCGTCCACCCGCCCGCGTCCTCACCGAGGACTCGCGACGACGTGCCCGTCCCGCCCTTGAACTCGTGACAGGTCATGCCCGTCCCACCGCCGACATTGCCCTCGGCAACGGGGCCGCCCGTCGCACCCTGCAGTGCGCGGTGCACGTGCTCGGCACGGACGTGCAGTCCGTTGATGTCGTTCAGACCCCCGTCGTACGTCTCCCCCACCACCGGCATCGACCAGTAGTCTCCGCGCCGGGCGTGGTCGGCGTCGTACCCGACGAGCGCGTCACGGACGGTCCCGACACTGTGCGTGTTGGTGATCGCGATCGGCGTGGTGAGCAGGCCCGACTCCCGTACCCACTCCAGGCCGGTGAACTCACCGTTGCCGTTGAGAGTCGACGCCCCGGCGAACGCCGGCATGTCACGGACACGTCCTTCGCGTGGCTGGATGACCGTCACACCGGTCCGGATGACCGCCGCCGTCCGATCAGCCGCCGCGTCCCCCTCGATCAGCGTGGTTTGCCCCACGCGCACGCCGTCGACATCGGTGATGGCGTTGAAGGCTCCGGGGACGCCTGTTCCGATCGCCAGCCCGAGGTCACGCAGGCGCATCGCGATCGCCTTCGTCGCCGAGCAACGCTCCGCGCGCCATCGACCGGAGCAGTGCACGCATCGCCGGGTCGCCAATGCGGGCGCTGTGCGGGGTTGAGTTGAGTAGTCCGAACGTCGCCTGCACCGCCGCTCGTGCGGTGCGCTGGTCCAGGTCGGGACGCAGCATCCGTAC
>Ga0136622_10001009_pt1 | contig 11666 bp, 12 predicted proteins | sample AntDrymUQ4482106_2_FD_104803 | JGI IMG/M metagenome (GOLD analysis project Ga0136622, IMG submission 104803) | Polar desert sand microbial communities from Dry Valleys, Antarctica - metaG UQ448 (21.06) | ecosystem: Environmental > Terrestrial > Soil > Desert | place: Antarctica: Dry Valley...
CGCTGCCGGGGCCGCTCGCGCGCGTGCTCACCGCGCGCCCGGTCGAGGTCACCTGCGGCTTGGCGGGAGCCTTGCTGCTCGTGATCGTGATCTGGAGCGGCATGGTCGGCGAGCAGGTCGTGAGCGCGAACTTCGCGCCGACCTTCGTCTACGTGCTCTTCTGGGTCGGGCTCGTGCTCGTGAGCTCCCTCCTCGGCGACGTCTTTCGCGCCTTCAATCCGTGGCGGGCGATCGGCCGCGGCTTCGGCTTCCTTGCGCGGCACGCCCTGCGAGGCGCGCCGCCCGCCCCGCTGCCCTACCCCGAGCGGCTCGGGCGCTGGCCCGCGGTCGCGGCGCTGCTCGCCTTCACGTGGCTCGAGCTCGCCTCGCAGGAGGCAGGCGGGCCGCGCGGGGTGGCGTTCGCCGCGCTCGCCTACTCCGCCGCGACCTTCGTCGCGATGGCGCTGTATGGCGTCGAGGCATGGATCGAGCGCGGCGAGGGCTTCTCGGTCTACTTCAACCTCTTCTCGCGGCTGTCGCCGTTCGAGCGCCGCGGCGATCGGATCGGCCTGAGGCGCCCGTTGAGCGGCCTCGCGGATGTCGACGCGGCCCCGGGCACCGTCGCGCTGCTGGCCGTGATGATCGGCACGGTCACCTTCGACGGCGCCTCCGAGGGCGCCCTCTGGCAGGCGCTCGTGTTCCCTCTGATGGGGGCCATCGAGGGGCTCGGGCTGTCCCCGGTGGCCTCCGTACGGGTGGCCTTCTCGATCGGGCTCGTCGCCTGCGTGGTGCTCGTGTACGCGCTCTACCGCCTCGGCGCCGCGGGCGTGCGGGCCGCGGCCGGCGGGGCCAAGGGCCGCCCGGCCGCCGGCGCGTTCATCCACTCGCTGGTGCCGATCGCGCTGGCCTACGTAGGCGCGCACTACCTGACGCTCGTCGCCTTCCAGGGCCAGGCGATCATCTACCTCGCCTCCGACCCGCTCGGCCGCGGCGCCAACCTGTTCGGAACGGCCGGCCGCTCGATCGACTTCGCCCTGATCGGCGCCAATGCGATCTGGTACGCGCAGGTCGCCTTCGTGGTGCTCGGCCACGTGGCCGCACTGATGGTCGCCCACGACCGCGCACTCGTGCTCTACGGCGACGGCCGGGCGGCCACCCGCTCGCAGGTGCCGATGCTCGCCGTGATGGTGGCCTTCACGACGCTCGCGCTGTGGCTGCTCTCGCAGGCGAACGCGTGACCTCTCTAGAGTTCGATCTGGCGATGTCCCTGCTGCTCGCGCACTCCGGCGAGTTCCACTGGTACACGGCCGCGATCTACCTCGGCCCGTTGCTGGGCGTGCTTGCCTGGTTGGGGATCGGCTCGCTGCGCGACCGCCGCCGCGGCGGAGAGGAAGACGCCACTCCTAAGGCGTGAACTTGACGGTCATCACGTCGCCGTCGCGCATCTGGTAGTCGCGGCCCTCGAGCCGCAGCTGCGCGCGCTCGCGCGCGCCGGCATAGCCGCCCGCCTCGACCAGCGCGTCCCAAGCGACGACCTCCGCACGCACGAAGCCGCGCTGGATGTCCGAGTGGATCTTGCCGGCGGCGCCCCAGGCGCTCGTGCCGCGCTCGATCGCGTGCGCGCGCGCCTCCTTGCCCTGGCCGGCGGTGAAGAACGAGATCAGCCGCAGCAGCTCGAAGGCCGCCCGGATCACCCGCTCGAGCCCCGAGCGCAGCGCCCCGAGCTCCTCGCGCATGGCCGCCGCCTCGTCGGGCTCGAGCTCCGCCAGCTCAGCCTCGATGCGCGCGCTCACGGCGACCGCGGCCGCTCCCGCGCGCTCGGCGTGGGCGGCGACCTGCGGCGGGACGGCCTGCTCGGCGTCCTCGCCGACGTTTGCCACGTAGAGCACGGGTTTCGCCGTCAACGGACTCAGGCTGCGCACGACGTCCTGCGCCTCGCGCGGCGCCGGCACCGAGCGCGCGGGGCGACCCTCGCCGAGCGCCGCGACGAGCTCGCGCAGCCAGCGCTCCTCCGCGAGCACCGCCGAGTCCCCGCCCTTGGCGTCGCGCGCGACGCGTCCGAGGCGCCGCTCGGCCTGCTCGAGGTCGGTGTAGAGCAGCTCAGTCTCGACCGTCTCGATATCGGCGCCCGGATCGACGCGGCCCTCGGGATGGACCACGTTCGCGTCGTCGTGTGCGCGCACGACGTGCAGGATCGCGTCGGTCTCGCGGATGTTCGCGAGAAAGCGGTTGCCGAGCCCCTCGCCCTCGTGCGCGCCGCGCACGAGCCCGGCGATGTCGTGAAAGGCGATCGTCTCGTGCACGAGCGGATGGGCGTCGAGCGTCTCGGCGATGCTCTCGAGGCGGGGGTCCGGCACCGGTACGACGGCGACGTTCGGCTCGACGGTCGTGAAGGGGTAGTTGGCGGCCTGCGCGCCGGCGCGGGTGAGCGCGTTGAAGAGGGAGGACTTGCCGGCGTTCGGAAGCCCGACGATCCCGATCCTCACCCGGTCAGCTCGGCCATCGCCGTGCCGAGCACAGCCCCGGCGAGCACGTCGGTCGGATAGTGGACGCCCAGATAGGGGCGCGAGACGGCCATCGCCGCGGCGCCCGCGTAGAGCGGCGCGGAGGGTAGGGCACCGGCGAGGGCGTGCGCGCCGGCGAACGACATCGACGAGTGCGCCGAGGGATACGAGCGGCCCGTGAGCGTCCCGGTCAAGTGGGGAAGTCCCTCGAGCAGCGGCCGCGCGCGCGAGATCGTCACCTTGATCGCCGTGTTCGCGACGTAGGTGAGCACGATCGCGCGGATGGCGCCCAGGTAGACCCGCCGCCGGCGGCGGTGCACCAACGCGCCGGCCAGCGCTATCCCGAGCCACAGCATCCCGTGCTCCCCGAGCCCCGAGTAGCGACGCACGAGGCGCTCGATCTCGGGCTGATGGCCGTGCGTGCGCAGGTAGCGCAGCAGCCAGAGGTCGAGGAAGCGAATCAGTGGAGGAAAGGAGGGCTAGAAGCCGACGCGGTGTGTCTCGGTGTCGAGGCGCACGTAGACCACCTGGGCGAGGTCCACGGACACCTGCGAATCCTCGGACTCGACCTCGTGCCAGCGCTGCGCGCCGACCGAGTCGAGCGCCTCGCGCAGCCCCTTGTAGACGTCGTCGCGCATGCGCAGTGTCAGGATCTGGCCGCCCGAGAAGCCGACGTCCACGCGCCGCGGGCGGTCGTCGTTCGCCGAGGCCTCCATCAGTGCGCGGGCTCCACGAGCTCGGTCAGCACGCCGCCGGTGGCGCGCGGGTGTACGAAGGCCACGCGGCTGCCCTGCACGCCGCCGCGCGGCTGCTCGTCGATCATGTCGAGGCCGGCGGCGCGCACGGCGCCGATGGCGGACTCGATGTCGGCGGTGCGGTAGGCGACGTGGTGGAGGCCGGGACCGCGACGCGCAAGGAAGCGCCCGACGTTCGACTCGGGCGATAGCGGCTCGAGCAGCTCCACGTGCCCGTCGCCCACGCCCACAAGCGCCGCCTCGACGCCCTGCGACTCGAGCCGCTCGCGATGCTGCTGGCGCATCCCGAGGGCGTCGCGGTAGAGGTCGAGCGCGTCGTCCAAGTCCTCGACGGCGACGCCGATATGGTCGATCTGCCCGAACACGGGCGTGAGTGTAGAGGTCCCGGGTGGCGCGGCCCATGCCCGCAAGTGGTCTCGCTCCGCCAAGCGAGGAGGCGTAGGCGCGATGGACGTGACGGTCGGCAGCTTCAACCTCAACGACTCCTTCGGCCGCCGGAACCTCTACTCGGCCTCCTCCGGGCGCAGCCGCTCCGCCGCGGCGATCCGCGGCCCCGCGCCCGGCGCCGGCGACACGACGAACGGACGCCCGCGGTGCACCGCTACGATCCGCTCGATCTCCGTGCGGTCGAGGACCTCGTTCTCGAGCAGCGTGTGCGCCAGCTCGTCGAGCAGCGGGCGGTTCTCCATGATGATGGCGAGCGCGCGACGGTAGGCCTGCTCGGTCAGGTGCTCCTGCTCGACGTCCATCTCGCGGCGCGTCGCGTCCGACATCGAGAAGTCATCCGCCGGCAGCCGGCGAGACTTGAGGCCCGTGCCCATGCCGTACTCGGCGACCATCGAGCGCGAGATCTCGTATACCTTCTTGAGGTCGTCGGAGGCGCCGGTGGTGATCGCCCCGAACACCACGTGCTCGGCCACGCGGCCGGCCAGCAGCACGACGAGGTAGTCCGAGAGCTCGTCCTTGGACTTCAGGTAGCGGTCCTCCTCCGGCAGGTTGAGCGTGTAGCCGAGGGCGCGGCCGCGCGGGATGATCGAGATCTTGTGCACGCGCTCTACCGAGTCGAGCACCTCCGAGCAGAGCGCGTGGCCGGCCTCGTGGGTCGCGACGACGCGCTTCTCGTGGTCTGAGATCACCCGGCGCGACTGCATGCCCGCGACGACACGCTCGAGCGCCCCCTCGAAGTCTGCCATCAGGACGACGTCGCGGCGCTGGCGACCGGCGAAGATCGCCGCCTCGTTGCAGATGTTGGCGAGGTCGGCGCCGGTCAGGCCGCTCGTCTGGCGCGCGACCAGGTCGAGGTCGACGCCGTGCAGCGGCTTGTTGCGCGAGTGCACGCGCAGGATCTCCTCGCGCCCCTTCAGGTCTGGCGGAGAGACGAAGATCTGTCGGTCGAAGCGCCCGGGGCGCAGCAGCGCGGGGTCGAGCTTGTCGAGCAGGTTCGAGGCGGCGATCACGACGAGGTCGTCGGCGCCGGCGAAGCCGTCCATCTCGACCAGCAGCTGGTTGAGCGTCTGGTCCTTCTCGCCCGAGATGTCCTTGCCGCGCGTGGCCCCCACCGCGTCGAGCTCGTCGATGAAGATGATCGCGGGGCGGGCCTTGCGTGCCGCCCGGAAGAGGCGCCGGATGCGGGCGGCTCCGAGCCCCGCGAACATCTCGACGAACGACGAGGCCGACTGGGCGAAGAACTTGGCCTTCGACTCGTGCGCGACGGCCTTTGCGAGCAGTGTCTTGCCCGTGCCGGGCGGGCCGTGCAGGAGAATGCCCTTCGGCACCTTCGCTCCGAGCTTGCGAAATCGCTTCGGGTCGCGCAGGAACTCGACCACCTCGCGCAGTTCGTCCTTTGCCTCCTCGACGCCCGCGACATCGCCCCACTCGATCGACTCCGAGGACTCCGGCTTGATCTCCTGCGGCTTGGTGCGCGGCATGTGCCGCAGCGTCACGCCGATCAGCAGCACGATCAGTCCCATGAAGACGATCGGCAGCCAGGTGAGCGCGAACGACTCGACGCTGTCGAGTGAGACGGCGAGCGGAAGCGGCATGCTGCGTATGCATCGGCCGCAAAGGCAAGCGACGTTAGCCACCTGCAGCGGTACGTGGTGGTCGCCGGCGCGGGTGCCGACCGCGGTCTAGCGAAGCCCGCGGCGGTCAGTCGACCGGCAGCAGGCGCGGGTTCGGCCTGTAGGAGCGCCCGACCTTGGCGCAGTCGCGGCCGTCGGCGCGCACGACGTCGGCCGTGAAGTCGTTCTGGCCGCGCAGCAGCGAGGAGCCGACGCCGTAGGAGTCGACGGGCGCCCCGAGCGCCTCGAACTGGCCGATGCGCTCGGCGTCAAAGCCCCCCGAGACCACGATCCGCACCCGCTCGTGCCCGGCGGCGTCGAGCGCGGCGCGCACGCGGTTGACGAGCACGGGGTTGACCCCGGTCGGCTTGAAGTCGCCCATCTCGTGCCACAGAGCGCGGTCGACGAGGCGGTCCGAGGTGTCGAGGCGCACGCCCCAGAGCCTGTCGCCGAGGGCATCGGCGACCTCGAGCGCAGTGCGCACGGAGTCGTTCTCGAAGTCGACCAGCACGACGACGTTCGTGTCGTCTCCGAAGCGGCGGGTGAAGGCATCGGCCGCGGCGACCGTGTCGCCCCCGTAGGCGGCGATCAGCGCGTGCGGCACGGTGCCGACGCCGCGCCCGCCCCACCACGACGCCTGGGCGTCGGTCGATACGCCGATCGCTCCGGCGACGTGCGCCGCCCAGCCGTCGCCCGTCTGCACGAGCCAGTGGTCGTGGCGCGCGGGGAAGAACAGGATCGGCTTGTCGCCGGCCGCCTCCACCACCTCGCGCACGTTCGACATCACGAGCGTGCGCCGCGCGAGGCAGCCGAGATAGACGGTCTCCAGGTGGGCGAACAGCGAGTAGTCGCCCTCGATCGTCATCACCGTCTCGAACGGCGAGACCTCGTCGCCCTCGTGGAGGGCGTGGACGGAGAGCCGCTCGAAGCCCGGCTCCCAGCCCTCGGCGCCGGCGCGACCGGCGCACTGCTTGAGCACGGCGATCGCCTCGTCGATCCCCCCGAGCACGGACTCGCGGCGCTGGAAGACCTGCATCGTCACCGCGGGACGGCGGCCCTCGGCCTCGAGCAGCTCCTTCGAGAGGTTGAAGTAGGCGTCGGTGTAGTAGCCCTCGCGGATGCGCTCGACCGGCAGCCGGAAGACGGCCGGGTCGAGGCGCTCGCGGCGGGCGATCGACGCTGCCATCGCAGGATGTTAAGCGCCGGGCGGCTCGAGCTGCGCCGAGGCCACGCCCTCCGCGCGCAGGATCTCGGCGAGCGCCGCGTCGCCGACCTCGATCTGATCCTCGTTCGGCTCGCGCGTGCCGACCATGCGCTGGATCTCGTGACCGGGGCGCCGGAGAGCGCGCGCGAGCGCCGTCTGCGAGTGGCGCTCGCACCAGCCGAAGATCTCGACGGCGACGGCGACGCTCCCGAGCGCGACCATCCCCTCGGCCGCGGGGCCGCCGATCCCGGCGCGGCGCACGGCGACGTTGCCCGCCGCAGCGGTCGCGAGCATCGGGGCGACGAGGTGGGAGCCGCAGCGGTCGTGCTCCTTGGTTGTGTCAGCAGTCCCCTTGTCCTGCTCATAGCCCGCGATCGCCTTGTGCTCGACGCCGTGATACGAGGCGAGGTCGCCCCCGCGCAGGGCAAACAGCGCCGGGGCAAGCGAGACGCCGGCGACGGCCACCTCGCGCGCCAAGCTGCGTGGGCCACCGAGGCGCAGCGCGCGCCCGGCGAGGGCGGCCGCCGTCATCGCGCCAAGCGTGCCGAGGTCCTGCATCGGCAGCTTAGCCTCGGGCAGGTCGCGCTTGACGAGCGGTATGACGGCGATCGCCTCGGCGAGCTTCGTGACCCCGCGCAGGCCGGGCACGCGCGCGACGGCCTCGCCGGAGAGCTTCGGCTTGGGACCGGACGCAACCTTGATCGCGCCGTCGCGGTCGCGCACCGCCGCCGCCCAGTGGGTCGGGCCGTGCACGAGCAGCCCGTTGCGAAGCGCCATGCCGCCGAGGCGGAGCTTCCTTCGATCGTCGCCTTCGCTCACCGCCGCCCCCTCGAGTCGAGCCCCGTCCGGACCACGGGCCGACGCAGGAGGCTAGTCGGGGAAGCCGGTCACGCGCCCACCATCCGCGTGCGGCTATGCGTCCTGCTCCGGACCAGCGGGGGCGCCGTTGCCGTTGCCATCTGCAAGCTTGCAGCGGGACTCTTCCTGGACTTGTCTGGGTGGCTCGCTTCGGACGGGAACGGTCCCGCCTTGTTTCGGTCGCTTCGGATTTAGCACTTGAGGGCAGCGACCTCGGCTTGCAAAGCCGTCGGCGAAGCGCCAGACTTGAGCGCGATGCGGCACCGGCGCGATACCCGTGAGGCGTGGGCTTTGAGGGCGTCGGACGCCGACCGGGAGCGAGTGGCGGAGCTGCTGCGCGACCACTGCGCGGATGGGCGCGTCTCCTTCGACGAGCTCGACGAGCGACTCGAGCGGGTCTACGCGGCGCGTACCTACGGCGACCTCGACGGGCCTATGGCCGACCTACCGCGGACGGGCATGACCGCCCCGAGCGCACCTCTGCCGGCGCCCCGGCACGCCCACTCGGGCCGGGCAGTGGGAGCGATCGCGGTGTGGACGCTCGCCGCGATGCTGCTGGTGCCGGCCGTCTTCGCCGTCGTCGGCGCGCTCGCAATGGCGGCCTTCGCGATGGCGCTCACCGTGCTGTCGCTCGCGGCGCCGTTCGTGGTCGTGGCGATCTTCGTCGCGTGGACGATCCGCCGTCAGCCCAGCAGGCGCGGGGCCAGCTCGGCGTAGAAAGAGGCCGCGAGGCCCAGATCCTCGATCGGCACCCGCTCGTCGGCTCCGTGCACGAGCGGGCTCGCCTCGAACATGTCCATCGCCCGCTGCGGGAAGAAGCCGTAGGCGACGCAGTCCGGGAAGGCGTCGCGGAACCAGCGCGAGTCGGTGAAGCCGGGGAGCAGGACGGGCGTGACCACCGCGCCTGGGTCGTTGCGCTCGACCCAGTCGCGGATCTCGGCCATCAGCGGCGTGTCGGCGGGCGAGCGGTTGCCGATCACCCGCTCGTCGAAGCGCAGGCTGTAGCCATCCTCGCCGAGCACCTCCTCGATGCGCGCCCGCGCGTGGTGCTCGTCGCGCTCGGGGGGCACGCGGCAGTCGACGCGGAGCTCCGCTCGCGACGGGATCACGTTGACCTTCTGCGACGCCGAGATCATCGTCGGCGACAGCGTGACGCCGAGCATCGGCTCGAGCAGCACGGCGATGCGCGGATCATCGCGCTCCACCTGCGCCATCGCCGCCTCGAGGTCGCCGTCCACCTGCACGCCGAGCGCACCGAGCAGGGCGTCGGCCTCGGGGATGCCCTCCCAGGTCGGGTGGCGTGCGGCGAGCGCGTCCAGCAGCGGCGCCATCTTCGTCAGCGCGTTGTCGCCGATGCGGGGGATCGAGGCGTGGCCCGCGCGCCCCTCCGTCGTCAGCGTGAAGCGAAAGACGCCCTTCTCGGCCACGCAGACGCCATACAGGCGCCGGCCGTCGTAGTCGAAGACCTCGCCCGCGCCCTCGTTGACTACGAAGTCACAGCGCACCTTGTCCGGATGCTGCTCGCAGAGCCACTTCGCGCCGTGCGTCGCCCCGGCCTCCTCGTCGGCTGTCACGACCACGAGCAGCTCGCCCGACGCCGGCCTGAAGCCTTCCTCCGCCAGCGCGCAGGCCGCCGCCACCTCCGCCGCCACCTGGCTTTTCATGTCGAGCGCACCGCGACCCCAGACGCAGCCGTCGCGCAAGTCGCCCGACCACGGGTCGACGCTCCAGGCCGACGGGTCCGCGAGCACGGTGTCGACGTGCGAGAGCAGGCACAGCCGCGGACCGTCGGCGGCGGCGCTCAGGCGGGCGACGAGGTTGGGGCGACCTTCGACGGATGACAGCAGCTCGCACTCGAAGCCGGCGCGCTCGAGCAGGCCCTTCAGGTGCTCTTGCGCCTCCTGTTCATGGCCGGGCGGGTTGACCGTGTTGAAGCGGATCAGCCGCTGCAGCAGCTCGGTGGTCCGACGCTCGAGGTCGGCACGCTCGGGCACCGCGCGAGTATAGGTTCGGCGAGCGACCGGCCCGGGCTTGGCGCCTCTGGAGCGGCTGCAACACTTGCCGGGATGGAGCGGCTGTTCGAGTCAGGGCCCGACACTGCCCGCCAGACCGCCGTGCCGCCCGCCTCGATGCCACTCGCGGCGCGCATGCGGCCGGTCTCGCTCGGCGAGCTCGTCGGCCAGGAGCACCTGCTCGGCGAGGCATCGGCGCTGCGCTCCGCGCTCGAGCAGGGACGGCTGCACTCGATGATCCTGTACGGCCCGCCGGGCACAGGCAAGACTACGATCGCCCGCCTGCTCGCCGTCAACGCGCGCGCCGCCTTCGAGGAAGCCTCGGCCGTCTCAGCCGGACGCCAGGAGGTGCGCGGCGTGCTCGAGCGCGCGGAGCACCGCCGGCGCACGAGCGGCGAGCCGACGATCTTCTTCCTCGACGAGATCCACCGCTTCAACAAGGCGCAGCAGGACACGCTGCTGCCTGCCGTCGAGGAGGGGCTCGTCACGCTCGTCGGCGCCACGACCGAGAACCCCTACTTCGAGGTCAACGGCGCGCTGCTCTCACGCTGTCAGGTCTACGAGCTGCGCCCGCTCTCGGACTCAGACGTCGAAGCGGTGCTCCGCCGCGCGCTCGGCGACCCGCGCGGGATCGAGAGCTCGCCGCCGGTGGGCGACGACGCGCTCGCCTTTCTCGCCGCGCGCTCGGGCGGCGACGCTCGTACCGCGCTCGCGGCACTCGAGCTCGCCGCCGAGACCGCCGCCGGCGAGCGCGTGACCCTCGCCGCGGCCGAGGACGCCCTGCAGCGCAAGGCGGTGCGCTACGACAAGGGCGGCGACCGCCACTACGACACGATCTCGGCATGGATCAAGGCCACGCGCGGCTCCGACCCGGACGCGTCGCTGCTCTACTTGGCGACGATGCTCGAGGGCGGCGAGGACCCACGCTTCATCGCCCGCCGGATGGTGATCCTAGCCTCGGAGGACGTCGGCAACGCCGACCCGCGCGCGCTGCTCGTGGCGGTCGCCGCCGCGCACGCGGTCGAGCACGTCGGGCTGCCGGAGTGCGCCCACAACCTCGCCCAGGCGGCGGTCTACCTGTCGCTTGCGCCGAAGTCGAACGCCTCCTATCGGGCGCTCGCTGCCGCCAGGCGCTGGGTGCGCGAGAACGGCCCAGCCGCCAACCCACCGCCCTACATGCAAAGCGCCGCCTATCCGGGCGCAAAGGCGCTCGGCCGCGGCGATGGCTATGACTACCCGCATGACCGCCCCGAGGGGGTCTCCGAGCAGGAGCTGATGCCAGCCGAGGCGCTTGGGGAGCGGTTCCTGGAGCTGTCGGAGCACGGCGAGGAGGCGGCCCTCGGCGAGCGGCTCGCGCACATTCGCCGCCTGCGCGCCGGCGAGAGCCGGACCGGCGACCCGCCGGCGTGAGTCAGGGATCCCGCTCGCGAGAGGCGGTCGATCGCCTGGGCCGCTCGACCGCGGGCGTCGCCTGGCGTCAGCCGCCGGGGCCGAGCGCGTCGAAGAAGGCCCTGAGCCTCGCCCCCGCGTCTCGAAGCGGCGGCCCGTGGCCGAAGACCGCAACGGCCGGATCGAGGTCGATCAGCCGGCGCATGGACTCGCGGTTGCGAGCCGGATCGACGGTGAAGATCCGTACGGGCTGACGGAGGCCGCGGCGCGTCGTGAGGATGTTGTTGTTGAAGAAGACGTCGCCCAAACGATCAGCGCGCGGTCCGACTCCCTCCAGAACGACACGTGGCCCGGCGAGTGCCCGGGGGTGTCGACCACCGTGAAGCCGCCCACCTCGTCGCCCTCGACGAGCCGCCGGCCGACCGGATGCGCGGGCGAGCCCAGCGCGCGCCGGAGCAGCGGCGTCGCCCACGTGCCCTCGGCGATCACCTGCGTGCCGCGCTCGGCGTCATCGGCGTCACCTGCGGGCGCCCACAGCTCGATCCCGAGCGCGTCGCAGACGGCCTTCGAGCCACCGACGTGGTCCCCGTGCGCGTGGGTGATGGCGTGGGCGGTCACCGTGCGGCCAGAGAGCCGCTCGGGGAGCTTCTTGCCCATGCCCGGCGTCCCCGCGTCGATCAGAACGTCGCCTGCGAGGTAGGCGTTGACCACCTCGCGCGGCGCCAGCGGGATCTGCCACAGGCCACTCACCACCTCGCGCACATCCTGGAACCTCCCGCGCGGGGTAGGCAAGCGCTGCGCGCCGACGGGTCCGCCCCGCCCCCAGCCTCAGGTGACCGCGCCCGCGGTCACCTGCCGCGGCATCCGCGCGGTCACCTTCCAGCCGTCATCGTCGGTGGGCCCCG
>Ga0136622_10001011_pt1 | contig 11663 bp, 11 predicted proteins | sample AntDrymUQ4482106_2_FD_104803 | JGI IMG/M metagenome (GOLD analysis project Ga0136622, IMG submission 104803) | Polar desert sand microbial communities from Dry Valleys, Antarctica - metaG UQ448 (21.06) | ecosystem: Environmental > Terrestrial > Soil > Desert | place: Antarctica: Dry Valley...
GGAAGGCCACGATTCAGTCCCCAGCGACTGAACTCGACGACATCGGCAACGGCGCGCGATCCGCCCCCGAGGGTTGGATGACCCGGCTGCCCACACCGGACTACGCGCGGCCGATCGTCAACGTCACCGTCCCGATCCAGACCCTGCTCGGTCTCAGCGACGACCCCGGCGTCCTCTCCGGCGGCACCGTCCTGCCCGCCGCCCTGGCCAGAATGATCGCGCAGCAACCCGACTCCACCTGGCACCGGATGCTCACCGACCCAGCCGGGACCTGTGTCGAGGTGTCCACAAAGTCCTACCGGCCCACCAACACGATCTGGAACGACGTCGTCGCCCGCTACCAGACCTGCTACCGCGCCGCATGTGACCGGCCAGCTGCAGACAGCGAGCTCGACCACAAGATCCCGCACCCGGAGGGGGAGACCTCGAACACCAACCTGCAACCCGGCTGCGGGCGCGACCACAAGGCCAAGCACGCGCCTGGCTACGGCGTCACCACCGACGAGGCCGGGCAGACCAGCTTCCACACCCGCGCCGGGTTCACCCACCCCGTCACTCAGGCCAGCCAACCCACCGGGGAGAGCCTCATCGACGACGGCGACCTCGATATTCAGTACTCAGCGACTGAATTCCTGGCCACCCTCCGCCACCTCGCCAACCACAGGAAGCCGCTACCCCCACCACCCGGTGGCTCGACGAGCTCTGGGCCGGCATCGCCTAACCACCTCGGATCAGGGTTCAGTCTCTCAACAGGTCGCGGGCAAGGAGTCCGCGGCGACCGCGCGACGGAACTCCAGCCGGACCTCATCGCTGCGCGGAAGCACCATCGCGACCCCGTCACTCGGCGACCATTGCTTGGGAAGCAGCACGTAGTAGTCACCGGACTGGAGCATGAGAGCCAGTCCGGAGTACCGGAACCGGTACGCCGAGTCCGCCGTGGAGCAGCGAACCTCCGCGACCCCGCTCGGGGCCAGGTTGAGGTTAGCCGTGCTGTACACAACGGCCTCCGGGTACGTGGGGAGCTCGCGGACGAACTGGGAGGCTCGTGAGCGTCCCACGGCTGCGGAGTAGTCGTTGGCAGCCCAGAACAGGCTCAACGAGATCAGCACGAAGACGGCGATGTACTCCGCCAGTCTCGCTGCGCTCGACCGATCCCGAGTGCCCACCCCACGATCGACGGCATAGGTGATCATGAGCAGTCCGGTGGCGAGGCTGATCGGGGCCACGGCCAGCGCCTGGTTGAGGGGCGTCACGACGAAGATCCGCGAGAGCCCGTTCACACCGAGAAGCACACCTGCCACACCGAGCGCCAGTGGAAGCCAGGTGAGGCGCCATCGTCTGTCCGAGGCTCTGGCCAGCAATGTGCGTGACCAGAGCACCACTAGTCCGACCACCGCGAGCACCGTGATCGGAACAAAGAGCCCGTCCAGGCCCCGCATGAAGTAGTCGGCGTTGGAGAGACCTAGAAGGCTCGAGCTGACACCGAAGTAGTCGAAGAACCAGTAGGCGTGCGACCAGCCGAAGTAGAACAACAAGCCCGTCGCCAGCGTGGTCGGGGCGACGACCTCAGCCAGCAGCTTCGTGACACGCGGTGCGTCCGAGAGCAGGCCTTGGCTCACGAGTCACTCGGTGATGGCGTCATCGCTCGGCTCGGCCGTCGGCTCCTCGGTCGTCTGGGCCGTGGGTTCCTCGGTCGGCTCCTCGCTGGGCCCATCACACGGCTGGGTCCCCACAACCACGATCACGGTGCTGCCTCGGGCCACCTCGGTGTCCTGAGGGGGCTCAGTGGCAACGAAGGTGCACTGGGTGAAGCTCGGCTCGCGTTGCACCACCTGAAACTCGAGGCACAGCTGCCCGCCGCACTGGTCCCTAACCCGCGTTTCCATCTCGGGCAACACCTCATCGAGCGGGCGTCCCTGGTCCTGCACGATGCTCGGGATGCTGATGGGCGCTCCGGGAGCCTCGCCTCCTCCCCCACTCGGCAGGCCGGGGGCCCCGCCACCGCCATCGCCGCTGCCGCCGTTGGACTCACTCCGGACGGTGTCACCCGTGCCGCCACCCGCTCGGTCGAGGCCCTCGTTGCCCGGGGCACCGCAGGCAGAACCCACCGAGACGCCGAGAAGAAGGGCGAGAGTCGCCGCAATGGTTCGAGCCGTAGCGGTCACCACGATCTCCTCCCCTGGCCGTGATGGGCTCCTACGACAGTTGTACTCCCATCGCCAGGGTTTAGGCCAGCGTGGACTCGGGTGCGTGTCCGCGGACCGGTGCTCAGCTCCGCGGCTCGTCTTCCTTCGATCTCGACGACTCCACCCGCCGCGAGATCGCGGCCGCGCGCTTCTCGATGACAGCGGCGAACCGCTCCCGCGGCCGACGCAGCAGGTAGACCGACGCGATCGACGAGACCACGACTGCCGCGATGAAGGGCCAGAGCATCGGCACATCGGCGTCCCCACCCAGGAGGACGTAACCGACCACGATCACCACCCAGGCCAGGACGAACAACCCCAGCCGGGCGGCCGTGTAGACCAGGAAAGCCTTCACGTCTCCAGCCTATGCCGCCCCTCTTGTGCAGGTGCATACCCTTAGGGGGTGGGAAAGATCTTGCTCGTCGTCGCGATCGTCGCGGTGCTGGTCTACGGAACCTTCCGGTTGATCGAGCGCCGACGCGCGCGGAGGTCCCCACGCAGCACGCCTCCTCGGCGGCCGGTGCAGCGCCGGGCCATGGGTCCCGACGACGACGAGGACTTTCTCCGGCAGCTCGAGCAGCGCCGCCGTCGGGCCGCGCGCGAGCAGAAGTCCCAGAAGTCTCAGCAACCCAAGAAGTCCCCAGATCCGGAGCAGGACGACGGCGACAAGCCGGACCGGGATCAGCCCAAGCCGGAGTGAGCAGCCACCAGGCCCGCGGCGTAGGAGTGCTGACTCGAGGCGCCGAAGAAGAAGTTGATCCCCACGAAGTTGAACAGCAACGTCGCGAGCGCCACCAGTGCGATGATCGCCGCTGACCTGCCCTTCCAGCCCGCCGTCGCGCGTGCGTGCAGGTAGGCCGCGTAGGCCACCCACGTGATGAAGGCCCACACCTCCTTGGGGTCCCAGCCCCAGTAGCGCCCCCACGCGTGCTCGGCCCAGATCGGCCCCGCGATGAGAGCCGCGAAGGTCCAGATCGGGAAGCCGAAGGCGTGCATCCGGTAGGCCACCCGATCCAGGACAGCGAGCTCGGGCAGACGCGCAACGTAGCCAGAGCCCGTCCTACCCCTGGCCTGTGCGCGCTCCTTGACCAGGAACAGCAACGACGCCATCCCACCCACGGTGAAGGCACCCGTGGCGATGATCGCGGCGACGACATGGATCACCAGCCAGTACGAGTCCAGCGCCGGCACCAGCGGACCGGCCGGCTCGTAGAGGATGAGCACCGCGAGCATGAGTACGACGACGTTGAAGCCCGTCACCAGAGGGCCGAGCCAGCGCAGCTGGTACTTGCGCAGCAGGAACAGGTAGAACGCCGTGACACCCAACGTCCCCGCGACGGAGAACTCGTACATGTTCCCCCACGGCACCCGTGCGGGTTCCGCCCCCAGACCCCGCGTCACCACACCTACCGCGTGCAGGAACCCCGCTGACACCGTCAGTGCGACCCCGATCGCGCCGAACCGCTCCACCCGGACCCTGGCTGCTCCAACGTCTCGTTGGGTGCCGTCGTCTACCTCGACCGGGTCTGCGTCCGTGCCGGTCGGCGCGGGCGCGCCGGGAAGGACGGCCGACGCTGGCCGGGTCTGGCGGGCCGAGCGAGGAACGAGCGAGGCGGGTGCGGAGGCCGTCCTTTCCGGAGCGTCCGCGCCTGCGGCCTGGACCTCCCGGGGAGAACCGACCGCAACCCCACGGCTGGAGGCCCATTCGGCGAGGTGGCTCATGAAGGCGAGGACGTAGACGATCGATGCGAACGCGATCGCGGTGTTGCTGATCCCGGCGAAGTCCGCGGCGGTCACGTGCGTCCCTCCGATGGCTCGTCCTGCAGCCGGCTCTCGATCTCGTCGATCTCCTCGGCCAGGTCCCCACCGGGGCTTCGGTCGAGCCCGGCCAGCTCGACCAACGTACGCCCGTCGCGAGAGCTCACCCGCACCCAGGCTCGCCGTGGCCGGATGAACAGCGACCCGAGCAGCCCGAGCAGCGCGAGCACCACCCCGCCCAGCGCCAGCCACTTCCCCGGAGTCCGGCTGACCTGGAGCTTCACCCACCGGTCCACCCCGTCGAAGCTGATCGTCCCCGCACCACCGGGGAGCGTCTTGGTCTGCCCGAGTGCGATGTCGAGCCGGAAGTCGCCACCGGACGGACCCGGGAAGGTCTCCAGCTCAGCCTTGTCGAGGTCGTAGACGGACTGCGGCTCGCCGGTGTCGAGCCCGAGGTCGCCGCGGTAGGGCAGCATCGAGAGCACCGGGTCGAGCGCGTCGGGGAACTGCGAAACGGGTCCGGTCTCCATCGAGAATCCGTACGTCGGTAGGAAAAGTCCCTCGAACCCGAGCTGCTCGGGAAGTGCGTCGGGGACCTTGATCACGCCGAAGGACGCGAAGCTGGGGTCCTGGGGCAGGAAGACCACCGGGCCCTTGTAGGCGACGTCGCCGGCACCGTCACGCACGGTCACGCGCGGCGCGTAGCCGTGGCCGACCAGGTAGACGTCGCCGCCCTCCACCGACAGTGGATGGTTCACCGCGAGCTCGTGGCGCCGCAACGGCGCATCCGGGCGCTCCCGATAGCTCACGTCGGCTGCGAAGTCGGTCGGCATCCCCGCCTGCGGCCCACCGCGGAGGAACGTGACGTCGAAGTCCTCGATGTCGAGGTTGAACGGCGCGAGGTCGTCGGGGTCGAAGAGAGAACCCGGCGCGAAGTCGTCGTACTGGCTCAGCGAGTTGGAGAAACCCTGGCCCGACACCACGATCACGCCGCCCTTGTAGCCCGACAGGTTGCCCCACGCGAACCCGACGAGCACGAGCAGGAGCGAGGCGTGGAAGAGCAGATTCCCTGCCTCGCGCAGGTAGCCGCGCTCGCCCGCGACGCTCGAGCCAGCGGTACTTCGAGACGGTCGCTGCGCTCCGTCCTCAGCAACCATCGAGACCTCGACCCGGTATCTCTTCCCGCGCAGCACCGAGCGGGCCCGTTCCAGCGCCTCCGCCGGCGGGACCGCCACCTCGAGCGTCCGGAACTCCGGCAGCCGCGAGAGATGGCGGGGTGCGGGCGGCGGGCGCGAGCGCATCCCGCGCCAGTAGATCCTCAGCCGCGGGATGAAGCACCCCACCACCGAGACCATCAACAGGATGTAGATCGCGCTGAACCAGACCGACTCATAGACCGAGAAGAGGCCGAGCGCCTCGTAGATCGGGGTCAGTGTCGGGTGCTGGTCCTGCCATTGGCCGACGGCGAGCGCGTCCACGTCACGCTGTGGGACCACCGAGCCGGGGACGGCCGCGAGCGCGAGCAGGAGCAGCAGGACTAGCGCGGTGCGCATCGAGGTGAGCTGGCGCCACGCCCATCGCGTCAGCTCGACCGGCGTCAGCGCCGGCGGGGTCGACGGCGGCATGGGCGGCGTCGTGGCGGCACCCACCGAGGAGTCGAGGGCTGTCACTTCACACCCCCAGCTCGACGGAGCCGATCCAGCCGCGCAGGTAGAGCACCCAGGTCTGCCAGATGCCGGTCACCAGGAGCAGCCCCACCACGATCAGCATGATCCCGCCCGCCCGGGTGACCCACGCCTGGTGACGGCGCACCCAGGCAACCGCGCCGAGCATCCGCCGGTAGGCAAGCGCCGCGAGGATGAACGGGACGCCGAGCCCGAGACAGTAGACGAAGCTGAGCAATGCCCCACGACCCGCGGTGGCCTCGGCGACGGCGAGTGCCTGCACTGCGGACAACGTCGGCCCGATGCACGGCGTCCACCCCAGTCCGAAGAGGACGCCGAGCATGGGCGCAGCTCCCAGTCCGACCGAGGGCACCGCGTGCACGCGGACATCGCGTTGCAGGAAGGGGATGAAGCCGAGGAAGGCGATCCCGACCAGGATCGTGAGTGCCCCGAGCGCGACGCTGATCTCGCGGGAGTAGATCACCAGCCAGTCGCCGAGCGCACCCGAGGCAGTTCCCAGCGCGACGAAGACGAGCGAGAAGCCGAGCACGAACAACGAGCTGCCGAGCACGAGACGCCCCCGTCGCGCGGACTCGAGGTCAGCACCGGAGAGGCCGGTGGCATAGGACAGGTAGCCCGGCAGCAGCGGCACGACGCACGGCGAGAAGAACGACACCAGGCCGGCGATGGCGGCCACCGGCACCGCGAGGAGCAGCGACCCGGACAAGGCTGTCTCGGAGAACCACTCGCCGAGGCTCATCCTGGGCTCATCGCGGGATCACGACGTCGCCTGCACGTCTTCGACGAGGCCGACCAACGTGCTCGTGGTGACCTGCCCGAGAACGCTGGCGGCCACGTGTCCCTGGTCGTCGATGATCACCGTGCTCGGGACCGAGTTCGGCGTCAGGGTCCCGCTGAAGGCGAGCAGGGTCTCGCCCTGCTGGTCGTAGATGCTCGGGTAGGGCACGCCGAACCTTCGCACGAACGCCTGAGCCGCAGCCTGGTTCAGGTCCCGCGAGTTGATGCCGAGGAACGCTACGTCGTCGTCGCGGAGCTCCTTCTCGGCGGCCACCAGGTCAGGAGTCTCCGCCCGGCACGGGGGGCACCACGACCCCCACACGTTGATAACGACGGTCTGCCCGGCGAAGTCCGCCAGGGAGATCGGGTCGCCGTCGATCGTCGTCCCGGACACCTCCCCTGGCGCAACGCGGTCGGCCTCCGCGAGGCGGGTGATGACCCCTTTGCCGGACACGTAGCCGGTGTCTCCGGAGCTGCCCACCTCGCTGTCGCAGCCCGTGAGAACGCCGCAGCCGATCAGGCCGGCGAGCAGCAGCGCTGTGGTTCGGATACCGCGTGACAAGACTCAGGCTCCGATCGCCGGTGGCTTGCCCTCGGTGGCTGAGGAGGACGGAGCGCTAGCGGAGCCCGTCTCGAAACCACCCGCAGGTCGAGCGCCCCCTGCGGAGAAGGGCGCGGATCGGCCGTGCACCGGCAGCAGGTCGGCGGCTGGCTCGGAGTAGCGCAGCGTGGTCAGCTGGTCGTCCTCGAACGTGAGAGAGGTCAGGCTGCACAACGTGCACTGCCGGCGGCGCGGGTCATGCAGGAAGGAACGGCTCTCGACATGCAGCCGCGTCACCCAGATCGGCAGCTGATGCGAGACAACTACCGCCTCGTGTCCCGCGGCGGACTCGCGGGCGTCGTACACCCCAGCCATCATCCGCGCGGCAATCTGCCGGTAGGGCTCGCCCCACGACGGGCGGAACGGGTTCCACATGTGCCGCCAGGCGGACGGTCGCTTGAGCACGCCGTCGCCGACACCGAACCGCTGCCCCTCGAAGACGTTGGTCGACTCGATCACCCGCCGGTCGACCACGACCTCGAGCCCGCGCGTCTTCGCCAGCGGCGCGAGCGTCTCGCGCGCACGCTCGAGCGGGGAGGACACGACGTGGGTGATGTCGCGCTCGCCGATGGTGTCCGCCACCCGTTGCGCCATCAGCGCTCCGAGGTCGGAGAGGTGGAAGCCGTCGCGGCGGCCGTAGAGCACTCCAGCGGGGTTGTGCACCTCACCGTGGCGGAGAAGGTGAACGACGGTCCTCATCGCGCCCCCGCATTGCTGAGTCGCTCGGGGTCGAGCCGGTCGGGGACCGCCGCTGCTGCGTCAGAAGCCGCCGGAAGTGCCGCGACGATCCGGTGGACCGCGGCATCGTCATGCGCGAAGGAGAGGAACCACGCCTCGAACGCGCTCGGCGGCAGATACACGCCCTGGTCGAGCATGGCGTGGAAGAAGGCGGCGTAGCGGTCGAGACGCTGACCGGTCGCGGTCTCGAAGTTGCGTACGGCGTCGACTCCCGGTTCGGTGAAGAAGACGCTGAACATGCTGCCGTTGCTCTGCACCACGTGGGGCACCCCTGCCTCGTCGAGCGCCGACGCGACAGCACCTTGCAGCAGCAGCGACACCTTGTCGAGGTGGGCGTAGACGTCGTCGGTGGCCAGGCGCAAGGTGGTGAGTCCTGCCGTCGTCGCGACCGGGTTCCCCGACAAGGTCCCCGCCTGGTAGACCGGGCCCTCCGGGGAGAGCAGCGCCATCACGTCCGCACGCCCGCCGAACGCAGCCGCGGGAAACCCACCGCCCATCACCTTGCCGAAGGTGAGCAGGTCCGGCGCCCACCCCTCGATTGCGCCCTCGAGACCGTGCTGCCCCGAGCGCGTGACCCGGAAGCCGGTCATCACCTCGTCGCTGACGAACAACGCACCGTGCTCCGTGCAGGTCCGGGCGAGGAACGCGTTGAAGCCGGGAGCTGGAGGGACGACCCCCATGTTCCCCGGCGCCGCCTCGGTGATCACACACGCGATCTCGCTCCCACGCGCGGCGAAGACCTGCCGCAGCGCCTCGACGTCGTTGTAGGGCAGCACGAGGGTCGCTGCCGTGGACGCACCGGGCACCCCCGGTGTGCCTGGGACCGCGTGGGTGGCGAGACCCGACCCCGCCTCCGCGAGCAGCGCGTCGACGTGGCCGTGATAGCAGCCGGCGAACTTGACGACGAGCTCACGGCCGGTGAACCCGCGCGCCAGCCGGATCGCGGACATCGTCGCCTCGGTGCCGGAGGAGACCAGACGCACCCGCTCCACCGGGGTCCGCGCGACGATCTCCTCGGCGAGCTCGACCTCGGGGCGAGTCGGGGTGCCGTACGACGTCCCGCGCGCCACCGCCGCGGACACCGCGGCGAGCACCTCGGGATGTGCATGGCCGAGCAGCATCGGCCCCCAGCTGCACACCAGGTCGACGTACTCGTTGCCGTCGACGTCGCGCAGGTAGGCACCGTGTGCGCTCTCGATGAAGCGGGGGGTCCCGCCGACCGCCGAGAACGATCGCACCGGCGAGTTCACCCCACCGGGGGTGACCGCGCGGGCACGGTCGAAGAGAGCCGACGAGCGGGCCACCTGCGACCCAGGGGCCCGAGGAGCGGCGTGAGGGGATGTCACCGGGTCATTGTCGCTGAGCGACCCCAGCGGCACGAATCCGGCTGTGCTTCAGGCCCTGACTCAGCTCGGTGGCCAAAATGTGACTCTGGTCGCAGTAGCCACCGTGGCAGAGTCGTGGGAAACTCGGGTTCGTCTAGACAGACCGGGTTCTTGGGTTACCCGTCCGTAACGAGGGAATAGTCTTTTCGTTGAGCGTGCACGAGGGGATACAACTGGGTAATCAGACCTCCGGGGCTCCGGATGAACGGATTGGGGATTAGAAGTCATATGCCTGCAAAGGTGATGAAGTCTTGGCAGAAGGCCACTGCTCTGGTGCCGCTGGCCCTGCTCTCGGGAGCGTGGACCGCCAACCTGACCGTCACGACGCCGGTGGCAGCCACCGTCACCGCCGCCGAGGACGGGCCGGCCACGCTGCCGGACGGCACCACCGTGCCCACCGAGGCGATCAAGGCCCCGGCGAGCGTGTCGACACCCGGCGAGCTCGCCCCCGGCGTGCCCGAGGGCTCGGCCAGCAACGTGGTCTCCAGCGCCTCCACCAACGGCATCCCCGCGGCCGCGCTCGAGGCCTACCAGCGCGCGGCACAGGTGATCAACTCCGCCAAGCCCGGCTGCAAGATCAGCTGGGAGCTCGTCGCGGCGATCGGCCGGGTCGAGTCTGACCACGGCCGCTACGGCGGCAACACCCTCGGAGACGACGGCAAGAGTCGCCCGGGCATCTACGGCATCCCGCTCGACGGCACCAACAACACCGCCCGGATCACCGACACCGACGCGGGCCAGTTCGACGACGACCAGGTCTATGACCGCGCCGTCGGCCCCATGCAGTTCATCCCCGGCACCTGGAACGTCGTCGGTGTCGACGGCGACGGCGACGGTGAGCGCGACCCGCAGGACATCGACGACGCGTCCCTGGCGACTGCCGTGTACCTGTGCTCCGGCAGCGAGAACCTCTCCACCCGGACCGGCCAGGAGTCCGCGGTCTACCGCTACAACCACAGCCAGGAGTACGTCGACCTGGTCCTCTCGATCATGAACGCCTACATGGAGGGTGACTTCTCCTCGGTCCCCAACGGCACCTCGTCCACGCCCGTCTTCAGCCCCTCGAGCGGTGACTCGGTGATCTCCCCGGCAACCTCCGGTGGCAACGGCTCCTCCTTCGGCTTCGGTAACGGTGGCGGCGGAAGCGGTGGCGGCGGTGGCGGCGGCGGCGGCGGGACAGTCTTCGCCGGCAGCGGCGGCGGAAGCGGCGGCGGCAGTGGCACTCCGGCCGGCGGTGGACCGACCACGCCCGCGCCCACCACGCCTGCTGACCCGACACCCGGCCCGGACCCGGTCCAGCAGACCCCGAGGAAGGTCAAGAAGACCGTCAAGGACGTAGTCACCCCCCTGGAGGCGGCCACGGAGTACTGCCAGTCGCAGGTCTCCAGCACCGACCTCCGCCTCATCGGTGGCATGGAAGGGTGCATCCAGGCCTACAGGAACGGTGGCGCCGCTGCCGTGCAAGCTGCGATCAACGCCATCCCCGATCCGCCGGTCGGTGGCGGAGGGGGCGGCGGCGGAGGGGGCGGCGGCAACGGCGGCGGCGGCCTCCTCTAGCGCCGACCCGTCACAGTTTTCCCGCCGAGCCGCCAGGGTTAATCTGCAACCCGTCAGAGTTTGCGCGCGACCTCGGCGGCCCAGTAGGTCAGCACGACGTCAGCGCCGGCGCGCCGGATCGAGAGCAGTGACTCCATGATCGCCGCATCCCGGTCGATCCAGCCGCGCGCGGCAGCAGCCTCGACCATGGCGTACTCCCCCGACACGTTGTAGGCCGCCACTGGCACGTCGACCGACGCGCGGACCTCCCGCAGCACGTCGAGATAGCCCAGGGCCGGCTTCACCATCACCATGTCCGCGCCCTCGCCCACGTCGATCAGCGCCTCGCGCACCCCCTCGACGCCGTTGGCCGGGTTCTGCTGGTAGGTACGACGATCGCCCTGGAGTGAGGACGCGACCGCCTCGCGAAACGGACCGTAGAACGCCGAGGCGTACTTCGCCGAGTAGGCAAGGATCGCGACACCGTCATGTCCCGCCCCGTCGAGCGCCGCGCGCACCGCGGCCACCTGGCCGTCCATCATCCCGCTCGGGCCCACCACGTGGACCCCGGCGTCCGCCTGGGCCAGCGCCATCTCCGCGTAGACCTCGAGCGTCGCGTCGTTGTCCACCTCACCGGCGTCCGTCAGCACGCCGCAGTGTCCGTGGTCGGTGAACTCGTCGAGGCAGAGGTCGCTCATCACCACGATCCGGTCACCGACCTCTGCGACCACATCGGCGATGGCGAGGTTCAGCACACCCCCCGAGTCGGTGCCGGCACTCCCCCGCGCGTCCTTGCGGGCCGGGATGCCGAACAGCATTACTCCACCCAGACCCAGCTCGGCGGCCTCGGCGACCGCCTTGCGCAGCGAGTCCCGCGTGTGCTGGTAGACGCCCGGCATGCTGGTGATCGGTGCGGGCTCCGCGATGTCCTCGCGCACGAACACGGGCAGCACCAGCTGGCGCGCCTCGAACGAGGTCTCCGCGGCGAGACGGCGCA
>Ga0136622_10001012_pt1 | contig 11659 bp, 13 predicted proteins | sample AntDrymUQ4482106_2_FD_104803 | JGI IMG/M metagenome (GOLD analysis project Ga0136622, IMG submission 104803) | Polar desert sand microbial communities from Dry Valleys, Antarctica - metaG UQ448 (21.06) | ecosystem: Environmental > Terrestrial > Soil > Desert | place: Antarctica: Dry Valley...
CGAGGGCGGACGCGTGCTCGAGACGACCGGGCCTGACTCCGTCAAGGCCGAGATCGTCATGCGGATGGGCGCGATGTCGATGAAGATGCTCGGCACCGTGGAGGTCGTCGAGCAGGACCCGGAAGCGCACCGCGCCGTGCTGCGCGTCAAGGCCAGGGAGGCCGGAGGCCAGGGGCACGCCAACGCCGACGTCACCTTCCAGCTCGACGACGGCGGCGGCACGATCCACACCAAGGCGCAGATCACCGGCAAGGCGGCGTCGATGGGCGAGGGCGCGGTCGTCGGCTTTCTCGACGGGATGATCACGGATTTCAGCGGCAAGATCGGGCAGATCTGAGCGCTCCGATGGCGAATATCGCGATGCGACAGATTCGCGCGGGGGAGGTGCCGTTCGACGGCGGGACCGCGATCCAGGAGGACCCCGACCGCCCCGCGTTCCGGGGCAACGGCCCGGACGACTACGTCTGCGTGCGGTGCGGCAACGTGCTCGCCGAGGCGATGAATCCGGTGCAGATGACGAAGAAGGTCCGCGTCCGCTGTGGTCGCTGCTCGACGGTGAACGTCGCGGTGACCGACGAGTCGGACGAGCCCGCCGGCGGTCGGCGGTAGTCGTCAGCCGACCGACTGGGTAGGCGGGCGACCGCCGTTCCCTAACTTGGGAGTGGTGAACGTCGTCACCGCCAGCGGGCTCGTGAAGACCTTCGGCACGGGCCGCGCGGCGCGGCGCGTGCTCGACGGCGCCGCGATCGAGGTCGCCGCCGGCGAGGTCGTGGCGGTTCATGGGCGCTCTGGCAGCGGCAAGTCGACGCTGCTGCACCTGCTCGGCGGGCTCGACCGCGCCGAGGCCGGCCGGATCGAGGTAGGCGGGCTGCGCGTCGACGGCGCCAAGGAGCGCACGCTCGACGAGCTGCGCCGCCACCACGTCGGCTTCGTGTTCCAGTTCTTCCACCTGATCCCCGAGCTGACGGGCGCCGAGAACCTGCTGCTGCCGGCGCGGCTCCTGAACGGCGACGGCAAGGGATCGCCCGAGCGGGTGCGCGCGCTGATCGAGCGGCTCGGCCTCGAGGGGGCCGCCGAGCGCCTGCCACACACGCTCTCGGGCGGCGAGCAGCAGCGCTTCGCGATCGCGCGCGCGCTCGTCGGCGATCCCGCGGTCGTGCTCGCCGACGAGCCGACCGGCAACCTCGACTCAGAGGCGGCGCGCACGGTGCTCGGCCTGCTCGGCGGCCTGCGCGAGCACGGGCCGGCGGTCGTGCTCGTCACCCACGAGCGCGAGGCCGCGCGCATCGCGGACCGCGTCCTGCACCTGCGCGAGGGCCGGCTCGTGCCGTGAGCGGCGCCGTGCGCACGGCGCTCAGGCGCCTGCTCGCGCGCCGCGGGCGCACGCTGCTCGCTGGGCTCGGGATCGCCGCGGCGGCGGCGATGATCGGCACCGCCGCCACGCTCGGCTTCGGCCTCGCGACGGGCTTCGAGCGCGCCGCCGATCGCGCCGATCTGCCCGATGCGATCGCCCGCTTCGACGACGAGGAGCTCGGGGAGATCGACGAGCGCGTGCGCGCGCTGCCAAACGTGGAGGAGCGTGCCTACAGGCTCGAGGTGAAGGGCGTGCCGCTCGCCGCCGGGGGCCGCTCGAGCGAGCGCGGGGCCGTTCACGTGGTGCGCAGCGGGCGCCGCGGCTACGCGATCGTCGACGGCGCCGACCTGTCGGGGCGCGCCGGCGAGGTCGTCGTCGAGCGCGGCCTCGCCGAGGAGTGGGACCTGCGCGTCGGGAGCGAGCTCGAGATCGGCCGCGGCGCGCGCCTGCGCGTCGCCGGGATCGCGATCTCGCCCGACAACGTCGCGTTCCCGCTCGCGTCCGCGCCGCGCGTCTACGTGGCCTACGAGGCGCTGCGGCCGCTGCTAGGGGCGGACGTCGACCCGGTCAACGTCGCGCTCGTCTGGGCCGCCGATCCGGCACGCCTCGACATCACGCTCGCCCAGGCGCGGGCGACGGGCTTCGGGATCGACAACCTCCGCTTCGTCACCCGCGACGGCGTGCGTCTCCTGCTCGCCCAGGCCGCCGGGATCGTGATCGCGCTGCTCGTCGCGTTCTCGCTCGTGGCGCTCGGGTCGGCGCTCGTGATGCTCGCCGCCACGGCGCGCGCCGACGTCGAGCGCCGCCTGCGCTCGATCGGGGTGATGCGTGCGCTCGGCTTCTCGCGTGCGGGGGTGAGCGCCGAGCACGCGCTCGAGGCCGTGCTGCTGGCGGCGCCCGCCGCGGCGCTCGGGCTCGCCGTCGGGGTGGCGCTCGCCGCCGCACCGAGCGCGCGCCTGCTCGAGAGCCTCAACGAGCTGCCCCCGGGGTGGTCGCTCGCCCCGATCCTGATCGCCTGCTTCGTCGGGATCGTGGCCGTGGTCGCGCTCGCGACGGCCTGGCCCGCCTGGCGCGCCGCCGGCCGGGCGCCCGCCGAGGTGCTGCGCGGCGCCGCCCCGCGCCCGCCGGGCGGCTCGCGCGCGCCGCGCCTCCGCGGCGGGCCGCTCGCGCTCGGGGCGCGCCTCGCGAGTGCTCGCCCCGGCCGCCTCGCGGCCACTGTCGCCGTGCTCGCGGCCTCGATATCGGTCGTCGTGCTGATGCTGGCGCTCGCCTCGCTGCTCGAGCGCCTGCAGGCCGACCCCGGCGTGCTCGGCAAGCGCTACCAGCTCACGGCCAAGCTGCCCGCCTCGAGCGCGGACGCGGTCAGGGCGCTGCCGGGCGTCGAGGACGCCTCCCCGCGCTACGTGGTCGAGGCCACCGACTCCTTCCGCCTGGCCGAGAGCTTTCGCCTGATCGCCTACCCGGACGATCTCAGGGAGTGGGAGCGCCCGCCGCTCGACGAGGGTCGTCTGCCCCGCGGCGAGGGCGAGGTCGCGATCGGCGCCGGCCTCGCGACCGCGCTCGGCGCGCGCCCCGGGGCAACGCTCGCAGCGCTCCTGCCTTCGGGGGCGGAGGTGCGCTTCCGGGTCGCGGGAGTGGTGCGCGCGCTCGAGAACGACGGGCGGGTGGCGTTCGCGAAGCCTGGGCCGCTGCTTGCCGCCGACCCGTCGATCGAGCCGGCGATCGCTGTGCGCCTCGCCGGGGGCGCCGACCGCGCCGCGGTCGCGCGCGGGCTCGAGCGGCTGGGTGCCGTGGCGGAGCCCGTCGGCGCCGCGACCTCGAGCAACGCACGCTTCCTCGGCGTGCTCGCGTCGCTGCTGCGCGTGGTCGCGGCGGTCAACGGGCTCGTGTGCCTGTACGCGCTCGTGCAGGCGCTCACCCTGCTCGCGCTCGAGCGCCGCGCTGTGCTTGCGGTGCTGCGGGCCGGGGGCGCCGACCGCACGCAGGTGGCGCTCGTGCTCGGGGGCGCCGCGGCGCTCGTTGTGGCGCTCGCGACGGGCGCCGGGATCGTCGCCGAGCGGGCGCTGCTCGGGCCCGTCGTCACCCGCTTCGCGGCCGACTACGCGGCGCTCTCGCTCACCCCTGGGCTCGGCAGCCTGCTGATCGTGGTCCTCGGCACGGGCACGCTCGCGCTCGCGGCGACGGCGTGGGTGGCCGGGCGCCTGGCGCGGGAGCCGATCGTCGCCGGGCTCAGGGACGAGTAGCGCTTGAGGCGCGCGTGGCTCGTCGTCCTGGTGCTGCTCGCCGTCGCCGCCGGTGGCTGCCGCGAGCAGCGGCAGCCCGCGAGTGGATCGACCCTCGACGCGACGCTGATCGACCGCGACGGCGACGCCGCGCTCGAGCCCGGTCCCGGAGAGCGCCTGATCGACCGCACGGAGCTCGCGGCGCGCTCGCCCGCGCGGCGGGAGCTCGCGCGCTTCGCCCAGCTCTCGGATGCCCACGTGCGCGACGAGGAGTCGCCCGCGCGGCTGCCGTTCCTCGATCGCCTCGGCGCGCCGTTCACGGCGGCGTTTCGCCCGCAGGAGGCGCTCTCTCCCGCCGTGCTCGACGCCGCCGTGCGCTCTCTGAACGCGTCGCGGCCGCAGGCCGTCGTCGTCACCGGCGACCTGATCGACAGCGCGCAGGGCAACGAGCTCGAGCAGGCGCTCGCGGTCCTGCGCGGGGGCTGGGTCGACCCGGACTCCGGCGCGCCCGGGTACTCCGGCGTGCAGCTGGCGGGCAACGCCGATCCCTCCTACTACCGCCCGGACGTCGACCCGCCGCGCCACCCCGGGCTGCTCGACCGCGGGCAGCGGCGCTTTCGGGCGGCCGGCCTGCGCGCGCCCTGGTACCCGGTGATCGGCAACCACGAAGTGCTCGTGCAGGGCGTCGTGGCGCCGACGCCACGGCTGCGCTCGGTGGCCGTCGGGTCGCGCGTGCTCGCCCGCCCGGACGCCGACCTGCCGGCGCCGGACAGGGAGCCGACCCCGGCGCTCGTCGACCGCCTGCTCGCAGGCGGCCTGCCGGGCGAGACCGTGCGCACGCCGCCCGACGGCGGCCGGCGCCAGCTCGCGCCGCGGGAGCTGATCGGCCGCCTGCGCCCCGGCGCGCGCGGCCCGCTGCTCGACTACTCGTTCGAGCTCGCCCCGCGCCTGCGCGGCATCGTGCTCGACCTCGCGCGCCGCGACAGCGGCGCGAGCGGGCTCGTGCGCGCCTCGCAGCGCCGCTTCCTCGAGCGCGAGCTGCGCCGGACGGAGGCCGCGGGCGCGCTCGCCGTCGTCTTCTCGCACCAGCCCCTCGCGACCTCGGCCGGCGGCGAGCGGGCGTTGCGGGTGCTCGACCGCCACCCGAGCGTCATCGCAGCCGTCTCCGGCCATACGCACCGCAACTCGATCGCGCCCCGGCGAACCGCCGGCGGCGGCTACTGGCTGGTCGGCACGTCCTCGCTCGCCGACCACCCGCAGCAGACGCGGGCCTTCCGCCTCGTCGAGACTGCGTCAGGCGGGCGCGCGCTCGAGACGTGGATGGTCGACCACGCGGGCGGGCCGCTCGCGGGCCCGGCGCGCGAGCTCGCCTTCATCGACGCCCAGGGCGGGCGTCCGGCGGGGAACGCCGGCGCGGCGGGCGACCGCAACGCGCGTCTCTTCCTTCCGTGAGCGGCTACGGGTTCAGGCGGTCGCGATCGCCCATGCCACCGATGCCGCGCTGCTCGCCCACGGCGAGGAGCGCGATCGACACGACGACCGCCGCGATGAACCCGAGCACGTTCAGCTCGAAGATCGAGCCGGTGCCGAGCACGTTCGCGATCGTGCCGCCGACGACCGAGCCGACCACCCCGAGCAGCAGCGTCATCCCCAGGCCGAGCCGCTGGCGGCCGGGCAGGATGGCGCGCGCCAGGAAGCCGATGATGATGCCGGCGATGATGAAGCCAATCATTGCCATCATCCTAGAGGATCAGCACTCTAGCTAAGTTAGCTACCGAGCGCTATGCTGCGACGGTGCCCCAGGTGGGAATGCATGAGGCGAAGAGCGCGCTCTCCCAGCTCGTGAAGCGTGCCGAGGCGGGCGAGGACGTCGTGATCGCGCGTAACGGCAGGCCGGTCGCGCGCCTGGTCCCGATCACCGCCCCCGCCTCGCTCGCCTCGGTTCGCGGCGCCTGGCGCGGCCGCGTTCGAATCGCCGAGGACTTCGACCAGCTTCCCGACGACATGGCGGAGGCCCTCGGCGGTCGGTGAAGCTGCTGCTCGACACCCACGCTGCGCTGTGGTGGCTCAGCGAGGACGAGCAGTTCGGCCAGGTGGCGGCAGGCCTGCTCTCGAGTGCCGCAAACGAGGTCTTCCTCAGCGCCGCGGTTGTGTGGGAGGTCGCCATCAAGCGCTCGCTTGGGAAGCTCGACGCGCCCGCGGACTTCGCGCCGACACTGGTCGCCGCGGGGGCGCTGCCGCTCCCGATCAGCCTCGCCCACGCCGCCGCCGTCGAGACGCTGGCCTGGCATCACCGCGACCCCTTCGACCGCCTGCTCGTCGCCCAAGCCACGGTCGACGGAGCCGTGCTCGTATCCGGGGACGACGCCCTGCGCCCCTACGGCGCCCCGATGGTGTGGTAGCTCGCGTCGCCCCGCCGGCTCCGTCTATCGTCTTCCGGGTGGACGCAAAGACCCGCATCAGGCTGACCAAGTACTCGCAAAAGGCCGGCTGAGCTTCCAAGCTGGCTCCAGGGGACCTGGAGCAGGTGCTGGAGGGGTTCGCCCCGGCAGACAGCGACGGCTTCGTCAGCGGCATGGGCAGCCGCGACGACGCCGGCTACATCCCCTTCGACGGCGGGCTGCTGCTGCAGTCGGTCGACTTCTTCACCCCGATCGTCGACGACCCCTACCGCTTCGGGCAGATCGCCGCGGCCAATGCCCTCTCGGACATCTACGCGATGGGCGGGCGACCGCTGACGGCGATGAACCTGGTCGCATTTCCCACCTCGCTTGGCCTCGACGTGCTGCGCGAGATCCTCGAGGGGGGCGGCTCGAAGATCAGCGAGTCGGGCGCCAGGCTGTGCGGCGGCCACACGGTGGACGACGACGAGCCGAAGTACGGGCTGTCGGTGACCGGATGGGTGGAGGAGGAGCGGGTGGTGCGAAACCAGGGCGCTCGCCCCGGTGACGCGCTGGTGCTCACGAAGGCGCTCGGCATCGGGATCCTGGCGACCGCTCTCAAGCGCGAGCTGGTCTCGGAGGCGGAGATCGACGAGGCCGTCGAGGCGGCCGCGCGGCTCAACGGGGGCGCGTGCGAGGCGATGCGGGCGGTCGGAGTATCGGCGGCCACCGACGTGACGGGCTTCGGCTTGCTCGGGCACCTGTCGGAGATGCTCGGCCCGAGCGGCCAGGGGGCCGTCCTGCGCCGTGCCTCGGTGCCCGTCTGGGAGCGCGCCGTCGCGCTCGCGGCGGAGGGCTGCTACGCGGCCGGCCTCAACAGCAACCGTGAGTACCTGAGCGCCGGCGTGCGCGGCGACGGCGTCTCCGACGACGATCTGCTGCCCCTGTATGACCCGCAGACGAGCGGCGGCCTGCTGATCGCCGTCGCGCCGGAGCGACTGCCGAAGCTGCTCGCGGAGCTGACCGCCGGCGGGGAGCAGGCGGCGGCGATCGGCGAGGTCACCGCCGAGCCCGGCATCGTGGTCGCGCGCTGAGGGGGAATGGGCTCTCCGTCAGGCGCCCAGACGCCTCCGCGCCGAGCGGGCGGGCATCAGGCGGCGCACGTGCGAAAGCCCGCGAAGAGGTCGCGGCGGTGGGGTAGGGCGAAGTTGCGCCAGGTGCTGCGCAGCATCCGGCCGCGCGCCGCCCAGGAGCCCCCGCGAAGGGTCCCGTAGCCGGCGTCGAACCACGGCTCCGAGTAGTCCTCGTAGGGGTCGCGCTCGAAGCCCGGGTAGGGGCCGAAGGGATCGGCGCAGTGCTCCCAGACGTTGCCGATCATCTGCCGGCAGCCGAACGCGCTGTCCCCGCCCGGGAACGCCGCGACATCCACGGTGTCCATGACGCGGAAGTCGAGGTTCGCGTGCGCGCGAGCGGGGGCCTCGTCGCCCCACGGGTAGCGGCGCTTTGCGGCCAGGTCGCCTGGCTCGCCGGAGGCCGCGAGCTCCCACTCGGCCTCGGAGGGCAGCCGCCGCCCGGCAAAGCGGCAGTAGGCCTCGGCCTCGTGCCGGCACACGTGGACCACCGGCGCGTGCGGCTCGAGCGGCTCGATCCGGTCGAAGTGGCGCCGGCGCCACTCGCCGCCCGGCAGCCAGTACACCGGGTGCTCCGCGCGCTCCTCTGTGCGCCAGTCCCAGCCCTCCTCGCTCCACAGCTCGCGACGCGCGTAGCCTCCATCCTCGACGAAGGCCAGGAACTGGGCGTTTGTGACCGGCGCCCGGGCGATCGCGAACGAATCCACCTCCACAGGATGCGCCCACTTCTCGTTGTCGAACACGAACGGGGCGTCCCGGGTCGCCCCGAGCGCGAGCTCTCGACCCGGGATCTCCACGTCGCCATCGAGCGGGCCGCTCGGCTGCCCGTCGAGCGCGCTTGGGTCAAGCAGCGCGACCGGCGGGGCCTTGAGGCCGTGGGTCTGGCGCGTGTAGGTGAAGGCCTCCACGTGCATGTCCTCGTGGAAGGTGGCGTAGCGCAGGAAGTACGCCGCATCGGCGCTCGACGGCTCGCGGTCGAGCTTCGCGAGCACGCCGTCGATCACGCGGCGCATGTAGTCGAACGTCTCCTGGCGCGAGATCAGCGGCAGGGTCCAGCGGGTGTCGTGCTCGACCTCGCTCGAGTTGTACAGCGAGTCGGCGTTCTCGAGCAGCGACGGGCGCAGGTCGTGCTCGCCCACGAAGCGGAGGTTCCAGAGCTCCTGGAACCAGGCCACGTGGCCGAGCTCCCATAGCGGCGGGTTCACGATGCGCAGCTGCGGGCCCATCATCTGCCGATCGTCGAGGTCGCTCACGATCTCGAGCGTCCGCTCGCGGGCGTCGAGGGCAATCGCGGCGAGGTCGCGCGCGGCGGTGGTGCCCGGGGTGTCGGTGGTGGGGCTCATGGTGTCGCTCGGTCGGAGGTGCTGGCGGGGCGCCGCCGCGCAGCCGTGAGGATCTCGCTCGTCACCCCCGCCGCTCGCGGCTCCCGTCACGGCAACCGCGCCACCGCCGTCCGCTGGGCGTCCTTACTCAGGGATCTGGGCCACAGGGTCGTCGTTGAAGAGACCTGGAGCGGCCGGGACACGGAGCTGTTGCTCGCCCTCCACGCCCGTCGCAGCCATTCTTCTACCACATGCTTCGCGGCCGCCCACCCGGACCGCCCGCTCGTCGTGGCGCTCACGGGCACCGACCTCTACCGCGACATTCGCTCAGACGTCGCGGCGCGCGAGTCGCTCGAGCTCGCCACTCGCTTGGTCGTCCTGCAGGAGCTCGGGCTCGACGAGCTCGAGCCCGCTCTGCGACGAAAGGCGCGCACCATCCACCAGTCCGCCGAGCCCTTCCGCCGGCTGCCACCGGCCAGCCGGTGGTTCGACGTGTGCGTGGCCGGTCACCTGCGCCCCGAGAAGGACCCCCTGCGGCCGGCGCTCGCCGCCGCCCTCCTCCCCGAGCGCTCGCGCATACGGGTGACCCACATGGGCGACGCTCGCGACGAGGCGCTCGCCCTGGAGGTCCGCGCGCGGGCCGCGGCCAGTCCACGCTACCGCTGGCTCGGCGACGTGCCGCGCTGGCGCGTGCGCCGCCTGATGGCCCGCAGCCGACTGCTCCTGCACCCGTCCACGCTCGAGGGAGGGGCGAACGTGGTCACGGAGGCGCTTGCCTCAGGCCTACCGCTGGTGGCAGCTGACATCCCGGGCAACGTGGGGCTGCTGGGCTCGGGGTACGCCGGGCTCTACCCACCGGGCAACGAGGCGGCGCTTGCGCAGCTGCTCGCGCGCGTCGAGTCAGAGCCCGCGCTTTACGCGCTGCTCGCTCGTCAGTGCGCCGCACGCCGGCCGCTGACGCTCCCGGAGCGCGAGCGCGCGGCGCTTGGCGAGCTGGTGGAGGAGGCCCTTCGCGCCCACCGCCCTCAGGCGGCCTGAAGCTCGCCTCGGATCCACTCCACCGTCTCGGCTACGCCCTCGCGCACGCCGATCCGCGCCTCGAAGCCGAGCACGCGCCGCGCCTTCTCCACCGACGGCCAGCGCCTCTGGACGTCGACGGCGAACGAGGGCAGGTGCTCGAGCTCGAGCTCCTCGGCGCGCCCGCACGCCTCCCACACGACGCGCGCGATCTCGGCGACCGTCATCTCCTGCGCCGCCGAGATGTTGAAGTCCTCGTTCTCGGCGGCGGGGTGCTCCAGCGCGGACACGATCCCGTCGGCGATGTCGTCGATGTGGGTCAGCGTGCGCGTCTGCTCGCCCGAGCCGAAGATCGGCAGCGGGCGCGCGCCCGCGAGCGCCTTGCGGATCAGGTCCGGCACCACGTGCGCGATCCCCGGCTCGTCGTGCGGCGACTCGCCGGGGCCGTAGGCGTTGAAGGGTCGGCAGATCGTGTAGGGCAGATCGTGCTCGTCGTGCAGCGCGCGGCAGTAGACCTCGCCGGCGAGCTTCGAGAAGCCGTAGGCCGACCACGGCGCGGGGGTCGAGTGGATGTGCTCCTCGGTGGTCGGGAACTCCGTCGCGCGCTCGAAGACCATCGACGAGGACACGTACACGAGCCGCTCGACGGGCTGCTCGAGCGCCGCGCGGAAGACCGCGTTGTAGAGCCCGTTGTTCACCTCGAGCAGCGTGTGCGGCAGCTTGTGGAAGTTCGCGATGCCGCCGACGATCGCCGCCAGGTGGATCACGCGGTCGCGGCCGGCGGCTGCGCGCCGCGCCTCGGCGAGGTCCCGCAGGTCGCCCGTGTGCACCTCGCAGCGCTCGCGCATCCAGGCCGGGGGCTCGCGCTGATCGGACACGCGGACGTCGTGCGCGCCGTCGCGCAGCAGCCGCGCCACCACGGCGGCACCGATCGTGCCGGCGCCGCCCGTGACGAGCACGCGGCTCATGCCGGGGCCTCGACGCGCAGGCCGTGTGCGTGTGCCGCCGCGGCGAGCCGGAGGTCGTAGGTGACGAACGCGTCCGGCGGCGGATCGAGCGCGAGCGCGGTCGCGAGGTGGATCGCATCGAGCGAGCCGAGCTCGCGCGGCTCGAGCACCGCCACCCTGCCGATCAGGTCGCGGTCGACCGGTCGCAGCGCGAGCAGCGACAGCAGCTCCGTGACGGCTTCTCCCGCCCCCGGCCGGTACCGTCGGACGGCGCGACCGACCTCCGCCACTGCCAGCTCGCTCGAGACACGGAGCGGCCACGAGCCAAGCGCGCGCTCGAGCGCGGCCGTCTCTCGCTCGGGGACCGTCAGCTTCACGAGCGCGGAGGCGTCGAGATATGCGAGCGCCCCCTCAGCGCTCGTGTGCGTCCCGGTCCTCCTGGAGCAGCTCGCTCAGCGTCTTCGGAGCGTTGGGGTCCGCTGGAAGGGATTCGAAGTCGAGTAGGTCGCCCTTGGGACGAGACAGCTTGTTGACGCGCAGCCAGCGTTCGTACCAGTCCTCATCTGCCAGGAGGGGATTCAACTCGGCCACCGGCTCTCGCCGATCCGTGACGACGAAGCGCTCGCCCTCGGCCACCCGTCGCAGGTAGACGCTGAGGTTCTGGCGCAGCTCGCGAACGCCGACTCGAGTTGCCATGCATCGCCAGCGTAGCACCTGTGACGCACACCGAGTCGCGGCCGGCAGCGACGGCCACGACCTCGTGACGGCTCAGTCAGGCCGCTCCTCGCGCTGCTCGTCCAGAACATCGCTGAGCGCTCTCCGACCCGGCACGGCGGGGAGCGGCTCCACGTCCAGCAGGTCGCCGACGCGGCGTGTCAAGCGGCCTTCCGAGCCCGCCAGCTCGTCCGCGTAGGCGAACACCTGCCCGCTGCCCGACGCGTTCCAGGGGTCGACCAGCAGCGCGCTCGCGGGCACCCGTGCCAGCACGTCGTCGTACTCGGAGTGGTTGGTGGCGATCACGACCGCGTCGACCCCGTCAAGCGCCGCCTCAAGCGAGTCCGACTCGGCCGGCACGTGCGGATCGTGGCGGGTCACGAGCGCGAGCTCGCGCTCGAGCAGCCGGATCAGCTTGTGCGAGAGCGAGTCGCGCGTGTCGTCTGAGTCCCGCTTGAAGGTGAGCCCGAGCACCGCCACGCGGCGGTCACGCAGCGTGCCGCCGAGGCGGCGCTTGAGGCCCTCGACGAGGAACAGCGGCACGGTCTCGTGCACGCGCGAGACGGCGAGCA
>Ga0136622_10001013_pt1 | contig 11659 bp, 11 predicted proteins | sample AntDrymUQ4482106_2_FD_104803 | JGI IMG/M metagenome (GOLD analysis project Ga0136622, IMG submission 104803) | Polar desert sand microbial communities from Dry Valleys, Antarctica - metaG UQ448 (21.06) | ecosystem: Environmental > Terrestrial > Soil > Desert | place: Antarctica: Dry Valley...
CGCGATCGAGAACGAGGGGATGGCTCCTTCGCTCGCGATCTCCGTGGTCTTCTCCGGGGTCCGGTTGTAGACGACGACCTCCTGGCCGTCCCGGACCAGCCGTCGGACCATGTTGGCGCCCATGCGCCCAAGGCCGATGAACCCGATGCGCATGTGGATCAACCCTCCGGGGTCTGGTCGAGTGCGGCCACCAGGGCACGCTCCAGGGCGGCGAGACCGGCGTCTGGATCGGCGCCGAGGTGGACCCGCAGGATGGGCAGGTCGTGGGATTCGATGGCGGCGAGGTCGCCGGCTGCCTGGGCGTCGATGAGTTGGCCGAAGGTGTACGGCCAGCCTGGGATCTCGCGGTCGGCCGGATGGTCCGCGGTGAGCTGGAGGAACCAGCCGATAGGCGCGCCGCCCTTGTGGAGCTGGCCGGTGGAGTGCAGAAAGCGCGGCCCGTAGCCGGCAGTCGTCGCCCGGCCGGTCCGGTCCCGAAGGAGCGAGCGGATGCGGGCGAACGCGGCATCCCGCTCGGAGGTGGGTGCGATGAACGCCTGGATCGCGAGGTAGGCGTTCGACTTGCGACGGGCGAGATGGCGCGCCAGCTCCCCGACGACGCCGCCATCGCTCGACGTCAGCCGGAGGGCGGCATCGCCGTACAGCGCAAGCCCATCGCCTTCGGCCAGCGGCGGCGGCGGCACGTCCGGGCTCTCGCCACGTTCTGCCGCGGCCAGGCGCTCGCGGGTGAGGTTCTTGGCCTCCTCGACGTTGGGCTGGTCGAACGGGTCGATCCCGAGGACCGCACCGGCAAACGCCGTCGCGACCTCCCAACGGACGAACTCGGCACCAAGGTCGATCGGGTCCGCGAGATCGATCCGGATGACCGGGTGCCCGGCCGCCGCAAGGGCGTCCGCAAGGGCGTCCCGGCCGCCATCGGCCGCGCCCGCGAGCGTCAGTCGCACGAACGCGCGATCCGGTCCGTACGACTCGACGGACCCGAGCGGCTCCATGTCCACGGGCACGATGCCGACGCCGTGCTTGCCGGTGCTCTCCGCGATGAGCTGCTCCAGCCACGCCCCGAACGAGCCGATCTCGTCATCGGCCAGGAACGTCAGCTTGTCCCGCCCGGCCGCGGCCAGGGTGCCGATGGCCAGGCCCAACGAGAGGCCCGGGTTCGCGTCGGGATCGGGTTCGCGACAGGCCCCCAGCATCGCCGCCGCGGACGCTAGCAGCGCGTCAAGGTCGATCCCGATGAGCGACGCCGGGACCAGCCCGACGTACGTCAGCGCGGAGTAGCGTCCGCCGATATCGGACGGGTTGAGGAAGACCTCGCGGAAGTCGTCATGATGGTCCATCGCCTCGAGGCTCTTGCCCGCATCCGTGATCGCGGCGATCACGGCGCCCGGCGTCTCGTAGGCGTGGTGGCCCACGGCGTCCAGCGCAGCGTGGGCCCGCGCCCACGCGTCGGCGAGGAAGGCGTTCGGCTCCGTCGTGGTGCCGGACTTGCTGGCGATGAGGGTCAGGGTCTTGAGCGGCTCGAGATCATCCACGGTCGCCGCGACGAAGGCCGGATCAGTGGAGTCCAGGATTCGCAGGGTGAGGTAGCCGTCCTGCGACCCGAACGTCCGATGCAGCACGTCTGGCGCGAGGCTGCTGCCGCCCATGCCTGCCACGACGGCCGTCGTGACGCCGGCCGCCACGATGCCGTCGCCGAAGCCTTCGAGGGCCGGCGTCTGCGCGGCGAAGTGACCCGGCGCGTCCAACCAGCCGAGCCGGTCGGCGATCGCCGCCCCGACACGAGGATCCGCGGACCACAGGGTCACGTCGCGGTCGAACAGGCGGGTCGCCCACGACTCCTCTCGTGCGCGATCCACCGCCGCGTCATACGCGGCCGACCCATCGCCGAGGGCAAGAGCGGGCGGGGTCAGGGCCGTCGACACCGGTTCGGTCATCGTGACCTCCGAACGATACGCATGGAGGGACCATGGTACGCCGCGAGACGTCCGTCAGCGTTCCGCTGCCTCGATCGCGAGGACCTTGTCCAGCCGGCGACGATGGCGCTCCTCGCCGCTGAAGCTCGCCGCCAGGAATGCGGCGGCGCATTCGAATGCCGGTTCGGGGCCGATGACCCGGGCCCCGAGGGTCAGCACGTTCATGTCGTCATGCTCGACGCCCTGGTGCGCGGAATACGTGTCATGGCAGACGGCCGAGCGCAGGCCGCGCATCTTGTTGACGGCCACGCTCGCACCGACCCCGGATCCGCAGACGAGGATCCCTCGATCCGCCTCCCCGCGCTGGATCGCGAGGCCCAGACGCTGGGCGAAGTCCGGGTAGTCGTCGGTCGGGTCCGAGCCGTCACCGCCCAGGTCGGCATACGTGTGCCCCAGGCTTGCACGCTCCAGGCGGGCCAGAAGCTCGTCCTTGAACCTCGCTCCGGCATGATCGGCGGCGAATGCCACGCGCATGTCAATCGGCCTCCAGCACGGTCACCGGCACATCCTGTGCTGGCCGATATCCAGGTCGATGGTCGTGTGCTTGCGCATCAGCTGTGTCCGGGATCCGTGCCCTCGGTGCGGCCGACCCCCGCCTCGCCGGCATCGAGCGTCGGGTGACCACCACCGCCGCGGTCGCCGAAGTGGCCGCCGTCCACGGTCGGGATGCGACCGCACAGGCCGTCCCGCACGACGCGCCGGCCGACGTCGGCGACCCGATCCGCGGTGAAGCCGAACTTCTCGAAGATCGTGCCGGCCGGCGCGGAAGCACCGAAGTGGTCGAGGCCGATGATCGCGCCCTCATCCCCGACCCAGCGTTCCCAGCCGAGCGAGACACCGATCTCGACGCTCACGCGCTTCCTGACCGCGGGCGGCAGCACCTCGTCGCGATAGACCTGGTCTTGCAGGTCGAACGTCTCCCAGCAGGGCAGCGACACGACTCGGGTCGGGATGCCGTCCCGTTCCAGGGCGTCTGCCGCGACGACGGCGAGCTGGAGCTCGGACCCCGTGGCGATGAGGATCAGCTCCGCGGCATCGCCCGAGGCTTCGCGCAGCACGTACCCGCCGCGTCGCACGCCGTCGCGCGCGAGCGTGTCCGTGCCCGCGAGGGTCGGCAGCTTCTGGCGGGTCAGGGCGAGTGCCACCGGCCCATCGGAGCGTTCCACCGCGAGGGCCCAGGCCGCGGCCGTCTCGTTGGCGTCGCCGGGGCGTACGAACCAAAGGTTGGGGATCGCCCGGAGGGCGGCGTAGTGCTCCACCGGCTGATGCGTCGGACCGTCCTCGCCCAGGCCCACCGAATCGTGGGTCCAGAGGTGGATGACGTGCAGGCCCGCCAGCGCGGACAGTCGGACGGACCCGCGCATGTAGTCGCTGAAGGTGAGGAACGTGGCGTCGTACGGGATGAAGCCGCCGTGGTACGCGATGCCGTTGGCGATACCGCCCATGGCGTGCTCGCGGACGCCGAACCGGAGGTTCCGGCCCGCCTCCTCCGCGCTGAAGTCGGGCTCGCCCTTGACGTCGGTCAGGTTGGACTCGGACAGGTCCGCGGCGCCCCCGAACAACTCGGGCACCGTCGCGGCCAGTGCCTGGATCGCGTCCTGAGAGGCGTTTCGGGTGGCCACCTCGGTCCCGGTCTCGTAGGACGGGAGGCCGCGGTCCCAGCCATCGGCGAGCGTCCCGGAGACGCGTCGGCGCAGCCCGGCGGCCTGCTCCGGATTCGCTTCGGCATAGGCATGGACGCGGGTTCGCCACTTCGCGACCAGGTCTTCTCCGGCGCTGACGGCGGCCCGGAACACGGCCAGCGCGTCGTCCGGGATGAAGAAGGACTTGTCCGGATCCCAGCCATAGGCCTCCTTGGTGAGACGAACCTCGTCCGGTCCCAGCGGCGCACCGTGGGCTTTCTGCGAATCCTGCTTGTTCGGGCTGCCGAAGCCGATGTGGGTCCGGACCGCGATCAGGCTGGGCCGCTCGTCCGCGAGCGCGGCCTCGATCGCCCCTTCGATCGCGGCAACGTCGTCCCCGTCCTCCACCCGCTGGGTATGCCAGCCGTACGCATCGAACCGCGCAGGGACGTCCTCCGACCAGGCCATCGCCGTCGGGCCGTCCAGCTGGATCCCGTTGTCGTCGTACAGGACGATCAGCTTGCCGAGGCGCAGGTGGCCGGCCAGGCTGGCCGCTTCCGACGCGATGCCTTCCTGGAGATCGCCGTCGCTGGCGATGACGAACGTCCGATGATCGACGATCGAATGTCCGTCGCCGTTGAATTCGGCCGCCAGTCGACGCTCCGCGATGGCCATCCCCACGGCATTCGCGAACCCCTGGCCGAGCGGGCCCGTGGTCGCCTCGACACCCGGTGTCAGACCGGATTCCGGGTGGCCGGGAGTCCGCGAGCCCCATTGCCGGAACGACTTGAGGTCGTCAAGGCTCACGTCGTAGCCGGTCAGGTGGAGGAGCGAATAGAGCAGCATGGAGGCATGCCCGGCCGAGAGCACGAACCGGTCTCGATCCGGCCAGTCGGGGTGGGTCGGGGCGTGGCGCAGGAAGCGTGTCCAGACCGTGTAGGCCATCGGGGCGGCCCCCATCGGCGCGCCGGGATGCCCCGAATTCGCCTGTTGGACGCCGTCGATGGACAGGGTTCGGATGGTGTCGATGGCCAGGCGGTCGAGATCGGGCTTGACGGCGGTCATGGGGTGGGCTCCGCTCGGGTGGCTCTGGGTGGGCGGCCATTGTAGGTCGCGCCGTGCTCTATGCTCGGCGGCGATGCCGACTCTCCGACCGCCGCATCCGTCCAGACCCCGTCGACCCGGTCGACGCGCCCGGTCCGGCCCAGCTCCCGCCCGCGTCGTCGTCCTGGGCGACCTGATGATCGATGTCGTGCTGGCGGCCCACCGAACCCTGGAAGTCGGCACGGATGTCCCGGGTCGGGTCAGCCTCGTCCAGGGCGGTTCGGCGGCGAATACTGCTCGCTGGCTGGCCCGCCTTGGTGCGCGGACGACCCTGATCAGCTCTGTCGGGCGCGATGCCGCGGGCCGGGCCCTCGTCGACGCGGTCCGCTCGGACGGCGTGGCGGCCCGCATCGCGCGCATCGTCGGGGCCCGCACTGGTCGCATCGGCGTCCTCGTGACGCCGGACGGTGAGCGGTCCTTCGTGGCCGACCGGGGCGCTGCCGACCACCTGACGCCGGGCGACCTGCGGCCGGCCTGGTTCGCCGGGATCGACGGCCTCCATCTGCCGGCCTACTCGATCCTTGGGGATCCCCTGGGTCTGGCCAGCCGGCGCGCCGTGGGCCTGGCTCGGGAAGCCGGGGCCATGATCAGCGTGGACCTGGCGTCGGTCGGGCCGCTGGTCGCGCATGGCCGGAGGGCCGCCCGAGCGCTTATCGCTGACGTCGGGCCCGACCTGCTCTTCGCGACGGCTACCGAAGCGGAGGCACTCGTCGGGCGCCGATTCATCGATGCGCTCCTGGAGGTCGCTCCGGCGGCCGTCATCAAGCGCGGCGCCAAGGGCGCGACCGTCCTGCTGCGCGATGGCGAGCGACAGTTGCGCTTCGAGGTGGCCACGGTCAGCGTGGCCGCGGCCGACACGACCGGGGCCGGCGACGCCTTCGATGCCGGCTTTCTGGTCGGCTGGTTCGCTGCGCGATCCGCGGGCCGATCCCCGGCGGCTGCGCTCCAACGCGCGGCGCTGTCCGGCCACCGCGCAGCCGCCCGCCGACTCTCCATGGCTCGTCCTGAATTGCCCCTCGCCTGATGTCCGTGCCATCCGGTGTGACCGGCCGACTCGACGTGGCCTTGGAGGTCGCCCAGGCGCTTGCCGAAGGGCGGCCCGTGGTGGCGCTCGAGTCGACGCTCATCAGCCACGGCCTGCCGTATCCGCACAATCTCGAGGTCGCGTCGGCCTCCGAGGCCGCCGTTCGCGCGTCCGGCGCGGTCCCTGCAACCGTGGCAGTCCGCGACGGCCGGCTGCTGGTCGGACTGACGACCGAGGCGCTGGAAGCGCTCGCCACGGCGCCTGAAGGCTCCGTGCGCAAGGCGGCCCGGCCGAGCCTGGCGGTCGCGCTGAGCGAAGCCGGCTGGGCCGGGACGACGGTCTCGGCCACGATGATCGCGGCCCACGCGGCGGGCGTGCAGGTCTTCGCGACGGGCGGAATCGGCGGCGTGCACCGCGGGGCACTGACCGGGAATGCGCGCGGTCGGGGGCCGTCGTTCGACATCTCGTCCGACCTCGAGGAGATGGGCCGCACGCCGATGGCCGTCGTCTGTACCGGACCGAAGGCGATCCTGGACGTGCCGGCGACCCTGGAATACCTCGAGACCCAGGGCGTGCCGGTCATCTCGGTGGGCGCGGTGGCACTGAACAGGATCTATGCCCGGTCCTACGGGATCGCGGCGCCGCACGTCGTCAAGGACATCGATGCTGCCGCGGCCTTCGTCGAGGCACACCTGGCTCTGGGACTGGGCGGGGGCGCCCTCGTGTGCGTGCCCGTGCCGGCCGAGGCGGCACTCCCCGATGACGCGGCCCGGGACGCCGTCGAGCGGGCGGTCGCGGACGCGGACGCGGACGGCATCGGCGGGCCCGCCCTGACGCCCTGGCTCCTGGCCCGGATCGCCACACTGACCGGAGGCGCTTCCGTGCGGGCCAACACCGCCCTCATCGTCAACGACGCGCGGGTCGCCGGAGAACTGGCCCTCAGCCTCGCGGCGCGTCTCCTGGCTCGTTGACGATCGCCATGGCCGTTCCTGCCACGCCCACTCCCAGCCCGCCCGCCCCGCCCGCCATCGAGACGCGCGGCCTGCGACGGATCTACAAGGTCAAACCGACGCCTGTCATTGCCCTGGAGCACATCGACCTGGAGGTCGCGCCCGGCGAATTCTTCGGCTTGCTGGGACCCAACGGCGCGGGCAAGACCACGCTCATCAAGATCCTGACCACCCTGCTCCTGCCAAGCGAGGGCACGGCCCGCATCTTCGGGTTCGACGTCTCGCGCGAGGAGAAGCAGATCCGGCGGATCATGAACATGGTGGCGGGCGGCGAACAATCGGGCTACGGCATCCTGACCGTCCGCGAACAGCTCTGGATGTTCAGCCAGTTCTACGGTTTGTCGCGCTCGGATGGCTGGCGGCGGGTCGATGACCTCGTCGACGCCGTCGGGATGGGCGCCGAGCGGGAGCAACGGGTCAGCACCCTCTCCACCGGGCAACGCCAGAAGATGAACATCGCGCGCGGCCTGCTCAACGACCCGTGGATCCTGTTCCTCGACGAACCGACGCTCGGCCTGGATGTGGCGGCCGCTCGCCAGGTCCGCGAGCTGGTCTCGGCCTGGAAGGCTGCGGTCCTCGGACGGACCGTGCTGCTCACCACGCACTACATGGCCGAGGCAGACGAGCTGTGCGACCGGATCGCCATCGTGGACCACGGGCGGATCCTGGCCATCGGTACGCCCGAGGAACTGAAACGGCGCGTCCAGCGCGAGTCGATCTTCCGGGTCGAGCTCGATCACCTCGACGCCGGAGGAGCGGCCGCCCTGGCCTTGCTGCCGGGTGTCGTTTCCGTGGCGCCGGCGGCCGCCGATGGTGGACCCGTGGATCGCCAGACCGTCGGCCTCAACCTCGCGCTCGCCCAGGACGGCATCCTGGCCAGCGTGGTCGGTGCGCTCGGCGACCTCGGCTCGCACATCGTGGCCCTGCGCAAGTCGGAGCCCTCGCTCGAGGATGTCTTCGTCGAACTCGTCGGGCGCGGCTTTGACGACCCCGACGCCGCCGTGACGAGTGGGCCGGGCGGCACGGCCGGAGCCGCCTGAGTGTCGGTCTACGAGTTCCGACGGACCGTCAGCCCACAGGCGGCTGCTGCATGGACCCCGCGTCAGGTCCTCCTGACGAACCTGCGGGCCGTGGGTGGTCGGGCCTACCCGCGGGTCCACGGCCTGTTCCGGGAGAAGTCGTGGGTCTTCTTCGAAGTCCTGCTCCCGTTCCTGTCAACGTCGACGTTCGTGTTCGTCTATCGCGCACTTCGCGCGCCGCCCGAATACATCGGCTTCGTCGTCCTGGGCGGCGCGATGACCGCCTTCTGGCTGAACGTCATCTGGATGATGGCGAGCCAGCTCTGGTGGGAGAAGAGCCAGGGCAACCTGGAGCTCTACTTCGCGGCGCCCATGTCCATCATGAGCGTGCTCTTCGGCATGGCCCTCGGCGGCATGGTCATGAGTTCGACGCGGGCCGTCATCGTGCTGGCCGTCGCCTCGCTCCTGTACGAGGTCCGCTTCGCGATCGACCAGTGGCTGCTGCTCCTCACCGTCTTCTTCCTGACCCTGGCCGCGCTATACGGCCTGGGGATGATGCTCGCGAGCCTGTTCCTGGTGTGGGGCCGAGAAGCGTTCCAGATGAGCCAACTGTTCACCGAGCCGGTCTACTTCGTGTCCGGACTGAATTTCCCTGTCGCGCGCCTAGGACTGCTCGGAGCGCTGGCTCTCGCCACGATCCCGCTGGCGGTCGGTCTTGACGCCATGCGTCAGCTCGCGTTCATCGGGGCGAACTTCCCGATCGGAACACCTACGCCCGAGGTCGAAGCGTTGATCCTCGTGGTCATGACCGTGGTCTTCCTCGCCGCTGCCCGTTGGATGCTCCGGACCCTGGAGCGACGCGCTCGCCGGGAAGGTCGTCTATCGGTGCGCTGGCAGTGAGCGAGTCGACAGACGAGCCGAAGGGCCTCGTCGGTCTTGGTTCGCCGGACTGGGGTGGCTTCGACCGCGCTCGAACGCGCGGCCGTGGTGTACGCGATGTCTGGGGCAGCTTTCGGACCGCGGCGCTGATCGGCTGGCAGATGGAGGCGAACTGGACGGACCCCGTCCTGTTCTTCATCTACTCGGTGGCGAAGCCCGTGTCGGGAGCGCTCATCCTGGTCGTGATGCTGGACATCATCAGCGGGGGCGCCGATCCGGGTTACCGGGCGTTCGTGGTCGTGGGTACGGCCTTGTGGGCCGTCGTCCTGGCCGGGATCTCGGGTCTCGCGTGGTCCATCCTTGACGACCGAGAGCGCTACCGGATGCTCAAGTACGTGTATGTCTGCCCGAGCGACTTTCGGGTGGTCCTGCTCGGCCGCGGCGTCGCCAGGCTCGCGGTGGGAGCCGCTGGCGGGGTGATCACCCTCGCGGTCGGCGTCCTGGCCCTGGGCGTTCCCCTGGATCCAGCCGCGATCGAGCCCGGGCTGCTGACGCTGGTCATGATCCTTGGGCTGGCGGCGATCGTCGCCATCGCTGTCCTGATCGCCGCGATCTGCCTCCAGACCCGCCAGGAGTCCTGGTCCTATCCGGACGCCGTGGGCGGGGCGCTCCTCCTGGTCAGTGGGGTCGTCTTCCCGTTGAGCGTTCTGCCTCTCCCACTTCAGGCGATCGGCCTGATCACGCCCCTGACCTGGTGGGTGGAGGGCGTGCGTCGGGCACTCGTCCCGGGAACGCCATCCTCCATCGGCGGAGCGGGCAGCCTGTGGGCCACCACGACCGGCAGCCTCGCACCGGACGCGCCCACGATCGTCGTCGCCTTGCTGGCGACGGGGGCGCTGGTTACACTCGGCGCCACCGGTATCTTTCGGCTAAGCGAGGGCCGCGCCAGGGACCGTGGCCTTCTGGACCAGACCACCGGCTCGTGAAGAGGACTACCCGGCATGCGCATCTATGAGGGCAGCCCCCGGCAGGACTTCGAAGAGGTCTTTCGCTCCATCGGGGCGTTCCTCGACCGGCGCGCGATGAAGGATGTCCTGCTGGTCGAGGCACCGGACGGGTTCATCGTGCAGGGCCTCGTCTTCGCCGGCGCATCGGGCAGCGGGACGTGGTCGGAGTCGATCGGCAGCCAGGTCAAGGAGACCTTGACCTTCCTGGACGACGACATCGCTCGATTCATGGAAGAAGCCGCGGCACGACGGGGATCCGCCGCCGGTCCGGCCCAGGCGTCAACCCACGACGCGGGCTACTACGAGACGGCATTCCGGGTGCTCGGTCGGTACATGGACGAGCAGAAGCCGAAGGACGTCTTCTTCTTCGAGCAGGAGGGCGCATTCGTCGTCCGCCTGCTGCAGGGTGGCCAGGCGGGGAGCCGCCACGAACTCGCGGAATTCACACGGGACGACATCCTCCGGATGGTGTCGTCCGGGCCGACCCTTCGTCAGCCGAATCGAACGCCCGCGTCCGGCACCCCGGCCGGCTGAGACACCACAGGAGGTCGCACCATGAAGGCACTCAAGACCGTCGCGGTCGCGCTCGGCATCACCCTCGCCGCGCTCATCGTCATCCCGCTCGTCGTGCTGGCCGGCCTGTTCGTCTGGCTCAAGCTGACCGAGGAGGCGGACGAGGAGTTGCTCGACCTCGACCGCGGAGGCGTCTGACCGCCTCACGCGCCTGCCCCGGGGCCGGATCGGCCCCGTGAGTCAGCCCACCACGCCCGCCGGACGGGGTTCGGCGGGCGTCTCGATGTCGTCGCCCGCAGGCCGCTCGGTGTCTCCGCCGAGCGGGCGCGATCGGCATCTGGCCGAGGCCGGCGTGCTGATGGTCATGGCCCTCTGGGCTGGCAACTTCATTGCCATCAAGGGCGCACTCGACGTCATCCCGCCGATCGCCTTCACGTTCCTGCGCTTCAGCCTGGCGTGCGTGATCCTGCTCGCGGTGCTGCGCTGGCGAGAGGGTACGATCGCGGTCGCGCGTCGCGACCTGCCGGCGCTCATCGCCCTGGGGATCCTTGGCTTCGGGCTGTACCAGATCCTGTGGACGACGGCGTTGGGCGGGATCTCTGCCGGTGACTCGGCCGTGCTCATCGCCACGTCCCCGGTCATGACCGCGCTGTTGTCCGTGGCCCTCGGGACGGACAGCCTGACACCGGCCAAGCTGATCGGCGCGCTCGTCTCGTTCGCGGGCGCCGTGGTGGTCATCGCGGCCGGCACCGGGCTGGACCTGGCGGGCGAGGCGATCTACTACTTCGTGACCTTGCTGGCGGCGGCGTGCTGGGCGACGTACAGCGCCTTCGGTGGACCGATCCTGCGGCGGCACTCGCCGTTGCGGGCCACGACCTGGGCCACGCTGGTGGGCACGGCCGTGATGGCCGTGCCGGGCCTGCTCCAGTTGTCGACGGTGAACCCAGCGGCGGTGGGCGCGAACGAGGTCATCGCGATCGTCTATTCGGGCACCCTCGCGGCCGGGATCGGGAACGTCGTCGTGCTCTACGGGGTTGGTTTGCTCGGTCCGACCCGAGTGACGGCGCTCCAGACCCTCGTGCCGGCCCTGGCCGTGATCCTCGCCTTCCTCATCCTGGCCGAGCCGATCCGACCCGGTCAGGTGCTGGGCGGCGCGATCATCCTCGTGGGCGTCGCGCTGACCCGGTTCGGGCCGCGGGGTCGCGGCGGTGCCGCGCGAGGCGTCGCAGCATGAGCATCCCGATCGGCGTCGCTCCGCCGGTCCCTTCGCTGGCTGCCGGTGCGCCGCCGCTGGCGATCCTGGTCGACTACGACGGGACGATCGCGCTGACGGACGTGTCCGACACGGTCATGGCGGAGCACGTGACCGGCGATTGGGAAGCGGAGGCCGTGGCCTACGACGCCGGGCTGATCGGTTCCCGGCGGCTGATGGAGCGCGAGATGGCCATGGTCCGGGCGGACCCGACCGAGCTGTTCGCCACAGCCGCCGTGCAGCCGCATGACCCGGC
>Ga0136622_10001014_pt1 | contig 11657 bp, 14 predicted proteins | sample AntDrymUQ4482106_2_FD_104803 | JGI IMG/M metagenome (GOLD analysis project Ga0136622, IMG submission 104803) | Polar desert sand microbial communities from Dry Valleys, Antarctica - metaG UQ448 (21.06) | ecosystem: Environmental > Terrestrial > Soil > Desert | place: Antarctica: Dry Valley...
CCGCGGCCCCGCGCCGCGTAAGATCCCCCGGACAGCGGATACGGCCGACAGCCACAGCATTACGCTCGGTTTTCCACAGGCATATCCGCACGTCCCGCCCCAGTAGGACGTGCGGAAAACCTTGTGGTGGTGGGTTGTCTAGCCATTTTTTGGGCTGGTCCTCGGTGGTGGGAAGGAAGAGTCTTCGGTTTCGGAAGGACGCATGTTTTTGGCGTCGAGGTTCGCGTCGATCGAGATTGTTTCGGTCACAAAGCCACCGTCAGGTCGTCGGTGGTGCTCGGCGGTGCAGGGGTAGGCATGTTCTGGGTCGATGGCCGCAGTTGGCCGTGTTTGGCCGCACTGGGCGGCCAACCGCCGCCAACCGTCGGCGTCGTCAGGCCACTTCGATAGAGGCGGTGGCTCCTGTCTTGTCCTGGCATTTTCAGCGAGGCGGGCCGCCAGCCACACGGTGGTGGCGTGTTGGTTACAGGGAGGACGACGGTCCGGCTCAACGTCGACCTGAGGAAGCCTTTCCAGTGCCGCAAGCTGGTCGTAGACGTCCGCGATAGCTAACGCCAGCTCTGGTTGACCGGGGTGGAGGCCCCATTTCAAGACAAGGGTGAGCCGTTTGAGTCGCAGTTGGGAGTGCGGGGTGGGCGGTGTCGGATAGCAGACAGGGCAGCCGACAAGCTCAGGCGACACGATCGATTGAACGGACTTGAGGCGTGCGTCGAATTGTTTCATGGGTTTGTTGCATCCTTTTCTGCCAGGGCGGCTGCCGCTGCCTCGACTTGTTGCAGACGGCGTTCTAGTTCAGCTTCATCACGCCAACGAGGTGCCACCTGGAGGAGGGCGATTGCGGCGCGCATCCTGATGGGTAGCGACTCCGCAGCCAGCAGCTCACGCAACACCGAGACCGCGCTGGCCGAGGCGGCATGTAGTTGAGCGGTAGTCTGATCAACGTAAGCGGTCCGGGCTCGAGCCACCCGCTCAGCGAAGGCCGGCTCTTGCAACCGGCGGCGCACGGTGCGCGGGCTGACCCCAGCCTCTGCCGCCGCAGCCGGATACGACTTGCCAGTTGCCAACGCTGCAACGATCAACTCATCCTTGGTCAGCCGGTCCATCAGTGATCACACTGCCGCTCAGCGCCGGCTGCGCTGTCCCAAACCGGCCACCGACTGCGAGGCTGGCAACGCTCGGAGCCACCCGGGTCGTCCTGTTCACCGCCGCGACGATGAGGTGACCGCGGGGCGGCAACGGCCCACCGGTCCATACCGGACTCATGCCGCTCACGAGACCAGCGCGGTGGTGCCGAATCTTCAATGGCTGACATGCCTCCCCTCCTTCGGGAACGTTGACAGACCGCCGCCCCTAACGTCGCGTCGAGCATTCGGCAGGCCAGGGCCAACGCGGGCCGACGGCTGGAGACAGGGGACACCTCGGACTTCCCCGAGAGGGTGCGACTGTGCGATACTCGCTATCTCGGAGGGGGTTACCGGTGCCGTACCTGGAGGACATCGGCAGGGTCGCCGCGGACGGATTGGAGCAGATCCGTAGCGACCTGATGCAGGCCCGGCAAGCCCAGCAGAGCTGCCAACAGCACCTGCACCGTCTTTCATCTGAGGTCGCTGCCTTGGAGTGGCTGTTGAACCTGGCCCAGCGTGAGCCACCAGCCGCTCACGCCACGCCGATGACCTTGCACGCGGCCATGGCCGAGGTCCTGCGATCTGCGCCCGGGCAGATGCTGCGGGCAGCCGCGCTGGCGGCCGAGATCGACCGGCGCGGCCTGTACCGGATGCGCGACGGTCGGGCTGTGGAAGCCCAGCAGATCCACGCCCGCGTCGGCCACTACCCCGACAGATTCCGACGCGAAGCCACCTTCATCAAACTGACCTAGCCCCGAGGAGCCCGGAGTGTCCTTCCCCAGCAGTGACGTCGTCCGAGCGGCAACGCGCTACTACCAGACCGTCGCCGTCGCCATGGCGATCAAAACCCTCCGTCCCGACCTCGCGGACCGCGTCTTCGTGCCCGACAACGGACCCATCGCGGTACTCATTGATGTGGGCCGCGACCGTCGAGTCGTCGTCGCCCAAGTGGCCGGTCGCACCGGGCTCGTCTGGACGATCGCCACCGCCTCCCTCGATGACGACCCACCACCGACCTGGCCCCTGGGAACCGACCACCAGGTCCTCGCCAAGGCGGCCATCGCCCGCGTCGACACCGCCCTCGCGCACGCCGCGTAGACACGGACTGCGCTCGGCCGCCAGACCCGCCAGCCCCCGTCTCTCTCTTACGCGCCCGGCCTTCAGCGTCCCTATCAGTTGGGAGCAAGCCGCGAATTCAGTTCCTTGATAACGTCTGGTGACGACACCTTGTCACCGTACAAGTACACCTCGAGACCCGCGTGTACGAGCTGTGGCGAGAGCCGAGCTTCACCCCCGCTCACACCGGTCGCTCGTACGAACTGCTCGAGGCGGCGCGACAGATTCTCAGCAGGCCGCATCCGACCAACGGATCTGTGCTGGACCTGCATGAAGGTGGCCATCGCTCCCTGCAGCGCGACGTGCTGAGAGACGTCGCAGCACCACTCGAGCGGCTGTGCCAACAGGTGTTTACCCGATGCGCCGAAGGTGACCTCGACGGCGTAATCGGTACGCACCATCGCGACCACAGGCGTACTGATGACAGGGCATCTGGAAGTGATCGCACGGTCCGCGCAACACCGCGCGAACGACCTTTGGAACGGCGTACTCGGCGAGATCCGCGAGCTGCAACTGCGTCGCGTCGCCGCCGAGGCCACCACAGCCCGCCAGGCGTGGCAACAGGTGCAAGCCGAACTTCGTCCGCTACTGCCGGTCGGAAGACCCGATGTGGAGCTCACACAGGAAGCCACCAAAGTTCGCGCGGCGCTCGAAACCATCACCCGCCAGGACCACGATTGGCGGCCGATCGAAGAACTCGTGCGAGGGCGGCGCGACGTCGAGGAACTCATGCACGCAACCGCACGGGTGGCCCCCGATGTGGAGAGACTGGCGTCCCTGCTGGACAACGGGCTGACGCGCGCACAGTCGGCCGACCTATGCATCCGAGCAGACCAGATCCCGGGCCGCGAGACGTACGTCGAGGAGCGATTGCGCCGCCAGTGGGTGCCGGCCCCGCCGGTGCTGCTCCAGTCAGTCCGCATGGTCGCTCAGGGGGCGGAGGTTGCTACCCGCACGATGGCCATCTCCGCCGCCGATACCCGATTGGCGATTGCACATGAGTCGGCAGGCGGGCGCCGTCTCATCGCCCACGCGGTGGCTGCAGCGCGGCACCACAATTTCAGCGGACCAGCGGGCCCCTCACCAGAGCGTACCTCGTCAGCTGTAGCCAGCGTTCGTCAATCGCGCGGTGCGGCGAGGGAGCCGGCCAGAGCGATCATTGCGAGAACTAGACCGAGCAGGGCGACGCACGCCCCGAACGCCTCTCTCATGACCGCTCCGAAGTACGGCGCAGTACGCCGGATCCCCCAGCAAGCCAGGCAGATGAGCGCACAAATAGGCGTGACCACGGCGCAGCCTCCGCTCTCGAATGGACCGATTGACGGCAGGAGGCCAAGCGTGCCCGGTCCCCGCCGACCGCGCTTCCCTGGCTCGTGCTTCTGTGGATAAAGGAGGGCCGTTGGGCCCGAGAATGAGTATGTCAACCCGAGCTGGCCCCACCGTGACGGTCTGAAGTGGACCCAGGGAGAGCGCAGGCCTCTGCCGCTGCCGATGGAGACGGATCATCCCTGTGCCGATAGACGTCCCTTCCCCAGACGCTTCACCGGGCGGGTCTTGCAGGACACGTGCTTGCGGGGAACCGAGTTGACCTGCGGCATTCCCGCAAGAGGTTCCCGTTGCGGGACGCGCCACGAAGGTGAACGGAGGCCCGCGTCGGCGTCAGATTGGCCCTTGATCCGACGGGCGCGACACCGGATGGGCAGAGTTCACGTCTCGTCGGCGGGCGCAGCATGCGCCTACTGGCCGGGCTCGACGACGGAACTGACAGATCGGGGTCTCAACCGGCTGCGGCAGCGGTGAAGAAGTCGACCTCGAGTTGCATGGCCCGGCGGTAGGCCGCCCGTACGTCGGGCTTGTCCTTGGCGTGCTCGTCCAGCAGGTCCTCGAGCCGGCCGGTCAGCTCTTCGAAGTGCGGGTCGCCGTAGGTCATGACCCATTCCTGGTAGGGGCCGGTGACGTCGTTCGAGGCGAGCCTTTGGCCGAGGTGGGCGTACAGCCGCATGCACGGCGTCATCGCCGCGCAGGTCAGGGCGACCCCACCCAGCGAGGCGGTCGCGAGGAGGAAGTCGGTGTAGGCGAGCGTGGCCGGCACCGGCTCGACGCCAGCGAGGTCGACGCCCCACTGCTGGGCGTAGGTGGCGTGCAGGTGCAGTTCCGCGCGGACACCGTCCAGGAGGTCGGCGAAGGCGTCCAAGGTCTTGCGATCACGGCTGCGGGCCACCGCGAGGGCGTAGCCGCGGGCGAAGCACTCCAGGAAGAAGGCGTCCTGGGCGACGTATCCGGCGAAGACCGTTCGCGGTAGCGACCCGTCCGCGATGCCGCGGACGAACGGGTGCTGCAGCGCCGCCTGGGCCAGGTCGGCGTTGTCGGCCCACAGGGAGGCGCTCAGCGATGCCATGCCATCTCCCAGAACGCGATCTCGTGCGCGAGGACCTGGTCCACCAGGGGCCCGTCCTGCGAAGCGCACACCGCGGCGAGACGGTCGACGTAGTCGGCGAACGCTGGGGCGGTCCAGTGGGTGACGACCTGCCGGTACGGTGCCGCGCCTGGTGCCGCGAACCGCCAGGCTTCCAGGTAGGTCCTCTCGATCGCCCACAGCGCCGTGAGGGCGTCGCCGGGGGCGGCCCTGTCGAGCGTCTCCAGCAGCTGTCGGTAGGCGAGGGTCGCCGGCTGCGCAGGGACACCCAGGTCCAGCCGCCGCGACTTGCTGAGCGCCTCGAACCAGGCCAGCTCGTCGACCAGCGCGGCGGCTCCCGTTGCGAGCACAGGCTGGGCAGCCCGTGGTGCGCGCGCGAGCAGCCTGGCCTGGAACCACAGCAGGTCGCCCACGAAGCGGTGGTCCTGGGCCAGCCAGGTGTCGAACGCCGCGACGGGCAGGTGGCCGTCACGCACCGCGAGGAGGAACGGGTGCCGGGTGGCGCGCTCCCACAGCTCAGGCACGGCCGGAGCCTGCCATATAGGCTGGGCGGCGTACCACGCGGGAGCTCGGACCATCCGGGCTGAGAGGGCGGCAAGCACGGGGCCGCCGACCGCTCGAACCTGACCGGGTAATGCCGGCGTAGGGAGCGCGCACATGAGCACCTCGTCAAACCTCCACCGTCCGTCGGCCGAGGCGCCGGTCACCCTGGCAGATCCGCCGCCGCGGACCCTTGGGCTGCGCGAGAGCGCCGGCCTGTGGGGCAACCTGGGAATCAGTCTACTGCTGCCGGTCGCCGCGACCTTCGTGGTGCTGGCGAACCGCTCGCTGTGGGTGACGGTCCTGGCGATCGTCGTCGGGGCCGTGATCGGCTCGGTGCTGCTGGGCCTGGGCGCCGCCGCCGGTGCCCGCGAGGGCGTCCCCGGGATGGTGCTGCTGCGGGGGCTGCTCGGGCACCGCGTGTCCTACCTGCCGACCGGGTTCAACCTGGTCCAGTGCGTGGGATGGGCGACCTTCGAGATCGTCGTCATCGCCGAGGCCGCCTCCCGGGTCCTGGACGCCCCGCGCTGGCCGTTCGTCCTGGCCGCCGGCGCCGCCGCGACGCTGATGGCGCTGCGCCCGCTGGGCGTCGTGCGGGTGCTCGCCCGCTACGCCGTCTGGGCCGCGCTGGCCGCGGTGGCCTACCTGTACGTGCAGGTGCTGACCGAACCGATCCTGCCGGTGACCGGCGGTGGTGCCGCGTCGTTCTGGACCGCGGTCGACATCGTCATCGCGCTGCCGGTGTCGTGGTTCCCGCTCGCGGCCGACTACAGCCGGCACGTGCGCGGCGCACGCCCCGCCTTCGTCGGCGCGGCGGCAGGCTACGGCGCCGCCACCATCGCGTTCTTCGTCCTGGGCGCGCTGGCGCTCGCCGCCTACGGCGCTGCGGGGCTCGACGTCATCGACGCACTGCTCGCGGTCCCGCTGGGGGCGGTGGCCGTCCTGCTGCTCGTCGTGGTGGAGGTGGACGAGGCCTTCGCCAACATCTACTCCACGGCGGTGTCGTCGCAGAACTTGGTGGGGCGACTGGACCGGCGGGTCCTGGCCGTGGTGGTCGGTGTGGGCGCCACCGCGCTCGCGCTGTCGTTCGACATCGCGTCGTATGAGCCGTTCCTGTTTTTGATCGGTGCGGTCTTCGTGCCGCTGGTCGGCGTGTTCGTGGTGGCCTACTACCTGCTGCCGCGCGGGACCTGGGACGTCTCGGACGGCGCACGCCCGCGCCCGCTGCTTCTGCTGGCGTGGGTGGCCGGGTTCGTGGCGTACCAGCTGACGCTGCCGACGCTGTTCTTCACCACCGGGGCGGGATGGACGCAGTGGTGGACCGACCGGCAGCAGGACCTCGGCATCGACCCGGCCAACGGGTGGTCGGCGTCGTTGGTGAGCCTGGCGGTCGCTGCTGCCCTCACCGCGCTGGTGAGCCTGCCGGGGCTGCGCCGGCGATGACGGCGGCGACGAGCGCCCGGCTGCACCTGCTGACCGACGCGCGCGACGGCCGCGACGCGCTGGGTGTCGTGGCAGCCGCCGTCGGGGCGGGTGCACGCGTGGTTCAGGTGCGTCGCAAGGGGTGCACGGACCGCGAGCTGTACGAGTTCGCCGCGCGGGTCGTCGGGCTGTGCGCCGAGCGTGGCGCGAGCTGCGTCGTCAACGACCGCGTCGACGTCGCCCTGGCCGTGGGGGCGGCCGGTACGCACCTGGGCGCCGACGACCTGCCGGTCGAGGTCGTGCGGCGCCTGGGCGGCCCTGAGCACATGGTCGGGGGCACCGCCCGTGACCCGCTGCGCGCGACCGGTCTGGTCGCGGCGGGAGCCGACTACCTCGGCGTCGGGCCGGTCTACGCCACCAGCACCAAGGCGGGCCTGCCCGGCCCGCTCGGGCTTGACGGTCTGGCCGCCGTCGCGCGGGCGGTGGACGTGCCGGTCATCGCCATCGCCGGCGTGATCGTGGACCGGGTGCCCGAACTACTCGCGGCGGGCGCGCACGGCGTGGCCGTCGTCACCGCGGTGTCCGAGGCGAGCGACCCGGCCGTGGCCACCCGGGCGCTGCTACGCGCCCTGGGCGAGTTGCCGTGACCGGCGTCCTGGTCGCCGGTGGCGGCCTGATCGGGCTCTCGGTCGCCTGGCACGCGGCGCAGCGGGGCCTGTCGGTCACCGTCGTCGACCAGGCACCCGGGACGGGTGCGTCCTACGCCGCTGCGGGGATGCTGGCGCCGGTCACCGAGGCCGCCTACGGGGAGGAACCGCTGCTCGGGCTGTGCCGCGCCTCGCTCGATCGGTACCCGGCCTTCGTGGCCGAGGTGAGCGCCGCCAGCGGCATCGACGTCGTCCTGCGCACCGCCGGGACGCTGCTGGTCGGCTTCGACGACGACGACATGCGCGCGCTGGAAGAGCTGCACCGCTTCCAGGACGAGCTCGGCCTGGATGCGCAGCGGCTGACCGCTCGGGAGGCACGCCGGCGCGAGCCGTCCCTGACCCCGCGGCTGCGCGGTGGGCTGCACGTGCCCGGTGACCACTCGGTCGACCCCCGCCAGCTGCACACGGCACTGCTGCGCGCGGCCGAGTCGTCCGGGGTGCGCGTCATCCGCGCCCGCATCGACTCCCTGTGCACCGACGGCGACCGCGCCACCGGGCTGCGGCTGGCCGACGGCCGCGAGCTGAACGCCGGGTCCGTCGTCCTCGCGCTCGGCGCCTGGAGCGCGTCGCTCCCAGGGGTCCCCGCGGTGCCGGTGCGACCCGTCAAGGGCCAGATCCTGAGAATGCGCGGCGCCACGGGGATACTCGACGGCACCGTGCGGGCGCTGGTGCGCGGGCGACAGGTGTACCTCGTCCCATGCGACCGGGACGGCGTGGTCGTCGGTGCCACGGTGGAGGAGAAGGGCTTCGACGCCACCGTGACCGCCGGCGCGGTGCACGACCTGCTGCGCGACGCGATCGAAGTCGTGCCCGGGGTGAGCGAGCTCGAGCTCGTCGAGACCCTCTCCCGGTGGCGGCCCGGCACCCCGGACAACGCCCCGCTGCTCGGCGCCTCACCGCTGCCGGGGCTCGTGCTGGCCACCGGGCACTACCGCAACGGGGTGCTGCTCGCGCCGGTGACCGGCGACGCCGTGGCGACCCTGCTGACCGAGGGGGCGCTGCCTGAGCAGGCCGCGCCCTTCACCGCCGACCGGTTCGAAAATTGAGCACATGGAAGCGAGAGGTGAGCACACATGAAGATGACGGTGAACGGGGTCTCCAGCGACATCGCCGAGGGGACGACCGTCGCGGAGCTCGTCGACGCGCGCGCACAGCAGCAGCGGTGGGTCGCGGTGGCCGTCGACGGTGACGTCGTCCCCCGCGGCGCCTGGACCTCGACCCTGCTGCACGACGGCGACAGCGTCGAGATCCTCGTCCCGGTGGCAGGAGGCTGAGCGGTGACCGAGACCGACGACGTGCTGCCCGCGCTGGAACGCGAGGAGGCCGCGGACCCTTTCGTGATCGCCGGCGAGACCTTCACCTCCAGGCTGCTGCTCGGCACCGGGGGCCTCGCGAGCCTCGAGGCGCTGGAGCGGGCGGTCGTGGCATCCGGGACGCAGCTGGTCACGGTCGCCCTGCGCCGGGTCGAGGCCTCGACGACCGGGTCGCTGCTCGACGTCCTGCAGCGGTGCGGTGTGCGGCTGCTGCCCAACACCGCGGGGTGCATGACCGCGCGCGAGGCGGTCGTCGCGGCCCGCCTCGGGCGCGAGGCGTTCGGGACCGACTGGGTCAAGCTCGAGGTGATCGGAGACCAGGACACCCTGCTGCCCGACCCGATCGAGCTGGTCGACGCCGCCGAGCAGCTCGTCGCCGACGCCTTCACGGTGCTCGCCTACACCGGCGACGACCCCATCATCGCCCGCAGGCTGGCCGACGTCGGCTGCGCGGCGGTGATGCCGCTGGGCTCTCCGATCGGCAGCGGACTCGGCATCCGCAACCCGCACAACATCGCCCTGATCCGCGACCTCGTGCAGGTACCGGTCATCCTCGACGCCGGCATCGGCACGGCCTCTGATGCCGCGCTAGCGATGGAGCTCGGGTGCGACGCCGTCCTGCTCGCCTCGGCCGTGACCCGAGCCCGTGACCCCGAACGGATGGCCCTGGCCATGCGACACGCCGTCGAAGGAGGCCGCCTCGCGCTCGGCGCGGGCCGCATCCCGCGCCGGTGGCACGCCCAGCCCTCGACCCAGACCGCAGGGATGCCGCAACTGTGAGTGAACGCCAGCGAGCGAACCAGAAGGCGCAGGGAGCATTCACCGCGACGACGAAGGAGGAGCTGTGAGGCTGCCGCGGCTACTGGTGCTGACCGACCGCACCATCTGTGGACGACCACTGGTCGACGTCGTCACCGATGCTGTCGTGTCCGGAGCCCGGGCGGTGGTGCTGCGGGAGAAGGACCTGCCGGACGACGAGCGGGTGCGCATCGCCGCGCAGCTGCGGCGCGTACTGGACCCAGTCGGCGGCGTGCTGCTGCTGGCCGGCCCGCGCGGCGACGCGGTGCACCTGTCGGCCAGCGACCTCGTCCCGTTCCCGCGCCCCGTTCTCGTCGGCCGCTCCTGCCACGATGCCGGCGAGGTGGCCAGGGCAGCTGCCGAAGGCTGCGACTACGTCACCTGCTCGCCGGTGTTCGCCACCGCATCCAAGCCAGGCTACGGCCCGGCCCTAGGTCCCGGCGGGCTGGCCGCCCTGCTCACCGGCGGCCCGCCCGCGTACGCACTCGGCGGGGTGCTGCCCGGGCACGCCGCGACCTGCCGAGGCGCCGGAGCGCACGGCGTGGCGGTGATGGGTCCGGTGATGCGTGACCCGCAGATCGTGTCGCAGTACCTCGCCGCCCTCCAGCAGGTGTCAGCGTGACCCCGCTCGTCGCGCTCACGATCGCCGGCTCGGACTCCAGCGGGGGTGCCGGCATCCAGGCCGACCTGAAGACCTTCGCCGCCCTCGGCGTCTACGGGGCCTCCGCGATCACGGCCCTGACGGCGCAGAACACCCTCGGCGTACGGGCGGTGCACACCGTGCCCGCCCGCGTCGTCGTCGCTCAGGTCGAGGCGGTGCTGGACGACCTCGACGTACGGGCGGTCAAGACCGGGATGCTGGCCACCGCGGACGTGGTACGGGCGGTCGCCGCGCTCGCCCGGGCCGGGCGGCTGCCGCGGCTCGTGGTCGACCCGGTGATCGTCGCCACCAGCGGCGACCGGCTGCTGGAAGAGGCGGCCGAATGGGCTTACATCGACGAGCTCCTCCCACACACCGCCGTGCTGACGCCGAACCTGCGCGAGGCCGAGGCGCTGCTCGGCGACACCCCGGTCGCCACGATCGAGGACCAGCGCCAGGCCGCGCGTGCGCTGGGCGCGCTCGGGCCCCAGGTGGTCGTCGTCAAAGGCGGCCACCCCCTCCCCTACGCCGCCGGCGTGGCCGTCGACGTGGTCTGGGACGGCAAGACCGTGCGCGAGTTGAGCGCGCCCCGGGTGCCGACCCCGAACAACCACGGCACCGGCTGCTCCTTCGCGTCCGCCCTCGCCGCGGGACTCGCCCTCGGGCTGGACGTCTGGCCGGCTCTCGAGCAGGCCAAGCACTACGTCCACGCAGCCATCAGCGGTGCCGCGCACTGGCGCCTCGGAGCGGGCCGCGGGCCTCTCGACCACTTCGGCTGGGAGCCAGGACCCACCCCATGACCGCAGCGCCTCGCCGCCTCGCCGCGGTCGACAGGATCCACTTCCCGCGATGAGGAGCGGCGCCGTCCCTCGTGCCCCGCAGGCGGTTCCGTCGTGCGGGACAGGTCCTCGAGCAGCGTCAGCGAGCCCAGGGTGGCGTGATGCGGGTGCCGTCGGCGGTGATGGCCTCCAGGCCGGGGGTGGTGGTGACCCAGGCGGTGGCGCCGCCGGGTCCGGCGTCCACGCGCAGCTCGCTGCCGGCGGGAACGAGGACGACGTCGCCAGAGTGCAGGGACGTGGTGGTCCCGTCCAAGGTCACGTGCATCTCGCCGGCCAGCACGAGCAGGACCTCTTCGCGGGTGGGGCGGTGAGCGACGCCCTGCAGGTCGGCGGGGACGATCAGCTGCCAGGCGCAGAGCTGGCTGCTGCCGCGCGAGGGTGCGACATAGGACAGGAAGCGGCTGCCGTGGGTCTCGTAGGTGGCGGCGGAAGCAGCGGGGATCACGGGCACTGGGACTCCTCGAGACTGTTAGACAAGAAGATTGTCCACATAGTCAGCCAACTTGTCTAGTGTGTCAAGATGACCTCGTGGCCCAGAGCGACCCGGCAACCGCGGCAGCGGTTCTTCGCGTGGCAAGCCAGCTCGTTGACGGCATCCAGCAGGGCTTGGCCCGGCGTGGCTTCGACGACGTCCGGCCGGTATGCGGGTTCGCGTTCGCCAGGATCAGCGGTGCACGGGCCACCACCTCCGATCTCGCCGCTCACCTCGGGGTGACCAAGCAAGCGGCAGCCCAACTGGTCG
>Ga0136622_10001015_pt1 | contig 11655 bp, 11 predicted proteins | sample AntDrymUQ4482106_2_FD_104803 | JGI IMG/M metagenome (GOLD analysis project Ga0136622, IMG submission 104803) | Polar desert sand microbial communities from Dry Valleys, Antarctica - metaG UQ448 (21.06) | ecosystem: Environmental > Terrestrial > Soil > Desert | place: Antarctica: Dry Valley...
CCGGCGGGTAGGCTGTGCTGACGTGCCTATCGCCGTCACCGGGTCTGTCGCCACCGACCACCTGATGTCCTTCCCCGGCCTCTTCGCGGAGTCGCTCGTCGTCGAGCAGCTCGACAAGATCGCGTTGTCGTTCCTGGTGCAGGATCTCGAGGTGCGGCGTGGAGGCTGCGCGGCGAACATCGCGTTCGGACTGGCCGCGCTCGGGGCCCGGCCGGTGCTCGTCGCCGCGGTGGGCGAGGACTTCGCCGACTACCGTTCCTGGCTGGAGCGCCACGGCGTCGACTGCGCCGCGCTGCACTACTCCGAGACCCGCCACACGGCACGGTTCATCTGTACGACGGACAGGTCCCACGCGCAGATCGCATCCTTCTACGCCGGTGCGATGAGCGAAGCCCGCGACATCGAGCTGCGCCCGGTCTCGGACCGCGTCGGTGGCCTTGACCTCGTCGTCGTGGCGCCGAACGACCCGGAGGCGATGCTGCGCCACACCAAAGAGTGCCGGGATCGCGGCTACGAGTTCGTCGCCGACCCATCCCAGCAGCTCGCCTGGTCCGACGGGGACACGATCCGGCAGCTCATCGCGGGCGCGGCATACCTCTTCTCCAACGAGTACGAAGCAGCGCTCATCGAGCAGAAGACGGGGTGGACGACTCCCGACGTGCTCAAGCAGGTCGAGACGCGTGTTGTCACGCTCGGCCGAGGCGGGGTGCGCATCGAGCGGGACGGAGACGAGCCGTGGACGGTCGATGCCGTCGGCGGCGTCACCGCGGTGGAGCCCACGGGGGTGGGAGACGCCTTCCGGGCCGGCTTCCTCGCCGCGGCGGCCGCAGGCCTGTCGACGCGGCGGGCGGCTCAGACCGGGTGCGTCCTGGCGGCGTACGTCGTCGAGCGCGTCGGCACCCAGGAGTACGCATTCACAGCCAAGGAGTTCTGCTGTCGGGTCAACGACGGGTACGGCGAGGAGGCTGCCGGTGAGATCGCCGACTGGCTGCTGCCTTCGTGTTGACGCCGAGCACCCACGTCAGGGGCCCCGCGAACTCATACTTCGCGGGGCCACATTCATTCAATGGCACGCCCGGAACCCGGCCGCGCAACGACACGCACCAGGCCCGTGAATTTCGTCCGTCGGTCGGCGCATCCGAGGGCGGATCGGGATAGCTAAGGACCGCGGCGGCACCCCTCAGGAGTCCACCCACCTGGGCGTTCGAGGCGCCAACCGCTGGAGTAGGGTTCTGCTGTTACATCGTCCGCGGCCATCACCACGACGAAAGGCGCCACGTGAGTCGGATCCTCACCGAGCGCGCTCACCGACGCGCTCGTCCGCGTCGGGTGGCGACAGTGGCAGCTGGGTCTCTCCTGCTGTTGGTCGTGACGGGGTGTGCTCAGGAGACGACCGACCAGTGGAAGCGGCTCGGTCTGCCCGAGGGTGCCACCGACCGCACGCCGTACATCTACGACCTCTGGATCGGTGCGTGGATCGCGGCGCTGATCATCGGCGCCTTCACCTGGGGACTCATCGGCTGGGCTACGGTTCGGTACCGCCGTCGGGACAACGACGACCTGCCCGTGCAGGTGCGCTACAACGCGCCGATCGAGATGCTCTACACCGTCGCGCCGGTCATCGTGGTGGCGGTCCTCTTCTTCTTCACCGTGCAGACCCAGGACAAGGTCATCGACCAGGCGGAGAACCCCGAGCACACAATTCAGGTGACCGCCCAGCAGTGGTCGTGGACCTTCAGCTACCTGGGCGAGCCCGCGGTGGGCGAGGACGTCTACGAGGTCGGGACGCCGGCCATCGAGCCCGAGGTGTGGCTCGTCAAGGACGCGACCGTGACGTTCGACCTGCACTCCCCGGACGTCGTCCACTCGTTCTGGGTGCCGTCCTTCTACTACAAGCTCGACGTCATCCCCGGCCGCGACCAGTCGTTCTCGATCACGCCCACCAAGGCCGGCACGTTCCAGGGCCGATGCGCCGAGCTCTGCGGCTACCTCCACTCGCGGATGCTGTTCAAGATCGTGGTCGTCGACACCCAGCAGGAGCTCGACGAGCACCTGCTGGAGCTGCAGGAGGCGGGTCAGGTCGGCGCCCCCCGCGGCGGCGAGGGCTCCGAGGTCGTGGAAGGCCTCGACGACGCCAGCGAGGAGGCGAGCGAGTGACCGCGATCGACGCACGGACGACGACGCCACGTCGGGCTGAGCCACCTCGTCCCACCAAGGGCCAGCTGGTCGTCAAGTACCTCACCACGACCGACCACAAGGTGATCGGCAACCTCTACCTGGTCACGTCGTTCGTGTTCTTCCTGCTCGCCGGTGTGATGGCCATGGTCATCCGGGCCGAGCTCGCGCGACCAGGTCTGCAGGTCGTCGAGGAGGAGGTCTACAACCAGCTCTTCACGATGCACGGCACGATCATGCTGCTGCTTTTCGCCACCCCGCTGTTCGTCGGCTTCGCGAACTGCGTCATGCCGCTGCAGATCGGTGCCCCCGACGTGGCGTTCCCGCGGCTCAACATGTTCAGCTACTGGCTGTTCCTGTTCGGTGGCCTGATCGTCCTGTCGGGCTTCCTCGTGCCAGGCGGTGCCGCCGACTTCGGCTGGTACGCCTATACGCCGCTGTCTGACGCCATCCGCTCACCAGGCGTCGGCGGCGACCTGTGGGTGATGGGTCTCTGGATGGCCGGGCTCGGCACCATCTTGGGTGCCGTCAACTTCGTCACAACGATCTTCTGCATGCGCGCCCCCGGGATGACCATGTTCCGGATGCCCATCTTCACCTGGAACATCCTCGTCACGTCGCTGCTGGTGCTCATCGCCTTCCCGATCCTCGCCGGGGCGCTGCTCATGCTCGCGGCCGACCGCACGCTCGGCGCACACATCTTCGACACCGCCAACGGGGGGCCTATCCTGTGGCAGCACCTTTTCTGGTTCTTCGGCCATCCCGAGGTCTACATCATCGCGCTGCCCTTCTTCGGCATCGTGACCGAGATCCTGCCGGTGTTCAGCCGCAAGCCGATCTTCGGCTACATCGGGCTGGTGGGTGCGACCCTGGCCATCGGCGCGCTGTCGGTCTCGGTGTGGGCACACCACATGTTCACGACCGGGGCGGTGAACCTGCCGTTCTTCTCCTTCATGTCGTTCTTGATCGCGGTGCCCACCGGGGTGAAGTTCTTCAACTGGATCGGCACGATGTGGGGCGGCTCTGTCTCCCTGGACACGCCGATGTTGTGGGCGGTCGGCTTCTTGGTCACCTTCCTCTTCGGCGGTCTCACCGGCGTGATCCTCGCGTCACCGCCGTTGGACTTCCAGCTCAACGACTCCTACTTCGTGGTGGCGCACTTCCACTACGTCGTCTTCGGCACCGTCGTATTCGCCATGTTCGCCGGCTTCTACTTCTGGTGGCCGAAGATCACCGGTCGCATGCTCGACGAACGGCTCGGCAAGATCCACTTCTGGCTGCTGTTCGTCGGTTTCCACACGACGTTCCTCGTGCAGCACTGGCTGGGCATCGAGGGCTTCCCGCGCCGGTATGCCGACTACAAGCCTGGCGACGGCTTCACGGGCCTCAACGAGGTGTCGTCCATCGGAGCCTTTGTGCTGGGCGCATCGACCCTGCCGTTCATCTACAACGTGTGGAAGTCGCGCACGAGCCCCAAGGTCCTCGTCGACGACCCGTGGGGCTGGGGGCGCTCCCTCGAGTGGGCGACATCCTGCCCACCGCCGCGTCACAACTTCACCGAGCTGCCAAGGATCCGATCGGAGAGCCCGGCCTTCGACCTGCACCACCCGGAGGTCGCGCTGATGGAGCTCGAGCACAACAACAAGATGAACTCCAGCGGCAAGGCGGCCGACACCAGTGAGATGACAGGTCGCGAGGGCCACCTCAAGGAGCAGGTGGAGGAGAATCAGCACGGCGACGGGTCTGGGCCCGACCAGGAGAGGCGTCCATGAAGATCGAGGCGTGGGTCTTCGGGGTCAACGCTGCGTTCTTCGCGATCGTGGCACCGGTGTACTGGTTCCTCAGCGAGGACCCGACCGGCACGGCGGCGCTGGTGATGGTCTTCGGCCTGGTGCTCCTGGTCGCCTTCTATCTGACCTTCCACGCCAACAAGATGGATCCGCGACCCGAGGACCTCAAGGAGGCAGAGATCGTCGACGGGGCAGGAGAGCTCGGCTTCTTCCCGCCGTACTCGTGGTGGCCACTGTGGTGCGGTTTGGCGCTGGCCGTCTGTGTGCTCGGTGTGGTGTTCGGCTGGTGGCTGTTCCTCATCGGTGTGGCCGTCGGCAGCATGGCGCTGGTCGGCTGGGTCTTCGAGTACTACCGCGGCGAGCACGCCCACTGACGGCCCTCGCGCTCGTCCCTCAAGCCCGGCCGAACACGCGTCAGCGCGCGAATCGGCCGTCCTAACCGGGTCGTTTGCGCGCTGACGCGTGTTCGGTCGGGAGCAGAGGCGGAGCTGGCTGCTAGGACTTCTTGGTGGTCTGCTCCAACTCGAAGTCGTCGCCACCCACGTGACCACCGGTCTCGATGCCGACGTGGCGGCCGTCCTCGAGCTCTGGTTGTCCGTCGTGGTGCTGGTGGTGCGCCTCCTCCAGCTCGGCGGCGGTCGGCTTAGCGACATCGTCGGCATACCAGAACCGGGAGAGTCGCGCCCGCACCCCCTCCTTGCCCCGCTTTGGTGCTGGGACGCCGTTCGCGTCCTCGCGGCGCGGGAGCTCGAGCGGCGTACGACGCTCGTGGGTGGTCAGGTTGTAAGCGCTGACGGGACTGATCGGTGCGTGGATCTCGCTGTATCCCCCGTCGGGCGAGCGCACGATGACACCCGTCTCGTAGCCGTGCAGCAGCGTCTCACGGTCATGGCGCTGCAATGACAGACACCACCGCCTCGTGATGATGAAGGTGATCACGGGTAGCACGAAGAAGCCGATCCGGCAGAACCAGATGATCGAGGCGATCGGGATCTGGAAGATCGGCCCCATCACGTCGTTGCCGGCGGCGATCCACAACACCCCGTACGCCGTCATGCCGGCGACGCCGAGCGCGGTGCGCGTCGGCTGGTTGCGCGGTCGGTCGAGCAGGTGGTGCTCGCGGGTGTCACCGGTGATCCAGCGCTCGATGAAGGGGTAGAGCGCGAGGATCGTGAACAAGATGCCCAGGAGGAGCACGCCCGGCACCAGGACGTTCCAGGACAGCGTGTACCCGAAGGCTCGGGTCTCCCAGTTGGGCATGATGCGCAGCCCACCGTCCAACCACCCCATGTACCAGTCGGGCTGTGAGTCCGCCGTGACCTGGGCAGGGTTGTAGGGGCCGTACGACCAGATGGGGTTGATCTGCATCAACCCGCCCATCAACGCGGTGACACCGAACACGATGAAGAAGAAGCCACCCGCCTTGGCCATGTAGACGGGCAGGAGCGGGTAGCCGACGACGTTGTCGTTGGTGCGGCCCGGACCGGGCCACTGGGTGTGCTTGTGGTAGACGAGGAGCAGCATGTGGGCCGCGATCAACCCGAGCAGGATGCCGGGGATGAGCAGCACGTGGACGGTATAGAGGCGTGGGATGAAGTCGTCCCCAGGGAACTCGCCTCCGAACGCGAAGAACGATATGTACGTCCCGACGACAGGGATCGACAGCATGATCCCCTCGGCTATCCGTAAGCCGATACCGGAGAGCAGGTCGTCGGGCAGCGAGTAGCCCGCGAATCCCTCGACGATGCCCAGCAGGAGCAGGCTGAGGCCGATCAACCAGTTCATCTCGCGCGGTTTGCGGAAGGCACCGGTGAAGAACACCCGGAGCATGTGGATCATCATGGAGGCAAGGAACAGGTTGGCTGACCAGTGGTGCATCTGCCGCATCAGCAGCCCACCGCGGACGTCGAACGACAGTTCGAGCGTGGAGGCGTAGGCCTCCGACATCGGCAGCCCGCGCAGGGCGGCATAGGAGCCCATGTACTCGACCTCGGTCATGCTGGGCTTGAACCAGAACGACAGGAAGACGCCGGTGAGCAGCAGGACCACGAAGCTCCACAGGGCTATCTCGCCCAACATGAACGACCAGTGGTCGGGGAAGACCTTGCGCAGCTGCTTCTTCGCCAGACCCGCGAGGCCGGTGCGCTCGTCCATCCAGGCGACCGGGCCGCCCGTTGGCTGCTTCTTCGGCGTACCCGGCACAGCCTTGGATGTCGTGGTGCTCATGAGGCGATCACCCTCGTTCCCAGAAACTTGGTCCTACGGGCTCTTGAAAGTCTGACACGGCCACGAGGTAGCCCTCGTCGTCGACCATCAGCGGAAGCTGGGGCAGCGATCGCGATGCCGGGCCGAAGTCGACCCGTCCGCCGGCGGCCAGGTTGAACGTCGACTGGTGACAGGGGCACAGGAGCTGGTGAGTCTGCTGCTCCCACAGGCTGATCGGGCAGCCGACGTGGGTGCAGATCTTCGAGAAGCACAAGATCCCGTCGATGCCCCAGTCCTCGCGACCCTTCGGGGGACTGATGTCCTCGGGCCGCATCCGTACGACGATGACGGCAGCCTTCGACTCCTCGACCAGCAGCTCAGAACCTTCGTACTCAGGCTCGATGACCTCACCGTCAGGGCCGACGTGCTCGAAGAAGAGCTCTGGCTGGCCGTTGACGAGCTGACCCGTCAGGATCGCTTCGGGCCGGAGAGGCTGTCCGTCGACGTCGTTGACGAGGCGGACACCACGTCGCCAGACCGTGTGGCTGAGGGCATCGCCCGGCAGGGGGCCCAGGTCACCCAGCAGCACCACCGCCGGCAGACCGAGGAGGCCGAGGGAGCCGAGCAGGCTGTTGCGGATGAGCGTGCGTCGTCCGAACCCGGACTCCTCAGACCCCTGCCGGAAGGCTGCGAGTGCCTCCTCGCGGTCCTCGTCGCTCGACGCTGCCCCGTGCCGGTGCTCGACGATCTCGTGGTCGCCCATCAGCTTGCGCGCCCACTGGATCGCGCCGATGCCGATGAGCAGCATCGCCAGGCCCAGCGTCAACCCCAGCGCCAGGTTCGAGGCACCGACTCCGAGGAACGTCTCGCCCTCGACCCCTGGCTCGAAGACGAAGTAGGCCACGCAGAAGAGCAGGGCGAGTGCGCTGGCACCGATGAACATCATCGCGACCTGGAGCTCGGCGCGGCGTTCGAGCGTCTCGTCGACATCCGTGGGGCGCGGAGCGTGCTCGGGAAGGCCGGGGTTGCGGATCGGCTCCGACTCGGCGCCACGGCCAGCCATCGGCTCCGAGCTCTCGCCGTAGTCCTCCGGGTTGTCCTTGCCTGCCTTGTGCCGCTCGAAGTCGTCGTCGTGGAACTTGTCCTGGCTCATGACTTCGGCTTCGCCGCTCGCGCACCGTTGTTGGCGATCCACACGGCCGCCAGAACCAGGGAGCCGATGCCGAGCAGCCATCCCCACAGGCCCTCGCCCACCGGACCCAGGCTGCCGAGGTCGGACCCCCCGTAGGCCGGCTCGGCCTTCAGCACGTTGATGTAGGCGATGACCTCGCGCTTCTCCTCGGGAGACAGCACCGCGTCGGAGAAGATGGGCATCTGCTGCGGCCCGGTCAGCATCGCCTCGTAGATGTACTTGGAGTCGACGTCAAGCAGGCTGGGGGCGTACCGGCCGTCGCGAAGCGCTCCACCGGAGCCCGCGTAGTTGTGGCACGCCGTGCAGTTCGTCCGGAAGTAGGCGCCCCCGCGCACGATCTCCTCGACCGTCGCCTCGCTCGTGTCGTAGTACTCCTCGGCGGGGATCGCGGGACCGGGACCGAGCGACGCGATGTACGCCGCAAGCGCCGCGGTCTCCTCCTCGTTGTACGCCGGCTGCTTCTCCGGGGCTTGCGTGTCGGGCCTCTGCATCGGCATCCGGCCGGTGCCGACCTGGAAGTCGACGGCGGCCGCTCCCACCCCGATAAGCGGGGGACCGTTGTTGGTGCCTGACTTCGTCACGACCCCCTCGGCGTTGAGACCGTGACAGGAGGAGCAGCCGACGACGAAGACCTGTCGACCCTCGGCGATCAGCTCGGTGTCGGTCTTGGAGGTCTCATCTGCGACAGCCGGGCGGAATGCCGAGTAGCCCACCCCCACCGCAATCAGGCCGACGAGCACGACGAGCAGCCCCGCAACAGGGTGTCTGCGGCGACTCGACAGGAACTTCAAGGCATGCCTCTCTCACCCTTCACTGCAACAGGTAGATGGTCGCGAACAACCCGATCCAGACGACGTCGACGAAGTGCCAGTAGTACGACACGACGATCGCCGTCACGGCTTGCTCGTGGGTGAACGTGCGGGCCATGAGAGTGCGGCCGAGCACGAACAGAAAGGCGATGAGACCCCCGGCCACGTGGATGCCGTGGAAGCCGGTGGTCAGGTAGAAGATGGAGCCGTACGCCGACGACGGGATCGTGACGTTCTCGCTGACGAGCGCGGCGTACTCGAGCACCTGGCCGGCGATGAAGAACGCGCCCATGAGGTAGGTGAGCACGAACCACTCGCGCAAGCCCCATCTGCCGACCGCGAGCACGCCACCACGCCGCCCCACATGCCCACGCTCCGCCGCGAACACGCCCATCTGGCAGGTCACGGAGCTGAGCACCAGCACGGTGGTGTTGACCGCGGCGAAGGGGACGTTGAGCTTGGAGGTCTCCTGCGCCCACAACGCGACCGTGTCCGGGGTTGCGCTGCGCAGCGTGAAGTAGGCCGCGAACAGGGCCGCGAAGAACATCAGCTCACTGGCGAGCCAGACGATCGTGCCCACGCTGACCATGCTCGGCCGGTCGTGTTGCCCGTGCAGCCGGGACGCAGGCACTGCGGTCGAAGTCGCCACCCGGCCATTATGACTTGACGCCCGACTCGTGGCACAGCGACCCCCCGACGATGAGTGCGGGCGCCGGGAGGCCCACCGGCCGCGCTCGTGAAGAATTGCACAAGACGGCTTTCGTCCGTGCTGACCTGGGACATGGTCGGCCACTACGCTGGGCTCGTGAGCTCCCTCGCCCATGCCGACGGCGGCGAAGCGGTGCCCCCGATCTCACTCGAGCGGGTCTTCTCGGCCTGGGTCCTCGAGCCTCTCCCGCTGGCTGCCGTCGTCGTCGCGCTCGGCCTGTACGTCGCTGGGGTCCGGGTGATGACGCGACGCGGCGACCATTGGTCGTGGGCGAGGACGCTGAGCTTCTGCCTCGGCGGCCTGGGGTCTCTTGTGGTGGCCACGAGCTCGTCCCTCGCGGCATACGACACGGTCCTGTTGAGCATGCACATGGTGCAGCACATGGTGCTGTCGATGTTGGCTCCGGTCTTCCTCGCGCTCGGTGCTCCGGTGACGCTCGCGCTGCGGACACTGCCGAAGCGGCCGCGGGGGTGGCTGCTGGCTGCGCTGCACAGCCGGGTCGCGGCGGTGGTCTCCTTCCCGCCGGTCGCGCTCGCCATCTTCGTCGTGAGCCCCTGGGCGCTCTACTTCTCCGGCTGGTACGACGCGACCCTCGAGTCGGCGGCGCTCCACGATCTGCTGCACCTGCACTTCGTGGCCGTGGGCTGCCTCTTCTTCTGGCCGCTGCTGGGCCTCGACCCCGTGCCCGGACGGGTGGGCTACGGGTTCCGGATGCTGATGGTCTTCGCGACGCTGCCGTTCCACGCGTTCCTCGGCGTGACGATCATGTCGATGGACACCCTGATCGGGGGCGACTGGTACCGCTCGCTCAACCGCAGCGGGCTGCCAAGCCCGGTCGACGACCAGCAGGTCGCGGGCGGCATCTTGTGGGGGGCGGGTGACCTGGTTGCGCTGGTGTTCTTCGGGGTGCTCTTCGTGCAGTGGGTGCGGCAGAGCCAGCGCGAGGCCGCGCGCGAGGACCGACGGTTGGACCGGGAGGACGCCGCAGCGTCACGGGCGAAATGACGCCGGCTGTCTCAGCGAGCGGTCGACTCGTCGAGATACTGGAGCAGCTCGTGCGCCGCCACCTGCTCTTCCCACGTCGACCGGTGCGCGGAGTCCGCGACGTTTCGCACCACACGGCGCCATGCCGGTAGCATCGCCGCTCCAGGCACACCCACGTCGGAGGCAGGTCATGACCTTGAAGGTGCTGGTCTACAGCGACGACTCCCACACCCGGACCGAGGTCATCCTCGGTCTCGGGAAGCGTCCGCACCCGGACCTGCCTGCGCTGGAGTACGTCGAGTGCGCCACCGAGCCCGTCGTGATCGCCACGATGGACGCCGGCGGTGTCGACCTGGCGATCCTCGACGGTGAGGCGACCCCCGTCGGCGGCCTGGGCATCTGCCGTCAGCTCAAGGACGAGATCTTCGAGTGCCCACCGGTCCTGGTGATCATCGGACGACGTGAGGACGGCTGGCTCGCCACCTGGTCGCGCGCCGAGGCATCGCTGTCCCACCCCATCGACCCGATCACGCTGGCAGAGACGGTCACCGCTCTGCTGCGGCCGCGGGCCGAGCTGGCTCCCGGCTGAGCTGCGCCATGGACGTCACCAGCTTCACCTGGCCGGACGTGCTCTCGAGGCTGATCGCCGGTTGGGACCTGACCGCCGAGCAGACCGGCTGGGCGATGCGAGAGATCCTCGCCGGTGCGGCGTCGCCGTCCCAGATCGCCGGCTTCGCGGTGGCGCTGCGAGCCAAGGGCGAGACGGTGGAGGAGGTCGAGGGCCTGGTCGCCACGATGTACGAGTTCTGCGCCCCCATGTCGTATGACGCCCGGTCCGTCGACATCGTCGGCACGGGCGGTGACCGCTCCCACACGGTCAACATCTCGACGATGGCGGCGCTGGTCACCGCGGGGGCAGGCGTCCCTGTGGTCAAGCACGGCAACCGGGCGGCCTCGTCGTCGTGCGGCTCCGCTGACGTGCTCGAAGGGCTCGGCATCCCGCTCACCCTTTCGGTGGAGCGGGTCGAGGAGATCGCCTATGAGGTGGGGCTGACCTTCTGCTTCGCACCCGTGTTCCACTCGGCGCTGCGCCACTCGGCGGTGCCACGGCGTGAGCTGGGGGTCGCGACGACGTTCAACTTCCTCGGTCCGCTCGCCAACCCCTGCAAACCGGCGGCTCAGGCGGTCGGTGTCGCGGACCCGCGGATGGCGGGAATCATCGCGGGCGTGTTGGCCAAGCGGGGCGTCGACGGCTTCGTCTTCCGCGGCAACGACGGGCTCGACGAGCTGACCACCACCACGACGTCACAGGTGTGGTCGATCACCGGCGGCGAGGTGGACGAGCAGCAGCTCGACCCGGCTGACCTCGGGCTGCCGGGTGCGGGCCCGGAGGACCTGCGCGGGGGGGACGTGGCGTTCAACGTCGCTGTCGTCGGCCGGTTGCTCGAGGGTGCGGCAGGGCCGGTGCGCGACGCCGTACTGCTCAATGCGGCTGCCGGCATCGCGGCGTACGACGTCTCTGACGCCCCTTTGGTGGAGCGGCTGCGGGCTGGTCTGGTGCGGGCGGCTAACGCCGTCGACTCGGGTGCGGCTCGAGACAAGCTCTCGGTCTGGGTCTCCGCAGCTGCTGACCACTAGTTTCAGGTCTGGCGCACAGATCCGACGCTGGCGGGGCTCTGGCAACGTGAGAGTCGGATCCTTGCGCGGGCCCAGCGCAGTGGCTACTCCTCGGCGCCGAGCGAGAAGGCTGCCTCGAGGTCGTGGCTCGAGTAAGTGCGGAACGCGATGTGC
>Ga0136622_10001017_pt1 | contig 11644 bp, 9 predicted proteins | sample AntDrymUQ4482106_2_FD_104803 | JGI IMG/M metagenome (GOLD analysis project Ga0136622, IMG submission 104803) | Polar desert sand microbial communities from Dry Valleys, Antarctica - metaG UQ448 (21.06) | ecosystem: Environmental > Terrestrial > Soil > Desert | place: Antarctica: Dry Valley...
GGTTCCATGCCTCCGGGGGGTTGGTGGATCATCGCCACCACTGCAGCGCTTCGTCTTGGTGGTGGCGAGGCCCTCAAGAAAGCGGCGACTAGGGAGTCACAGACGACCACAACTCGCTCCTTTTCCGCCGTCCGGAGCAGGCGATGTGCCGCCGTCACGCTCGAGGTAAGCGGTCCTTCTGGAACCGATGCAAACTCGAAGGCGAAGTTGTGACGATCGGCTGCCTCCGCCATGCGACGGTGGTAGAGGTAACCGCCCGTCACTGTCTGCGGATCGCCGAGGGTTATCAGGATCGCTCGCATGCTCATCGCTCACGTCGTTCCTACACCCTTTGGGGGCTCGGGCCTCTACGGCGGTGGTGAGCGCTTTCCTCTGGAGCTGTGCCGGGCGCTGTCCCGTCACGTTCCCTGCCGGATGATCACGTTCGGCAGTCAGCCGATGCGAGCTCGTGAAGACGACTTCGAGATCATCGTCTTGCGAACGATCCTGCGCCTCAAGGGACATCCCGTGCATCCCATCGCCCGCGGCCTTGCAGCCGAGCTCCGTGACGCAGACATCGTCCACACCCATCAAACCTGGAGCGCTCCTGGTGCCTTGGCCGCTCTGCTGGGCTTGTCGCAGCGCAAGCCCGTCGTCACCACCGACCATGGCCTCGGCGCAAGCCGGTTGAGGCTGCCGGCGCGTCTGTTCGAGCGCTTCCTTCTTGTGTCGCACAATTCGGCCGAGACCATGAAGGCCCCGCGTGACAGAACTCGAGTGATCCTCGGTGGCGTCGACGTAGATCGGTTCCACCCGAATGCGACTGCGCGCTCTGGTGTCCTCTATGCAGGGCGCATCACTCCGCACAAGGGCTTGGATCGCTTGATCAGGGCGGTGCCGTCAGGGGTAGAGCTGCGAATCGCCGGAACCACGGGTCACGACACCGGGACCCCCGAACGTGATTATCCGAATCTCTTGCGGGATCTCGCTCGAGGAAAGGATGTGACCTTCTGCGGACGTGTGGACGATGATTCTCTTGCGGAACTTCATCGCCGGGCGCAGGTTTTCGTGCTCCCGTCCGTCGCACGGACGGTTTACGACAAGAGGGTGGCGATTTCCGAACTGTTGGGGCTTTCTGTCTTGGAAGCCATGGCGAGCGGAACGCCGGTCGTGGCCAGCCGCATCGGAGGGCTGCCCGAGGTCGTTCGTCACGGTGAGACCGGATACCTGGTCACTCCCGGCGATGTCGAGGAGCTGTGGTATCGCATCGAGGAGCTCATGGGCGATGCGGCAAAGGCGTGCCGGATGGGACTCGCAGGGCGGCGGTTGGCTCTTGAGCACTATACCTGGGAGCACTGCGCGCGCCGCTGTTTGAGGGCTTACGAGGAGGTTCTGTCGATGCGGCCGAAGTAGCCGCCGAACGCGTCGGGCGATTCCCACGCCCGCACGGCAAGTTCTTCCGCGCCACCGGTCGCGATCCCCGACGCGACCCGATCGAAGGCCCACTTCGCCAGATACTCGACAGTAACCGCGCCACCCTCGGGCGGCAAGATTCGCTCCAGATCTTGGCCGGCGATGCCGACGACGATCTGATCGAGGATTGCCTGTAGCACGTCGATGTCGACCACCATCTCGCGCTCGTCGAGTGACTCCCGGCTCACGACCACATCGAGTCTGTATTGATGTTGGTGACGAATACCCTCGGGTCCGGGGGTGCCGGGCATTACGTGCCATGCGGTGAAGCTCTTGGACAAACCCACCTCATACATGCGTGCTAGCCTTGGTCGTCCGCTCGTAGCTGAGGGCGGCGTGAAGAAGTCCTTTCTCTCCTCGATCGATAGCTCCGTAGGCCGAGGCGGCAGACGTAAACGGAAACTCGTGTGTAGCCAAAGCCTCGACCGGCAACTGATCGATGAGTTCGAGCGCCGCCTCGCGCCGCCGCCGTACCGTCCATTTCGAAGCTAGCTGCGCAGGAATTGTGGACACTTGAGTACTGCTGATCGTAAGCCTGCGGCGGTGGAAGGCTCCACCCAGCGGCAGCGAGGCTGATTTTAGACCGTACCAGGAAGCCACCAGTGCCGTCCCCTCGTGACAGAGCAAGTCGAGGGCGGAAGCAAGTGCTTCCGGGTTGCCGCTGGCCTCGACGACCACCGCTGCTCCCTTGCCCCCGCTCTGTCGGCGCACCGCGTCCGGGGCCGCCTCCGGTCCGACCACATCAATGCCCAGAGCGCGGGCCGCCTCGGCCCGCCAAGCGCTGATATCGATTCCGATTACGCTGCGGCCTCGGAGTTTCATGAGGGCTGCCGTCAGCGTGCCGAGGGCCCCCAGCCCGATGACGACGGTCGGACCGGACCCGATTTGCTCCACCTCGAGGTAGATCTGCAACGCGGTCTCTACCAGTGGGAACAACGTGGCGACACGCGGGGAGAAGTCGGCCATCACGAGAACGTCGGTCTCCGGTTTTACGAACAGTTCCTGATGTGGATGAAAGGCAAAGACCAGGGAGTCATACAGGGGCGACTCTCGCGGCTGCTCGACCACGCCAACGCAGCTGTAGCCGTACTGAAAGGGATACCTGAAGGTTCCGCCGAGAGTGTCGATGCGCTCATCGAGAGCCAACTCGGCCTCGACCAGTCCCCGATACACAAGCATCTCGGTCCCGGAGCTGATGCCGGAATAGATGGAGCGAACAAGAATCTCCCCCTGCCCCGGATCGGCCACATCGATCCAGCGCAACTCGACTCGCCCCGCTGCGACGAAGAACAGGGCACGGGTCTTCAAAGAGAGCTGCCGAGGATCTGTGGTTGTTGCACCAGAGAGTCGATCTTAGAGGCTTGTCTCGGAGGTCGCCTCCACACTTTGGGCCTCCGCTGCGCTCTCGTTGCCGGCGAGGGAGGCTTGCGCAAAGTGCCCTCATCGACGCCGTCGGATAAGAAAGGAACCGCGACTACTATCACGGGGTGAATGTGAGGGAGGTCGCCAGACTGGAGCTCCCCACGTCCTACGGATTCTTCGACGCCCGGGCCTTCGAGTCCTCATCCGGGTTCGTGTACCTCGCTCTCTCAGTGGGCGACCTCTCAACCGGCGGCCCCGTGCTCACCCGTGTGCACTCGGAATGTCTTACCGGGGATTCTCTTGGATCGCTGAGGTGTGACTGTGGACTTCAGCTCCACACAGCTCTACGGGCCATCGCAGCCGGAGAACGAGGAGTCATGATCTACGTGACGGGACATGAAGGCCGCGGCGTGGGACTTATCAACAAACTTCGCTCCTACGTCGTTCAAGACGCCGGTGCCGATACCGTCGACGCGAATCTCCATCTTGGCCTCCCCGTTGATGACCGCAAGTACGATGACGCTGCTTCCGTGCTGTGTGCGCTTGGCATCGACTCCATACGCCTGTTGTCCAACAATCCAGACAAGGCAGCGGCGCTGCGCAGAGCCGGCTTGGAGGTCGTCGGCCTGGAGCCACTGCACGTAGCTGCGCACAATCGAAACATCAACTACCTGCAGACCAAGCGCAACAGGCTGGGTCATCTCCGCCCCCTTGCGGGCGAGGTCGGCAGTCTCCAGTTTCCGGATCCCGGGAAGCTCTTGGGGAGTATTCGATCTTCGAGCCGGCGTCCCTATGTGGCGGTCAAGTATGCACAAAGCGTCGATGGGCGCATTGCCACAGCTGTTGGAGACTCGAAGTGGATCAGCGGCGAGGGTGAGCGGGCGGTGTCCCATTCGCTTCGCGCTCGTTGCGATGCCTGCATGGTGGGGATCGGAACCGTTCTACTTGATGATCCGCAGCTCACCGTGCGGATGGTCCCCGGGGCGTCGCCGATTCGGGTGGTGTTGGATACGACTCTGCGCATCCCGCTCGCGGCGAGCGTGCTCGAAGGCGATGCCGCAACGGTGATCCTGACTACCGCGCGCGCCGACCACAAGAAGATAGAGCAGTTGCGACGCCAAGGTGTTTCAGTGAGGGTCCTGCCCGAGGGGCCCGCGGGAGTGGACATGCCCGCCGCGTTGGCCTCCTTGAGGGGTTCCGGGATTAAATCCTTGCTCGTCGAGGGAGGGTCGAAGGTGATTACCGAGTTGCTGCGCGAACATCTAGTCGATCGCCTTGTAGTTGCCTGTGCCCCGGTCATTCTGGGAAGGGGTGTGGCGGCAGTGGGGGATCTGAGAGTTGCCAGAGTCTCTCAAGGCCTTTCCCTCACCAACCGGAGCGTGTTCGTGTTGGACGATGACGTCATGTTGGCGTGGGATGTGTCCAATAACAACAGCGACGCTAGGGGCTCCGAGTGATCGAAAGGTCCGTCAACGCGGTCTGTGCACGCCTTAAACCCTTATCGAGGGCGACTACGTCGAGTGTCATGAGCTGCGCCAACTCAACCTCTTCATCGTAGCGTCGACGCAGTGCAGGCTCTTCACCTGATGCAAGGGTAAGCGCGAAACTTATCGGAAAGGCGTGACCTATCACGACAATGGCCTTCTCTCGGCGCTCGAGAACACGCCTCCATCCCGCGACGAAGCGGGAGATAGCCTCGAGCTGACTCTCCCCTCCCGCAGGCGCCTGGTCCCAGGCATGTTGCTCCAACCAGTCGCGGTGACGGTCTACATCGAAGCCCTCGAGCGCTCCAAGCACGGGGTCATTGAGAAGCGGCTCGATCACGCGCTTCACGTCTCGGCCGCCGAGGGCGATGCACGCAGTTTTCCTTGTTCGTTCGAAGGTGGTGGTGATGCACAGGTCGAGAGATGAGCTTTCCAGTCGCTGCCCCATGTCCGTCGCCTGTTGGAGGCCGCGAGTCGTTAGAGGGCATGGTTTAGCCGGGTCGCCGTTGAGCATCCCCGCCCGGGAGCATTTCGTCTCTGCGTGCCGGGCGACGATAAGCTGCGACGTCATGACCGGCAGGATAGAAGAAGGACCGGCGCTGCTCGCCGCTGGCCCGGCACCGGTTGCGTGACTCGCTTCCTGGCGAGTAAGCAAAGAAACGAGTCGCCGTCGGCACGAAGGATTCGAGCGGTCCATCGCCGCTTGGTCGAGGCATACGGCCCGATCCAGGCACAGCGCAAGGCTCCCATCGTCGAGTGCCTCGTCGGAACTGTCCTTTCGCAGCACACCTCTGACATCAACTCGGGGCGGGCCTTTCGCGCCTTGAGGGAGCGCTGGCCGTCCTGGGATGCGTTCGGCGAGGCTTCATTGGACGAGATCGAGGAGGCGATTCGCCCCGGAGGCCTGGCCCGGCTCAAGGCGCCGCGCATCAGGGCGATTCTCGACGAGATTCGAGCGCGGGAGGGGCGGATCGAACTGTCCAGCCTCGAGCCGCTCCCGGACGACGAGGTCTACGCCTACCTGCGGTCGCTGCCCGGCGTGGGGCCGAAGACGGCGGCGTGCGTCATGGCCTTCTCCATGCAGCGAGACGCGTTCCCCATCGACACCCACGTGCATCGAGTGGTGCGGCGACTGGGTTGGGTTGCAGGGAAAGCGTCTGCCGAGACGGCGAGCGGTGAGCTTGCGGCCCGCATCCCCGCGGGTCTGCGTTACCAGCTGCACGTGCTCATGATCGCGCACGGCCGGCGTATCTGCCGTGCGCGCCGGCCGCTGTGCTCCGAATGTCCTGTTTTCGACTTCTGCGACGCCGGGGTTCTCCTGCTGGCCGATGGCTCGGCCGTCTAGCCGCCAGGGCCGGCCTGGCCCTTTGACTTCTTCGGCCGCCCCGGCTCGGCCCTCGCTCCGGAACTGGCTTTGTGCCAGAAGACGTGCGGAATCCGCCCCTCAGCTGGCAAAGAGCCAGCTGAGGGGCGGCTTTAGGGTGGGCATATGGAATCTTCAGAGACACGAAGCGCCCTGCCCGTGGTCAAGCGAGTCGTGTTCGTGGTCCTCGTGCTGGTGTCCATCCTGTTCACGGCCCTGCTCACCCCGGTTCCCTTTCTCGTTCTGGGCTGGTTCGTAGAGGTCGGGCCGGGAGAGGTGTCGCACAAGGTGCACGAGATCTCTTTCGGAGCCCTCTTCCTCCTCCCCCTGGTGGGACTGATCGCGCAACTGCGCCGCCCTCACAGCAAGATTGCGGCGATGTATCAGGTCGTGCTTCCCTTGGCCACAACGATCGTGGTGCTGGCGGTGGTGGCCGGCCAGGGAGACCCAGTCACGATCCTGTTCGTGGTGTTTCCCCTCCTCATCGTGGTGCTCCACCCCGCCCGCTCCCAGCTGCTCCGGCCGGCCCTGGCCCCCAGCCCCCTGTTGCTCGGACTGGCGGCCCTGGCGACCATTCCGCTGCTGCTATTCGCCTTCGACCAGTTGCGTGTGGCGGCCGAGGCCGGCCGGATTGCTCCCCAGGTGTTCGATGCGTTGCCCGAGGACGCCACCGACGCGGAGGTCGACAGGGCACTCGAAAATGCGGCGTCGGGAGAGGCGCTCCAGGCCATCGAGCACTACGGGCACTGGTCGGTGATGGGCGCCTTCGCGCTGTCGATCGTGGCTTCCTCCTTCATTGCCGCGTCGAGGCCGGCGGGCTGGCGCATTACCGCGTGGACGACGGCGGCGGTGTTGATTGTTTACGGAGCCGCCTCCCTCGCCTTCCCTGCCGACGCCTCCGCCCAGGGCGGCTTTTGGGGTGTGCTCGCGATTCTTTGGGGCGTGTCGTTTGTGGCAGCTTCCCTGCAGGAGAGCGCGGCTGCGTCGGACACTGCCGCAATACCGGCGAGTTCCTCTTCAGGAGCCGGATAGACTCGTTGATTCCCGGTCGTCCTGCTGGGCGGCCGCCGCCGGCCCTCGATCTGGTCCTCTGGAGTGGTCATGCGCGCTGAAGTTCGAAAAAACGAAGAACAACGCTCTGTGTTCGGGCGCGGGATTCGGATCATCGTGTCCTACGTCAGGATGCACCCGCTCCCGTTCACGATCTCGCTGGTCGGCGGAGTGTTGTACTCGGCCGCCACGGTGGCTTCAACGATCATCCTGGGTCGGGTCACCGACGAGATCATCTATCCGGCGTTCAGATCGGGCGTGAATACGAGGACCTTGTGGGGAGGAGTTGCGGCTCTTGTCTGTGTGGTCGCGGTGCGCGCCGGAGCCATCGTCCTGCGCCGCTATTTCGCCGGCATGACCTCCTACAGGATGCAGGCCTCGTTGAGGACCCGGGTGATCGAGCGCTACCGGGACCTGCCTCTGGCGTTCCACCGCTCCCGGCCGGCGGGCGAGCTGCTCGCTCACGCCGAGGCCGACGTCCAGGCGGCAACCGATGTGCTGAACCCGGTTCCGTTTTCGGTAACCGTGATCTTCCTTGTGCTGTTCGCAGTCATATCCCTGATCCTGACCGATCCCCTGCTCGCCTCTGTGGGACTGGTGATCCTGCCGCTTCTCGGCCTCTTGAATCGCTTCTACGGGCGTACAGTCGAGCCCGCGGCAACCGCTGCGCAGCAGGCCATCGGCGAGGTGTCGGCTATCGCCCACGAGAGCATCGACGGCGCCCTGGTGGTAAAGACCCTCGGTCGTGAGGATTCCGAGGTGTCTCGTTTCGACCAGAGGGCCGCCGTGCTAGAGCAGGAGCGCGTGCGCATGGGCAGGCTCAGAGCCGCCTTCGAGCCCGCTTTCGAGACCGTTCCCAATCTGGGAATCATTGCGTTGCTTGCGATGGGAGCATGGCGACTATCCACGGGGGCCGTGACGGTCGGGACGATGGTGCAGGTCGTAAGCCTGTTCCAGCTGCTCGCGTTTCCCATGCGGATGATCGGTTTCGTGCTGGCCCTGATACCGCGCGCGGTCGTGGGGCGGGAGCGGCTTCAGGGCATTTTCGTGGAGCCGTCCTCGATGTCTACGCCGGAGCAGGGGGCTGATCTTCCCTCGGGGCCGGTGGGAGTGTCCCTGCGCTCGGTCGCTTTCTCCTACGGCGAGCACAGAGTTCTGAACGACCTGAGCTTCGAGGTCGCCGCCGACGAGTCGGTGGCGCTGGTTGGACCCACCGGCGCAGGCAAGAGCACTCTTGCGGAGCTGCTCGTGCGGCTCGCAGATCCCGATAAAGGGACGATCCTGCTCGGCGGCATCGACCTGCGACAGATCGCGCCGGGTCACCTGCGCCAAAGCGCCGCGGTCGTGTTCCAGCGGAGCTTCATGTTCGCAACCAGCGTGAAAGACAACATCGCACTCGACTCGGGAGCGTCCGAGGAAGAGGTGGTGGACGCCGCCCGCCGAGCGCAGGCCGACGACTTCATCCGGGTGCTCCCGCAGGGCTACGACACGGTGGTGGGGGAGCGGGGGGTGACCCTTTCCGGAGGGCAGCGCCAGCGGATCGCCCTGGCGCGCGCCCTGGCGAGAAAACCGCGCCTCTTGATCCTCGACGACGCCACTTCGGCGGTAGATCCCACAGTCGAGGCGGCAATCCTGAACCGTTTGCGTGCGGAGCTCAACACCACACTGATCGTGATTGCCTACCGGGTCTCGGCCATCGCCCTGGCGGATCGCGTCCTGTTCCTCGAAGGCGGCCGCATCCAAGCCTCGGGCAAGCACGGGGAGCTCATGAGCTTCGCCCCCTACGAGGCCATGGTGCGGGCGTACGAGCTGGGGGCCGGGGCTTCGAGGGTGAGGGCCGGGAGATGATGCGGAGCATGAGGCCGGCCTCGGCCGAGGACCCCGAAGTCTCGCCCGGCCTGGATGGGGCCTGGAACGTCCTGCGCAGAGGTTTGGCCGAGTCGCCGGAGCTGCGCTCTGGGATGCTCTATACGATCGCGCTTGCGGTGGTCTCGACCATCGGGTCTCTGGCCCTGCCGGTTCTAATCCAGCAGGTTCTCGATCGAGGGCTCGGTGGCAACCAGGAGCCCCGGCTCGGCTTCGTGCTATGGGTGTGCGCGCTGACCGCCGTGGTTACCGGCGCCATCTACTTCGCCGGCAGAGCCGCCTTCGCCCGGCTTACCACCTCATCGGAACGGGCGTTGAGAACTCTGCGGGTGCGAGTCTTCGCCCACATCCACTCGCTCAGCATCGCCGAACAAACCGAGCAGAAGAGAGGCGTGTACGTGGCGCGGGTAACGGCCGACGTCGACACGCTTAGCCATTTCCTCGAGTGGTCCGGAGTGTCGTGGATTACGGGATCGGTCCTGATCGTCGGGACCTTCGCTCTCATGGCGGTGTACTCGTGGCAGCTCATGTTGATTGTGCTGGTCTCGATTGCTCCCCTGGCGCTGATCTTGCGGCTGCTTCAGGTCAATCTTCTGTCCTCCTACGACCTCGTGCGAACACGGGTTGGCCAGACTCTTTCTGAGATATCGGAGAGCGTCATGGGCGCCGACGTGGTGCGCGCCTATGGTCTCGACGAGCGCATCGACCGCCGGCTCAAGGGCGCCATCGACCGCCAGTACCGGGCGCAGATGCGGGCCATGAAGTTCCAGGCCATGGTGTTCCCGTCGGGAAACTTCTTCGGCGCGGTGGCCATGGGCGCAGTCGTGTTGGTGGGCGTGCTCTTTGGGCCTTCGTGGGGGCTGAGCTCCGGACGTCTGGTCGCATTCATGTTCCTGGTCAACCTGCTGACCTTCCCGCTGGCGGAGATGGCCGAGAACTTCGACCAGACCCAGACCGCCATCGCGGGGTGGCGCAAGGTTCTCGCGGTCCTGGATATTCCTCGGGGGCTGGAGGAGCCTTCGCCCGGCGTGATTCTTCCGGAAGGGGAGCTCTCGATCGAGGCGCGCGGGGTCGAGTTCTCCTACACGGGAGGCCCCCCGGTGCTGAGAGGCATCGACCTGGACGTGGCGGCGGGTGCGCACGTGGCGATAGTGGGTGAGACCGGCTGCGGCAAGACGACCTTCGCCAAGTTGCTTTCACGCCTCGCCGACCCCACCTCCGGGCAAATTCTGGTGGGGGGTGTCGACCTCACGGAGGTGGCACCCGAAGCCCGGCGGCGTGCCATCCGCATGGTTCCGCAGGACGGCTTTCTCTTCGACGGCACCATTCGCGCCAACGTCGCCTACGGCCGCTCGGGCGCAGGCCGGGCCGATCTAGCCGATGTGGAGGCGGCCTTTCGTGAGTTAGGACTCGAGGACTGGCTTGAGTGGCTGCCGCAGGGGATCGACACTCGGGTGGGCCAGCGGGGCGAGGACCTCTCGGCGGGGGAGGCGCAAATGGTCGCCCTTGCGCGTGCCCAGATTGCCGAGCCCTCGATACTGATCCTCGATGAAGCCACGAGCGCAGTCGATCCCGAGACCGAGCGCGCGCTTTCGGAGGCGCTCAGGCGGCTGTCCGAAGGTCGCACGACCGTGACGATCGCGCACCGGCTCTCGACGGCCGAGGCCGCCGACTGGGTGTTCGTATTCGATCAGGGTCGGCTCGTGGAGCAGGGCCGCCACGCCGAGCTGTTGACACTCGGGGGCCGGTACACCGACCTCTATCAGAGCTGGCTCGGCAACACGCAGCTACACGCATGAAAAGGTCGTCCTCAGGGGCCGAGGGCAGGGTTCTGGGGCAGGCGCTCATGGCGGTCGCAGCCATAGTGACTCGTGGGCAGGCTGCATCGTCTCATCGACCACGGCCAAGAGGTCGGCAGTCAGGCTTTCAAGGTCGACATCCTGGCGCACCCGCGCGCTGAATGCCTCGATGGTCTGAGTAGCGTCGTAGCGTCGGCGGTTGAAGCGACGGTCAACCAGCTCCTGGATGCGTCGGCGGGCAGGCTGGAAGAATCCGGCCATTGCGAGAGTCGCCACTGCCACGGAGAAGCTCGATTCCCGCCCCAGGAGCCCACCAAGTATCAGGACTACAGCCACGTAGCCGGTGGCGAGCAGGAGGGAGAGGGACCCGTACGCCAGCGCGCGGCTGATGATGTGGTCCAGGTCGTACAATCGATACCGCAGGATCGCGGCGCCGATCGCTACGGGCAGCAGCGCCACGCATAACTGCACAGCCACGGAGCCGATCGGCGACGTGTGTCCCATCGTGTCGGCCGCCACTCCGACGAGTGCCAAGGGCAATATCGGTGCCGCGGCAAACGCCACCCACCGCAGCTGCAGGCGTTCGGTGCCGCGGGCGCGGCGAAAGCGCACCACGAGCGATGCGGCCCCCACCCCCATGGCCAAGACGGTGATCGCCAGGACGACCCGGTGAGCGCCCAGCAGGATCCCGCCGTAGGCTGTGAAGTCGAACGGGCTCGTCAGCGCCTGGAAGTGGGGAGCCGACGGCTTGGGCGCGAGCGACACCATTACCAGGTTGACGAGCGGCGCGACAGCCGCAACCCACGCCCACGAGCGCCAGCGGGGCGAAGGTGGCGACCCGGTCGGAGTCAGTAGCGAGATCAAGCCGATGCACGCCAGCGCCGCCAGGGCGAAAGTTGGATAGTACGCGGCCACCCAGCCGGGGGCCGGGAGGACGTCGGGCCGAACCACCAGCCCGTAGGGCGCATAGCCTGAGATCACGCCGTCCGTGCCGAGGAACACGGCGACGGCCAGCAGGAGCCAGCCGACCGGGTGACGGGGCCGTCGGCGCGCCAGTATTAGTCCCACCGTCGCCGAGCTCACGAGCGCAACGAAAAGGAGGGGTTCCAGCGTCATCAGGTCAGGCCGGCCCGCCTGGCGCAGCAAGTAATGCAGCCACACGGTCGCCGCGATGCTGAGCATCGCTAACGCCCATAGGGTCCACGCCAACTTGCTCGGCCACCCTGGTCGGGGACGCAGGATTAATCTCATAGTCGTTTGCGCATGCA
>Ga0136622_10001019_pt1 | contig 11619 bp, 12 predicted proteins | sample AntDrymUQ4482106_2_FD_104803 | JGI IMG/M metagenome (GOLD analysis project Ga0136622, IMG submission 104803) | Polar desert sand microbial communities from Dry Valleys, Antarctica - metaG UQ448 (21.06) | ecosystem: Environmental > Terrestrial > Soil > Desert | place: Antarctica: Dry Valley...
GCCTACGTCGCCGGACTGACCGCACCAGAGGGAAAGCGCATGGGTCACGCCGGCGCCATCGTGTCGGGCTCGAAGGGGACTGCAAAAGCCAAGATCGAAGCGCTCGAGGGGGCCGGGATACGCGTCGGGCGCAATCCGACTGAGGTCGCAGAGATCGTGGCCGAGATCAAGGGCTGAGGCCCTGCCAATAGGGTCAGCCGCGGCGCAACCGGTACCAGCGCGGGTCAAACTTGGTTACAAATGGGGGATGAGGGATGTCGCCTGCATAAGCTTCCTCGTCGGTTACCTCCCACCCCGGGAAAGCGGCCTCTATGTCCTCCCGGCTCATCCCGTGCGCTATAGGGCCTCTTCGTCCTGGTGCAAATGTGAACATCAGCAGGGTTGCTTTTTGGGCGGCGACTGCGTTCACCTCTCGACCTACCGCCTCACGCATCCGCTCCTTCAGGCCGTGGACGACCCCGAAGTCCAGTACTAGGCGGAAGCCAGAGCCGACGCCTGCGGCCCGCAACGCGGTGACATCGCCTTGTACGAACCGCACTTCCACACTTGCGTCGCGGGCGCGCGCGCTCGCCGCCTGCACCGCCTTAGGGACGATGTCGATGCCTGTGACCTGCCACCCCCGGGACGCCAGAGCGACAGCGTGCGGCCCGGTGCCGCAACCAAGGTCCAGCGCCTGCCCGTAGGGGGGCTGGCGTTCGCTTTCTTCGCGGTCGAACATCGAGGCGATCTGTTCGACGACGGGCCGCTCCAGGTCGGCACCTTCCCATGGCGTGAAGCCGACCCGGTAGGCGAACTTGTAAAAGCGCGTGCTCATGTGGCCTCCGAGAGGTCTGCTGCTGCAGGCTCATATGCCTGCATGCCGCTAAGCCTCAGCCCCAAGCCAGGCCTCCTCTCAAATGAGGCTATCCCCCCTCGGTCACTGCGAGCAAGGGCGGGCGAAAAGGCTGGGCTCGGGGCCGAGCTGAGAACGCCTCCAGCAGCCTCGAAAATAGGTTACGAGCTAGAATCGGCCCATGACCCGAGCCCCAGGGCCCCCATGGGGCCGTGAACTCCGCGGGCGCCTCGACCGCCTGGTGATCGAGTCCGAGGTCCTCAAGGACAACCCGCTCGGTGATCCCCACCGCCGCCCCCTTTACGTTTACGTGCCCATAGGGGTGGATGAGTCGAAGGCGTACCCCTCGATCTACGTGATTCAGGGCATGACCGGTCAGGTTGATATGTGGTTCAACCGCACCGCCTTCGAGCCCAACATGATCGAACGCCTCGACGCCCTGTTCGCTTCCTCTGGGTGCCCGCCGGCCGTTGTGGTGATGGTCGATGCCTGGACGAGTTACGGAGGCTCCCAGTTTATCAACTCGGCCGCCACCGGACGCTATATGGACTACCTCTGCGATGAAGTCGTGCCTTTCATCGACGAGCGCTATCCCACGGCTCCGAGTCGTGACCACCGAGGCCTGAGCGGCAAGTCGAGCGGCGGCTACGGGGCGATGGTGGTCCCGATGCTGCACCCCGACGTCTTCTCTGGGCTCGTCTCCCACGCCGGAGACGCCCTCTTCGAGGCCTGCTATCTGACCGAGTTTCCGCTCACCATCCGGACTCTGCGCGATCGTTTCGATGGTTCGTACGAGACCTTCTGGGAGCATTTTCGCTCGGCCGAGTCGCTCGACCCCAGCCTTCACGCCCCGCTCAACACCTATGCGATGGCGGCCTGCTACTCGCCCGACGAGGACCGTCCCGGCGAGGTGGTCCTGCCCTTCGACATCGACACCGGCAAGGTCGTCGACGAAGTGTGGGCCCAGTGGCTCGCATGGGACCCGGTGCGGATGGCACCCGAGCACCTCGACGCCTTGAGCAGCATGAGGCACATCTATCTCGATGCCGGACGCTCGGACGAGTTCTATCTCGATCTCGGCGCCCAGGCCTTCGCCAAGGAGCTCTCCGCTCACGGTATAGAGCACACGCTCGAGCTCTTCGACGGTACTCATGGGGGGTTGCAATACCGCTATCCGGGTGCGATTGCCGCGCTAGCGGCAGCTCTTGCGGTGTGAGCTCTTCTCTCGTGGCCCTCGTCTCCGGCGAGGGCTCGAACCTTCGGGCGCTCGCGGCGGCGTGCGAGCGGGGGGAGGTCCCGGGCGAGGTGGTGGCGGTCGGCTCGGACAGAGAGTGCGGGGGAGTTACGTGGGCCTCCGGCCGTGGCATCGCTACCTTCGTGGTCCCGTTTCGCTCACCCCGAGCTGAATGGAGCTCCGTCCTGCTCGAGCGGGTGCGCTACTTTCGTCCCGACCTGGTCGTCTCCGCCGGCTTCATGAGAATCCTTTCGCCGGAGTTCGTCGACGCCTACGAAGGACGCCTTATCAACCTGCATCCCTCGCTGCTCCCGAGCTTTCCCGGCCCCCGTGCGGTGCGCGACGCTCTGGCGGCGGAGGTGGCCGCCACCGGGACCACCGTGCACTTCGTCGACCACGGTGTCGATTCGGGGCCGGTGATCCTGCAGCGGACTGTTCCAATCGAGCCGGGGGACACTGAGGAGTCGTTGCACGCGCGCATTAAGGGGGCCGAGCACGAGCTGCTGCCTGAAGCCTGCCGCCACGTTCTCTTCAGGCAGAGCCCCGCTGCTGAGCGGGGCTAGCTCTGCACAGAGCGTCGCGGACCCTCTGTGCGACGATGCTCGGGCGGTATTGGAGATCGTGCCAGGTGACGTAGACGATGATCCATCCAAGCGACTGCAGTCGGTTGTGGCGTTCGATGTCCCGCTCCCAGCTCTGCCGTCCCGAGTGCCATTCATATGACTGACATTCAATGGCGCTTTTGGCCTCTGGATAGGCGAAATCGAGACGAGCGACAAAGTGGGCGCCGTCTTTGACTACGAACTGGGCGACGGGCAGGAGCAAGCAGTGCTGGGCGAGTGCTCGCCGGAACCGTGTTTCAAGGGGGCTCTCCGGCACGCCGGCGCCCGGTGGCCGATCATCTAGGAGCTGCCGCAGAACGCCCGCTCCATCATGGCCCGAACCGCCGCGTTCAGTCAGCTTGTCCTGCAGAGCTTGAAGCGAGGTCTTTCCCTGCCGGAGGGCTGAATCGAGCGCAACCTCCACTAGGTTCGATGGCAGCGCGGCTCCCAGCTCGATCAGCGTCCGGGTAGGAGTGGTACCGGGATCGGACCAACGTGGACGAGGTCGCAGTCCGGGAGTCGATCAGTGTGGTGAAAGATGAACTTGCCCGAGCTCGACCGCCGAGTGATGGCGCTGATTTCTCCACCAACCTGCCGTCGTAGCCGTGCAGCCCGTGCAGTCGAACTGCAGTTCTCATGCCGGCCGCTCCCTTCGCTACGATCGCCGCGGCCGGCACGTCTTGTTCGTAGCACCGTGGGACGGACGCCACCCTGTAAATACGCCGAGACACAGGTATCCAGAGGCCCTGCTCGATGCGGCGATCGATCGCGCTGGTCGAGTAACCGAGCTCCGCAGCCTCCGCCCTGGTGATGATTCCGTGGCGTGTCGCCACAAAGCTCTGGAGCCGCCGTTCGAGGTCCATCCTGGAATCACATCACGCGCTGCTGCCCCGGTGATGTGGTGCGCGCCACAACTCTAAGCAGAGCAGACCCCGCTCAGCGGGGCTGGCTCTGCCCAGAACCTTCGAAGCGCGTTGCTATCGTCAGCAGCAGGTGCACGATGCCGAGGGCGATGAAGAAGATCGTTGGCTCCTGCTCGTCGGAGAAGCCCAGCACGAATGGGGCGATGATCAGCATCACGGCAAGCGCGTAGTCGAGGACTACGTGGGCAGAGACCGAAAGCCCGTTCACGAGCCCGGTCGGTCCGGCCGTGGTGCCGGCCACGAGCAAGATCACGATCCCCACCGCCACCGATACCCCGGTCGCAGAGCCGGACTCGAAGCCGAACAGTAAGGGGGCCGCGATGAACGCGACCCCAGCTATGTATTCGATGATGCCGTGGACGGCGGCTGGGATGAGCCCGTCTCGCAACAGCGGGTTAGCCATGAGCCGCAGCGTACCCGACGCTATTGCTTGATGGCCTCGACTTCGATCTCGAGCGTGAGCTTCTTGGACACCGCTACGCCGCCGGTCTCCAACGCCTGGTTCCAGCTCACTCCCCAATCTTCGCGGGCGAACTGGCCCTCGGCGGAGAAGAACGCACGCCTCATCCCGTAGGGGTCCTGTATGACTCCCTGGACTTCGCCGGCGAGCGTTATCGGCTTGGTCACACCTCGCAAGGTCAGATCTCCGATGAGCTCAAAACGCCCGTCCTCTGAGATGGAAACGTTGGTGCTGCGGAACTTGATCTCGGGGTGGTTCTCGGCGTCGAGGAAGTCGGCGCTCTTGAGGTGACCGTCGCGGGTCTCATCGGTCGTGTCGATGCTGGCGGTGTCGATGGTGACCTCGGCCCACGACTGGCTCGGGTCCTCCTCGATGTGGAGGAAACCGGAGAAGGTCCTGAAGTGTCCCCTGACCTTTGACACCATGAAGTGACGCGCAATAGCGGCGATGCGGGAATGCGAGGGGTCGATCGCCCATGTGCCCGTTTCTGGAAGCTCTGTGGCGCCGAGGTTGCGTGTTGCTGTTTCCGCCATCTTGGGTCCTCCTAGTCTAGTTACCGGGCCCATCCCGGTCTTACTCCTCGCAACTGTTGTATTCACAACCATATTCCCGACGGAGGGGTTTTGAGCAGGAGCGGCTCTGAGGGGGTCGGTCTGCGCCCAGACGCGTCCGCGGGCGGCTGCCCCTCGCTCGGGAGATGGTTGTGCGCGCAACAGTCGTATCCTGGGAAGGTGGACACCGCAAGCGACGGCCCCCGGCTCGAGGCGTGGAGGGCCTTTCTGGGCAGCTACCGGGCGGTGATCGATGTGCTCGAGGACGAGCTCAAGTGCGCCCAGGGGCTCCCCTTGACCTGGTACGACGTGCTCGCACAGCTCCACGACGCCCCCCACAACCGGCTGCGCATGAAGGAGCTGGCGGGTTCGATCATGCTCTCGAAGAGCGGGCTCACTCGTGTTGTAGATCGCTTGGTGGACGCCGGCCTGGTCGTGAGGGAGTCGTGCCCCTCGGACCGGCGAGGGTACGAGGCGGTGCTGACGCCGGCCGGCCGGCGGACCTTCGAGGAGGCGCATCCCGCCCACCTCGAGGGCATCGAGCGCCACTTCTCCCGGTATTTCTCCGACGACGAAGCTTCGGCTCTGTCCCAAGCGTTGACGAAGCTGCTGCACCCCGCTCCAGCTGCTCCGTGCCCATAACTCGAGCACTGCTGAGCGTGTCCGACAAGACGGGCATCACAGAGCTGGCGCGTGCCCTGCTGGAGGCCGGGGCAGAGATCGTTTCCTCGGGCGGCACCGCACAGGTCCTGCAAGCCGCGGGCGTCCCCGTTACTTCGGTGGAGCAAGTCACCGGCGCACCGGAGATGCTCGGGGGCCGGGTCAAGACTCTCCACCCCCTGATTTACGGCGGCATCCTGGCGGACAGGGCCGAGCCGTCCCACCTCCGCGAGATCGATCACCTCGGCATCTCTCCCATCGATCTCGTCGTCGTCGACCTCTATCCCTTCGAGCGCGCCCTTGCGGAGGGACTCTCAGAGGATGAGCTCATCGAGCACATCGACATCGGAGGAGTGGCGCTGATAAGGGCCGCGGCCAAGAACTGGCGTGCCGTGACCGTGGCGGTGGCGCCCGAGCGTTATCCGGACCTGCTCGAAGCGATGCGAAACGGCGGGCCCTCGCTCGAGCTGCGCTACGCGCTGGCCCTCGAGGCCTTCTCGCACACGGCCGCCTACGACGCGGCCATCGCTCGCTACCTTGCCGGCGAAGAGTGGTGGGGCGAGCGCCTCGTGATCTCGGCCCCCAAGCTGCTCGACTTGCGCTACGGAGAGAACCCGCACCAACGAGCGGCCCTCTACGAAGGCCCGGGGCGTGGGATCGGAAGCTCCAGACAGCTCAACGGCAAGGAGCTCTCCTACAACAACCTGCTTGACGCGAACGCCGCCTGGCGTCTCGCTGCTTCTCTCGAGCCCCCCGCAGCCGTCATCGTCAAGCACACCAATCCGTGTGGGGCAGCCTGCGCAGGCTCATTGGAGCCGGCCCTCCGCGCCGCCCGCGCCTGCGACGAGAGCTCGGCCTTCGGGGGCATCGTGGCACTGAACGCGACCTGCGACGGCATGGCCGCCCACGCCGTGGTCGAGACCTTCTTCGAGGTTGTGGTCGCACCCGGCTACGACATCGAGGCGCTCGACATCCTGCGACGGAAAAAGAACCTGCGCGTCCTTTCCGCCGAGGCGCCGACCGCCGCCGTCGAGCTGCGCAGCATCTCCGGAGGTCTCTTGGTGCAGTCATGCGACGAGGTGTCGGGGGCCGCGGAGTGGACCGTGGTCACCAAGGCCGAGCCTCTCCCCGAGCAGCTCGACGACCTTCGTTTCGCCTGGGAGGTCGCCGCCGCGGTGAAGTCGAACGCCATTGTGCTCGCCGCCGGACGAGCGACCGTGGGGATCGGGGCCGGTCAGATGAGCCGGGTGCAGGCGGCGGAGATCGCCACCCGCAATGCCGCGGCGAGGGCCATAGGTGCGGTCTGCGCCTCCGACGCCTTCTTTCCTTTCGCGGACGGAATCGAGAAGCTGGTGGAGGCAGGTGTTTCCGCAGTCGTCCAGCCGGGCGGTTCGTTACGCGACCACGATGTCATTGCGGCGGCCGACAAACGCGGCCTTGCGATGGTGTTCACGGGGCAACGTCACTTCCGTCATTGATGCCTTTTCCGGCCAGGTGGGTGGCAGAGACCTCGCCGGCCCTCAGCCCCGGCAAGACCAGGAATGCCAGGATCGCCACGCCCCCGAGGACTCCCGCCAGTGCCAGTGTTGCCTCGTTGCCGAGCACGAGGGCTACCGGGCCGGCGAGGGCAAAGGACACCGGAGTCAGGCCCGTCGACACCAGCCAGTCGAAGCTCGAGACACGGCCCAGGAGCTCGGCCGGCACCAGCCGGTGCATCAGCGTTCCCCACACGATCAGGCCCGTCGTGAAGGTGGCCCCGATCACCAGGCTCGCAAGCATCGCCTCCCACACCTCGGTGGCGACGGCGTAGTAGGAGATGACGAACGTCCCGACCGACCAGTTGAGGTACATGAACGTGAGCTGGCGGCGAGGCAGGCCCTGCTGGGACACGGTGACCGAAGCGAGGATCGAGCCCACCCCCCCGATCGCCAGAATGAGACCGTAGGCGCCCGCTCCACCGCCGATGTTCTCCCTCACGAGCAGCGGCAGAAGAACCTGCAGAGGGCCGACGAAGCACAATTGGGCGACGGCCGCGGCCGCCAGCGTTCCCCACAGCCAGGTACGCGACCGCACGAAAGCGAAACCTTCGGCGATCTCGGACAACACGGAGGTGGAGGACGTCGTGACGGCCCGGCGTTGCGGGCGCATGAGCAGGATGCAGACGGCCGATAGTCCGAACGTGGCAGCGTCGATGAGAAAGGCCTCTCCCGGCCCCCAGAGGGCGACTAGCAGCCCGCCGAGCGCCGGGCCCACCATCCGGAACGCCGCCGGCCTCACGAACTGGTCCAGCGCGTTGGCCTCGACCAGGAGGTTTTGAGGAACGATGTCCGGCACGATGGCGCCGAACGCGGGCATGAAGAAGGCCTCGCCGGCTCCGTACACGGCGACCAGCACCACGATCTGCCACAACTCGATGTTGCCGGACACGGACAGCAGCCCCAGGGCCCCGATCGCCACCCCCCGAACGATGTCCGACGCCAGCAGGATCGTGCGGCGATCGAGGCGATCCGAGACCACGCCCCCGATCAGCAGGAACACGACCTGGGGGATGGTCCAGGCCACTCCGACCGCAGACAGGGCCGTCGGGGCGTTGGAGAGTCGCAGGACCTGCCACGCGATGGCGACGAAGTAGATGCCGTCCCCGAGCATTGACACCGTCATCCCGGCCCACAGCAGGGAGAAATCGCGCAGCTTGAGCGGCTGCACGATCTTGAGACGGCCGCCGAGCCCGCCCCCGAGGCCCTCGTCGTCCTCGATCCGATGGCGGGGGGGAGTGCGCTTGCTGGCTGGTTCGCCGCCGTCGTCTGTACGGATCGGCCCCTCGTCCCCCATCTCGCCCATCCTAGTGGGCCGAGCCCGAAACGACTCCGATCGTCATCCGGGGCGGTCTCTCCAGGCCGCCGCCCTCCTGCCTGCAGCCCGAGCCGAGACATGAAGCGGTAGCCCATGCCGGGACGAACCAACGTTCGGACGGAAACGGCCTCTAGGGACGGTTTTCGTACCGAACCTGCGCCGGCTTCTCGGGGCCGCCGCGCCGCATGTTTCTCCCGCAGTATTGTGGGGCCATGTTTAGTGGTGAGGTCGTCGCCATCTACATCGCCTCCGATGAGGGCAAGCCCACTGAGTCTGTCTCCGAGGTACGGGCGCACAAGGGCCGCGGGCTCGAGGGCGACCGTTACGCTCGCCGGGAAGGCAAGTTCTCCCAGAAGGAGGACCCGGGCCGAGAGGTGACGCTGATCGAGTCAGAGGCGATCGCCGCCTTGAAAAAGGACTATCACATCGACCTGGGTCTGGGTGGCAGCAGGCGCAACATCGTCACCAGAGGAGTCCCCCTGAACCATTTGTTAGGGGAGGAGTTCCGAGTGGGCGAGGTGACTCTCAGGGGCATCAAGCTGTGCGAGCCGTGCGGTTACCTCGAGGGCCTTACCGAGAAGGGCATCCGCAAGGGCCTGGCCCATCGAGGCGGGCTCAATGCCCAGATCGTGTCCGAGGGCCTGATCCGCTCGGGGGATGAGATCTCGGGTGCCCCTAACCTGACTAGCTAGATCCAGCACCAGCCGGAGGGCGGCAGCTCGTCGCCCGATCCGGTCTTCTCGGGCTGCGCCACCTCCTGGCACGAGTCGAACCTCCAGATGCGCGCCCGCCAGGCTTGGTAAGGAAGCGCCGTCCCGCTGAGGAGCGGGAAGTAGAACGCGAACAACAAGGCGGCCACGACGCAGAAGGAGCCGACGACTGCTGCACCTCCAGAGGTTCGACTCGCTCGAACGGCGACCAGAGCGAGCGCCAGGCACATGAACGGTAGTGCCGGCAGCAGATAGAAGAGAAACACGGCGGATCGATCACCTGCGAGCAGGAACCAGGGGGCATAGGACCACGCGAAGCCGGCCAGGATGACGCCCTCGGGCCGGTCGGGGTCTCGCCGGCGCAGCCACGACCACGCCGCCGCTCCCAAGGCCAGGAGCGACGACCACCACACCAGAGGGTTCCCCGTCGCCAGTACCTCCTTGTAGTCGCCGGAGCCGGTGACCTCGAAGTAGTAGGACACCGGGCGCTTGAGCAGGGGCCACGACCACGGCGGGGACTGATAGGCGTGAGTGTCGCTGAGGTTGCTGTGGAAGTCGAACATGAACAATTGGCGCTCCACGAGTGCCCGCAGCCACGTCCCCTGCTCCCACGGTGCCGCCACTAGGGCACCGTCGAGCCGGCCGATGTAGCCGACGGCGTAGACGGCCGCCGGGAGGGCCACGAGCCATAGCGCTACGACGGGGCCGTCCCGGCGCAGCGTCGCTGCAAGCGGAGAGCGTTCGCCCCTGCTGCGCGCTGCGCCTGCGTCCCAGATCAACACCATCACCGGGGCCGCCACCACGACCAGGGCACCCGACCACTTGGTGGCGAGGGACGCTCCTGCCGCGGCCCCGGCGCCGGCCAGCCAGGGACGCCAGGGACGCCGTTCGGCCTGCCGGTCGAGCACCAAGAACAGGAACACCGCAACCCCGAGCCCCGTCACGAAGACATCGAGCATCGCCACTCGAGACTGCACGAAGTGAAGGGGGTCGAGGGCGAGCAGCCCCGCCCCTATCAGCGCTCCCATCGTCGAGCCGAGCAGGCGGCGCCCGAGGACATAGGTCAGGGCGATCGTGAGGGTGCCGGCCGCCACAGCCGCCACCCGCCTGCCGAAGGGGTCGTAGCCGAACAGCTCGATGCCCGCTCCGATCAGCCATTTCCCGAGCGGCGGGTGGACCGCGGTTTGCTCGCCCCCCGTCCCGCAAAGAGTCTCAGCCGCCTTCACATACCAGCAAGCGTCCTTGGCGTAGTAGACCTCGTCGAAGATCAGTTGGGCGGGCCGGCCGAGCCGGAACAGTCGCAGCGCCGCCGCCACCACCGTCACCATAAGTAGCGCCGCCACGTCGACGGCTCCGCCCCAATGGGAGGAGGTGCGCGTTGCAGGGGCAAAACGGCGGTCGCTCGACGCCCTCAAAATGGACACATGAGCAATCATCTTCCGACCGGTCCCCCAATGACAGCATGACCGGACGACTGGTCCTTTGTGCCACGCCGATCGGCAATCTCGAGGACGTGAGCCTGAGGCTCATCCGCACGCTTCGGGAGGCCGACATCGTCGCCTGCGAAGATCCACGCCGGACCAAGAAGCTTCTCACCCATCACGGAGTGGCCGTGCGCTCTCTGCTCGTCTACAACGACGGCAACGAGCGCAGCAGGGCACCGGAGCTAGTGGAGCGGATTCGCGCCGGACTCACGGTGGCGCTGGTTTCCGACGCCGGCATGCCGGGCCTATCGGACCCCGGCTATCGCCTGGTGCGGGGCTGTGCGGACACGGGCCTGACTATCGAGGTGGTCCCCGGCCCCAGCTCCATAGTGAGCGCGCTGGCGCTCTCGGGACTTCCTCCCGCCCGTTTCGTGTTCGAGGGCTTTCTTCCCCGTAAAGAGGGAGAGCGTCGGAGGCGTATCGAGGCGCTGGCCTCCGAGAAGCGCACCCTTGTGTTTTTCGTCCCGCCGCACAGGGCACAGTCGACCCTCGAAGACCTGCTCGAGGGCCTGGGGGATAGACCTGCGGCGCTCGCTCGGGAGCTCACGAAGCTGCACGAGGAGGTCATCAGATGCCCGCTCGGTGAACTGTTGGCATTGCTGCGGGTCACGCCCGCCAGAGGCGAGCTGGTCCTGGTGCTGGGGGGAGCGATGGGTGATCGTGCCGAGCCTCAGCCCGATGTGCTCGCCGCCCGGGCGCGCGCTCTGATGGACGAGGGAACCGAGCGCAAGGAGGCGCTAACTCAGGTGGCCAAGGAGCTGGGAGTGCCGCGACGCAGGGTGTTCGACGCCTTGCTGGAGCCTGACTGAGCACCGGCTGGGTACTGGATCGCCCAACCTGGGCCGCTGAGTACCGGATCGGTACCGAAGCACCCAATCTGGGGATTGAGTACCGGCCGACGGGGGGAGCGGATGAGCCTTGCTTGGAGCTAGCGGGCGACGGGGGCGTCGTCGGGGAGCTTGACCTCGATCGTCCCCATCTGCCCTAGCTGGCCGGCGCAGGAGGAGCACACCCGCCGGCCCTTGTACTCCACGGCGGGATTTTCGGCTCCGCAGAAAGTGCACAAGTCCTGTCGCTTTTGCAGGATGACCTGGTCGCCCGAAACGCTGATCTCGAGCTCGTCGCCCTCATGAATGCCGAAGACGCGTCTCAGCTCCGACGGCAACACGATCCGTCCCAACTCGTCGATCTTCCTGACCACGCCGGTAGACTTCATCGGTGGCTTCCCCTCAATCTGGTAGTTACTGGATAATCTAGCTGCCACTCGTGCTCCCGGTCAATCGCCAAACGGGTGAAGAAGTACCCCCAAA
>Ga0136622_10001021_pt1 | contig 11599 bp, 11 predicted proteins | sample AntDrymUQ4482106_2_FD_104803 | JGI IMG/M metagenome (GOLD analysis project Ga0136622, IMG submission 104803) | Polar desert sand microbial communities from Dry Valleys, Antarctica - metaG UQ448 (21.06) | ecosystem: Environmental > Terrestrial > Soil > Desert | place: Antarctica: Dry Valley...
CAGAGATGCGATGCGCTTCATGTTGTCCTCTCGGAAGGGGGTGGAGTCAGGAACCATCGATCTTGACGTCGCAGTTGTCGACCGCGTAGTCCTGGATGTTCTGGATGGCGGCGGTCGCGTCGCTTCCGTCGCCCTCGACTGCCCCGATCAACGTGTCGTAGTCGTCCTTGAGCTCGTCGGGCGCGATATCTCGGAACGTGTTGAGCTCGGCGACGACCTTGCCTGTGTCGCTAGCATCTGGATTGTCGAACTTGCCGCTCTCGGCGTTGTCACGGAACCGGTCGCAGTACTCGCTGCCGTCTCCGCCACTGCATGCGCTCAGCGTTGCCACACTCATGACAGCGATCGCCATCAGCGAGGTGAGCCGATTCATCGTTGTCCTCCTTCGGTGGGAGGGGACCCGCTACGCCTCCCGGTACCAGTGCTGCGGAGAGCGGGTGACCACCGCAGTCACCCTTTCATGTCGAGAGGGCAGCCGCCACGATATCGGCTACTCGCCGAACCTCGTGGCGCAGCGCGGCGACATCAGGTCCTGCCGTGAGCACCCCGCGCGACGAGCTCGGCAGGACACGGCCCGTCACCCCGGCGAAGAGCCGGGCGACGTTGGCGGCTGTCCCTCCCTGGGCGCCGAATCCGGGTGCGAGCAGCCACCCGCCGATGTCGAGGTCCTCGTCGACCCGCTGAAGGTTGGCGCCGACAACGGCCCCGACGGAGCCCAGTGGCGCACCGGCGGCATTCTCGCGCTTGATGGCTGCCAGGACGCCTCCGGCGACGGTCGCGTCACCAGTGCGGGCAGCCTGGACCTCGACTGCCTCGGGGTTCGAGGTCAAGGCCACGACGAAGACTCCGGCGCCGTTGCGCTGCGCCACGTCGAGTGCGGGACGCAGCGACTCGAACCCGAGGTAGGGGTGGACGGTGATGGCGTCGACGGCCAACGGTGAGGACTGGTCGAGGTAGGCGTCGGCATACCCCTGCATCGTCGAGCCGATGTCTCCCCGCTTCGCGTCGAGCAGCACGAGCGTGTTGCTCGCGCGCAGCGTCGAGATCATCGACTCGAGTACGGCGATCCCCCGAGATCCGTGCCGCTCGAAGAAGGCCGACTGTGGCTTGACGATCGCCACCTGGCCGGCCACCGCCTCCGCGCAGGTCATCGCGAACCGCTCGAGCCCGGCGGCGTCGTCGTCGAGCCCCCAGTCCCGCAGCAGCGAGGGGTGCGGGTCGATGCCCACGCAGAACGGGCCGAGCTTGTCGACCTGGTCGCGCAGCCGTCTCCCGAAGGTTTCGGTCACGAGGCCGCTCCTTGCTGTTGACCGGCCTGCGCGAGTCCGACGGCCTCTGAGACCTTGGCGATGCCGCGAGCGGCGAGCTCCTGGCGCAGCTCGCGCAGCACCCGGACCGGGGCACTCGGGTCGCTGAAGATGGCTGTCCCCACCTGTACGGCGCTTGCTCCTGCGGCGAGGAACCGCAGCGCGTCGGCACCCGTGCGGATCCCTCCGACGCCGATGATCGGAACGCCTGGAAGCGCCCCGGCGACCTCCCAGACCGCCCGCACGGCCACCGGCATGATGGCCGGTCCGGACAGCCCGCCGGTCACTCCGGCGAGCGTCGGCCGCATCAGATCGAGGTCGATCTCGAGGCCGAGGAGCGTGTTGACCAGAACCAGCCCGTCCGCACCCGCCTCCATCACGGCGGCCGCCACCTCCGAGATGCTGGTGACGTCGGGCGAGAGCTTGGCGAAGACAGGGAGGCCGCGAGCACTGTCTCGGCGTACGACGGACATCACGCGGGCCGCCTGGAACGGGTCGCAGGCGAAGACGAGCCCGCGGTTCTCGACGTTCGGGCACGAGATGTTGACCTCGATCGCCGCGACACCGGGGGTGTTGCCGACCCGGCGGGCCAGCTCGGCGTACTCACCCAACGACGCGCCCGCGATCGACACGATGGGTCGGGCGTCGTGCTGGAGCAGCCACGGCAAATCCTTGGCGAGGAAGGCGTCGATGCCGGGGCCTTGCAGCCCGATGGAGTTCAGCATTCCGGATGCCGTCTCGGCCATCCGGGGAGTCGCGCGGCCGGCCCGCGGGTCGCGCATGATCGACTTGGTGACGACGGCACCGAGCTCGGCGACGTCGAAGAACTGGTGCAGCTCGCGCCCTGCGGCGGCGCAACCGCTTGCTGTCATGACCGGGTTGTCCAGATGGGCGTCGGCGAGCACCGTCGACAGGTCGACGTCCTCGGGACGCAGCGCGGCCATCAGTGCCCCACTCGCGGCGCACCGAATGTCCCCGGCGGGACGGTTCCGATGTCGTCCCACCTGACCTTGTCCCCTGCGAAGACCGGCCCCTCGACACAGGACCGCACCATCCGCGTCACGTTGTCGTCCCCCACGACCGGGAGGACGCAGGTCATGCACACCCCGATCCCACAGGCCATCGACTCCTCGACAGCCGTCTGGGTCCAGGCACCGTGTTGCAGCGCCACCTCGGTGACCGCCTTGAGCATCCCCATCGGGCCGCAGGAGTAGACGACCTCCACTCCGCGGTTGAGCAGGCCTGGCAGCGGGTCCGTCACCAGCCCCTTGATGCCCACGGAGCCGTCCTCGGTCGTCACCGTGACCGACTGCGCAGCCCGCTTCGCCTCCAAGGCGCCGAACAGCCTCGTCTCGGTGGCAGCACCGAGCACCATGTGGACCGAGCACCGGCGCTCACGGAGCCGCTCGGCGAGGCCGAAGAGGGGAGCAGACCCGTAACCACCACCCACGAGGGCGCATGCCACCGGCTCCTTCGGCAAGGCGAAGGGTCGACCGAGCGGCCCCACGACGCTGATCGGGTCGTGGGGAGCAAGCCCTGCCATCCACTGGGTCCCGCGCCCATGAGCGGCGAACACGATCTCGACCGTGCCGCCGTAGACACCCGCCGGGCGCACCCGATAGATCGAGAACGCCCGTCGCAGCAGGGCTCCTGACGTGTCTCCCCCGACGGACACGACGACGAAGGTGCCGGGCTTGGTGCGTTCGGCGATCCCGTCCGCGACCAGCGTCAGGTGGTGGTAGTCCCCCACGCGCTTGTTGGAGAACACCTCCGCGTCGACCTGCAGCGGCCCGCGCATCGACGTAGTCGGGCTTGTCACGAAGTAACCTCCCGCACTGTGGGGAGGTCGGGTCCGGGTGGCGTGTCGCCCGCCCAGGACTGCAAGGAACGTACGCCGAGCTTGCCGCCGCGTAACGCCTCGATGCCGAGCACCGCGGCGGCGAGGCCCTGCACCGTCGTGATGCAGGGGATGTTGCGCGCCACCGACGCGGTCCGGATCTCGTACCCGTCGAAGCGCGGCGAGCCGCCCGACGTGGCTCCGTGCGGCGTGTTGATGACAAGGTCCACGTCACCGGCCAGGATGCGGCCGACGATGGTCGGCTCGCCGCCGGGACCGACACCCTCGGAGTGCTTGCGCACGAGTGTCGCCGCCACGCCGCTGCGGCGAAGCACCTGCGCGGTGCCGGCGGTGGCGAGGATCTCGAAGCCGAGGTCGGCGAGCCGCTTCACCGGGAAGATGAGGTGCCGCTTGTCGCGGTTGGCGACGGAGACGAAGGCGCGTCCGCCCACCGGCAACCCGCCGATGGCGGCTGCCTGACCCTTCGCGAAGGCCGTCGCGAAGTCGGCGTCGACCCCCATCACCTCACCCGTCGATCGCATCTCTGGTCCGAGCACGGTGTCGACGCCTGACCCGTCGAGCGTCCGGAACCGGTTGAACGGCATCACTGCCTCCTTGACCGCCACGCCTCTCACCCCGTCAGGGCTGGCACCGTCCCCGTCGACCGGCAGGAGCCCTTCGGTGCGCAGCTCGGCGATCGTGCTGCCGAGCATCACCCGTGCCGCGGCCTTCGCGAGCGGCGTCCCGGTGGCCTTCGAGACGAACGGAACAGTTCTCGACGCACGGGGGTTCGCTTCCAGGACGTAGAGCACGTCGGAGACCAGTGCGAACTGGATGTTGAGCAGCCCACGGACGCCGACGCCGCGGGCGATCAGCTCGGTCGACTCGCGGATGCGCGAGATGGTCTCGTCGCCCAGGGTGATCGGAGGCAGCACGCACGACGAGTCGCCGGAGTGCACCCCGGCCTCCTCGATGTGCTCCATCACGCCGCCCACGAACAGCTCCTGGCCGTCGAACAGCGCATCCACGTCGATCTCCACGGCGTCGTCGAGGAACGCGTCTACGAGGACGGGATGTGACGGAGAGATCTCGGTGGCGCGCTCGATGTACGCGTGCAGGGTTTCGTCGTCGTACACGATCTCCATGCCTCGACCCCCCAGCACGAACGACGGCCTGACCAGGACCGGGAACCCGATCTCGTCGGTGATCTGCTTCGCCTCGTCGAAGGACGTCGCGGTCCCGTGCTTGGGCGACGGCAGTCCTGCACTGGCGAGCACATGACCGAACGCCCCGCGGTCCTCGGCGAGGTCGATCGCGCCAGGGCTTGTGCCGACGATCGGCACGCCGGCCGCCGCCAGCCCATGCGCGAGACCGAGCGGAGTCTGTCCGCCGAGCTGGACCAGCACACCTGCGACCGGACCGGCTGCCGTCTCCGCCGCCACCACCTCGAGCACGTCCTCCAGGGTGAGCGGCTCGAAGTACAGCCGGTCGGACGTGTCGTAGTCGGTGGAGACGGTCTCGGGGTTGCAGTTGACCATGACGGTCTCGTACCCGGCCGCCGACAAGGCCATCGAGGCATGCACGCACGAGTAGTCGAACTCGATGCCCTGCCCGATGCGGTTGGGCCCACTGCCAAGGATGATGACTGCCGGGCGGCTCCGCGAAGCGACCTCCGTCTCGTCGTCGTACGTCGAGTAGTGGTACGGCGTCTCGGCGGCGAACTCGGCCGCGCAGGTGTCGACAGTCTTGAAGACCGGGCGGACGCCGAGCGCCTGGCGTACTCCGCGCACCACCTCTGCCGTGCTGGAAGTCAGCTCGGCCAGCTGGACGTCGGAGAAACCGTTGCGCTTGGCCCGGCGGAGAAGCTGCGGCGTCAGCGTCGGCGCGCCGGCGACCTGCTGTGCGACCTCGTCGATCAGCAGCAGCTGGTCCACGAACCATCTGTCGATGCCCGTCGCGGCATACACCTCGTCGACGCTGGCACCGGCGCGTAGCGCATCCATGACCACCCGCAACCGACCGTCATGTGGAACGGCAGCCCTGGCGAGGCGTTCATGGATGTCACCGGGCTCGTGCGCCCAGCTGAAACCGACGTCAGCCCGTTCGAGCGACCGCAACGCCTTCTGCAACGCCTCGGTGAAGTTGCGGCCGATCGCCATCGCCTCACCCACGCTCTTCATGTGCGTCGTAAGGACCGGATCGGCGGCTGGGAACTTCTCGAACGCGAAGCGAGGCACCTTGACGACCACGTAGTCGAGCGCCGGCTCGAAGCTCGCCGGGGTCTCTGTGGTGATGTCGTTGGGGATCTCGTCGAGCGAGTAGCCGAGCGCCACCAACGCCGCGATCTTGGCGATCGGGAAGCCGGTCGCCTTCGACGCCAGAGCGCTCGACCGCGAGACCCGAGGGTTCATCTCGACCACGATCATGCGACCGTCGTCGGAGTCGACAGCGAACTGGATGTTGCAGCCACCCGTCTCGACCCCGACGGCCCTGATCACTGCGATCGACATGTCGCGCATCGCCTGGTACTCGCGGTCGGTGAGGGTCATGGCCGGCGCCACCGTGATCGAGTCGCCGGTGTGGACCCCCATCGGGTCGAGGTTCTCGATCGAGCAGACGATCACCGTGTTGTCGTGGCCGTCTCGCATCACCTCGAGCTCGTACTCCTTCCAGCCGAGGATCGACTCCTCGAGAAGGACCTCGGTGGTCGGGCTGGCGTCCAGCCCGGCCCCGGCCATCCGGCGGAGCTCGTCGGCGTCGTAGGCAAGTCCCGATCCTGCGCCCCCCAACGTGAAGGAAGGACGGATGACCAGCGGCAGGCCGAGCGAGTCAGCTGCGACGAGGCAGTCCTCCATCGAGTGGCAGGCGATGCTGCGCGCCACCTCGCCACCGAGCGACTCGACGATCGCCTTGAAGGACTGGCGGTTCTCGCCCGCCTCGATGGCGGCGACAGAGGCGCCGATGAGCTCGACGTCGTACTTGTCGAGGGTGCCGTCGTGGGCGAGTGCGACCGCGATGTTGAGCGCCGTCTGGCCGCCGAGGGTCGCCAGCAGGGCGTCGGGACGCTCCTTCTCGATGACCAGGGTGACGAACTCAGGGGTGATGGGCTCGATGTACGTCGCATCCGCCATCTCGGGGTCGGTCATGATCGTCGCCGGGTTGGAGTTGACGAGGACGACCCGCAGCCCCTCCGCCTTCAGCACCCGGCAGGCCTGGGTGCCTGAGTAGTCGAACTCACAGCCCTGCCCGATCACGATCGGCCCGGACCCGATCACGAGCACCGAGGAGATGTCGTCCCGCCGCGGCATCAGACCTCCCCCTCGTCGACAACGTCGACGCCACCGCTGCCCCCGGCGCCGGTCGAGACCATGAGGCCGAGGAACCGGTCGAACAAGTAGCCTGCGTCGTGCGGGCCAGCCGCAGCCTCGGGGTGGTACTGGACGGAGAAGGCCGGCTGGTCCACCAGCCGCAGCCCTTCGACGACGCCGTCGTTGAGGCAGACATGGGTGACCTCGGCCGGGCCGAAAGGGGTCTCGAACCTGGTCCGCCCCCCCACGTCCACCGCGAAGCCATGGTTGTGCGCGGTCACCTCGACCCGGCCGGTGGTGAGATCCATGACGGGCTGGTTGATGCCGCGGTGGCCGTAGCGCAGCTTGTACGTCGAGAGGCCGAGCGCGCGGCCGAAGAGCTGGTTGCCGAAGCAGATGCCGAAGTAGGGGATCCGCCGGCCCAGGATCTCGCGGAGCAGGTCGACCTCGTGCTCCGCAGTGGCGGGGTCCCCGGGACCGTTGGAGAAGAAGACCCCGTCGGGTTCGGTGGCCAAGATTTCGTCGAGCGTCGAGGTGGCCGGCAGGACGACGGTCTCGATCCCGCACTCGGCCAGCCGCAGGGGCGTCATCGACTTGATGCCGAGGTCCAGCGCGGCCACGCGCGCCCGACGCTCGCCGCGGGCCGCAACCGTGTAGGGCTCAGCAGTCGACACCTGGGCAGCGAGCGCGGCGCCGGACATCATCGGCGCCGCCTGCACCCGGGCCAGAAACGCCGCCGGGTCGATCTCGGTGCTGGAGATCCCGACCCGCATCGCACCGCGCTCTCTCAGGTGTCGGGTGAGCGCCCGGGTGTCGATGCCGCTGATTCCGACGACACCCTGCGCGACCAGCCGGTCGTCGAGGCTCCCGGTGGACCGCCAGCTGCTCGGCAGCCGCGCCGCGTCGCGCACGACGTAGCCAGCCACCCAGATCCGGTCGGACTCGTCGTCGTCGTCGTTGACCCCGGTGTTGCCGACGTGCGGTGCCGTCATGATGACGACCTGCCGATGGTACGACGGGTCGGTCAGGGTCTCCTGATAGCCGGTCATCGCGGTGCAGAAGACCGCCTCCCCGATCGTCTCGCCGTGAGCGCCGTACGCCTCACCGGTGAAGGTCCGACCGTCCTCGAGCACCAGCAGCGTCACAGGAGCGTCCCGTCCAGCACCGTGGGTCGTCCGCGCAAGAACGTCGCGACCACCCGGCCCGGCAGCTCCATCCCGCGGAAGGGGTTGTTGCGCGACAGTGACTGAGACTCCATCGGCTCGATGGTCCGCACGACCGTCGGGTCGATGAGCACGACGTTCGCCGGCGACCCGAGCTGGAGCGGCTGTCCCTGGTCGAAGACACGTCCGATGGACGCCGGCCGCACCGACATCCGGTCGGCGACGGCTGCCCAGTCGAGCAGGCCGGTGTCGACCATGGTGTGCTGGACGACGCTGAGCGCCGTCTCGAGCCCGAGCATCCCCATCGCCGCCGCTCCCCACTCGCACTCCTTGTCCTCGGTGGGGTGGGGCGCGTGGTCGGTGGCGACGCAGTCGATCGTCCCGTCGGCGAGACCCGCGCGCAGCACCGCCACGTCCTCGGACGTGCGCAGCGGCGGGTTCACCTTGTAGATCGGGTCGTACGTCGCGACGAGCTCGTCGGTCAGCAGCAGGTGGTGCGGGGTGACCTCGGCAGTCACCGCCCACCCCTTGCTCTTCGCCCAGCGGATGAGCTCAACCGAGCCGGACGTGGAGACGTGGCAGACGTGCAGCCGCGAGCCGACGTGGCCGGCGAGCAGGCAGTCGCGGGCGATCATCGCCTCCTCTGCGACCGCAGGCCAGCCGACCAGACCGAGCACACCCGACATCGCCCCCTCGTTCATCTGAGCGCCTTCGGTGAGGCGGGGCTCCTGGGGGTGCTGGGCGACGACCCCGTCGAACGCCTTGACGTACTCGAGGGCGCGCCGCATCAGCACAGCGTCGGAGACACAGATCCCGTCGTCGGAGAAGACGCGGACGCGGGCCGCCGAGTCAGCCATCGCTCCGAGCTCCGCCAGCCGCCGGCCGTCGAGTCCGACCGTGACGGCGCCTACCGGCCGCACGTCGCAGTACCCAGCGGTCTGGCCAAGGTTGTGGACCTGCTCGACGACGCCGGCGGTGTCGGCGACCGGCTCGGTGTTGGCCATCGCGTGCACCGCGGTGAAACCGCCGGCAGCGGCAGCGCGAGAGCCCGACTCCACCGTCTCCGCGTCCTCGCGACCCGGCTCACGCAGATGAGTGTGCAGGTCGACGAGGCCGGGGAGGGCGACAAGACCTTCCGCGTCGACGGTCACGGCATCGCGGGGTGCATCAGCCGGGTCGAGGACGCGGCCGTCGCGCAGCAGCAGATCGCACGGCGTACCGCCGAGCACCGAGACACCCGTGACCAGGTAGGTCGTCACAGCGCCGCCTCCTCAGCCGTGGGCTGCCCGCCGGTGGAGCCGCCGAGCAGCAGGTAGAGGACCGCCATCCGGACGGCGACACCGTTTGTCACCTGCTCGACGATGACGGAGCGGGCCGAGTCTGCGACGGTGGCAGAGATCTCCATGCCCCGGTTCATCGGGCCGGGGTGCATCACGATGGCGTGGACCGGCAGCCGGGCGAAGCGACGGTCGTCGAGACCGTACCGGCGGCTGTACTCGCGGGCGCTGGGGAAGAACGCGTCGTTCATCCGCTCGCTCTGCACACGCAACATCATCACGGCGTCGCTCTTGTCGAGGGCGCCGTCGAGGTCGTACGACGTCTGCACCGGCCAGGTCGACACGCCCACCGGGAGCAAGGTCGGCGGCGCCACAAGCGTCACCTCCGCCCCGAGGGTGCTCAGCAGCAGAGCGTTGGAGCGGGCCACCCGGCTGTGCAGGACGTCACCGACGATGGTGACGCGGCGACCCTCGAGGTCGCCGAGGTGGCGCCGGAGGGTGAACGCGTCAAGGAGCGCCTGGGTCGGGTGCTCATGCGTGCCGTCGCCCGCGTTGACGACGCACGAGCGGACCCATCCGCTCGTCGCGAGCCGGTGCGGCGCGCCGGAGGAGCCATGTCGGATCACGACCGCGTCGGCACCCATCGCCTCGAGCGTCAGCGCGGTGTCCTTGAGGCTCTCACCCTTGGAGACACTCGACCCCTTCGCAGCGAAGTTGATGACGTCGGCGCTGAGACGCTTGGCCGCCGCCTCGAACGAGATGCGGGTGCGGGTGGAGTCCTCGAAGAAGAGGTTGACCACGGTGCGGCCGCGCAGCGTGGGAAGCTTCTTGATCGGGCGGTCTGCGAGCGACAGCAGCTCCGCTGCCGTGTCGAGGATCTCGAGGGCGTCGTCGCGGGTCAGGTCGGCACTGGAGAGCAGGTGACGTCTCACCAGCCAGCACCCTCGGCCGCCGATATCACCACGGCGTCGGAGTCGTCGACCTCGGCGAGTGTCACGGTGACGCGCTCGAGCAAAGACGTCGGGAGGTTCTTGCCGACGAAGTCGGCGCGGATCGGCAGCCGACGGTGCCCTCGGTCGACAAGGACAGCGAGCTGGACGCCCCTGGGCCGTCCCACGTCGCCGAGGGCGTCGAGCGCCGCCCGGATGGTGCGGCCGCTGAAGAGCACGTCGTCGACCAGCACGACAATGGCGCCGTCGACGCCACGGGCAGGGATGTCGGTCCGCTCGAGAGTGCGCGCCGGACGCAACCGCAGGTCGTCACGGTACATCGTGATGTCGAGCGAGCCCGCGGGGATGTCGGTGCCCTCGACGCTCGCCATGGTCGCGGCGATCCGGTGCGCCAGTGGCACACCGCGGCGGGGGATTCCGAGGACGATGATCTCGTCCGAGCCCTTGTTGCGCTCGAGGATCTCGTGCGCGATGCGCGTCAGCGCGCGGGAGATGTCGGTAGCGTCGAGCACGATGCGAGATGCGGTCGTGGCATCGACGCCGCGCCCAGCAGGCGACATGAGCCTGACCTCCTTCTCCGCCTCACCGGACGGGTCGTTAAAGGATGTCGTTCACGGATACCGTACATCAGACATCACTCATCGTGGTTTCTCGCTACCATTTCCAGGACATCGAAAGGAGAATCGTGGAGGAGACGTACGCGAAAGCCCTGGGGATGCGCCTGCGCGCCATCCGCCAGCAGCAAGCCTTGTCGCTCCAAGGCGTCGAGGAGAAGTCCCGCGGCACGTGGAAGGCTGTCGTGGTCGGATCCTATGAGCGCGGCGACCGCGCGATCACCGTCCAACGGTTGTCGGACCTCGCACGTTTCTACGGCGTGCCCGTCGCCGAGCTGCTGCCGGGTGCTGACGACCTGGGAGGCGGCGCCGAGCCACCGCCCAAGCTCGTCCTCGATCTCGAACGGCTCCAACAGCTCGATCTCGACGAGGCTGCCCAGCTGGCACGTTTCACGGCACAGATCCAGTCGATGCGCGGAGACTACAACGGTCGCGTCCTGACGGTGCGCAATGATGACCTTCACACCCTGTCGCTGATCTACGGCGAGTCCGCCAGTCAGCTCTCCGAGCGGCTGATCGACTGGGGTGTCCTGCGCCATGAGCAGGGGGACGGCGAACCGCCCGAGGGCTGACCTCTCGCGCTACCGTGCCTGCGCATCCGGCGGGCTCAGTCCCGCGATCTTCGCCAACAGGCCGTTGACGAACCCCGGCGAGTCGTCCGTCGACAGCTCGCCCGCCATCGCCACTGCCTCACTCAAGGCGACAGGTGTCGGCACCTCGTCGACGTAGCGCAGCTCGAACACCCCGATCCGCACGATGTTGCGGTCGACCGCGGGCATCCGCTCCAGCGGCCAACCGTCCGAGCAGACCGAGATCACGCTGTCGATGTCGTCGAGGTTGGCGACGACACCCTCGACGAGGCGCACGGTGTATTCGTTGAGGGGCGGTACGGCCTGGGTACGACGCTCGGCGAGTGTCCCGCCCGGGGGCAGGCTCTGCAGCTCGGACTCGAAGAGGATGTCGAGTGCGCGCTTGCGCGCCTTCGACCGCGCTCCCATCGGTGCCTCAGCTCGAGCTTCGGCCGAGGTAGCTCCCGTCGCGCGTGTCGACCTTGACCACCTCGCCGGTGGTGATGAAGAGGGGTACGGCGATCTCGTGGCCGGTCTCGAGGCGCGCCGGCTTGGTGCCACCCGTCGACCTGTC
>Ga0136622_10001023_pt1 | contig 11592 bp, 15 predicted proteins | sample AntDrymUQ4482106_2_FD_104803 | JGI IMG/M metagenome (GOLD analysis project Ga0136622, IMG submission 104803) | Polar desert sand microbial communities from Dry Valleys, Antarctica - metaG UQ448 (21.06) | ecosystem: Environmental > Terrestrial > Soil > Desert | place: Antarctica: Dry Valley...
ACTGATCATCGCGTCGGCGAGAAACGCGCCGTACCGCTCGATCGGCCATCCACGCTTGAGGACGAGCAGCTCGTAGAGCTCAGCGGAGCTGACGTCCACATCACCTCGGCCGCGTGATCCACATCGACGCCGTCGCGCAGATGACCGGCTGCCGCCAGGGCGCCTGCATTGGACAGCATTCGGGTGAGTCGCCGGTCGTCCAGCTCGGATTGCAGCCGACGCATGTCCGGATCGGTGGCAGCCGCGGCCCGGAGCAGGAGGAGGATCGGGGCGACCAGGGGAGAGACCTCGGTCGCGAGCCTGCCCCAGCCTCGGATGATGACGCGTGGGTCGATCTCCCGGCTCTGCAACTCGTCCGACCTCGTCTCCGCGGGGATCGGACCCTCGCCGGCGAGACCTCGTTCGCAGATCGCGCGGACCATCCCCGGCTTGCCGCCGAACGTCTTGTAGATCGTCTCGACCGACACCTCAGCGGCTGCGGCGATGGCGGCAACCGTCGTGACCGCGAAGCCGTCGCGGAGGAGCAGCAGCTGCGCGGCGTCCACGATCGCAGCGCGGGTCTGCCGCGCCTGCTCGTCCCGGCGCGACGACGTGTAACGACGCCTCGTCTTGACGGGTACCCGCTGGTGGTCCATGCTCGTATATTCGATACAGTTGACTGTAGCAAAGATGGTGAGCGTCATGCCTGACCGCGACTCGGTCAGCGAGCCGGTCGACCTGGTACGCCGGCTGCAGCGGGCCGTCAACGACCACGACCTGGACGCGCTGGTCGCCTGTTTCGGGACCGACTACCGCAACGAGACGCCCGCGCATCCGTCACGCGGGTTCTCCGGACGGGATCAGGTGCGTCGCAACTGGCAGCAGATCTTCGCAGCGGTGCCTGACGTCACCGCCGAGGTCCTGCGCTGCTCCGTGGACGGCGACACGGTGTGGACGGAGTGGGAGCACCGAGGCACCCGGGCAGACGGCTCGGCGCACCTGATGCGAGGCGTGGTGATCCTCGGAGTGACTCGCTCGGTCGCGACGTGGGCGCGCTTCTACCTCGAACCCGTCCAGGACGACGGGACGGCTGTCGACGTTGCCGTGCACGATCAAGTCGCGCCGCGGGCCAGATCATGATCTTGGTCGCTGGCGGCACAGGCCGGCTCGGCAGCCTCGTGGTCCATCGGCTGGCTGACCGAGGGCTCCAAGTCCGGGTGCTCACCCGCGACGCAGCACGCGCAGCCCATCTGGTGAGGCCGGGCGTCGAGGTGGTGATCGGCGACGTGCGCGACGCCGGCAGTCTCGTGCCCGCATTCGCCGGCGCCACAACCGTCGTGTCCGCCGTCCACGGATTCGCTGGGCCGGGCCGCGTGTCGCCGGCCACCGTCGACCGTGACGGCAATGCGCACCTGGTCGACGCGGCACGAGCCGCACAGGCCGAGGTTGTGCTCTTGTCGATCGTCGGTGCAGAGGCTGACAGCCCGATGGAGCTCTTCCAGATGAAGCACGCGGCTGAGCGGTACCTGCGGGACAGCGCCGTGGCGTCGACCGTCGTCCGCGCCACCGCGTTCCTCGAGCTGTGGGTCGAGCTCCTGGAGCGTACGTCTGTGCGCCCTGGTCGGCCCGTCGTCTTCGGCCGCGGTGACAATCCGATCAACTTCGTCGGCGTCGACGACGTTGCCGCCGTGGTGGAGCGGGCCGTCATCGACCGGACGACCCGCGGCGCGATCCTGCAGATCGGCGGTCCGGACAATTTCACGCTGAACGAGCTCGCCGCCGCCGTCCAGACCGAGGCCGGCCGGACCGGCCGGCCGGTGCATGTGCCGCTGCCAGCCTTGCGGCTCCTGGCGAGCACCGTCGGACGGCTTCGGCCCCAGCTCGGCCGCCAGCTTCGGGCGGCGCTGGCGATGGATCACGTCGACCTGACATTCGACTCGACGCCCATCCGTCAGGCGTACCCAGATCTCCCGAGCACGTCGCTGCGTACGCGGCTCGCGCGCTGACTGCGCGTCAGTTGACCGGCGACGATGCGCAGGCGATGCAGGTGGCGGCGGCGGGGCGAGCAACCAACCGTTCCGCCGCGATCGGCTCGCCGCACTGAGTGCACGTTCCGTAGGTGCCGTCGCTCACCCGTCCGAGCGCGTCGTCGAGCTCGGCGACGCGCCGCCTCGCCTGGTCCAGCACGGCGGTCAGCTGCGCTCGGTCGAAGGCGATCGTCGCGCCCTCAGGATCGTGCTCGTCGTCGGTGGCGACCAACGTCGAGGCAGCCTTGACCTGATCGAGGTCGCGCGCCACCGTGGCTGCTCCGGCTGCCGCCGTATCCCGTTCGGCCAGCAACGTCGAGCGCAGGTCGGCCGACTGCGACAGTGAATTCTTCGTCACGTCTGATCAACCATCTGCTGCTCCGACCGATTCCGATCTGGCTCTCCCTGGCAGCTCAGTCACCACCGAGATAGGCGTCGTCGAGCAGCGAGTCCACCGACATGTACGGCTCTCGCGCGAACTCAGCCTCGACCTCGGCTCCAGCAAGTGACTCGACCGCTCGAGCCCAGGTCAACGTGCGCACGATCTTGCCGGTCCGGCAGGCCAGCTCGAGCGCACGAACCAGCTCACGCCTGGGCGCCAGGTCGTCGAACTCCGCGAGGTACGCGTCGCGCACCCGGACCACCCTCGGGTCGCTGATGTCACCGACGTGCTCCTGCACGAACCACAGCGGGACCAGCATGCTCGCGAACGCGTGTGCGACCACAGCGTCGCCCCAGTCGTAGAAGCGCGGTCTGGCCATGCCGTCCGGGCGGCCGATCAGGACGTTCCACTGGTGCAGGTCGCTGTGGTCGACGCTCGCCGCGCCAGGCAGCCCGGCGAGCTCGCCGCACCACGACCCCACGGTGTCGTGCGCCGCCAGGAGCTGCTCGTACGCACGCCGTCCTTCCTCACCAGCTCGTTCGAGGTCCGGGGCGACGACCGCGAGCGCCTCCTCGAACCGTTGCGGAAGCATCGCTGGTCGCATGTCGGCCAGACCGAGCGCCAGCATCCGGTCGGTGTGCGGGACGAGCGCGCGCTGCAGCCGTGCATACGCAGGCACGATCTCGGCCATCGCCTCGGCCAGGTCGACTTCCGTCAGCCAGTCGTCCAGCCGGGGACCGCCGTCCGGCAGCACGATCCACGAGCGCTCGAGATCGATCGCGATCGGTTGCAACACCTGGTCCGGCACGACCTCGCGCAGCAGCGCGTACAGCCCGATCTCGGCCGAGGTCCCCGGAGCCGTCGCCTTCAGCCAGACCGGTCCCGCCGTAGTTGGCGCGCGGAGGACGGTCGCCCACGGCCGGACGTGCGGTTGCTCGACCTCACCCGTGCGCTCGATCCCGGCATCGGCCAGCCCGTCGTCCAACCACGCCGTTGCGGCGCCGCGCCACTCGGCGGATCCCCAGATCTCGGCGCTGCTCATGGCACCCATGGGCTCACCCTGCCGCTGGGCTGATCAGGAACCAGCCATCAGCGGAAGGTCGAGCAGCTGCGGCAGCTGCAGGACCATCCATGGGCTGAACGCGTACGGCCACGCCTCGACCTCTGCCCGTACGTCGCCGAGCGTCGCCCAGCGGACCGCGTCCACCTCGGCCGGGTCGAGGTGCGGCGGGTCGTCCGACCGGGCGACGTACACCGGGCAGACCTCGTTCTCCACGATGCCGTCGGCCATGGCGGCGCGGTACCGGAAGCGGGGCAACGCGACGTCCAGGCGGACGAGGGCCAAGCCGAGCTCCTGGTGCGCGCGTCGGCGCACCGCCGCCTCGATCGGCTCCTCGGGCGCCGGATGGCCGCAGAAGGTGTTCGTCCACACGCCCGGCCACGTGCGCTTCCCGGCCGCCCGACGGGTCAGGAGCGTCCGGCCGTGCTCGTCGAGGACCCAGCAGGAGAACGCGAGGTGGAGGGGTGTCCGGCGGTGGTGGACCTGGCGCTTCGGCGCGCTGCCGCACGGCCGGCCCGCGTCGTCGAGCAGAACGACCAGCTCCTCGCCCGTTGGCGGCAGATCGAGCTGCTGTGCATGATCCACCGGCTTCTCCTCGCATGCACGGGCCCCAGGTATGACCGTTGCAGTCTGCCCTCGATCGACCCGTCAAGGTTCGCCGGCCGGACGCCGGGTACGGGAGGGGACGCGGCAACGGCCAGACTGGGTCCGGTCGGCGCCGCGTCGACACCTGACGAAGGGATTCGATCATGGCCGCTGCGACGTTCGATCCACCGAGCGGGTACCCGTGCGATGTGACGGTCACTCTGGACGATCCCGACGGCGGACAGGCGCAGCGCGCCGAGTTCCCCCACGCGCAGCTCGAGGAGTGGGGCGCCGGCCAGGACTGGTCGGACCAGGACTACCAGAACCGCATGCTCGAGACCTTGGCGCAGGAGCGGGTGCGGTCCAGCGACCCGAACGACCCGGCGCCGGGCGAGGGCCTGGCGGGGGCTGACTCGTCGTCTTGACGGCTAGCCAGGACACTCTGTCCACGGTCGAGTCGGCACCGGTCGTGCTGGTGACCGGTGCGTCGAGCGGGATCGGCCGGGCCACAGCGCACCGGCTTGCCGACCGAGGTACCCGTCTCGTCCTCGCCGCCCGGTCACGTCCCGCGCTCGAGGTGGTCGCCGAGGAGTGCCGACAGCGCGGTGCAGACGTCCTTTTGGTGCCTACTGACGTGTCAGACGAGGCGGCGGTGAAGGCACTTGTGCAGGCGGCGGTCGAGCGGTTCGGCGGCCTGGACGCATGCGTCCACGCAGCCGCGGTCGTGGCCTACGGCCGCTTCGAGGACGTCCCGACGGCGGTCTTCGACCAGGTCATCCGCACGGGGGTCCTCGGCACTGCGAACGTCTCGCGCTCTGCGCTCCAGGTCTTTCGCTCTCAGCGCAGCGGCACCTTGGTGATCATGGGCTCGCTGCTGGGCAAGATCAGCACGCCGTACATGTCGTCGTACGTCGCCACGAAGGCTGCGGTCGAGTCGCTCGGGCGGGTACTGACCATCGAGCAGCGCGACCTCGACAACGTGCACGTGTGCGTCGTCTCGCCAGGCAGCGTCGCGACCCCTGTCTTTCGGCAGGCCGCCAACTACGTCGGCCGATATGGCAGACCGCCCCCTCCCGTCGTCTCCGCGGAGCGCGTCGCCGTCAAGATCGTCGAGCGGCTCGACCACCCGAGGTCACGGACCAGCGTGGGCATCGCGAATCCACTCATGATCTTCGGTTTTCGGGCCCTTCCCGGGGTGTTCGACCTGCTGGTCGGGCCACTGATGCGGGTGGCTGGGTTGTCCCGGACGCGGGTCGACCCCCACGCGGGCAACGTGCTGACTCCGACTCACTACGCCGAACCGGTCCGCGAATAGCAAATCAGCCCTGATCGGTCGACCACGGGGGCCGGTCTCGGTAGAGCCGGGCCTGGACCGCGGTCGATGCCGCACGGCGCAGGCGGCCGAGCACGCCGTGGTCAGCCAAGCAGGCGACCGCAGCGTTCCAGCCGCAGGCACCGTGGACTCCTCCTCCGGGGTGTGCCGAAGCGCCACCGAGGTACAGGCCCGGCACCACGGTGCCGGGTCGGCCGAGTCCCGGCACGGGTCGGAAGAACAGCTGCTGGTGCAGCTGCGCCGTGCCGCCGTTGACGCCGCCGTCGACCAGGTTCGGATCGGCGCGGAAGAGGTCGTCCGGTCCCTGCACGAAGGTGTCCAGGGCGTCGTCTGCGAACCCAGGGGCGTGCTCGTCGAGGACCTCTGCCATGCGGTCCGCGGTCGTCTGGACCATCCGATCGAGCCCGGCGACCCCGAGTCGCTCGACGGTTGAACCTCGAGGAAGGTGCGTGTACGCCCAGAAGCTCTCGCTCCCGTCCGTCGAGCGGCTCGCGTCGGCAGTCGTCATCTGGCCGACGAGCATGAAGGGTCTACGAGGCAGCACTGCGCGCTCGAGATCGGCGCTCCACCGGATTCCCATGGCGACGTCCGCACCGACGTGGATCGTCCCAGCGTGGGCGGTCGGGTGCGAGGTCCACCGCGGCGTCGCCGGGAGGGTCCAGTTCACCTTCACCGTCGGCGCGTCTCGCTCGAAGTGCCTGAGGTCGTCGAGCAGGCGGGCCGGCACAGCTGGTGCCGGGACGAGGTCGCGGAGGAGGACCACCGCGTCGATCGCGCCGATCACCGCTCGTCGAGCGCGGATCACCCTGCCGTCGACCAGCCCGACGCCGACCGCGCGACCTGATGCGTTGACGAGCACCTGACGGACGGGCGTCCCCTCGAGCATCTGCACACCGAGTGATGTCGCTCGTCGGGTGAGGGCCGCCGGGAGCTCGCCTGCACCGCCGGTCGGGACGGGATAACCCACGTCCTGGCCGAGCATGGACAGCAACCAGCCGAACATGCCGCTGCCAGCTGCTGTGGGCGGGATGTCCGCGTGAAGCCCGTTGCCCATAAGTAGGAGCCGTCCGTGCTGACCGCCGAAGAGCTCCTCGCCCATCCGGTGGGCCGGCAGCAGCAGAGTTCGAGCGGTGCGAACCGCTTCGAAACGGAGCGTCCGAGCCAGCCGGACAGCGGGGGACAGGGGCGGGAACGGGGAGAAGAGGGCGTCGAGCAGCGGGTCACGTATCGCCTGGTACTGGGCGACGAGCTCGCGCCAGGAGTCACCATCCCCCTGGCAGTCGTCGTCGAGGCCACGGGCTGTCGCGTCGACATCGCGGTGCAACGCAGCCGCCGTCCCCGTCGACCCATTGGCGGGATGGGCGACGACGACCGGGGCGTGCGACCACGAGAGCCCGTGCTGCTCGAGCTCCATGGCCCTGATCACCGGGGACGCAGCTGCGAGCGGGTAGAACGCGCTGAACAGATCAGTGACCGTCTCCGGTCGGCGCCGCTCCGAGCGGACCGCGCCGCCGAGACGGTTGCCCTCGACGAGCACGACGTCCCACCCGGCGTCGGCGAGAGCGTTCGCCGCGACCAGACCGTTCGGCCCACCGCCGATCACGCACGCATCTGCCTCGATGGCCGGTCTCGGGAGTCGTCGCCTGTCTGTCACGTTGGGTGTGGTACCCCGCCGGACCTACGACGCCCCTCGGCGCCGCTCGAGGCGGCGCCGGAGGGGCGCTGTCGTGCAGAAGCCGTTCCGGTCGGCTCAGAAGTTGGGCGAGCGCCCCGCGGTGGGGCTGTCGCTCCACGTGCTGCCGGCATTCGAGGAGGACGAGGCGGGAGAGGTGTCGTACAGGTCGTCCGTGCTTGACCGGCTCTCCGGGTCGCTGCCGGACCCGCCGACCTGCTCGCTCGCAGTGTCCTTGAGCTCGGCGACGTGCTCCTGGCCGCTCTCCTGGGCTGTCTCCTTGGCCGCCTGGGCGACGTCGGTGGCGACCTGCTTGCCATGCTCGAGGGCTTCCTGGCCGAGGTCCTTGGCCTTGGCCTTGAGCTGGTCGGCGGCAGGGCCGAGTCGCTCGTCCTCGATCCGGGTGGACGGCACGGCCAGCCCCGCGAGGAAGCCGAGGGCGACCGCGCCGATGGCGAGACCGAGCGGGTTGGACTCGGCCATCCCCTTGGCCCGCCGGGCTTGGTCGGTGACGTCGCCCTTGTCCGGCGTCGCGCCGGAAACCGTGGACTTGACGTCCTGGACTCGACCGGTCACTGCTGACATGAGGTTGTCCTTTGTCTCGCGAACTTTGTCCTTGGTCCGGGCTGGCACGTCGGCCTTGTACGCCAGCGCGTCGGCGCGCTCGCTCATGCGCTCCCGGGTCAGCTCGATGTCGTGTCGGATTGCATCTGCGTCTTGGCCCATTGCACGTCCTCCTTGATGGTCTCGATGGTCTGCTCCGGCTTCGGCGGACCGGCTTCCTTGAGCTGCTTGCGCCCCATCTGGACGAGGACGGCGGCCACGATGGCCCAGACCACGGTGACGATCAGCGCTGCCACCCAGACCTCCATCGCCAACGACAGCAGCGAGATGAGGCAGATGGTGAACGCGCCGAGCATCGCGAGCCCTATGACCCCGGCTCCGGCCAGCATGCCCACGCCCTTGCCCGTCTCCTTGCCCTTGGCGGCCAGCTCGACCTTGGCCAGGGCGATCTCCTGCCGGACCAGGGTGGAGAGGTCTGCGGACAGGTCGCTGAGGAGCGCGCCGACCGACTCGTCCCGCGGGTCGGGACCGACGCCCGGTGTCGTCATGCGATCACCGTCCAGCGACACTGCTCGCCCCCGGTCACGGCCGGTCCGAGCCCGTGGTCGTGCTCAGCGGGTCGGTGTCGCTGGACGGGTACGACTCGCCGATCGGCGCGTACTGATCGCCCGGTGAGACACCTCCCGGGTACGCGCCGGTGCCGGTTGCGTACGGGTCGCCGGCGGGAACCACCGGCAGGTACGCGTCGGAGCCCGCGTACGTGTCGCCAGGTGCGCCCCCGCTCGGGTACGACCCGGTTTCGCGGCTCCCCGAGGTCGACGATGCCGCGGATGCGCGCAGGACGCGCGAGGCGGCGAAGCCGATCAAGAGACCACCCGCGGCCACGGCCCAGGGCTGGCGACGCGCGAACGACTCGACGTCACCGAGGATCTGGTCCGAGCCCGAGCGCCGCAAGTAGTCCGACAGCTGCTGGGCATAGTCCGCACCCTGCTCGACAATCCGGGCGGCGGCGTCCTGCCCGCGGTCCTCGAGCGACTCACTGACCGCGCGGACGTCGTCGGCGACGGACTCGACCTTCTCCGCCGCCTGGTCGGACCGCTGGTCGACCTGGTCGCCGACAGCGCCGCGCACCGTGTCCTGAGCCTGGCCGGCTGCCTCGGCGACCTTTTCCTTGGCCTGCTCGGTCGCCGACTGATCGCCGACGGCGCTCCCCGCACCGGCGCTGCCGGTCGCGTCATACGTCATCGTTACGCTCCAATTCGTTGGTTGGGAGATCGCGGGCTGCATCGACCGTTCTTCGGATCCGACGTGCGGCCCGGACGACCTTGTATTGCCCACTGCTGCCGATCGGACCCGTCGACCCGCCCCGTTTTCTCATCCCGCCGCACAGGCGCTGGTCGGCCGGGTCGGCACCGGGCGCGCGGGTACCGCCAGGAGTGGCAAGCACGTCGGCAGGCGACCGCGGAGGACAGCTGATGAAGGCACTGACGTGGCAGGGCAAGCGATCGGTCGAGTTCACCGAGGTCCCAGATCCGGTGATCCAGGAGCCGACAGACGCGATCGTCCGCATCACGTCGACGGGACTGTGCGGCTCGGACCTCCACCTCTACGAGGTGATGGCGCCGTTCATGACCGCTGGAGACATCCTGGGCCACGAGCCGATGGGCATCGTCGAAGCGGTCGGCGCCGACGTCACCCACATCGCCGTGGGCGACCGGGTGGTCGTGCCGTTCAACATCTCCTGCGGACACTGCTTCATGTGCGGCCAGGGCCTGCAGTCGCAGTGCGAGACGACGCAGAACCGCGAGCAGGGCATGGGCGCGTCGCTGTTCGGCTACACCAAGCTGTACGGCCAGGTGCCGGGAGGGCAGGCCGAGCTCCTGCGGGTGCCGCAGGCGCAGTACGGGCCGGTCAAGGTGCCGCACGGCCCGGCGGACGATCGCTTCCTCTACCTCTCCGACGTGCTGCCCACCGCGTGGCAAGCCGTGGAGTACGCCGAGATCCCGGACGGCGGCACGGTCCTCGTCCTTGGCCTGGGACCGATCGGGGACATGGCGGCGCGGATCGCGCTGCACCGAGGGCACGTGGTGCTCGGTGTCGACCTGGTGCCGGAGCGACTGGAGCGGTCCCGTGCCAGGGGCGTGGTGACGCTCGACCTGACCGAGCACGACGACCTGGTGGGTTCGATCCGCGAGCTGACCGGCGGTCGCGGGCCGGACTCGGTGATCGACGCCGTTGGCATGGAGGCGCACGGGTCGCCGGCGGCCGGCCTCGCCCAGAAGATGGCCGGGCTGCTGCCCGACGCGTTGCAGGAGCGGCTCATGGAGCGGGCCGGTGTCGACCGGCTGGCCGCGTTCTACACAGCCATCGACACCGTGCGCCGCGGCGGCACGATCTCGCTGAGCGGTGTGTACGGCGGGGCGACCGACCCACTGCCGATGCTCACCCTGTTCGACAAGCAGATCCAGCTGCGCATGGGCCAGGCGAACGTCCGCCGGTGGGTGGACGCCATCCTCCCGCTGCTCGTCGGCGACGACGACCCGCTTGGTGTGGATGACTTCGCCACGCACCGGTTGCCGCTCGAGGCCGGGCCCGAGGCGTACGAGACGTTCCAGAAGAAGCGCGACGGGGCGATCAAGATCGTGTTCCAGCCCTGACCCGGGGGGCCGGACGTCTTGGACGAGCTGGAGGTCGGTCCCGAGGGAATCCGGCTCGGTCAGCTGCTGAAGCTGGCCGGCCTCGTCGAGTCCGGGGGCTCGGCCAAGCACGTGCTGGCGACCGGAGCAGTGATCGTGAACGGTCGCCCGGAAACCCGTCGGGGTGCCCACCTGAAGCCCGGTGACGTGATCATCTTTGCGGGTCGCAAGCTCCGGCTGACCTGAGCGCGACTCACAGCCAGGAGACGTGCGGTGCGACCAGGAGGTACCCCACGAACGCCACGACGTCGATGAGGGTGTGCGCGACGATCAGCGGGACGACGCGTCGGGTGCGTTGGAAGTACGTCGCGAAGACCGCGCCCATGACGAGGTTGCCCAGGAAGCCGGAGAGCCCCTGGTAGAGGTGGTAGAACCCCCGGACGAGGGCGCTGACGGCGATCGCCGCACCAGCCGAGCCACCGAGGCGCCGGACGCGCGAGCCGAGGTAGCCGATCAGCACCACCTCCTCGAGCGCGGCGTTGGCGAACGCCAGGAGGACGAGGACCGGGATCCGCCACCACACCTCGGGCAACGAGGTCGGGACGAGCGTGAGCGACGCGTCCGCCTGGCGGGCGAGCAGGTAGCCGGCCAGTCCGACCCCGCCGACCGCTGCCGCTGCCCCGATCCCGAGCAGCAGATCGCGCGGCAGCCGGTCGAACCTCAGCCCCACCGTCAACCAGCTGTCCCCGGACCTGCGCACGAGGTAGAGGGCAAGGGCGACCGGCAGCAGCAGCGAGCAGAAGAAGACGAGCTGCAGGCCGAGGTCGATCCAGGGGCGACCGGGGGCCTGCGACGAGTTCAACGTCGCGGTCTGGCTGGACAGGGGCGCGTCTGCCGTGATCGCCGCGACGAAGCGGAGCACCGACCGCGCCGCTGACACGCCGACCGCGATGGCCAAGACGATCAAGACCTCGGCCCGCAGCAGGAACGGTGACAGCGCTCCGTCGTCGCTGCGGGCAGGTTCGGCAGCGCTCGGCGGCGGGGTCGTCCGCCCCGCCCCCTCCGCGCGCTCCGCGCCCTCCGGTCCCACGCGGACAAGCATGCGGGATCGTGCGCATCAACGCCGACGGCTCTCGTACGGTGAGCCGAGGTGACCACCGGGTAGGGGGGCGAGGACGTTGGCGATGGAGCTCGGCGCGGTGACCGACGAGCTGTACGCCGGCCGGCTCGAAGACTTCACCCCGCAGCGGACTGCGCTGGCGAAGGCGGCGCGCGCCGACGGCGACAAGGCCCTTGCTGCGGTGGTCGGCAAGCTGCGCAAGCCGTCGAGGTCGGCCTGGGCGATCAACATGCT
>Ga0136622_10001024_pt1 | contig 11586 bp, 17 predicted proteins | sample AntDrymUQ4482106_2_FD_104803 | JGI IMG/M metagenome (GOLD analysis project Ga0136622, IMG submission 104803) | Polar desert sand microbial communities from Dry Valleys, Antarctica - metaG UQ448 (21.06) | ecosystem: Environmental > Terrestrial > Soil > Desert | place: Antarctica: Dry Valley...
CGCGCGATCGTCGCCGCGCCGAAGGCCGTCGTGTCGAGCGATACGTTCATCGCTGTCCTCCTTGAGATATGGGCCGGGCCGCGTCCTTGTCCCTGAGCGGTCCGGCCTGTTTTGCGTTCTTCTCAGCGCCGCCGCAGGCGGCTCCCCTCCCGACGCTCGGCGGCGCGCCGGCGGCGGTACTCGTCGATCGTCATCCCGGGCGGGATCGTCGGCGGTAGCGCCGGGTCGTAGATGACGGCGGGCTGGAAGTGCGGGCGGGCGGCCATCACGCCGCCTCCCGCTCGTCGGCGTCCGCCGCGGCGAGGCGCCGCGCCCGTCCGAGCCGCCGCCGTGCCTCCTCGCGCGCCTCCGGGGAGCCCGGGACAAGCGACGCCTGCTCGGCTATCCGGTCGGCGAGCTCGAGCTCGCGGTCGAAGCGCTCGCGCTCGTCGTCTGAGCGCTCGGCGAGGCACTCTTGGTCCTCGTGGCGCACGGAGTCGTGTGGCAACATGGCTATGCCTCCTCATGGGAGAGCGGATGGGCGCCGGTGGTCCCGGGCGAGGGGCCGGCGCTCCGTCCGCTCAGTTGTTAGGTCAGGGCGCCCGCGCAGACGGGGCACCGGGCCTCGGCCCGCTCGGGACCCGCGTTCTCACGGGTCGTTTTGAGGGAGCGGGCTCGCTAGGCCTTTGGCTCGACTCAGCCGAGCTCGTCGGGACGCTCGAGCACACCCGCCGCGGCGTAGAGCCGGTGGCAGAGAGTGCCCCTACTTCTCAGAACGCGGAGCTGATCGCCTCGACGGTCACGTAGTCGACGACGTAGCCCGCCGGCCTGTCCTCGGGTCCTGCGACCTCGAGGCGTTCGCCGTCCAGCGCGAGTGCGGCCGCCTCGGCGACCTTGCGTTCGTTGTCGGCCTCCGGCCCATCCGCGTGCTCGATGCGGGCCCGAAGGCGTACGTACAGGTCTCTCACAGTCGTGCCTCCTAGAACGGGAAGTCGTCGTCGTCGCCTGCGCCGGCCACCGCGGCCGCCGGGTCCGGCAGGCCCCTGGTATCGGCGGGCACGTCCGACTGCGCGAGCGAGCCGTTGTGGCCGCCGTTGTGGCCGCCGTCCGGCGCGCCGCCGAGGAACTGCACCGAATCGGCGATGACGTCGACCGCCTGGCGCTTGTTGCCCTGCTGGTCCTGCCACTCGCGCCACTCGAGGCGCCCGTCGACCGCCACGGCTCGGCCCTTCTCGAGGTACCGCGCGACGTTCTCGCCCTGGTTGCCCCAGACGGTCACGTCGAAGTAGTTGGGCTTGTCGACCCACTCGCCGTCCCGGCGCTGGCGCGTGTTGCACGCCAGGCGCAGGCTGCACACCGATGTCCCCGAGGACGTCGTGCGCAGCTCGGGGTCGCGGGTGAGGTTTCCGGTCAGGACGACGCGGTTGATGTTGCTGGCCACTTGGCTCCTCCTTGCGGGCGCATGCGCCCGCGATCGCTTCTTTTCCTTGTACTCGCGGCGCGGACGACCGCCCTACGCCGCCTCCTGCTCGCCGCCACGCTTGGCGACGCGCTTGGCAAGCCAGCGCCGGACGTTCCAGCGCGCCTCCTCGCGGTCCTCGCGCCCCTCCGCGCGGGCGATGGCCTCGCCGAGCTGGCGCTCGGTGACGCCGCCGGCGCGGGCGGCCTCGAGCGTGTCGCGTAGATCGCGGCGATCTGGCTCTGCGTCGTAGAGGAAGGCGGCGACCTTCGCCACCGCCTCCTCGCCGTAGCCCGCGCGCTGGCGCTCGGGGAGCGAGACGACGTCTGCGTCTCGCTCGGGCTCTGACTCGTCGACCTTCGGCCCGCCCTGAGTCTCGCCCTCCGGGGGCGAAGCCTCGCCGCCGGGGGGAGCCTCGATGGCCTGAGCGTCGGCCGGCACCGCCTCGGGGTCGTCGCCGTGGCCGAGCGGCTCGCCGAACTCCCGCCCCGAGGGCTTTTCGAGCCACTCGGCGTAGTGGTCGCGCAGCCAGCGCTCGGTGCGCTTGTCGACGACGAGCCGCGCGTTGCGCCCCCTCGAGCGGCGCAGCTCGTTGTCGGCCTCGCCCTCGTACAGAGTGGGGCTCCCCATCGCGTACAGGAAGCGCCCGATCCCGAACGGCACCGCCGCGCGCTTGATCGCGTCCGAGTAGGCGGCCTTGGGGTCTGACCCCTCCCCCACGTCCTCGCGGGTCACCCCGCAGACCGTGAGCCGGCACACCACATACCGCGGGATCGGCCTGGGCTTTCCGTCGCGCTCGAGCTCGGGCTCGGGCCACAGCGCCTCGGCGAGCGGCTCGAAGCTGCACGACCAGGCGCCCCCGACGACGAGGTTGAGCCGTTCGTAGACGAGGCGGGCGTCGATGTAGCCGACAACGAGCGCCCCGCGTCCGAACTCAGACTGCGGCTTGAAGTGGATGGCCTCGGGCGGCATCGGCCGCCGCAGGTGGGGCAGTGCCTCCGAGAGGGTCCCCACAGGAAACACGTCGTTTGACTGCGACATCACTCTCCTCTCTGTGATCTTGCTCTAGGACTAAGTATGTAGGATGGGACGGACGGAACGGATACCTCCTCTGGTCGGTTGACTGCGGACGTCCGGGACTTAGGCGGCCTCGGCAAGGCCCTCGCCGAGGGCCTCGGCCACAAAGCGACTCGCCCGCTTCGGCCTACGCCTCTCGTCGAGACGCGCAAACGAGAGGACAAGCTCGCGCTTGGCTCGCGTCATGCCGACGTAGGCCAGGCGGCGCTCCTCCTCGAGCGCCTCGCCCTCGGGAGACCGAGCGTGCGGAAGCAGGCCCTCGCAGAGCCCGGCGAGCCACACCCTCTGCCACTCGGCCCCCTTGGCGCCGTGCAGGGTCGAGAGCGTCACGCGCGCTCTGGGCTCCGGCCCCTCGCCGGCCTCGAGCGTCGCCTGGGCGAGGAACTCCGCCAGCTCGGGGGCCTCTGCCTCCTGCTCGTAGGAGCGCGACTGACGCGCCACCCGCTCGAGCAGCTCGCGCCGGTCGGGGTCGGCGTCCCCGCCCCGCGCGGCCTCGAGCTCGGCGACCGCGCCCTCTACGGCCGCGGCGACGCCCGCCCCGCGCAGCGCACCCAGCGCTCCGGCGAAGCGCTCGACCGACCGCGCCGCGGGCACAGGAAGCCCCGTTATCCCCTGTGCTCGGGCGCAGACGTCGACGAGGTCCTGGCGCTCTGCGCCGGCGCCGCGCACGAGCGCCACCGAGCGCCGGCCGACGCCGGCCCTGGTCTGGAGTGCGCGCGCGAGCGCTCCCTGGTCGCTCGGGTTGGCCAGAAGCCTGAGGTGGGCCACGAGGTCGCGCACCGCCGCCGCCTCGTACAGCGAGCGCCCCCCGACGACCCGGTAGGGCACCGCCAGCGTCGCCAGGGCGTCCTCGAGCGCCTGCGCCTGGCGACGAGTGCGAAACAGCACCGCCACCTCGCCCGCGTCGGTGCCGCCCTCGATGTGGCCCCGGCACCACGCCGCCGCGGCGGCGGCCTCGTCCTCGACTCGCTCGTAGCGGTCGAAGACAACCGCGGGCCCGTGGTCGGCCTCGGTGCGCATCGTCGTGTCGTGGCGCAGCGCGTTGTGGGCGATCAGCCGCGCGGCCGTCGCCACGATCGCGCCGCTCGAGCGCCAGTTGCGCTCGAGCTTGACGACGCGCGCGCCGGCGAAGTCCGACTCGAAGCCGAGGATGTTGCGCACCTCGGCCCCGCGGAAGCGATAGATCGCTTGGCCCGAGTCGCCGACCGCGGTCACGTTGCGGTGCGCGGCCACCAGCCGTCGCACGAGCTCGTACTGGGCCGGGTTCGTGTCCTGGTACTCGTCGACCAGCACGCCGTCAAAGCGTCGCTGCCAGCGCTCGAGCAGGTCGGGCTCAGACAGCAGGCCGACCGCCTTGACGAGCAGGTCGTCGAAGTCGACGGCGTTCGAGGCCGAGAGCAGCTCCTCGTAGCGCTCCCACGCCCGGGCGACTCGCCGGACGCGCTCTGAGTCGCGGAGTCCGCGGTAGCGGCCGGGGTCGAGGAGCCGCGCCTTGGCCTGGCCGATCTGCTGGCAGGTCACCCGGCCCGACAGCTCCTCTCCAGCCTCGGTCTCGGCGAGCGCCCGGGCCACGAGCGCTCGCGCCTCGGCCTGGTCGTAGACCGAGAACCCCGGCCTGAGCCCCACGCGCTGCGGGCTCTGGCGGAGCATCCGGTAGCAGAGCGAGTGGAAGGTGCCGATCGTCGCCCGCCGCGCCGCCCGGCCGTTGAGGAGCTCGGACAGCCGCGAGCGCATCTCCTCGGCGGCGCGGTTGGTGAACGTCACACACAGCAGTGCCCCGGCATCGACCTCGCCGCGGGCGACGAGCGCCGCGGCGCGCTCGGTGAGCACGCGGGTCTTGCCCGAGCCCGCGCCGGCGAGCACGAGCAGCGGACCGGCGGGAGCGGTGACCGCCCGACGCTGGTCTGAGTCGAGCCGCTCGGCGCCGCGGCGGCCGAGCAGCGCCCCCAGCGACGCGCCCCTCACCGCCCCTCCCGGGCGCAGGAGTGCGTCTCGGCTGCGTAGAAGGCCTCGAGGGTCTCGTAGGTCACAGTCCCCTCCCCTCGATCGCGAGCTGGCCGGGCTGCGGCTCGGGCGCACGCAGCTCCGAAAGCGGGTACCACTCGCCGCCCGCAACGATCGCACCGGGGTCGTGGACGAACGTCTCGAGTACCTCGATGCGCGCCCGCCGGCCGTCGGGCAGGAGGACGTCGTCGCCCTCGCCCAAGCTCGCCGGCAGGGGGCGCGTCAGGTGGTCGTCCATCCGGACGCGCGGCCAGCCGGGCTCCCGGCAGCCGCCATTCGCGCACTCATAACCCTCGAGGTCCTCGTCGAACCAGTCGACCTCGTCGATGCCGTCGGGCTCGAAGTGCGGGCGCCCGCCGCCTCCGACCCAGAACGTCCCCCGCTGCCACGCGGGGACGCGCACGTGGCGGACGAACTCAGTGCCCCGGCAGCTCGCACACTCGAGCTGGATGTCCTGCTCGGCCATCGCCGGTCTCTCCTCTCTGTTCGGGTGCCTGTCGCTCATCGCGCCTCGCCGTGAACGAGAGCGCGGCCCTCGGCGGTCACCCGCCACAAGACGGGCTCGACGAGTCCGTGCTCCTCGAGCTCGATCAGCGCTTCGGTGACCTCGCTGTGTGTGAGGTCGAGCGCGCCCGCAAGCTCGCGCGTCGCCGCGGCACCGAGCCGCGCCGCGATCGTCCGCAGCGCCTCCCGGGCTGTGTCGCCCAGGGTGTAGACCTCTCGGTCCATACCTCCTCCTCTCTGCCGGCTTCGACGGACCGGCCTCGAAACGCAGAGCGCCGCCCGCGAGGGACGGCGCCTGACTCCTGCACTGCTGTTGCGGACGCCCGCCAGGACGCTCGCCTTTCCCCTCAGGCTGAGCACACGGCCTCGAGCCCGAAGCGCTCGTGGACCCGTCGCTTGACCTCGAGGAACTGCTCGCCGCGCAGCGCCCGCCCCCACGGCCCGCCGTCGAGCAGCGACGCCAGGTCGTAGATCGATCCGCCGGCGTCACACCCTCCGAAGCAGCGCCAGCCCCGTTCGGGGCTCGCGTAGACCATGCAGGAGGGCACGCGCTCGGCGTGCAGCGGGCAGCGCACGTAGCCGCCCCGCGCGGGCGCCTCGCGCCCGGCGAGCACCTGGAAATACGCGGGCGGCGGAATGCGCGTCGCGTCGTCACGCGCCAGGTACCAGGCCTGGCGTCGCACCTGCTCATCGCTGGGCGGGGGCTTGGGCGGCTCCGGGTCGCAGAGCCCATCCACGAGCTCACTGAGCTCGTGGCCGTGGGCGGCCAGGTCGAGGTGGGCGATCCGCGCCTCGCGCCCCGCTTTGCCATTGATCGTGCCCGGCAACCGCATGATGCGCGCCCTGTCGGTCGACGCCTGATCGCCCCCCAGCGCATGGGCGAGCGTGCGGTTTGCCGCCTCGATCTCCTCTGGGTCGGTGATCCGGGCCAGTCGCCAGTAGGCGTGCGCGCCGCCCGAGCCCGAATAGACGACGAGCTCGGGGCGGTGCGGGAACTGCCGCAGCCGCTCGAGTGCCTCGGGCTCGTCGAGGTCGACCCACGCCACCCGGCCCGCGAGCACCTCGCCCCCGAGCCCGGGCTCGGGCCGCCGGCGGGTGAGCGGCGTGCAGAACACCTCCTCGTGTTGGGCTCGGTGGGTCCGCACGAGGCGCACGAGCGCCCGCCCGTCGCCGGCGCGCGGAAAGCGCGCCGAATCGGAGCGCTTGTGCATTCGCAGCGACCCGTCCGCCTCGCGCCGCGCGGCCGCGACCTCGATGAGCCCCGACGCCCCGATGTGCACGCAGCGCGCCCACAGCATCGCCTCGAGGTCGGCGCTCAGGCGCTCGCGCCCCGACCGCCCGTCGGCGTAGACCACGTGGGCGCCGCGCTGCTTGGCGGCCGTCACGCCGCCCGGGCGAGCGCCGGCTCGCCCGCCTCCCGCCGCGCCCGGCGCCGCGCTCCCGCGAGCAGGCGCCGCTCGGCGTCCGACGGCTTGCGGCACAGGGGACGGTGGGCCTCCCGGGCCCGCTCGAGGTAGCCGCCTTCCTCGAGCACGGCGACCGCCTGGTTTGAGCCCTCGTCGGCCTCGAGCGCGCACACGACTCGCACGCCGCGGAAGCCGCGGTCGATGACCAGGCCACCCGAGGCCCCCTCCACCAGCTCGATGGCGTGCGGGCGGCCCGCCGCGTCGGTGTAGGTCGCGATCGTCTCCGGCATCTCTCCTCCTCTCAGATCCCGAGCTCGGCGGGATCGCGGTCGAGCGCCCGGCACAGCGCGAGCGCGGTTTGCTCCGAGACGGACTGGCTGGCAGTGGCGCCCAACCCACCCTTGTGCTGGGTCGCGAGCCCGAGCCGGCGATACAGCCGCGTCGTGTCGGCGCGGCCGCGGCGGCGGTCGATGTAGCCGGCACGCGCCGCGGCCTCGGCCGGGCACAGCCGCTCGGGCCCCGGGCGCGAGGTCAGGTAGACGAACCAGCGCTGAAACGGCAGCACCGAGATCCTCGCCATCGGCGCCACGCGCACCTGCTCGCGGAGCCGGCACCCGCGATCCCAGCCCGCGCGGGCGACGGCCGCCTTCGACATCGCGAGCACCGCCTGCTCGGCGCTCCAGTCGCGCAGGCAGTGGGCGATCACCTCACGCAGCTCGACCGGGTGCCCGTCGCTCACCCAGCCGACCTCCTCGCCCCCCTCGCACAGCGAAAAGCGCGTCCTCTCGCCGTCGTCGTCGACGACGAGCGCTCCCCGCTCCGAGTCCAGATGGAGCGTGAGCGTCCCCGCCGGATCGCACGTCGGTCGCACGACCAGCGGCTCTGCAACCTGAGTGTTCATGGTCTCCTCCTCCAAGTCGAAAACGCTGACTTGGCTCCGTAGGTTTAGCATATTCCGCTAAACCTATGTGGTACGAATGATCGCCCTAGCCCCCGTAGGGGGCGTAGGGCGGGCTCGGCCGACGGCGACCGTGCGGCGCCGTCAGGCCGGTCCGCCGTCTCGGGTCGCCCCGAATGGGGCGCGCTCCCTCAGCGCGCCGTCGCCGCCGGCGCCCGTGCAGGTAGCGCCCGAGTTCACTGCCGAACATGGCCCGCGGCCTCGATCGGCCCCTCGACAGGGCCGCCCGTGGCGTCGTAGGCCGGCGCCGCACGCTCCTGGCCAGGTCTCCCGCGCCGCCTGGCCGCGCACCGGCGCGCCGGCGAGCTCCTCGGGCTCCGCGCCTAGCTGGCCCGCCCAGTGCCAGCACGCGCGCCTCGCCCTCCGAGCGCGCCGTCCCCTCGTCGCAGTAGCGGCGCACGATCACTCCCTGCGCCTCGACGTCGTCGGGGCGCGCGTGCCACTCGTCGACGGCGCAGCGTCTCGCCCCCGAGCTCGGCCAGCGAGACCGCCACCCAGCCCCCGGCGTCGCCGTAGGTGCCAAGCGTGGTGTGCATCGTGTGCTCCTCTCGAGATGTGAGCGGCCCCGCCGCCCTGGGGCGCACGGAGCCGCTCAAGGGTTCCGGTGGTCTGGCGCTAGGCGGCGCGGGCGATCGCCCGCCCGCACTCGGCGCCGCTCGGGACGTGGCGAAACTCGTCCTCGAGGACGAGGACCTCGACGGTCCCGGCCGGGAGGCGCCGCCCCGCGCGCGCGAGGTCGCGCCATGCCCGCTCGCAGGCCTCGGCGACGTAGCGCTCGCCGGGCTCGTGGGCGACCCGCTCGCCGCCTGCGAGCTGCTCGATCACCCGGACCTCGGCCGGACCCTGCTCGTCGATCTGTACGCTGACACCGCTCACGGTGCCCTCCTTCCTGCCGGCCTGGTCGCCGGCGGTGGCTGGGATACGGCAAAGACGGAGCCCCGCCCTCGCACGAGCGGGCTCCAGGAGGCGCCGCCGGGTACGACCGCGGCGGTCCCCTCGAGGCGCTGCGCCCCGTCCTCGGGCGCTGGCCGCGGACCGCGGCCGGAGGCGAAGGGACCCCCACCGACGCTGGCGTCGGTGGGGGCCGGGTGTGCGTCTGAGCGACGCGAGCCGTCGCCGGGATCCCCGCGACGCGCCGCTGTGGTGGTGGCGACGGCTCGCTAGACGACCTCGCCGTGGATGTGCTCGAGCGGCGCGAGGTCCTGGGCCTCGAACCACGCCGGGATCGAGCGAAGCGCCTGCCGGCGCCTGCGGGCGTTGTGGCGCTCGCGCTCGTACTCCGACGGCGCCTCGACGATCGGCGCGGCGACGCCGGCGAGCGCGAGACCGTCGACGAGCTCGTCGCTCGGAGCGAACAGGGCGGGGTCGAACTCCTCGCCGCGCTCGTAGGCGAGGTCCTGCATGGTGCGAACGGATACGGTGTGCATCACGACCTCCTTAGGTCGTAGGGCCCGCGCCGGTCTTGTCAGGACGTTGAGGCGCGGGCGGTTGGGCGGCCGTCCTTCTGGGGCGGCCGCTTCTGTTTCAGGTGCGCTTCGTAGAGCGCCAAGAGCCCCACCGGCCGGAGGCGGAGGGGCTCGGGTGTCAACTGGATCGGGCGAGCTCGAAGCGCTTGCTCAGGTGCTTTCGATCTCGGAGAACGTGCGCAGGAACGACCGCTCGGGCCACCAGCCGCAGGGGTGCGCCGGTTGGCCCGGGCGGGCCACGAGCACGAACCACCACGCGGTCTCGTTGCGCGGCGTATCGGGCGGCCGTAGTCCGGTCACCTCCCACTCGCGGCCGTCGCCCCACCATCGGGAGCCGACGGTCGCCGGCGCTCCCCTCGCCGTGCTCACCTTGTCACGGCGGTCTCGGCCGCCGGCATCCGTCGAGGGTTCTGCCTGGGTGACATCCGGGGCTCCCCCCTCACGGCGTCGAGTCGCGGTGGGGGTGCGTCGAGCGTGACGACGCGCCTGTCCGGCCAGACGACGCGTCGGCGCCCATCGTCGTCAACGACGAGGTGCGGCTCGTCGCTGCGTCTGCGTGCGTCGGTGTGGAGCTCGCCGCGCAGCCAGTCCCTGGGGTCCTCGAGAGGTCGCGGCGCTCGCCCGGTATGGCGCTCGCGACGCGAGAGGCCGAGGAGCTCGTTGCCCTTCGGGGTCTCGCGCAGCCGCCGTCCGCCAAGCAGCATCGCCCCGGCCGCAAGGGCCGCGACCGGGAGGCTCTCCCAGGCCAGCGAGAAGAAGACGGTGTAGCTCAAAGCGAGGAGGCCCGCCACGTAGGCGAGCCTCTTTGCGAGTGCCCAGAACATGGGCCCTCCTTTCCCCCGCCCTCCCCGGCGGGGATCGGTTGTTAGCTGGTCGCTAGGCGATCGCGGTGAGCGGGCAGTCCCCGAGTCGCTTCCGCGCCCCGGCCACCATCCGCGCAAAGCGGTCGTAGATCGCCGCCGCGGTCGGGTCGCCCGTCCGCAGGCGGTCCTCGCGCTCGGCCTCGAGCCGGGCCTCGCGCCTGGCGAGGGCGGTGTCGAGCGCCCGTCGGCGAGCGCGGGTGAGCTCGAGGCGCACTTCGACCTTGGCCTTGCGGCGGGCCTCCAGGAGGGCTCCGGTGGCCTCGAGCGCCTCGGGGCCTCCCAACGCGTCGAGCGCCGCGAGCATCTCGCGGATCTCGGGCGTCGACAGGACGATGGTACGGCTGGACATGGGACTCCTCTCTCCCGCCTCGGCGGGGTCGCCGCACGCTCGGAGGGGCGCACGGGAACTGGCGTTCGGCATGGAGCCACAGACCGAGCGCAGGGCGCTCGGGCTGTGGCGAAGGTCCGAGCTAGCGGTGGCTGCGCGGGCGCGTTGGGGACCCGGGCTCTGAGACGAGAAGCGCCCCGGCGGTCCTAGGCGGCGATGCGTCTAGGCAGCTCGGGGCGAGTGGTCTCTTTGCTGGTGCTCCGGCTCTGGGCCAGATATGTCCCCGGGGTGCCCGGTGGAAAAGCGCTGTGTGAGCGAAAAGAAGAAGTGGCGGCAGCCTACCACCGGGAGGCCCTCGAAGGGCAGATCGGCTGCGGCTGAAACGGAGGGGTGGGGGAATACCAAGGTCGGTAGCGCTAGGTCGCGTTCGGGGGATTCGGTCACCCCCGCTTTCTGGCTCTCGCGAGCGGAATGGGCGTAAGCACGCCGTGTCGCCGGTGCGACCTTTCGCCGAGGGCCAGGTCGGCCAACAGCGGGGTTAGGTCGCGAAAAGGCGGGGTTAAGGCGCGAAGAGATGGGGTTAGGTCGCAGATAGGGGAGGTTAGGTCACGCGCGCTCCCCTTGTGCCGTGGTTCCGGCGAGCGCCGCGAAGGGCCGCGCACCCAACGCGCCCTCACTCCTTCGCCCTTCGCATCCGTGGCGTCGGTCGGCGAGGGCCTGGGACTGCTTCAGGTGACGAGCTTGGGACGTCCCCAGGTGACGATCAGAGGGGCGGTCCAGCCGGACGATCCCGAGAGGTCGCGTGGACAGAGCCGAGGGTCTGTAGCGGCGATGCGTACCCGCTACCAGGGGGCGGGCTCGCGCGCGCAGGAGTGAACGAGCGGGCCGGCGCCTCCTCAGTCGCTCCCGCTCAGGTTTGGTCGAGCAGCTCGACCTGTCGCGCGTCCATGCCGACGCGCACGCCGCGCCGCTCGGCCGCGGCCTTGCGTACCTCGGGGGGGAGGCCGGGGAGCTGCCAGGCGCGCAACGAGCCCATGTGGACATCTCGCTCGCAGCAGAAGTAGGTCCGCTCGCGGCCCGGGTAGGCCCAGGTCTCCCTCTGGGTGCCCGTGCGAGAGATCGCGCCGGTCATCTCTGAGTCGGCGCGGTCGAGGAACTTGCGCAGCGTCGGCTCGTCCTCCATCACGAACACGGCGATCGGGAGCTCGGCGTGCCCGCGGTAGCGCGGGTGGTGGGGCGCCCAGATCGGCAGCGCGTCGTAGCGGCGGAGCTTCTTGACGTTGTGGTCGGTGCTCGGGTCCTTGGAGGTGTCGAGCTCGACGAGCACGTCGAGGCGCTCCGGCTTTCGCAGCTCGATCGTCAGGTCCGGCTTGACCGGCGCGAAGCGCTCGAGCTTGAGATCGCGCACGCCGCGCACGTCGCGCCCGAGCTCCCGGTCGACGGCGTCGACCTCGATCTGCTTCCACCTGCCGTCCACGCGTCGCTCCGGAGCGCGGACGCCGTGCTGCTCTCCGTACCAGTCGCCGACGAGCCGGCCCGCGA
>Ga0136622_10001026_pt1 | contig 11583 bp, 9 predicted proteins | sample AntDrymUQ4482106_2_FD_104803 | JGI IMG/M metagenome (GOLD analysis project Ga0136622, IMG submission 104803) | Polar desert sand microbial communities from Dry Valleys, Antarctica - metaG UQ448 (21.06) | ecosystem: Environmental > Terrestrial > Soil > Desert | place: Antarctica: Dry Valley...
ATTCGGCGTGCCAGTCGGTGATGTGTGACCACTGCGGATCCGCGTAGAACGCGCTCGGCGGTTCGTAGAGGGTGTTGGCGTAGTTCAACGACCCTCCGCCGACGCCGGCACCGGACAGGATCAGCGCGTCGCGCAGCAGCGAGATCCGCTGGATGCCGAAGCAACCGAGTTTCGGCGCCCACAGGAAGTTTCGGGCATCCCATGAGGTCTTTGGGTAGCTCGACTCGTCGAACCGGCGGCCCGCCTCCAGGACGGCGACCCGGTAGCCCTTCTCGGTCAGCCGCAGGGCAGCAACCGAGCCCCCGAACCCACTGCCGACCACGATTACGTCGTAGTGGGTGACCGCCATGGCGCGAGGCTACCCGCGGGTAGGTGCATGTCTCCCAGTCGTTTGGGTAATCCTTTTCGCGCGGGCTACGTGCAGGGGACACAACTGACTTACGATGTAAGGAATCGGGTCTAGCAAGCCAGCGAGACACCGGAACGTCATCTCGTAGTTCCTCGCCGAGGTCTGTTGTTCGCCTGCAGGCCGCTCCGGCACCGTTGGATGAGGAGTGACATGGACAACGATGTGCGTGAATGGTTCCGGCGCCGGACGTACCGAACTGCGGATTTCGACCCGCAACACCTAGCTCACTCCAAGCAGCGCAGCGGGGATCGGATCAGCGTGGTGTTGCCGGCGCTGAATGAGGAGCGCACGGTCGGGGAAATCGTCGAGCGGATCCGCGGCTGCCTCGTGGAGGACGTGCCGCTCGTCGACGAACTCGTCGTGATCGACTCCGGATCCCAGGACCGTACGGCTGCGCTGGCGCGGGCCGCGGGTGCTTCGGTGGTCAGCGCCGAGGAGTTGCTCGTCTCCCACGGCCGATGGCCAGGCAAGGGCGACGCACTCTGGAAGTCCCTTTTCGCCACGACCGGCGACATCGTCGCCTTTCTCGACGCCGACGCACATGCCGAGCTCCATTGGCTCTCGATGCTCTGGCGGCTCGTCGACCGGCTCGGTGTCGAGGGGGTGGGCGGTCCCAACCTGCCGTTCGTGGAGGCCGGCTGGCAGGAGAGGGCGATCTCGAGCGCGCCCGGCGTGGCGATTCCGGTCGTCTTCGACGACGGGACCTGCAACCACCTGGCCGGTTGCAACATGGCCTTTCGCCAGGCCGCGATCCACCGCGCCGGCGGCTTCGATCCGACCTTCGTCGGGGCCAACGACGACGTCGACTTCTGCTTCCGCATGCTCGACAGCGGCGGGACGCTCGTCTATCAACCGACCGCCACGGTGCGCCACCATCGCCGCGAGACCGTGCTCGGCTTCCTCAAGCAACAGCGCTCCTACGGCGCCGCGGCGCCGATCTACGAGACCACGCACGCGGACCGGGCGATCGTCCCCCGCGGGCGACGCCGTCTCCGAGCGCGCCTCGGTCCACGCCGTACTCGCTACGTGTTCGCCGGCCCCCAGGCCCGCCAGATCTTCACGCTCGCCAGCCAGCCGCTCCACATCGGCCTCCCGCTCAAGGCGCTGGCCTTCGCGTTGGCGCTCGCCGGCGCGACCCTTCCGTTCGCCCTCTGGCTCCGCCGCCTCCGCGCTTGGGCAGCCGCCTCCACGGCCGCTGTCGCCCCCATCTTGGCGGTCACCGCCCGCCGGGTCCCGGTCTTCTCTCCGCGGCGAGGCCTCGAGGGCCCAGCGCAGCGGGTCGCCGCGGCCCTCCTCTGGTTCGCCCAGCCGGCCGCCCGCTGGTACGGGGAGTGGTCGGGACGGCGGCAGGCGGCGACCGAGCTCCGCCACGACGGGGGGCCGGCCACGTCGGTCGCTCCCGGCGAGGCGGCGGCGCCGCTGCACTAGCCTCCGGGGATGCGCGGAATCTGGGCCCTTCCGCTCGTCGTCCTCGGCGCTGCGCTCGTGCTCGTGCCCCTCTCCGCAGTGGTCGAGATTCCGGGCGAGCGCGGTGTGAAGGAACTCTTCGGCGTCGAGTACGCGCCGGCCTGCACCCCAACCGCGCGCCGCGTGCTCGGACCGTGGCGGGCGGAGGCGCCGCTGCCGACGCTGCGCGACGAGCCACGGGGCGCCAGGGTCGGCGACGGCGCCTACCTCGTCGGCGGCATCGGCTTCTACGACCCGCCCACGACCCGCTCGGTGGACACCGTGGCGCGCTATGCGCTTCCACGTCAGCGCTATCGCGCGCTGCCGCCGCTACCGGCGCGCCTGAACCACGTCGGGGTGGTCCCCTACGCCGGCGATGTCTACGTGGTCGGAGGCTTCGGTGAGCGGGACGGCCGCGCCGTCGCCACCAATCGAGCCTGGCGCTATCGGGTCGCCGAGCGGCGCTGGGAGTCGCTCGCCCCGATGCCGACACCCCGCGGGGCGCACGGAGTCGCGGTCGTCGGCAGAACGCTCTACGCGATCGGCGGCCAGGATCCCGATCGTCCCGACCGTCATCTGGACAACGTCGAGGCCTATGATCTGGGCACGGGACGGTGGTCGACCCGCGCGCCGATGCCGACGCCGCGCGACCACCTCGGCGTCGCCGCCGCCGGCGGACAGATCCATGCGGTCGGCGGCCGGCTCCCCGGCGGGGTGGCGCTCGACGTCTTCGAGCGCTACGACCCGGCGACCGACCGCTGGACGCGCGGGCCCGACTATCCGCTGGCGACGAGCGGCATCGCGCTGGCCTCCGTGGCCGGCCGGCTGGTCGCCGCCGGGGGCGAGGGGCCGAGTGAGGGCCGCGTCTTCGCCGAGACGTGGAGTTACCGGCCGCAAGCACGCTCGTGGTCGCGGGAGCCGAACATGCCGGTGGCAAAGCACGGCTACGCCATGGTGACCCGCGGCGACCGCCTGTACGTATTCGGTGGGTCTGTGTGCACCGGCTTCCGCCCCACGAGAACCGCCGAGTCGTTGCGGCTCACGCCTTGAGCACCCCTCCGCCCGAGCCGACGCGTCGGTTCACCCGCCGACGTCTGATCGGAGGGGGGGTGGCGGGCGCCGGGGTGATCGCGGCGGCGGGGTACGGGCGCTACGCGGCGGCCGAGGAGTTCGAACAGCACGTGGCGGAGCTGCTCGGCGCCCCGCTCGAGGTCGCCACCTCGCTGACCCAGCGAGCCCGCGAGCGCCTCGGCGACGCGGGCTATGACTTCCGCGCGAGCGCCTTCCTCACCGCGACGACCTTCCCGGGCGACACCTTCCTGCCCAAGGTGGTCCGAGAGCGGGCAATCGAGCCGTTCGTGCAGGCGCTGATCAACGACTCGATCGAGAACCTGATCTATCTCGGCGTGCAGCCTCCGGTCGAGGGAACGACCTGCGTCGGGCTGCTGCCGGCGTGAGCATGGGCAGCGACGTGGCGGTGATCGGCTCGGGCGTCGGTGGAGCGCTCGTCGCCCGCGAGCTGGTCGAAGCCGGCCACGAGGTGACGCTGATCGAGCGCGGCGGCCTCAAGACCCATGCCGAGCAGCTCGTCGACGAGGTCTACGAGCTCGACATCCCGACCGCACGGCACAACCACGAGTCCCATCCCGAGACGCCCGGCTACCCGTGGGACTACCTCTACGGGGTCGGCGGGACCTCGATGCATTGGACGGGAGTCACCCCGCGCTTCCTGCCCTCCGACCTCGAGCTTCGCTCCCGCTACGGCGTCGGCCGTGACTGGCCGATCGACTACCGGGAGCTCGCGCCCTTCTACGTCGAGGCCGAGCGGGCGCTCGCGGTGGCCGGCGGCGAGAACGAGCTCTTCGATCAGCGGGCCGCCCACCTCCAGCCGCCACACCCCTACGCGCCGGTGGACCGGCTCGTCGCGCCGCTGCTCGGCCCGTACTTCACCCTCCCCCAGGCCCGGCCGACGCAGGTGGTCGACGGCCGCGCCGCCTGCTGCGGGTCGGCTCGCTGCCGGCTCTGCCCCGTCGATGCGCGCTACTCCTCCCTCCACACGCTCGAGACCCTGCGCCGGCGCCCGAACCTGAAGCTCGTGGACCGGACCGTCGTCGCACGGCTGCGCATGCGCGGCGGTCGCGTCGACGCCCTCGAGTGCATTCGTGCCGACGGCGAGCGCACAATGGTCCGCGCCGGGACGTTCGTCCTGGCCGCCAACGGGATCGAGAACGCCGCCATCCTCCTGCGCTCCGGCTTCGATGACCCGGACCTCGGGCGCTGGCTCTTCGACCACGAGCATCGAGTGCTCGAGATAGGGGTCGATCGCCCGACCGGGCACGGCCGCGGCTCCTCGCTCGCCACGGGGATCTCATACGCGTATGCCGACGGCGAGTCGCGATCGAGGCGAGGGGGACTGCTCGTCTACCCCTACAACCCCGGCCTTTTGACAAAGGCTCCGCTCGTCCAGGCACTCGCGAGCGGGCGCAGCGGACGCGATATGCGGCGACAAATCGAGCGCCGGTTCGAACGCACCCTCGTCCTGGACACGATCGCCGAGGATCTACCGCGCCGAGACCGCTACGTGGAGCTGTCGCCGAACCGCGACGGGTTGGGACTTCCGCTCAACCGGATCCACTACCCGGTCGACTCCGAGTACGTTCAGCGCGCACGTCGCTTCCTCACGAAGGACCTCGAGGCACGGCTGCGTCCTCTGAGAGGACGGCTGCCCCCCGTCTCGCTGCCGTTTCGCGGCGGGCACCAGCTGGGCACCTGCTACATGGGTGAGCGCGAAGGCGTCGTCGATCCCGATCAGCGCCACCACCGCGTCGAGAACCTCTATGTCTCGGGCGGCTCGTCGTTCCCAACCTACAGCGCAGCGCATCCGACGCTGACCATCGCCGCGCTGGCGATCCGCCTCGGGCGCCACCTGTCGCGCGCCTGAGCCCGCCGGGGCGGGTAGTCCTGCCAGTCAAGCGCTCGTGCGACCGGACGAGCGGGCCCCCTGACCACGCCAGACGGGTTGCGCCAGCCACAGCAGCGCGGTGAGCAGCCGCTGGAGGGACGCGGTCGGGCGCCGGGGCGCGAAGGCCGGCACCGATGCGGCGACCCAGCCGAGGAAGAGAGCCAGCACGCCCGAGACCGTCAGCGTCCAGCGCCGCTGCCAGCCTCCGAGGAGCGCCAGGGGCGCCGTCGCGGCGCTGAGGGCACCGAGCGCCGTTCCCACCTTGAGCGGGAAGGTCACGTTGACCGGGTAGGCGCGCTGGACGTACAGCTGCGCCTCCTGCGCGCCCGAGAAGACGTAGCGGCGCTTTAACGGGTTGAGGCGGGAGCGCAAGCGCGTCGGCGTGGGCGGATGCTCGAACATCAGCCCCTCCGCTCGATCGACGACGGCCACGATCGCCCCGTAGTGGCGCTGCTGACGCAGATAGCCGCTGAGCGTGGCGCGCCGGTGATGATCGACCATGGCCGTCGGGTGGAACACGAGACGTGCGCCACGCTCGAGCGCCGCTAGGCCGAAGGCGACGTCCTCCGAGCTCGGCCGGTGCTCCTCGAAGCCGATCTCTCGCACGAGCGAGCGCCGGAACGCCATGTTCGTTCCGTTCAGATGCTCCGCGGTGCCGCCCCGATCGACCACGGGCACGGCGGCACCCGGGGCGCCGGAGACCGCTCGCTCGCGCAGCCCGGCGTCGTCGAAGGGTAGGTTGGGCCCGCCCACCCCGTCGGCGTGGCGCCGCTCGAACGCACGCCAGAGATAGGCGATCCAGTCAGGGTGCGCCTCCGCGTCCGCGTCGATGTAGGCGACGATCTCGCCGCGGGCCGCCCGCGCCCCGGTGTTGCGAGCGGCGCTCAGGCCAGCGCCCTCAGATGCCACCACCGAGACACCGTGGGCGCGCGCCAACTCGGCCGACCCGTCGGAGCTGCCGTCGTCGACGACCAGGACCTCGATGCGCGGGTAGCGCTGATCCAGCAGCGAGCGCAGGCACGGCTCGAGGATCTCAGCAGCGTCGCGGACGCAGACCACGACCGTCACGAGCGGCGCGTCGGCGAAGCGCCGGCGCTCGAGGCGCCGGAAGGTCGCGACGGCGTCAAGATGCTCCTCCGAGCCGGCGACTCCGGAACGCGCGAGCAGCCCGGCGGCGCCCAGGTCGGCGGCGACGCCGAGCGCCTCGCCCAGGTCGGCGGCGCCCGCCGGCTCGACGACCACCGGCCGCCGGCGGGCGGCGAGGTGCAGATCCGTGACGCTGGCCGCGAAGCGCTCCGGGTCGGAGGCATCGACACGGCCGACCACCACCTCCGGCGCTCCGCGACCGGTCCGCTCGTCGTCGAGGAAGCCGGCCACCGGTACCCCGCTCGCCCGGCTCAAGCCGGCGATCCCATACCGGCCGAACGCCCGCCGCCGAGAGGGCCTCAGGTCTTCGCGATGCACGATCCAGAGGGCGGGCTCGGATCCGTGGCCGTCCCGATCGCGGCTCGCGCTCGGACTCAGGCCGCCGCCGAGGCGGTTCAGTGCGGCGCCGGCGTCGGCGACGATGGCGAGCGACTCTGCCCGCGCCGCGCCCGTCCAATGCGGGGCGAAGGGCCACTCGAGCAGCAGTGCGTCCGCGCCGGCCGCTGCCACGCGGGCCGCGGCCACCCGCGGCGGACCGCCCGGCGGTGCGGCAGCCACGAGTACGCGACCGCTTCCAGGCGGACAGAGGAACTTCCGGTCCGCCGAGACGGTCAGCTTCTCGTGGGCCACCAACGTCTTCTACCACGTCGGGCTGGCTTCGGAAAGGTGCTGCCCACGGGCCGGAGATGGATACGCTCGTCCGGTGTCCGCCGTGCCGCCAGCAGGCAGGGAGGCGTCCGGTCGGCGCGACGAGGACTCGGCGGCGGAGGAGGACGCCTCCACGCCGGCGGTTCAGGCGGAGCCTCTCCTCGAGGCGGCGCCTGTCCTCGACGCGGCGTCGGGGGTGGAACACCGGGCGCTGCGGGGAGTGCCGTGGACGCTGCTCGGCTACGTCGTCAGCCGTGGCGTCTCCCTGCTCGGCACGCTGGCGCTCGCGCGGCTGCTTTCGCCGGGCGAGATCGGCCTGGTCGCCACGGGCATGGTGATCGTCGCGGCCCTCAACCTGCTCGGAGACACGGGATTGGGAGTCACGCTGGTGGTCCGAGAGAACCTCGACGATCGGATGATCGGAACCGTCTTCTCCTGCATGCTCGCGACCGGCATCGCCCTCGCCATCCTGGGCGCTGCCGTGTCGACCCCGCTCGCGCTCGTCTTCGGCGAGCCTCGCCTCGCCTCGATCATGCCGGCACTGGCGGTGACCGTCGTGTTCGCCACCGTGAGCTGGTTCTTCCTCAACCTCCTGCAGCGCTGGTTGCTGTTCTCGCGGCGCTTCGCGGGCCAGGCGGCGCTGGCCGTCGGCTACGTGGGGACCGGAGTGCCCGCGGCCGCCGCGGGGGCAGGGGTGTGGAGCCTCGTCGCCGGCCAGATCGTGGGGACCGCCGCGTCGGCGATCGTCCTCTGGCGGGTCACCCCGTACCGGCTCCGTCCGGCGTTCGATCTGGAGCGAGCGCGGGCGGCCTACCGAACAGCGCGCGCGTTTCTCTCGCAGGCGTTCACCGCGTTCCTCAGCCACAACCTTCACTTCACCGCCGTAGCCGGATTTCTGGGAGCACCCGCGATGGGCGTCTACTCGATGTCGTACCGCCTCTCCGAGCTGCCGACCGAGGCCCTGGCCACCCCCGTCGCCCACGCCACGTTTCCCGCCTTTGCACAGTTGCGATCGGAGCATGAGCGCCGTCTCGCGGCCTTCCTCACCTCCTTGCGCTACGTCGCGTTCGCCGGACTGCCGCTCACCGTAGGGCTCGCGGTGCTCGCCGACTCCTTCGTCGGGGGCATCCTCGGACCGCAGTGGAGGGCCATGCCGCCCGTCCTCGTCATGCTCGCAGCCTGGGGAACCGCCAGCGTGTTCGGCTCCGTCATCGCCTGGTACGTCAATGCGACGGGGGGCGCCAACTGGCTTGCCAGGATCAACGTCTTTCGCCTGGTGATCGTGACCCCCGGGGTCTTCGTGGCCGCCGGGGTGTTCGAGTCGCTCCTCCTCGTCTCCGCGTTGCTCGCCCTCGACGTTGCGGTCGAGGTCCTGCTCCTCCTGCGCTACGCGACACGACGGCTGGCCGTCCCCCTCATCGACATATGGAGGGCGGTGAGGACGGTCGTCCTCGCCGCCTCCGCGCTGGCCGGCGCGGCGATCGGCGCCCAGCTCGGCGCCGACAGGCTCGGGGCGGAATCGCTCGTGATGCTCGCGGCCGGTACGACGGCAGGAGGGCTGGCCTACCTGCTCGTCATCGCGGCGCTCGACCGGCCGATGCTCTCGCGCGGGGTGAGCCTGGTGCGGAAGGCCGTTGCGCCGTCTCCGCCTCCGGATCGGGAGGGATAGGCGTGGTCGATCTTCACACCCACATCCTCCCGGGCATCGACGATGGTCCCGCGGACATGGACGGCAGCCTCGTGCTCGCGCGCGAGCTCGCCGCCGAGGGAGTCGAGACCGTGGCCGCAACGCCGCACCTGCGCGGCGACCACCCCGGCGTCGTCGTCGGCGAGCTCGCTGCTCGAACGGCAGCCCTGGGCGAGCGGCTGGCCGAGGCCGGCGTCCCCCTCGCCGTCGTCCCCGCCGCCGAGGTCTCGCTCGAGTGGGCCCAGGAAGCCACCGACGCGGAGCTGGGCCTTGCCTCACGACCAGCGCGGAACCGACGTGCTTGTGGAGACCCCGTACGAAGCGCTCACGGACACCTTCGAGGAGATGATCTTCGGGATCATGCTGCGAGGCTTCCGGATCCTCCTGGCCCACCCTGAGCGCAGCGTCTCCTTTCAGCGGGACATCGGCTCGAAGCACTCGTCGGACGCGGCGTCGTCCTCCAGGTCACCGCCGATGCCGTGACGGGGAGCGGGCGCCGCTCGCCCGGGCGGCGGCTCGGGTCGGCCCTTCTGCGAAGCGGCCTCGCCGCCGTCCTTGCCTCGGACGCACACGGTCACACTCGCCGGGCGTCACTCGCCACCGGCGTGGCGGCCGCACGCCGGCTGGCGCCCGCCCGAGCCGAGTGGATGGCGACCGCCGCCCCCGCCGCCATCCTCGCCGGTGAGCCTTTGGGTCCGCCGCCCGAACCCGATACGGGGCATCGTGTCCGCCTACTCGGCCGCCGGCGGGGGTAGCGCTCCTCGTGGCCGGCCCGCCGAAGGAGACCGCCGGGCTATGACCGACCTCTTAGACTGACTATGCGTCGGGCTTCGAGAAGCACTCGGCCGAGACACCGCGAACTTCGGCCTGAGGCACGGTGAGCGGCTGGCGCCGGCCCTCGGGGAGCGGGCATCGCGAGCAAGGGCCATTTCTGACTACACGACGAAGTAACCCACTGTCACCGGCGAGACGGCACCATAGCCGCCCGCGAGGGGCTCGACTCGGACGACTCCCGCTGAGCGGCGAGCCTCAGCGGCAGGACCCAGCGAGCGCGAGCCTACCGGGTCGCTCGAGCTGGGCGAGCGGGGAGGCTGTGGATTGAGCCCATCTCGACTCCCCCGAGCGGTCGCGCACGCCGTGGCGCGGCGGCAGCTCTGGACGAAGGTCCGAGGCCGGTTCTCCGGGACCTGGCCTCCCGTCGGCTGGGTCCGCTTCGGCGGACTCCGCAGGCTGACGCCGATCAGTCGACAGTTCGGCTTCGACCGGGGCACTCCCGTCGACCGCTGGTACGTCGAGCACTTCATCGGGCGTTTCGCCGGGGCAGAGACGTACGCCTCGGGCGACCTTCGAGGTCGGGTCCTCGAGGTCGGCGACGACCTCTACGCGCGTCGGTTCGGTTCCCTCCCCGCCGAAGGCCCAGTTCGCGCCGGTCAGATCGAGCGCCTCGACGTGCTTCATGTCTCCCACGACAACCCGAAGGCCACCATCGTCGATGATCTGGAGCGATCGAGCACGCTGCCGGACGACGCTTTCGACTGCGTCATCTGCACACAGACCCTCCACCTCCTCTACGACGTTCGGGCCGCGATCGCCACCCTGCACCGGATCCTGCGTCCTGGCGGCGTGGTCCTCGTGACGGTGCCCGGACTCAGCCAACGCTGCAATCCCGACCGGGACGTGTGGGGCGAGTTCTGGCGCTTCACCTCTCTGTCCGCGCGCAGGCTGTTCGAGGAGAGCTTTCCCCCCGCGGGGGTGACCGTCGACGCCTACGGCAACGTCCTCACCGCGATCGCGTTCCTCCATGGTCTCTGCTCCGAGGAGCTGACCGCCGCGGAGCTCGAGCCCCGCGATCCGGACTACGAGGTCCTGATCGGCGTCCGCGCGGTCAAGGAGCGCGCCTGAGCGCACTCAAGCGCGTCCTGCGCCCGTTGCTGGCCCGCGCCTGGCTGGCCGCCATCCGACTGTCGTCGCGACAGGCGGGGATCGTACTCGTCTATCACCGGCTCGACGAGCGAACGGGAGACCCCCGTCGAGAGCTCGTGGCCCCTCACGGGGCGGCCCTGTTCGGTCGCCACCTGCGCCACCTGCGCCGCCGCTACCACGTCGTGCCACTGAGGCAGCTCCTGGAGGCCGTACGCGACCGACGACGCGGGCAACGCTTTCCGATCTCCATCACCTTCGACGACGACTACCGATCGAACGTCGAGCTGGCGGCGCCGCTTCTAGGCCGCCACAGGCTGCCGGCGACCTTCTTCCTCTGTTGCTCCTGGCGCGAGGATGCATCCCCCTTCTGGTGGGAGCGACTCCAGGCGGCCGCCGATCGAGGGACGGACTTGGGCGATCTCGTGCCCGAGGCCGGCGGGACGGAGGAGCTCCATGAGGTGGCGGCCGCAATCGAGGCGCTCGATCCCGTTCAGCGCGACCGCATCGACGAACGGATGCGCCGGCGCTTCGGCGCTGGCTCCGGTGCTGCCGTCATGAGCGCCGAGGATGCGCGCCGGCTCGTGCACCAAGGCTTCGAGCTCGGCTTCCATACGCGCCGGCACCACCGCCTCACCACCCTCGACGACGCACAGCTCGAGCGAGCGCTCAACGAGGGCCGCGAGGAGCTCGACCAGCTGGCCGGGCGCCGCGTCGAGACCTTCGCCTACCCCCACGGGAAGGCCGACGGCCGCGTCGTCGCGGGCGTCCGCGACGCCGGCTTCGACTACGCGTTCACCACCGAGCCGAGGACGGTCGCACCTGACCGCGATCCCCGGCTGCTCGGTCGCGTGGAGCCCTCTTGGGAGCCTGGTGGGCTCGAACTGCTGCTCGTGAGGGCTCTCTGCGCCTGAGCGTCCGGCGAAGCGCCGTTCACGATCGGTCGGGTCCTATGGTCCGAGGCGCCTCTAGGCCGCCTCTTCCGGCGTCCCCGCCGTCTGCCGCGGAACGAGAACCGAACGCCGGAAGGTCGCGACAAGCGTGCCGTCCTGCTTGTAGGCGTCCGTGCGGACCTTGACCACGCCTCGGTCGGTCTTCGAGCGAGAGGGCGTGACCTCGAGCACCTCGCTCTCGACGAACAGGGTGTCGCCGTGGAAGACCGGCGCCGGGTGCTTGAGCTCCTCGGTGGCGAGATTGGCGATGGCCTTGCCCGAGACGTCGCCCACCGACATGCCCAGCATGAGGGAATAGACGAGCGGGCCCACGACCACGTTGCGTCCCTGCTGGGACTGGGCGGCGTAGACGTCGTTGATGTGCAGCGGGTGGTGGTTCATCGTGATCAGGCAGAAGAGATGGCCGTCGGCC